>Ga0272446_1000436_pt1 | contig 66290 bp, 57 predicted proteins | sample YNPCB0061_FD_194587 | JGI IMG/M metagenome (GOLD analysis project Ga0272446, IMG submission 194587) | Hot spring microbial mat communities from Yellowstone National Park, WY, United States - YNP-CB-006-1 | ecosystem: Environmental > Aquatic > Thermal springs > Hot (42-90C) > Sediment | place...
CAATATTTTTTCAATGATTTCCCGCATGGAAACACGGCGGTCAATCTGAATGGAAGAACGGAGTTTTTCTAGAGTAAAATATTCTTCCGGTTTATTAAGAATATTTTTTTCGAGATATGCAAGCAGTTCGTCCCATTTACCTGCCTCTGCCTGTTCTTTAATTGCCGGATGTTGGACAATCACCTTTTCAAACTTCTCGAAATACATTCTGTCAATTTTCATTCCGTCAGGACCAATCGCAGTATGTTCAAGTTTTGTTATCTGGTCTGAACGTGAACTTTCATAACTATCAATACCTGATGGCTCTCTAACTTCAAAAGCAGCAGTTTCTCCTGAGCCATATCTTGACAATTTAAGAACTTCATCGTAGTTGAACTTTTCTTCGAAATATTCGCAGTTAGCAAAAAAATCAAACATCTTAAAATTTTCTTTTTGCTTATCACCAATTTGTATTTTGAGCGGTGGGTCAATAATTTCATTGCTAAAATTGTGTTTCCTCGTACCTCTCCCTTTTATCTGAATAAAATCGGTAGGAGAAAAAATGGGTCGCATCAAACAAAGGTTGAGAATGTCGGGGCAATCATAACCAGTTGTCATCATCCCCACAGTAACACAAACACGGGTTTTGCTGGTTTTATAAGAGGGGTTAAAATTTCCAGTGCCTGAGAGGCGGTTGTTTGTGAAATTTATCGTAAACTGTTGAGAATCTGCGATTCGGGATGTAACCTGAATTGCAAAGTCCGAATTGTATTTTCCGGGAAACATTTGATGAGCCATTTCATTCAATATTTGGGTTATTTTTGCTGCATGGTTTTGCGAAACACAAAAAACAATGGTCTTCCCAATCTCTCCACTTATTGGGTCTCGATAGGCATTTTCAAGAAAAGCCCTGCAAAAAGCGATGTTGGTATTTTCAGAAAAAAATCTCTTTTCAAAATCTTTTTGGATATAGGTTTCTTCAACTTCTTCACCTTCGTCGTTTTGTCTGACTATTGAATATCCCTGGTCAGAAAGTAATTGGGTGGTAATCTCAGTTCTTGCATCTACCACCACAGGATTTACAAGGAAACCTTCTTTTACTCCATCGATAAGTGAATAACGGAATGTTGGTTCGCCATTTTCACAGCCAAAGGTTTTATAGGTATCTAAAAGTAGCCTGCGTTCAAGCTGGCGAGGATCATTTTCTCCCAGTTCTGTGGTATCAATATTTTTTAAATAATCTTTGGGTGTTGCCGTGAGTCCCAACTTATAACCTATAAAATATTCAAAAACAGCTCTGCTGTTTCCGCCAATACTGCGGTGGGCTTCGTCTGAAATTACAAGGTCAAAATCATCTGGAGCAAAAAGCCTTTTATATCTATTTTTTGATAAAAAAGTTTGAATTGTTGACACAACAATTTCTGCTTTTCGCCAATCATCGCGGTTTTGTTTGTAAATAACAGTTTTATAGTCGTTTTTTAAATAAGCCACAAAAGCTTTAGATGCCTGGTCTTCAAGTTCGAGCCTATCGACTAAAAACAAAACACGCCGAGCATTTCCTGTCCGAAGGAACAACTTAATAACAGCAGCAGATACAAGTGTTTTTCCGGTACCGGTAGCCATTTCAAAAAGAAAGCGATCTTTTCCTTCTTTAACAGCATTTTGAATGGATTGTATTGCAAATACTTGATATCTTCTTAAAAATTTTAACTTATTTTGTTCAAGAAAATTGTTTCTGGTTTCTTCATTTATGTAAGAAGGGTCATTTTTATAATCCGGTTTTTGTGTAATTACAATGTAATCATCATTGACTGTTTCATTCACTAAGTTGTTTCTATCCGGCTTAAAAGCTGAATATCCCTTAACTGTTTCCGGAGAAGGGAAACGGCTTATAATATGAGGGTTTCCTCTTTCTAAATCCCAGAAATAATGAATATTTCCATTTGAGAGTATAATAAAGCGGCAATTTTGAGAAACAGCATACCGCCGTGCCTGTTCTTTTCCAAACAAAGGATTTTTATCTTCTGCTTTTGCCTCTAAGATAATAAGAGGATAGCCCTGTTCATCTAATAAGAGAAAATCAATATAACCGTTGACTGTTTTCTCGAAATCCTCTCCAAACTCAATTAACTTTTCTTTTGTTAGTTTGACATTATTTTCAAGAAGAATATTAGCCTTACCAGCTTCATTATCAAAGAAACGCCATCCTGCTTCTTCAAGAAGTTTATTAATTTTTATCCTTGCTTTTGCTTCTTTCTCGGACACAAAAACCTTTCCTACTGTATAACTAGTATTTTTAATTTAATATTTTTTTTTCAAGCCATCTTAGACCTAGGCGTGGTTTGAAAAACGGGCGGAGGTCGTGTTGAGTGGTTAAGGGCAAAAAATTTCATTCAAAATTTAGTTTTTGGATTTGCCCCACTTCTGTAGACAGAATTAAAAGTCCAGTTGTCTCGTTTCTAGCTTCCATGGGCTAAAATAGCCCCCTTTACTAAAACACCTTTTCCGATTGTAGAAATCTTCGAGGTAGTTCGAAGTGGTCTGCCTTCGCTTCATCCATCATTGAATACCGTCTAACACGAGTTCACTCCTTTTTTCAAGCTGAAGAAAAACGACTCAACCAAAACTTTGTCCAAACAGTTTCCGCGACGGCTACTACTTGGATCAAACCTCTAATTTCTTAATTCTTTCAAGTTATTTTGATTATTTATCTTTTTACCCGACATCATGATTTCCTCCCACCCATACTTCCTAACTCAAGCATCTATTCCTCCCCACATCTAGCGTCCACTCCTTGATTTTTTCCCGATTATCCCCTATCTTTAGGGTGGAGGGACAATGAGTATCATTAACAATAACAAAACCGATCCAAACAAAATTTTACCCATGACTTATTTGTGGGCACGGCAGCACTACAAGGACGGGGTCGCTAACAACTGGACGCCTGAAGAAATCCCCATGCAAGACGACATTGAACAGTGGAAAAATTCCAAAGCCCTCAGCCCGCAGGAACGCAAGCTCATCCTCTGGAACCTGGGCTTTTTCTCAACTGCCGAAAGCCTCACCGCCAACAACATCGTGCTGGCGGTATACAACCACGTTACCAACCCCGAATGCCGTCAGTATCTTCTCCGTCAAGCCTACGAAGAAGCCATCCACACCGACACCTTTATTTACTGCTGCGACAGCCTAGGACTCAACCCGGATGAAATCTACACCATGTACCTAACCATCCCCAGCATCAAAGAAAAAGATGAGTTCGTGGTGAACCTCACCAAGAGCGTTTTTGAACCGGGCTTCAACACCCTAGGAAATCACAACATTCAAAAGTTCGTCCACGACCTGGTCGGTTACTACGTTATCATGGAGGGCATTTTCTTCTACGCGGGCTTTGCCATGATGCTGGCCCTAAAGCGCCAACGCAAAATGACGGGCATTGGACAGCAATTTGAGTACATCATGCGCGATGAGAGCCTCCACCTAGCCTTTGGCGCCGACCTCATCAATACCATCGTTGCAGAAAACCCCATCATCTGGACGGCCGACTTCAAGGCCGAGCTGGTCGAACTCATCAAAAAGGCCGTCCACTTAGAAAAAGCCTACGCCTACGATGCCTGTCCCGAAGGCATTCTGGGCATCAACGCCAAACAGTTTGCCGATTACGTGGAGTACATCGCTGACCGACGCTTAGAGCGCATTGGCCTACCCAAGGCGTACGAAACCGAAAACCCCTTCCCCTGGATGAGCACCGCAATTGACCTACCCAAGGAAAAGAACTTCTTTGAAACCCGTGTGACCGAGTACCAGGTGGGCGGTCTCAGCTGGGACTGAGCGTTTCTCGTAATCCCCACGCTGGGAGGGGAAGAAATCCATCCGGGGGCTGGCACACGCCAGCCTCACTTTTCAACCCCTCCCAGTTTTTAATTAACACGATAGGTTTAACAAAAAAAGCTCAATCAATAAGCCAAAATCGTAAAAGAATGCACGGACACACACTCCCTAAACCCTCCTCAATCAAACCGTATTCATTGCCCATGGCTTTGGCGGTTGAATGTTTCCTCGTATTCCTAAACATTACGGAAAAGTCATCTTTGTCTAAATTCTAGAAACGTTATTTGACCTCATCTTCTCACAAATCCCCTCCGTTCATGGATCAATTCATCAAAAATGAAAACAATTAAACGGTCGTTCATACCATTTCTTGACAATTGTGTTTGACGGGTTTAGGCTAAATTTTGAAATGAATGACGTGCGAATTTTTTATCGTCATGAGGTTGATATTCCTGTCTATTACGAATTTGTTAACTTCAAGGAAGATCACCTGGATGAACTCAAAAACCCTAACTTGACGCGCGCTGTCAACCTTAGCCTAGCCGGTGTTGGGGTCGTCAACTTTCCCAATCTTGATCAACACACCATCCAAAAACTCTTACGCGGAGAAAAAAAAGTGCGCCTAGGTCTCCAACTCTACCCCGACATGCCACCTGTCATTGTTTTTGCACGGATGGTTTGGAACGAAGATAACGGCTCCAAAAAATCTCCCACTTCGAGTGGGTGTGCGTTTATCGACATTAGCCCCGAGAGTTACTACCTAATTAAAGAGTACCTTCTATCGTTAGAGAACGCACAAGGATCCTAGCCTCTCCAGAACCCGAACGGCATCCTCCATGGCTTTCAGGGGCACCCACTCTAAACGGCTATGAAAATTTGCCCCTCCTGCAAAAAGGTTGGGGCAAAGAAGCCCCTGCTCGGAAAGCCTTGCCCCATCCGTCCCCCCGCGAATGGCTTGACGAAGGGGTCTTACCCCCACCTCCTCCATCGCTCGAACCAAACGGTTGATAAACTCCGGATCCTGATCAAAAAAAGGCTTCATGTTACGGTACTGTCGTCTTTCCTTAACGGTAACCTTGCCCCCCGGAAAGGCCAGTTCGACCACCTTTGCGGCTTGACGAACCAAGTCAATCCGCCGCTCACACTGCTCCTCAACAAAATCACGCACGTAAATAGTAAGTTCAGCTTTTTCGATCGTCGCATTAAGGTTGTTGCACCAAAGACAACCGTAGCGCCCATCGGTGGCTTCTGGTGATTCGCTTCGAGGTAACATGCTCACGAGGTGGGCTGCCATGGCAGCCGCATTGACCAGCTTACCCCGGGCCGTTCCAGGGTGATGACTTTTGCCCACGCATTCAACGTCCACCGCCCAGGCGTTGTAGCACTCATCTTCAAGTTCACCCCGCTTACCCCCATCCACCGTCAACCCCCTCCTGGCCCGTACCTTGTCAAAAGGAAAGTTTTCGACCCCACGACCAATTTCCTCATCGGTGGTGAACACAAACTCAAGGTCAGGATGGGGCGTTTCGGGATTGTGAGCCAACAAGTTGGCGTACCCCATCAAAATGGCGACACCCGCCTTATCGTCAGCCCCCAAAAGGGTGTTGCCATCGCTGGTGATGATTGTATCACCTAAACAACTGGCAAGATAATCGTCATCGGAAGGATCAATAACTAGTCCGTCTTTCAGCTGGATCACCTGGCCATGGTAGTCCACATGAACCAGGGGCTTTACCCCAGCCCCTGGTGCGTCGGGGCTGGTGTCAACATGAGCCAACAACGCAAGGGGGGGATGTTGAGAAACTTTGCCCTTTTTGTAGGCTAAGAGGTATCCTGTACTTAATAATTCAACTTCAAAACATCCCAGTTGCCTCAGCTCAGCCTCAAGGAGTTTTAAGAGTTCCCACTGTCCGGAAGAGGAGGGTTTTTCGAAAGCTTGAGGGTTGGCAGTGGTATCAACTTGAACATAGCGAAGAAATCGCTGAAGCAAGTCATTGTGTAAATTGAAAGGGGGCATGGCCTCAATCTACAGCCCACTCCATAGCGTGTCAACAGAGCTTGATTACTCGTGGCAGTTGGGACAAATTCCCTTAAAGATGATTTGGGTTTCTTTGACGGTGAAGCCCTCCATGTCCGCGCAGGCGGTGGGGTTACCGATTGGCACATCGTAAATGGCCTTGCACTTGGTACAAACAAAATGGGCGTGGGGTTGGTACGGAAAGTCGTAACGGGCTTCGTCACCCTCTACTTTGAGTTCAGTAATCATCCCCTTCTCCACAAAAAGGTTCAACGTGTTGTAAACGGTGGCCAAACTCAAACTGGGGATTTGAGGATGGAGATCCTGGTAAATTTGAGCAACTGACGGATGACTCTTGGTTTGCCGCATGTAATCGTAAATCCGAACCCGCTGGTACGAAGCCTTGATGCCATTCTCACGTAGGAATTGATCTAAGGTTTGATACGACATAAGTTTTTATCTCCTCAAATTTTATCGTATTGCATTTTTGTACCAATGTCAACATTAAAATGAAAATAAACACAAAAAATCGTGCAGTGACTGAGCCTTTACCAGATATTCTCGGTTCGTTGCGAGCCACTCTGTGCCCGAAAGGTAGGCTAAAAAAAACTTTTTAAGCAGCTGAGGATTTCGTCCTCCCTGTGAGTACTCTGCGAATAGAGCCAAATGGCATTGGGCCACCTCCAAGCGTTCTTTCACTCCTACTACTCGCTTAGACCAAAACCACGGCTGGGAGACGACGGCACGTGCAGCCATGAGCCCTTCACAGCCCACCTGTTGACTTAGTTTCACCCCCTCTTCCACCGATTGAAGATCCCCATTCCCAATGATTGGGGTAGAGATCCCCAGCCGATTACGCAGCTCCACCACCTTTGTGATCTGATTCCAATCGGCACTCCCTCCGTAGAGTTGCACCGCGGTTCGGGCATGGACAGTGAGGGCATCGGGCTGAAGTTCCAGTAAAAAACCGAGCCACTCCTCCACTGCTGAACGCTCAAAGCCAAGCCTCGTTTTGATTGAAACCGGAAGTTGGGGGGCTCCTGCTCGTACTGCCCAAAAAATTTCCCTGGCTAGGGCGGGAGTTTTGATGAGGCCGCTGCCCGCCCCAGAATTTCTCACTTGGCGCGCCGGACAACCCATGTTGATGTCGATCCCTGCCCAGCCTTCTGCCTGAAGGCGTTTTGCCAGTTCATAAAAAGCCGCGGGACGAGTACCGTAAATTTGAGCAACCAGCGGCACCCCCGGGGTTTCGGGAACGCGCCCCAACCGACGAATCTTTTTCAAACTCCCCTTGGTGGGAACCTGTTCCACCCGCACGAATTCGGTCACAAAAACGTGGGGCGCCCCTAGCTCCCAAACTAGGCGCCGAAAAACCGCATCGGTAATTTCCTCCATTGGTCCCAAAACCCAAAAGGGTTTGGGCAATTGGCTCCAGCTAAAAACCTCACCGCTCATTGGCTGAGCGGCCATTTGGGCGGTGGGCCGTGAACAAGACTGGGTTCGTTTTTAACCACGTCGATGACCCCCAAAAGAAGGCGGTCTAAAGCAAAACGCCCCCGACGATTCAGCTTCAGTTGGGATTCGCTGAAGCACAGATACCCCTTTTGATCTAGTTCCTCCAGCCACCTCGCCAGAATTTTTTTGGAGTCAACCTCAAAAATCTGATCTAAATGGTGAAAAGAAATTCCCTTCACCAAACGTAGCCCTGTGATTAAAAAATCAAGGTAAAATTCTGCACGACTAATCCACTCGTTTTCTCCTTGCAGAAAAAACACCTCGTGCTCCGGAAAATAATGCGAAAGAGGCGAATTTTTTCGTCTGAGGGGCCACGAGATTTCTGACACTTGCGCAGGTAGGGTGCCCACCGCCCCGGGACCCAGGCCCAACCAGGGTTGAAGCTGCCAGTACCGAATGTTGTGCTGGGATTGAGCTCCCACACGTGCGTAGTTACTGATTTCATAGTTCTGCCATCCATGGTCCTCAAGCCAGGTATCGGCAATTTCCCAAAGTTCTTCGCTAAGGTCGATAGACAAGGGCCTGAGTTTGCCCCTTCGAATCGCTTGATACAGCCGCGTTCCCGGATCAATACTTAGACCATAAAGCGAAACATGATCAGGATCCCAGTGCAAAAGCTGGTTCAAATCCTCTTGTAATCCTTCGGAATTTTGGTTGGGAATTCCGATCATCAGATCCAGGCTAAGCCGAGGCCTCAATTTCCATCGATAAGAGCGAAACTCCCTTAAAGCGCGCTCGATTTGTTCACGTAGGGTTGTGCGCTCTAGTACCTCTAATAAATCGTTCTGAAAACTCTGAACCCCCAAACTCAGCCGTGTGATTCCTACTTCCTCCATCACCCCAAAAAGCTCGGGACTAAGATCCTCCGGATTGGCTTCAAGGGTGATTTCAACCGGGGCCTGCTTTTCCCACTGCCACTGGTGCGCTAGACCATGAACCAGACTATAGAGATCTTCCGGCTTCAACGAGGTTGGGGTCCCTCCGCCGAGGTAAAGAGTTTTAATAATAGGAAGTTGCCCCATCTTGCTATACTCGGTCACATAGAACTCACTCTCTTGGAGAATGCGCTGGGCTAAGGACTTCAAGGGGGAATAGTCACGAAAAGATTCGGTGTAAAAATGACAATAACCACAGCGACGTTTGCAAAAAGGCCAATGCAAATAAATCCCAATTTCGTCAACGCGGCTAGGCGCCCACTTTTCCATACTTCAATATACTTTTTTTTCGTTCAGTTAGAAAAATAATAGATTTGGTGGTAATTTTATTCTAGGAGGTTGCCATGGCATCCAAGACATTTCTTCACGTATCTAGTATCTTATGGAATTCAGAGCAAGAAGCCGCCTTTGTCATCCTTAACGATGCCGAAGGGCATGGCTACGCCCTCCCCGTCAACTACCACGATGCCTCAAAACTGATCATCGGTCTTCGTGGGGACTGGGGTCCCCAAATGAGCGCGGAGGTTACAATCGCTAACCTCCTCAAGCAATTCAAGGCACGACCCATCGAGGTCCATATTTACGCCGCCAGTCAAAATGAGGTGTTCATCCATTTGGTTTACAGCCACGGCTTTGCTCAATCCACCCTTGATTTGAGCCCCACCGATGCTTTCAGCTTTGCCTTACGCTACACCCTTCCAATCACCATCCCTTCCAACCTGTGGAAGGCGCTTTGCTTGTCAAAATCTCCTTCCTATCAGGACAGCTCCAAGACTTCTAAATTTTACCTCATTACGCCGCCAAAGCCAGATCTACCCAAACACCCAGTCTATTCAGTGGGTTGACCAGCCCAGCCTTCTAGTCTATTTTGAGCAGCATGAGCAAGCTCGTGTTCGTGACGGGAGGCGTGTGTTCTAGCCTGGGCAAGGGGATTGCGGCGGCAAGCATTGGAGCCTTGCTAGAATCCCGCGGCTGGAGCGTTGCCATGGTTAAAATAGACCCCTACTTGAACGTAGACGCTGGCACCATGAGTCCCTACCAGCACGGAGAGGTCTATGTCACGGATGACGGGGCTGAAACCGATCTTGACCTGGGCAATTACGCCCGTTTTACGAACTCCCCCTTGAGTCGGTCAAATAGCATCACCACGGGGCAAATTTATCAAACCGTCATCGCTAAAGAACGCGAAGGCCGCTTTTTGGGGCGAACCGTTCAGGTCATCCCCCACATCACCGACGAAATCAAAAGCCAAATTCTCCGCATTGCCAATCAAAACCAAATTGACATCACCATCATTGAAATTGGGGGAACCGTGGGAGACATCGAGTCGGTTCCCTTTTTGGAGGCCCAGCGCCAGCTCATCCTTGAATTTGGCCGAGAAAACATCCTAAGCGTCCACTTAACCCTCATTCCGGTGGTGGGTGGAGGGGAACTCAAGACCAAACCCACCCAGCATTCGGTCAAGGAGCTCTTGGAGCTAGGCATTCAACCCGACATTCTGTTGTGTCGAACCTCCATCGAGTTGGACGACACCCTAAAACGGAAAATTTCCAACTTCACCAACGTGCCCGTCAACAGTGTGCTTTCGGCCATCGACGTCCCCGTTTCCATTTACGAAATTCCCGTCATTTACCACCGTCAAGGACTAGACCTCATCGTCCTCAATAAGTTGGGACTCTCCACCCGTGAAGCCAACATGTCGGCGTGGTTCAAGGTGGTTGAGTCCTTGTACCACCCCAAACGCACGGTCAACATCGTGATGGTGGGCAAATACGTTGATTTGCACGACACGTACAAATCGGTGGATGAGGCGCTCATTCACGGCGGCATCGAAAATGAATGCAAGGTGAACATCATCAAGGTTGATGCCGAAAAACTGGAAAAAGCCCCACACCCCAGCGAATTGCTCGGTCAGGCAGATGGCATTTTGGTGCCTGGCGGCTTTGGCCAACGGGGCATCGAAGGGATGATTTTGGCGGCGAACTACGCCCGCGAGCACAAAATACCCTACCTTGGAATCTGCCTTGGAATGCAAATCATGGTGATTGAGTACGCACGGTCGATTCTTGGTTTTAACGCCGCTAATTCCACCGAATTTGACCCCATCACCGAACACCCCGTGGTGAGCCTGCTCGCTGACCAAGTTGACGTCAAAAATTACGGAGGAACAATGCGCCTTGGAAAAAGCCCCTCGGAAATTATCAATACCAACAGTAATATCTTCAGGGCCTATGGCCAAAACATCATCGAAGAGCGCCACCGTCACCGTTACGAGGTTTCTAACTTGTATCGAGGCAAGTTAGAAAACGCTGGGCTCATCATCTCGGCCCTTACGCCTGATCACAGCTTGGTGGAATCCTGTGAATGGCCTAATCATCCCTGGTCGGTAGGGGTTCAATTTCACCCCGAGTTTCTATCTAAACCCTTGAAGGCTCATCCCTTGTTCCGCGACTTTATTAAAGCCGCTTGTTCTAATTGATATGCGAAGCTGGTTTTTTATGGTTGGTTTCATGGTTTTGATCTCGTGCAGCATCGATTACGGGGAACAGCTGGTCGAGACTTTGGAAAACATACCTAACTCAATTTTGGAAGACTTTGAACAGGTCACCGTTCGTGATAACAAACCCATCTACAAACTCAGTGCCGAACTAATTGAGAGCTACAACGCTAAGGCCCTTGACCGGCTTCAGGGGGTGAGTGTTTTCGAATTCGATGAGACCGGCGAGGTGCTCACCTCAGGCAGAGCAAGCCGCGCCGAAGTCTACCAACGCACGCGAGATGGTACCTTTTTTGACGTCTCGGCTTATTCAAAACAACATAAAACCCAAATCACCGCTTCGGACCTTCAGTGGAATGATCAACTTCGGCAACTGCGTTCCACCAGCCAAGGTACGGTGCGTATCAAACGTGACAATGGTTTAAGCCTTCAAGGCCGGGGCTTTTTTGCCGACTTCAAAAATGCCCTCCTCCGTTTTGACGCAGACATATCGGGGGTGTATGATGAAGATAAATCAAATGAAAAGTCCCAACCCTAGTTCCTTGACTTTTTTGGTTCTTACAATTTTTCTCGTTTCCACCCCCGTTCAAGCCCAGCGGTTTAATTTCTCAGCGCAATCGATGAGCGCCGTCACCGCCTCTGGGCGAGAAACCACCCTCCTGCGTGGGAATGCCCGCGTCATATCCGATTCCCTAACCATCAACGCCGATGAAATTGAGCTATACGGAGCGGAGTTTCGGTTTGCATCGGCGCGCGGGAATGTGGTAGTCCTAGACCAGGGTAGAGGGATTCGACTGGAAGCGCCCAACGTCTTTTTTGACCGCAAACTGAAAATCAGCCGTGTAAATGGTTCCGCCTACCTCGAAGACCAAAAAAATGAAATCGTCGTGCGCGGGGGTTTTTTAGAAAACCGCGAATCAGAGGACGTGGTCCTAATTCAAATTGGGGTGCGCATCATCAAAAAAGACCTGATCGCCCGCAGCGACATGGCGCGCTTTGATCGTAAAAATCAAATTTTGGAACTCACCGGTCTTCCCGTCGTTGTTTACAAGGGCGATGAATTTCGGGCCCGTCGGATCACGATCAATATCGAAACAAACGAAATCACCCTAGACGGCCAAGTTAGCGGCACCTACATTCCGAAAGAAGCCCCGAAATCAGAGCCCGCTCCTGAAACAGCCCCAGAAGCCCCAAAAGTAGATTCTCCTACCCCAATCGAGGAAGAACGTGCTCCCAAATGATGTCTCCTCTTATCAACTGAAGGTAGTCGGGCTTCGTAAAACCTTCGGTAAGAAGGTAGCTGTAAAAAGGGTCTCCTTTGGTATGAACCCCGGCGAAATCGTGGGTCTTTTAGGGCCGAACGGAGCGGGGAAAACAACCATTTTTTACATGATTGCCGGATTTTTAACCCCAAATGAGGGGAACATTTTTCTTAATTCACAGCAGATTACCGATTTGCCCATGTACCAGCGGGCGCGCATGGGCATTAGCTACCTGCCCCAGGAAACCTCTGTTTTTCGCAAGCTAACGGTTGAGGAAAACATCTTGGCCGTTCTTGAGGCACGCAAAGACGTAAAACCCCAGGAGTATGAGGAAAGAACCAACCACTTATTGAGCGAGCTGGGCATTACGGGTGTGCGCCAACAACGCGCCTACACCCTTTCCGGTGGTGAGAGGCGCCGAACCGAAATTGCACGCGCCCTGGCGATGGAGCCTTTTTTCCTCTTGCTCGACGAGCCCTTTGCAGGAATTGACCCCATCGCCGTCTTTGAAATCAAGACCATCATTAGCCACCTGGTGACCAAGGGGATTGGGGTGCTCATTACCGACCACAATGTTCGGGACACTCTTGACATCACCCACCGCTCTTACATCATCAACCATGGTGAGATCCTAGCCCATGGTTCAAAAGACGAGCTTATTTCAAACGAGTTAGCTAAAAAAGTTTATTTGGGTGAAAACTTTAGAATGTGAGCGATCGAATTTGGGCACCCTTAAATTGGGGGGCCTCACGTTCGAACGACCACCCGATATGCTGGGCCACCAAAATGACGCGTGTCCCCGGCGCAAGAACGCTGGCTGGTCGATTGGCACCCAAGCGAACCGGAAAAACCTCTTGAAAACCTTCACCGCGAAAAGTGACAAGACCGCGCCAAAAACGAATTTCTTCATTGTCCAACCACTTTGCCAGCAAGAGAGTCATTTCTACTTCATAATTTTCCGACACTCGATTCAAGACTCGATAACCTTCAATCTGGCCGTACAAAATGACCCAACGCCCCGGAATCGTTTCAGGCGCAAACCGAGTTAAATCCCAATTTAGGTCAACGGGAGCTTGTGAAAATAAATTCACTCCAAAAAACAAAAAAAATCCACTAAAAACAAGGGAACATATCTTGATTTTCATCTAAAATATATTAAAGTTAAATGGTGAACTTGGTCAAGAATAATATAAAGATGAAAAATGGTTTGACGAGCATACTTAATTATGCTAATTTATGCTAAATTTATGCTAATTTATGCTAAAAAAGCTTTGAGGGTAATCCATGAGTAACAACGATATTGTACCGGGCTTTGATGATGAAAAAGATGATAGCCTAAAAATTCGGCTACAACGAGTTGATCAGATTGAAAATGCTATCATCATGCACCTAACGGGATACATCGATACTTACAATTCTGCCTATTTCCAACGACGAGTCTTAAAAGTCATTGAAAATGGATTTATCAATATCATTTTCCACTGCGGTGGGTTAAATTATGTTTCTTCAACCGGTATTGGGTCTTTCACCGCCTTTTTAAAGACCTTAAAGGCTAAAAATGGTGAAATTGTTCTTCTGGAAATTCAACCTCGAGTCTTTGAAGTCTTCCAGCTTCTTGGCTTTAGCCAATTTTTTAACATAAAAGATAGTCTTCAAGATGCCATCCGGTTCTTACAACGAGGTGGCGGCAACCAAGCAATAGACAGTTCTGGTATCTTTCCCAAGACCTTCAACTGCCCTATTTGCTCAACAAAATTAAAGGCCTCCAAACCAGGGAGATTCCGCTGTTCGGAATGCAAGACTATTCTTGCCATTGATAATAACGGCCAGGTTTTCCTGGGTTAGAAAAAAGGAGGAATTATGCAAAGAAAAGGCGGTGACATCACCGACCTCTTTTTGGAATGGGGCGTGGGGTATGAGGAAGTAGGTCCAAAAACTTTCCTCATCAATGAGCCCAAGAAAGGTTGGTACAATCTCGTCATATCCATCGTTGACGATGTTGTAGTCGTGAGATTGGAGGTAATGGATCTGCCCAACGAAGCAGCGAAAAAGGTTGCTCTGATGGAGGAAGTTCTTAGAAAGAATGCCGATGACCTAATGTTCGGGGCCTATGCTCTTTCTTCTAATCGCCTCTTCTTGGTGAACACACTCTTATACGAGACCATGGACCCCGAAGAATTGCAATCTACCCTCGATGCGCTAAGCTTAGCCTTGGTTGAACATTTCCCCATCCTGTCAAAATACAAAGACTAAAAAGGAGGTCGTCCCATGGGAATATTTGAAAATTTAGGTCGATTATTTAAGTCAAACATCAATGACCTCATCGCAAAGGCAGAAAATCCTGAAAAAATTTTGAACCAGGTTCTTTTGGAAATGAATGAACAACTCGTCGAAGCCAAAAAGGCCGTGGCGGTTGCGCTTGCTGATGAGAAAAAATTGGAGCGGTCCATGAACGAAAACATGGCGCAGGCAAAAGAGTGGGAAAGTAAGGCCATCCTAGCCCTCAAAAGCAATCGAGAGGATTTAGCGAAGGAAGCCCTTCTTAAAAAACAGGCCTTTGAAAAAGATGCCCTCTCTTACAAGCAACAATATGATGCTCAGCATGAAAATGTAGAAAAGCTAAAGGGAATGTTACGCCAACTCCAAGATAAAATTGAAGAAGCAGAGCGCAAGAAAAATTTGCTCATTGCACGTCAAAAACGTGCTGAGGCTCAGCAACAAATTTCCAAAACCATGGGAAAGCTTGGCAATTCGAGTGCCTTTGCTGCCTTTGAACGCATGGAGAAAAAGGTTGATCAAATTGAGGCGATGGCAAGTGCCCAAGCAGAACTCGAAAACCTCAATACCTCAAGTTCCTTGGAAGATGAATTTAAAAAATTGGAGTCAGGCTCTGCTAACGCTGACCTCCTTTTAGAAGAGCTCAAACAAAAAATGTCGCAGGGTTAAGGCTTTAAGTTCAGTTGATTTCAAACGATAAAGTAATACGGGGGGAGACCCCCGTTTTTTTTAGGAGATTGAGTGAACCAAAATTTCGTTCAAGATGCCATCATCGGTTTGGTGATCTTTGCGATTGCCACCTCGGTCATGGCAGTGGTTTTTTGGATCTTCTTTTTGGTGGGTTTACCCTTTTTCCCGAATATTCTTGTTTTTCATCAAAGCTCTGTAAACTTAATTGTGTTAGGTTCGCTTTTAGGGGGCTTGTTTGCAGTACTTTTAATTTACCCGGGGGTTTATTCGAGTACTGTGAATCAATTGATTTTCTTCTTGCTTTTAGTGGTTGGAATCATGTTGGGAACTCAATTTGGGCGTTCGATGAATTTTGACCAGCGGCTCCAACCCCAACCTAATCCGGAAGAAATGGTTAACACCCTCAATGGCCGTTTTTTTTGGGATGCGTCAGGTAGCGCCGTCTTCAAGTCTCACTTCACCGAAAAAATTCAGTACTTTCAAGAAGTTGGCTTTGACTCCATTTACCAACGTTTTTTGAGCACCCAACCCAATGAAGGTGTTCAACCCGAGTTAAACTGGATTGGCAACAGTACCTCGTATTTCATGCCCCCCCAACTTTTGATTGATACCCTTGCCGACCTGCATGCCATTTCTTCAATCATGCGCCGTTTTTCTCAAAACCCTAAGGACCTGACCAACTTAATTGTTTTTTTTCTCGGTTTCTTTTTTGTGGTGGCCTTTTTTAGGCTCATCATTCAATTCCAATTACCCCATCTCTTGACTGCCATCGCATCCCTTTTTTTTGTACGCCTTGGAATCGCCCTCATTCGATTTTCTTGGCTCGATTCCCCTTTAATCCTCTCGCAATGGATTGATGACCTTGATATTTCATACACCTGGCTTTACTCCGGATGGATGCCTCTGGGCCTTGGCCTATCCCTTTTCTTTATTTCGCTTTATCAGCACAGCATTTCAAAATTGGGAAATGATGAAGACCATGCCAGCTAATCGTCATTCTTTTCATATGTTGGGCACGGTCGGTGTTTTCCTTCTCTTGAATCTTTTGTACTCCTTCATCACGACCATATTAGAGTTCAGCAATTTCAACTTTGTTCTTTACCTTACCGCCAGCAAGTTTTTTCACATTTTACCGATTGCTTTTATTTCCAGTTTCCTTTTTAATCTCTTGTTTTTTATTAGCGATGTGAAGACCCTCCATTTTTGGAAAAAGTTTATTGTTCCAATCCTTGTGATGACGGCTTTTCAAATTGTCAACACCTTTGCTCTTGAACCCTTTGTGAGTTCGTTATTCAAGCGCCAACTGGAATTAAAAATCATTTCTGAACGAGTCGAACGAAACATTGAAAAATTTGAATTGGAATTGAGCACGCTCCGTGCTACACCGACAACAACCGAAAACGAAAGCATTCTAACGGTGTACCGAGAAAACCAAAATCAACGTCTCAAAATTTTGAGACAATTGGAGGGGTTGTACTCTTACCTCAATGCCCTGCTTCCCAACCAACCTCAAATCATCAACCGCCAAGAAGCTGTCCGTCTTCAACGTGAGGAAATTGAAAGAAACTTGATGCGTCTTCCCTTCATTGAAACCACGCGCCGACTCAACTGGAACGATTTCTCCAATCTCTCGTCATCGTCTGCCTTGGTGCTTGCTCAGGAACTATTCAATCGCAAGCAGTGGCCTGAATCTTACCAAATTGCAACCATGGCAAAATTGCTTGGGGATGACTCACCTATTTCTGATCGGTTGCGACAAGCCTGTCGGGATGAAATGCTCAAGATTCCCGTCGTTGATGGTAATTTTTTTGCTCAAAAAAAACGTGCCATCGAGCTTTACCAAGCAGGGCTTTATGAAGAAAGTTACTATGCGAGTGTTCTTCTTGAACGCAACCATTTCTTTGATGAAGAATTAATTAGTTATCTCAATTTGGCACGACGTGAAATGCTCAAGACCACTCTGTTCATCGAAGACGCTCAGATCAGTCTTGAGGTTCCTCTCTATCGTGACATTTTTATTGTTCAATCCTCACAAGAAATTCCTAATACCATGGAATATATTTTCTCGGAATGGATTTCACCATCGGGGTTGGGGTACCTCTTCCGTAACCCTGTGATCATTCGGCGTTTCTCTAATGGGTCGTGGCAGGTATTCCAAGCCGAAATGGCTAGACTTGCCATCGATCCACTTAATCCATCAAAAAACATTCTTGATTTTCGCTTCAAACACGAATACTTAAACCAAACTCAAAAGTTGAGCCCAGGTTTCAATTTTACCACCTTAAAACTTCAAAAATCTTTCGATCAAATCATTAACACGTCCATTATTGAATTCAAGCCCAAAAATTTTGACCTTACCCAATTGTGGCAATATTCCGATGACTCTATTAGATTAACGCGGATTCAAGCTCTGAGTGAGATACAATTTCGCTTTTTAAGTGGACCAATTTTTTTAATGAGCTTTTTAATTCTAAGCCTCTTAGTCATCTCTTATAAAAAGAAAAAACTCTATCAATTTTCAGACCAACTTATTGCCGTTTTGATTCTTATTCCGGGCTTACTCATTTTGTTTGAGGTTTTTGAGTGGGCAATGAGAATCTTCCTTGCCGGTTTGACCACCCTTTTTGGGGTAATTCCGAGTTTGGTGATCATGGGGCTGGGCGCTTCAGCTGGAATCATCATCAGCGCCCTTTTGCTTGCAAAACAAAACACAAATTAAGCTGAATCAACCCTTTCGATTTTTGCCCCCAGTTCCTGTAAGCGGGACACAATGTTTTCGTAGCCGCGTTCAATTTGATAAACATTCTGAATAGTGCTCTTTCCATCAGCTGCCAAACCTGCCAAAACCATCGCCATCCCGGCTCTCACATCAGGAGAAACCAACTCAGCCCCACGCAAACGCGTTGGGCCACTAACAACCGCGCGATGTGGGTCGCAGAGAATGATACCCGCCCCCATGCTGATGAGTTTATCCACAAAGAACATCCGACTTTCAAACATCTTTTCGTGAATGAGCACCGTCCCATGACATTGGGTAGCAGTGACTACCATAATGCTGGTCAAATCTGCTGGAAATCCAGGCCAGGGTGCATCATCAATTTTGGGAATAGCCCCACCAAAATCATTTTGAACTTTGAGACTTTGGGTAGCTGGGACAAAAAGAGTGTCCCCCTGAGCTTCCCAGTGAACACCCAGTTTGCCAAAGCCTAACTTGATCATTCGTAGATTTTTAACCCCGGCGTTTTGAATTTCGAGCGAGCTATGAGTTACCGCCGCAAGTCCGATGAATGATCCTACCTCCATGTAATCTGGTCCAATTTCAAAACTTGTTCCATGAAGTTTTTTGACACCCTTGATCCGCAGGATGTTGGAACCAATTCCCTCAATTTGAGCCCCCATGGAATTGAGCAGAAAGCAAAGGTCTTGAACGTGTGGCTCACAAGCGGCATTCTGGATTATTGTATCTCCCTCTGCCAAAACACTTGCCATGATGGCATTTTCGGTGGCCGTTACACTGGCTTCATCTAAAAAAATGTCCGCCCCTACCAAACGATTCGCAATAAACTGAAAAACACCATCAGTTTCAATGCGGGCGCCTAAATCGGTGAGCGCTAAGAAATGCGTATCCAAGCGGCGTCTCCCAATCACGTCTCCGCCAGGTGGCGGAAGAATGACCCGGCCCATTCGCGCAAGAAGAGGTCCAGCAACGAGGATGGAAGCACGAACTTTTTTGGCTAGCTCGGCGGGCACCTCCCCATTTTTTAGTGATTGAGCCTTCACCTTCACAACATTGGGAGCAGGGCGGTTTATCTCGGCTCCCATTGCGGAAAGTATTTTAAGAAGAACATCCACATCTTCAATCATCGGGACATTGGTCAACGTTACCTCTTCATCGGTCAATAAGCACGCCGCAATGCACGGAAGAGCAGCGTTTTTGTTTCCTCGAACTTGAACCTTACCCTTGAGAGGATGACCACCTTCAATGATGTATTTTTGCATACGCGTATGCTATCTTTGTGGTTGGTGCCTGTCAATCATTCTTTACCTATGGAAACAAGTATCAAAAAACCGTATAAAGGTAACTATGAATGTACACCGATTGAGTACTAAGCTACTAAAAAATGCACAAAGTTTTCGACAAATTTCTGAGGTGCTTCTCGACGTCTCATCGCACCTGCGTTCAGTCGTGGTCTTGTCCGCCATCAATGGGATGGATGAGTACGCTGAAGAGCTGATTGCCCATGCCGTGAATTTTAATCCTCAACCACTCATTGATAAGTTTTTTCACCGGCACCACCAGCTTTCCCTGGAATTGAAGTTAGACCAGGAACAAGTGAAACCAGCCCTAGAGGATTTAACGCTTAAAATCAGTGACCTAGCCTTTGGCATTCATTTAACCAAGCAGTGTACCCCGCGCACACGGGATTTAATCCACACCTTCATCGGTGAAGCTGCCGTTCTCCTACTTCATTCCCTTCTACTGCAAAAGGGAGTAAGCCAGGTTCACACCCTTGATCCCTCTGCCAACCTCATCCTTGCCAAACAAAGTCAACCTTATCCCAGCGTTGACTGGGAGCAGACAAGGCTTTTGATCAAAAATTGGGCCGATCAACAACGAGGCCTCATTCTTCTGGGCAACCTTCTGGCCACCGCTCCAAATAATCAAAAACTTAGCCTAGGTAAAAATAGTGGGGATTACGTTGCCGGCTTGATTGCGGCTGCAGTCGGTTCTCCTGAGCTCACCGTGTGGCTCGACGAAGACGGCATCCCAGCCGCTCCCACCGATCTAGTCACTAACCCCAAGCGGATTCGTCAAATGAGCTACGAAGAATCGATGGAAATGTCTTACTTTGGCTCAGAGTTCCTTCACCCTTACACCATCCTCCCCCTCATGAAATTTCATATTCCGTTAACCATTCGGAATTTAGACACTCCTCAAACAATTTCAACCGAGATCAAACAGGTTCACAGCGGAACCCAAAACAAGATCACCGGTTTGACTTGTATTAAAAATGTCTCCATCTTGAACGTGGAAGGTGGGGGCATGGTCGGCATTCCGGGTTTTGCGGCCCGTGTGTTTGCCGCCCTTTCACAAGCTCAAGTGAACATCATCATGATTAGTCAAGCAAGTTCAGAACATAGCATTTGTATTGTGATCAAAGAAGAAGAAACTGGCAGAGCCGTTAGAGCCCTTGAGAAAGAGCTTGAATCGGAACGCCAAACCGATAAAATAGGGCCCATCGATCTGATCCAGCCCTGTGCGATTGTTGCGGTAATTGGAGATGGCATGCGCGGGTTCAAGGGGCTTAGTGGAAAGATTTTTGGTGCGGTGGGTCAGAGCGATGTGAATATCTTAGCCATTGCCCAAGGGAGCAGTGAGCGGAACATCAGCTTTACGATTTTAGCAAAGGAAGCAAAGGCCGCCTTACAGGGTCTTTACCACGCTTTTTTTGGAGATGAAGCATGAAAGTAGCCTCAACCCGATCCCCCTACAACGTTGTGAGTTTTCGAGAAGCCCTCTTTGAAGGGCTTGCCAGTGATGGTGGTCTCTACGTGCCCGTCGAAAACTACGACTTACGAAATCTCTACCTGAGCTTAGATCCGAAAAAAAATTATTCCGAACTTGCCGCTCAAATGCTCATTCCCTTGTTCAATGATGATATCCCGCAAGATCAAATTAACAAAATTTGCCAAGATGCGTTTTTCTTTAGTCCGCAACTCAAAAAACTGGACGAAAATTTTTACATCCTGGAACTGTTTCATGGTCCCTCGTGCGCGTTCAAGGACTTTGGTGCTAGCTTTTTAGCAACTGCGATGTCGTGGTTCCTTCAAAACGAAAACAAGCGGTCAATCATTTTGACTGCCACCAGCGGTGACACAGGAAGCGCCGTGGCACACGCCTTTTATCAAAAGCCCAACATCGATGTCGTCATCCTCTATCCCAGCGGTCGGGTTAGCCCCCTTCAAGAAAAACAGTTGACCACCCTAGGGTATAACATCCACGCCCTTGAAGTGAAAGGCAGCTTCGATGATTGTCAGCGCCTGGTTAAGGAAGCCTTTTTGGATAACCAGCTCGCAGACCTGCCCCTAACAAGCGCCAACTCCATCAACCTCGGAAGGTTGATTCCCCAGAGTTTGTATTACATCTGGTCCTTTGTTCAGCTTCGAGACAGCTTAAACGATGATCTTATTTTTACCGTCCCCAGTGGCAATTTTGGGAATTTGACAGCCGGGGTTTATGCGTGGAAGTGGGGACTTCCTGTTTTTAAATTCATCGCAGCCACCAACATCAACGACGTGGTACCGGAATACCTCAAAACCCAACGTTTTCGCCCGCGCCCTTCTTTGGCCACCTATTCCAATGCCATGGACGTGGGAAACCCTTCCAACTTTGAACGCCTCGAAGTCTTGTTCCAAAAAAATCCCAACCTGATGGGAGCCCTAATTTCAGCTGAAAGTGTCACTGACCATCAAACCTTAGAAACCATCAAAAAAATTTGGACTGAGCACCACTACGACATCTGCCCCCACACAGCCGTTGGCGTTAAGGCCTCTTTGGACTACCAAAACCTCTTTTCTGAAGAAGGCAGTTGCCACGTCGTGCTGGCCACGGCCCACCCCGCAAAGTTCGTTGAAGTGGTTCAAATGGCAACCGGCAGAGAACCCAAATTACCCGAGCAGCTCCAAAAACTTTCTCAAAAACAAAAGCAAAGTTTATTGATCGAAGCAGAGCTAGATTCTTTGAAAGAGTTTTTAGGTAGCCTACGATGATGGTCTTTTAAGCTTCTAGAAGATGCTCCCACCGAAGATTTAACTCCTCACACCAGGTTTTGAGGTTGTGTTCAAGCTCTGGGGGTAACTCATACCCCTTCGCGAAAACTTCTTTTTGATAGGCGCTGGCACGGTCACCGGGAAGTCGGGTGTTTGGTGATCGATCATGAATAACGGACTTGAGGCTTTTGGTTCTCTGTTTTAAGTCTTCAATTCCAAACGGGAGGGAGAGGACTAAGACCGTTTGACTGTGAACCCCAAGCCCACCCGAAAGAGGGGGTGCTTCAACGCCCCATTCTCCCCCGTTGAGGCCGGCCGTCAAAAATTCGTGCATGAGGGCAAGTCCAAAGCCCTTGTGATTACCGATGGGACTTCCCACGCCGCCTTGCAAAATCTCCTGAGCCGTTTTGGCGGATTGCCGCTGAGCGTTCAAACCCCAATGCGCTGGAATGCTTTGGTCTTTAAGACTGGCCAAGGTTCCAAGACTGGCATATGCCATACAAATATCCATCAAAAACGGATGGTCCTCGCTGGGACTGCCAAAACTGACAGGATTATTTCCGATCACCATCTCGGTAGATTCGGGCGCGCTCATACTAGCATCAGTATTGCTCCAGACCAAGCCCATCAAGCCCGCTTCGCTAATGATCTCCGAATACGCAATCCCTGCAAGAAAGTGGTTTGAGTGGCGTACCGTGCAAAGACCAAGACCCTGGGCTTGTGCTCGTTCGAGGGCCTGACGCACGGCGTAGTGGCAACACGCCTCCCCCAAACCATTTTTTCCATCAAACACACTCATGGCACCCTTCTTCCAGATTTCTTGTGGTTGAGCCGTACCATTGACCCGCCCGCTTCTTAACAGTTTGAGTCGTGCCGGGAGGTAACTAAGGTCGTGGTGACCAATCCCTTTGGTGGTTGCCCGCCTAAAAATTTCGGCCGCCAAGCTCGCATTTTCTTGACTGGCCCCAGCAGCCTGTAAAAGTTGCTGGCAAAGGTTTTCGATTTGTTTTGGGGATAATCTCAAAACGGAACTCCTTGAGGTGATAATTTGTACGCCCAACTGGCTTTTTTGGGGAGAACCCAAATTCTGGGTTGGCCACAGGGTTTTTTGGGTTCGGAATCATGAGCGATGTGAATGGGAATTTTTGACCATGAACTTGATTGCAGACACTGCTTCACTTCTGTAAGAGCAGTTTGTGGTGTATTGTTGTTGTCAGATAAATGAACCAAAACCACCTCTTTTAATTTTTTGGGGCTGAGCCGGGAAAGCCGTTCCAAAAATTTTCCGGCTGCATTGTTAGAAAGATGAAAATGCGCCACGCGTTCTTTGAGGTAGAGTGGATAAGATCCATTCCAAAGCAACTCACTCGAGTAATTTGATTCAAGAATGAGTACATCCGATTGGGTGGCAAAGTGCAACATGGTGTCGTCAACCTGACCGGTATCAGTGATCAAGGTCAAGGCGGCGCGTTTACTTTTAATTTGGTAACCAGCCGATATCCCCGAATCGTGAAAGGTACTAAAACCAAAAATGGAAAATCCCACCAACTCGAATGTTTTATACAAACCCAAGCTATACACCGTTTGGGGGGCTTGCTTCGATGATAAAAGCTGCATCCCCTTAGGCGCATAAATGGGAACATGGTATTTATCCTGAAATGAGGCGATGCCACGGGTGTGGTCTTCATGATCGTGAGTCAAAAGAATGGCGCGGACAGATTCAGGAATTAAGTTAAAATTCTTTAAACGCCGTTGGGTTTCGCGTAATGAAAACCCATTATCAATCATGATGACGCCCTGTTCATCTTGGATGACGTAACTATTGGCGTTGCTTCCCGTTCCCAAAATTCCTAAAAACCAGCCCATTTTTCCCCTTAACCCCTAGAAAAAAGTCTTATATGGTTTACAATGAATTAGAAATGTTGAAAAGGGAGTAATCGCCATGAAAAACGGTTTTCTTTTAATATATGCCCTGGCTTTGTTAGGTTGTCCGGCTCCTGAACCACCCCCACCCCAACCCGTAGTTCCCTCAAGCACAACTGACGTGATGACCATGCTTGGGGTTCAAAGCATGGAAGAACTTCAAAGCAACTTCCGAGAAGAAGAACTACGCGATGACCAAGGTCGTTTAACCGAAAAACGCTGGTACGATGCCACCGATGCCTTGCGGTTACGAAAGGTCTACGTTTACGATGATGAGGGCTATGAAAGCGAGCACGTGTTTTATGATGGGAACGGCGAGCGGCTTTATACGTTCAGAATGCAATACGATAACCAACGCAACCGAATTGGCGAGAGCTTATACAACAACAAGGATGAACTTATTAGCCAATTCACCTACGACATTCCTGTTCCACCTCAAGGTGCCATTGAGGCGCCACCACCCAGCCAGGTGCTTGACCCCACAATCCAAACCACTGCTAGAAGACCAAGTTCTGCTAGTCAAGAGCCTCAGGCTGTCAATGTGCCCCAATCAAGTCAAGCCGTTATCAAGTAAGTTCAATAAGATTGCTTCTTAGTTTATTCACCCTTTTAGCAGGCCTGAACCTGATGATCTCAGATCAGGCCAAGTTTTCTTCACCGCAATTGTTCACTTCGTCTCAAGTTTTAGTTCATCAGGTACACGAGGAGCGCATCCCCAGGGAAATCGAGCGACTCCGTTTAGCCTACCCCAACTTAATCAAAGCCATTGACTTAACAAATATCCTTTGGCACAACGGCACAATAACGCGTTATGCAGAAGGGAAAAATCAGCTCGTCTTGTTGTTCAAAACCTCTCCCACTTACACTGAGATGCTTCAATTTTACCCCATCAGAAACTTCGCGTCTGACCGAATCAAACAATGGTTTGCCCCTTCCGAAGCCCGTGCAACTTACTTATCAATTTTCAAAGAAATGTACGGTAAAACTCCAAATCAGGTCTGGAACAATCTTAGACTTGTCCGTTTCATGCCCAAAACCCTCAATCTTCGACTGAGATTTAATAAAATGAATGGGGCGGCGGATGCCTTAGAGGCTGTTGGACGAGAACTTGATCGGCTTCCTCCCAATTTCCGACGATATCTAGTAGGTTCCACGACCTACATCCAGCGCTCGATTCGTGGTACACAGCTTACCAGCCTTCATTCGCTAGGGATTGCCATCGATCTGAATCCGCGGTTTGGTAATTACTGGAGGTGGGATGTCCAAGCCACACGCCAAACCAATCTACGGCCACAAAATCGTATTCCTATTGAAATTGTTCAAATTTTTGAAACGCACGGTTTTTTATGGGGTGGTCGGTGGTATTTTTATGACACTCTGCACTTTGAGTACAGACCAGAGCTGTTTATCAATCCGTAGTTTTTTTTTCAGGGAAAAGGCGCTTCAAAACGCGACCATCGGTTTTCCAACCCTTGACCACCTTGACCCGTAAGTCGAGATAAATATCCCGTTCAAAAATTTCACGCAATATTTTTTGACTTGCTTGTCGAATCTCTTTGATTAGGGCTCCCCCCCTTCCAACCACGATGCCCACCTGACTTTCCCGCTCTACCACCACATGTGCTCTAATCCATAGCAACTCGCCATTTTTTCGATTTTCTAAGTCGCTGATTTCTACATAAAGAGCGTGAGGCAACTCTTCCTTCAATCTTAGAAAACACTGTTCGCGGATGATTTCGGATATTCGAAACTCAGGCTCTTGATCGGTGTAATAATCCTCTGAATACCAAAATGGCCCATCGGGAACCATCGATTGAACGTGCTCCCAAATTTTTTCGATCCCCTCATTTTTTAAGGCACTAATCGTAACCTGAGGAAATTCTTTCAGAGGTTCAATAAATTCGTCCCATTCACCCCGTCTGGGTTGGTCAATTTTGTTGATGATAACTAGAACCTTTTTTTGGGATTGCAAAATGATCTCACGCACTGCGTGTTCTTCAAGCCCGGGTGGACGTGTTTGGTCCAAAACATAAAACACTAAATCAGCATCCTCGATGGCTCTAGCTGCCTCGGAACGCAGATAAAGATTAAGGGTTTCTTGACTTTGGTAAAGACCCGGGGTATCTAAGAGAACTAGCTGAACATCGTTCTTGGTTGCAATTCCTCTTACCTGCCGACGAGTGGTCTGCGGCACGGGACTTACGATGCTTACCTTTCTACCGCACAGGGAATTGACCAAGGTCGATTTTCCAGAACTAGGTCTTCCAACCAAGGCCACAAAGGCTGATTTCAAGTCTCAGAATCCGCGTATTGATTTTTGATTTCTAGAATTTTATCTTCCAATTCAACAAAAATATCAGTAAGGATGGGATCGAATTGGGTTCCACGATTACGCTTGATTTCCATCATTGCCTCGCCATGCGACCAAGCGGGCTTGTAGGGTCGCTTGCTGGTCAAGGCATCGTAAACATCGGCGATTGCTTCAATGCGAGCACTAAGCGGAATTTTGTCACCTTTTAAGCCGTGGGGATAACCACCCCCATCCCAACGTTCGTGGTGATGCAGGGCAATGTGCGTGGCCATGGAAAGATAACTTTGCTCCCCCAGTTCGTTATCGGCCTGACTCAAAATCTGCCACCCCCAGATGGTGTGACGGCGCATGATTTCCCACTCTTCCACCGTTAAACCACCGCGTTTTCGAAGAATGCTATCGGGAACTGCAACCTTACCAATGTCATGAAGCATACTTGAAAGCCGAATATCTTCAACGTAGCTTTCACTGATATGAAATTGGAAGGGTTGGCGTTTGTAAACCTCCTCTGCGAGAAGAGCCGAATACTCACAGATTCGGTAAAGATGATTCCCCGTTTCTTGGTCACGGTACTCTGCTAAACGAGCCAACGCGCGAATGCTGGTGGTCTGAATTTTTTGCAAAGACATCGCCCCATTGATGAGTTGGTTATTCAGGAGATGTTGAATTTCCAACTCTTCCTTAATGGTGTCAGCCGTGCTGACAAAATCTGTCACATCAAAGATCACCCCATGGATCGTCCCATTTTTGTAAACGCAGTGATCCTTAACCGTTAAAATTCGCCCATTACGATGGCGCAACTTTAATTCAAAGCTACTCGTGTAACCGCGTTCGCGTAATAGCGAGATTTGCTGATTTCGTGCCGTACTAGCAATGACCTCTTTCCAGTTTTTTGCCAACTCTGGGAAGCTGCGATACCCCAACATTTGATACAAGGTAGAATTACAACTCAATAAAATATCTTTTTCATTGGTAATGTACATGGGTAAGCCTAACTGATCGGGCAAAAGGGGAAAGGTGTCGTTGACGGGACTGTACCCGTTTTTGGGGGCAATGTCATGAAGTTTACTTAAAATCATGAAGATGACCCAGCCGTAATCTTGAAGGAATCGAGTTGGGTCAGGATGTTGAATCACCACAAAACCTAAATCGTGTGTGGGCTTGTTGGAAGGATAAATTAACGCATTGGATTCCAACCCAGGAAGGTGCCGAAACGGCTCCGGTATGTTTTTTCCTTGAAGCACAATAAAGGGAACTAGGATGTTGGGATGATTTTCGTGGAATTGAACAAAACTAACTTCAGGCAAGGAGAGAATGTAAGAGCGAGCTAGCGCCAATTGTGCTTCTCGGATAGGCTCTTGATCAAATTTCAGGAAAAGGTTTACCAAAGCTTCGTTGACTAAAATCGCCTGATCCAACGATCATTCTCCTTGTATTACTCTCTTAAATTTATTATACTCCCTCTATTGTTTTCTTGTAAACAGGATAATCATTACAAAATGAGGTAAATTATGCCAAATTCTCCCGAAAAAACTAGCCCAGTCAAAAAGAAAAAAGCTGACGCAGAGGAACGTGGCCCTGAGGAAAATCGTTTTCTCCGAACGCGCACCATTTTGTTGAGTGGGGAAATCAATAAATCCCTGGTTAAAAGGACCATCGCCCAACTTTTGATTCTTGAACAAGAAAGCAAGGACCCAATAAAACTCTTTATTGACAGCCCCGGTGGGGATGCTGACGCCGGCTTTGCCCTTTTTGATATGATACGGTTCATCGAAGCCCCAGTTTACACCATTGGAATGGGACTGGTAGCCAGCGCTGGTGCCATCATCCTTCTAGGTTCCCCCCAAGAGCAAAGGTTGGGACTACCAAACTCTCACTACCTTATCCACCAACCCCTTTCGGGAATCCGAGGCGTGGCAACTGAAATCGAGATTCACGCCAAGGAACTTGAAAAATTACGATTGAAAATCAATCAGCTCATCGCCCAAGAAACGGGACAACCCATGGAACGGGTAGAAAAAGATACTGACCGCGATTTTTGGATGAATGCCGAAGAAGCTAAGTCCTATGGTCTGATAAACAAGGTCATCACGCATCGAAAAGAATTAAAAGTATAAGCATGGGCGTTTTTGAAGGATTTTCCTCAGACGAACTAGATCTATCAGGCCGCTTTATTCGAGGCAAGGTGCGGGATATCCTTGATTACGGCTCCCACCTTGTCATCACCACCACTGATCGGATCAGCGCCTTTGATCACGTCCTGGGCGTGGTTCCTGAAAAGGGTGAAATTTTGCATCAACTCAGCGTGTTTTGGTTCCAGCAAACCCAACACCTCCTCCCCAACGCCCTGGTGGGAACCATCGGTCCGCGTACCGCCCTCATGCGAAAGGCCAAACCGCTTCCTGTTGAAATCATCGTGCGGGGCTACCTGACGGGCAGCGTGTTGCGCGATTACGAAAAAGCGATGCACATTTGGGGGATTCCCTCCGGATTAACGCCCCATCAGCAACTGCCTCATCCTTTTGTGACCCCCACCACCAAGGCATACGAAGGGCACGATGAGCCAATCAGCAAAAACGAAATCATTAAACGAGGACTTGTTGAGGGGGATGTTTGGGAGCAAGTAGAACTCAAAGCCGTTGCGCTGTTTGAGTATGCTCAGAACCTTTTGAACAAAAATGGACTTTTGTTAGTAGATACCAAGTACGAGATGGGCCTCTTGGATGGGCAACTGGTGCTGATTGATGAAGTTCACACCCCCGATTCGAGCCGCTTCTGGTACGCCAACAACTACTTACAAGACAGGAAAGACGGTGTTCAACCGAGGCAGCTTGATAAAGAAGTGCTCCGCTCCTGGCTCCTTGCCCAAAATTGGATGGGCGATGGGGATCCACCAACGATACCGCAACAAGTTTTTGACGAAGTTCGTTCGCGCTATCTTGAAGCCTGGCAGGCCACCACGGCTCAGGACTTTGTGCCCTCACCTTGGAATCGTCAAACCCTTGTTCAAGAAATTACACGATGGCTGCCTAAAAATTAAGCGCCCTTGACAGGCGCTTTGATCTTAACCCTTGTAGGTCTGTTGCATTTTTCGTAATTTTTTTTGAAGTTTACGTTCAATGGACTTCTTTTTACGATTGCGGATTTCTGAGGGCTTTTCATAAAATTCGCGTTTCTTAAATTCACGAATGATGCCCTCTTTTTCTACCATCCGTTTGAATCGCTTTAGGGCTTTTTCTAGGGGTTCGGAATCATCAATAAAAACAAAAGCGATGGGAATCACCTCCTTTATCTGAAGTCACGTCATGCTAATCACTCCATTTTATCCTGTCAAGAAGCCATCATAAGATTTTAGCGAACTTGCCATTTACAATTAAACTAAGAGCTGGCTTGACGGGGAAAGCTTTGGTGTCTTTAATACATTGATATGCACCCCAAAAAGGGGCCTGAGGGGTTTGACGCGTTCTATCACCAAATTTATCAAGAACGCTGGCTCGAATTGAAACAGGCCCTACTCCAGCCCCGAAAACATTATATTTTCAAAGAAATTTTGAAGACGCCCTATTACCTAGACCCAGCAAGTGTGTTTTGTGCGAACTGCCTGCCCTTGCTCCCCAACTCCCTGGTTGGAGACCTCTGTGCCGCCCCAGGAGGCAAAACCCTCGTTCTTGCCAGCCGCCTCCCTGAAGGAGCTTACCTCATTGCCAACGAAAAGAGCGCTTCACGACGAAAAAAGCTTCACGCGGTTCTTCGAAACCACCTGCCGGCCGACCTTAATTCCCGTATTTCCATAAAAGGCTTGGATGCAGCTCTATTGGGAAAAATGATGCCCCAGCAATTCGACAGCATCCTTCTCGACGTCCCTTGCAGTTCTGAGCGGCACCTTATGGAACAACCCAAGTTTTTAGCACAGTGGGGTCCTGGTCGGGGAAAAAGTCTTGCCATCCAAGCCCTAGCCTTGGCCGCAAGCGCCTTTGATAGCCTTAAACCCGGTGGTTACCTCCTTTACAGCACCTGCGCGCTCAATCCCCTTGAAAATGACGGAGTATGGGACCGGATGCTAAAAAAACGGTTGGGGTGGCAGGTTGTTCCTCTGCCCGAAGGACCCGGCATGACCACCAAGTGGGGACGTCATATTCTGCCCGATTCCGATGAGGGGATGGGGCCTCTGTACCTTACCTTGATCCGGAAAAATTCTGAAATTCCTTGATGAGCTTAAGAGACCTCAGCTTATTGAGGGCCTTTTCTTGAATTTGACGAACTCGTTCCCGAGTGATTCCCAACCTGAGCCCCGTCTCTTCCAAGGTCATAGCCTTTTTTCCCTTGAGACCAAACCGACATTCAATAATTTTTCGTTCTCGATTGGTCAAATAGCTCAGTACTTCCTTGGCAAGGTGAATCATGGTTTCACGAACAGCTAAGTCATGGGGTTCAATGCAGGTTTCATCTTTGATCATGTCCGCGAGGCTGGTCATGCTCTCATCATCAACCAGGTTGTCTAAACTAGCGGTCTCCTGGCTCATGCAGTCAAGTGCCTCAATTTTTGCCAAGGGTAGGTTGCAAAAATAGGACAGCTCTTCATTGGTGGGATCCCGCCCCAAATCAATGGTCAATTGTTTCCTGTAATAAAAAACTTTCTTGATGATGTTAAGCATGTGAATAGGAATTCGAATAGAGCGTCCCTTGTCCGCTAAACTTTTTAAGATAGCTTGGCGAATCCACCACGTACCATAGGTGCTAAATCGGAACCCACGAGAACCGTCAAAGCGATCAACTGCTTCAATCAACCCTATATTTCCCTCGTCGATGAGGTCCAACAACGAAAGCCCCCGATTTTGGTATTTTTTGGCAATAGAAACGACGAGCCGTAAATTTGCGTTGATCAATTTTGTTTTGTAGAATTGGAATTCTGCTTTTGCATTCTGGTATGCAGAACCAAGTTCTTTCGACTGAGGGTCCTTGGATAACTCTTCTTCAGCCATTTTTAACTGCGATTTTGCCTTGTTCAAGGCTAAACCTAGTTCTAATTCTTCGCTTGGACTCAACAAGGGGAATTTAGCAATTTGATTGAGGTAGTGCGCAAGGGGATCTTCCTCAACGCTATCTTTGGAAAGATAGCTAATTTTTTTCTGTAATTCGCGTGTGATTTTGACCTCGTATTTTTTTTTCATGGGAAAATTATACAACCAAATTTTAAGTTGTGGTTAAAAAAAATTAATTTTCTTTAAAATAATTTTCAGCAACGAGAACTCCATCCTTGTTGTAAATAAAAAAAAGGAGGCTTCCCGGGGGATCGCGTGATAATCTTCCTAAAATGGAATTTTGGGATATCTTTTCTCCTACTTGTACCAAGGACCCAGTCCAACCCGCATACCCATAAATAAAACCATCAGCGCTTTCAATCAATAGCAAGTTACCTAAACCACTGAAAACATCGCGAAATACCACGGTCCCCTCGTTAACGGCACGAAATTCACCCCCAGGCGCCCTGAACAAGAGTCCACTGATGGGACGATTCACGGGAGTCGGGCGGATGTTCAAGGGAAGACGACTTAGGGATACTGAAACCTGGTTTTGCCGGTTTTGTGGGGATTTTTCAGGGTCAACTCCCTGAATGATGATTTGGGAACCCACCCGTAACCCCGTGGGTGAAGTGATATTGTTTCGCTTTTGGATCTCTTCAACCGTTGTCCGATACCGCCTTGCTAACGAAAAAAGAGTATCACCGGGCTGAATGGTAACGACCATTTCGGAATCCTTATCGAGCTGACCTTCATCGTTAGGAACAACGTTGCTAATTTTGATAACCTGCCCCGTCCGAAGCTGCCTAGGATCCGTCATGTTGTTCAATCGTAAAAGTTCCTCAACTGAAATACCATATCGCCGTGAAATACTATAAAAGGTTTCCCCCTGCTGTACCTGATGCTGAGCATTCTGTGCAGTCAACGGCAAAGTCATACTCAAAACAAAGAAAAATAGAGTAAGTCGGAGATTTTTCTCCATACTTACTCTATCGGTTTAATTTTAATTAACGTTGATCACGTATTTGGTTCCAAAGATTGATGCGAGCACCAAGACTGAACTTGCTGATAACAGTTGGGCTTAGGTCCGAACTGATAATCCACCCCGAATACTCTCCATAGATTCCAATGCTATTGAAGAAGGCAAAGAGTTTATTTTTGATTTGAATAAACTCAACCTGCCCCAAGAAACTGGTGAGAAGAACTCCCTTGGAAAAGTTAGTGATGTTGCTAGGATCTTGGGTAAAGTACGTGAAGTTGGCACCAATGAGGGCACTGGTGCTGAAGGCCTCTGCATCAGGCCCAAAGAGGGTTTCCCATTCCAGGCTAAACACCTTAGCCATGAGCTTGACAGCATGCGCATACCCATAAAAACGGGAGTTATCATCACTTTTTCCAATGAATCCCGTTTGAGCTTGTAGCCTCACCGCTTCTTGGAAAAAGAATAAACCAACACCGGCGCTCCATAGGGTTGCGCCTAGACCGTAGCCATCCACATAAAGCCCATCGATGAAACTGGGCGGTGTGTAGCGCCCACGGTTCAATAGCACCTCAACCGTTGTCAGCTTACTTTCATCAAAGGCGGTACCCGCTAACCGAAGAACCTCATTGAAGGCACCCTCTGCTTGGTCGGGAACTAAAATTTGTACTTTGGGAGGAACGGTATCCGTCACCAAGATCATCCGGCTGGTCGCCACACTTCCATCGGCAAACATCGAACGAATAAGAACTGTCACTGGTCCCTGACTGAAGGTGTGGGTTTGAAGGCGGTAACGCCATTCGCGGTCCCCCTTGGCAAGGCCTGAGCCCTCTGTAACCCGTGCCTCCCACTGGTCAACGCGTTCAAATGTCATCCCGTTATTCAAACTCACTTCAATGCTGACGGGCTGACGCCGTATCTCTTCCAAGGTTAGCTGGAATTCTCCGTAACGCGGCGCACTGGGCGTCTGGCCTTCAGCTTGGGGTTGTGAGGGAGAATCAATCGTATAGTATCCCGAATACCCCGTTAAAAATGGTCGATTGGAAATGAAATCGCCGTGCCGGTGACTCACCACGCGGATCCAGGGTCCTTGTAGCATGTACTCAATCTGGCGAGCCACACTGGTCACTTTTTTATTATCGATTTGAATTTCGACCTGAAGTGTTAAGGATTGAGATTTTCCAGGTAAGGTGTTCTCTTGACTTAGAAGGGGTAAGATGTCACTAGGCATCACAAAACCGTTGAAGTAGCCGTCATTGCTGACATCCACCGTTGAAATAATTCGACCGTTAAGCAAGATTACCGCTTTTTCGGGGATGTGACGGGCAAAAATTTGACCAAAGACCCCGATGGGACCACTGACCGTCTGTCCTAAGGCAGGGAAACTTACCTCCACCCGATCGGCAAGGGCTGATTCCATGATCTGGACGTTTCGGGTCACCAAGGTCACATTACCCGCATCATCGATAGCTTCTAGCGCAATGTTGTAAAGTCCAGCGGGTAAGGCGGAAATATCCACCTGACTGGTTAAGCCAGCACCGCTCAAAGTGAATTCCCCTGTCACCGGAGGACGAACTGCACCAATGGGGCGGATGGTGTAGCGCAAACTGCGCAAAATCATGTTGTCTTCAGTACGTCCCTCAAAGTTGATCGTGCCGACTAACTGGTCACCATCAAGGGGACTGGTCAAATTGACAAAGGGCTTGGTGTTGTCAACCGAAAAAAGCACGTTGTAGTCACCAATAGCTCCTGTCTTATCAATCGCTCGGATTAGTAGGGTGTAAATCCCATCTTGAATCAACGAGGTGTCAAGCTCGTAACTCCAGGTTTCCGTCCCCTTCATCTTGTAAAAAGTGTTGCCATTGTCGATGCTAATGAACACCGACTCGACACCGTTGGGGTCGGAGCTCGTTCCCTGTAGGTTAACCTTACCACGCTGGGTGACCCGCACATCGGGGGCGGTAAGTTGACTTACCGGACCGGAACGCGAGACCGTGAAGTTGCGTTTCACCACCTCACTCTTCGTACCGTTGATGTCTTCGGCATAGACTTCCACAAAATGGTCGGTATCCTTAATGTCACTGAGGGCGATGGGAAGGGAAAACGAGCTATTGCCCTCAAGCTTGGTATAGGCGCCTTGACCGTTAAGTCTGATATAGATGGCACCTACGCCGTCATCATCAACAACCAGCCCGCTGATGGCAAAATCGGCGCGTAATACCTCTTTTTCAGCAGGAATCTGAACGCTGACCTTGGGAATGTCCTTCTGGCGATCAACCGTGAATCGAACCTCTTGAACGCTACTTACCCCGCTGGCCGTTGTCATTCGGAAACGGAATACGTCGGGCAGTGGGTTACGCGAAAAGTCAATGAAGCGTTCAAAAACATTCTTGACCTCCATGGACTCCCAATTTCGGTTATCTTCACTGTATTCTAACTTTTGGACGGGGGCCTGCGATTGTATCTGGGCAACAATGAGGGTTTTTCCATCCACTGCCACTCCCTCGGGAGGAGTAAGTATTACCAACTTTGCCTGGGTGCTATCTTTGAAAATTGGTCGGTAAACAACTCTTGTATTTCCACCAGCATCCGTGGCACGAAGCTTGAAAATGAGGTTCCCATCGGGAACTTCAGTCAAGGGGATCGGGGCATTGACCTGTCGATTGGCCGGAGTGAAAGTTGGGATAACCTTGTAGGTGTCTTGGTTGATAGCGTATTCAAGGCTTTGAATCGCTGAGGTATCGGCCAAGGAGAGGCTTAAATTCAACGAATTCGCATACCAATTACTGAGCTCTGGGGTTGTCACGGTAATTTGCGGTGCTTCAAGATCAGATACAAAGGTATAAGTCCCCAGATCACCGCCAGGAGTAGCAACCAATTTGACGTTTCGCGCTGTACCTAAAACGGCACCCGGTGAGACCTTGATAAGGGTAACTGTATCAAGCGGAACAACCTCGGTGGCAATTGCTTGGGAAGGTGGCTGAACCGCAACTGAGGTGACCGAACCAGCCACTACGATGTAAAAGGGTTGTGTCGCTGTGATCAACCATTTTTCACTCGAACCAAAGCCTTGCGTAAATAAGACGCCAGTGAGGTCCTCAACCGAGGGATTTTCGCGCAAGATATACAGGGAATAGGGAACCTCACTCCCCACACTTCCTCGTACACTCAAATTCACCGTTAGGGGACCTTTTAGATTCACATTTCCGGTGCTGGGTCTCACTATGTCTTGGAGAGGAATTTCAAAGCGGTAGGCATCCCCTTCCCTGCGAGTGGACACCCGCCCCCCCCTTCCGCCAGGTACCGTATAGATGACCTCACCGAGACGGGGGTCATCGGTGATGATCCTTCCCGTTAAGACCGGTGGTCGCTCGTTCTGTGGTTCGGCCGGTAAAAACATCCCCGCTTGGTAGGGAACCCGACGGGCCGTGTTCCCGCTTCCATACACAAAGGTTAAACTAGTCACATCCCAACTGGGAGGCGTTGGGGTTGCTTCAACTTCCAATCGAACTGGAACAGAGTCCACTTTTTTGAAATCTTTGGCAACAATCGTTAAACGTTTTTTCCCAGGTGCTAAATTGGGCAATTCGATCACAAAGGCCCCTCGCGTTTCAACTTCGCCGCTCGGTCCGCCTTCAACCGACCAAGTTACTTTTTCAATGCCATCTGGGTCACGCGCAAATCCAACCACCGAAAGAGGAGCCCCTGGCTCAGAGACCACGTTTGCGGTCAACGTCGGTCTGTCAGCTTCAAGACTCAGGTTAAAATTGTGCTCAAAATTACGTACATTACCAATTCGGTCTTGCACCTGAAAACGAATGCGTTTTCGACCATTTTGATTTGCTAAGGTTAAGGGAACATGAAAAAACGGATTACCTGGAACAAGCTCTAACTCGCCCCTTAAATTTCCCTCCGCTTCCCAGGTTACCTTTTGGATCCCAACCTGGTCCTGAACAGCACCAACAATACTAGCAAAACCAGGCAAGTTTTCCTCAGCCTTGGGTGCATAAAATTCGATGTTTGGCGGCGTATTATCGACAAAGTACAAATAACTGTTATCACCTGAATTACCCAAAACATTTATGCTCCTAAACCAAATAACATTGGGTCCATCCTGCTGCTTCGTGGTATCGATCTCATATTCGAAGCGGTATTGCCCTTGATCGTTAACCTTACTAAAAGAGACCTCTTTGAATTTATCAGGTCCACCCTCACTAACAAAAAAACGCTGGATCCCGTTAGGTTCAAAAATTGTTCCTCGCAACCGAAGTCGGCCGTTCACCAGGGCTCCAATCGGGTGACTTTCCACAGAGTGAATGGGCTTTTTTTGGTCAAGGTGAAAACTCACTTCAACCCAGGGGCTCTGTTTGCCATTGATGTCAGTGGCACGAGCCTTAACCTTATATATCCCGTCGGGCAGGTTTTCTAAATTAAAAAAGTAGCTCCAATACCTCTTGCCATTGGCCTTAACAACTTCACCATCATCTCCTAGCTGTACTTCGACGAAATCGATGCCATCATCATCAACCGCGGTACCTACCACGTTGATGTTTCCCGTCGAGCGCTGACCTGGAAGGGGACTGCCAATGCGAATCGACGGAATATCAGACGCTGGGTCAACGCGAAAGTTGATGGGTCCAGCGATGGAGACGTTTCCAGCGCCATCCTTTGCCCGTATTAAAATATTATAGGTATCGGGTCTAAGCTGAGAAATGTCGTAATCGTAGTTCCAGTTTTCAAGACCATTTGTCTTTTTGTAATCCTCTTTTTGGCCACCTGCATGAAGCGACAAGAGGGTCATCAATCCTAGTAGACTTATTAAACATTTTTTCATTGTAATCTCCTAATTTGAGTTTAACCCCAAATGGAGATTTTTGTCAAATTTCAAGTATGCAAGATGAATGATTTAGGTGAATTTATCGGGAAAATCTTGAGCTTAGGATAATTGTTTGAGAAAAAACTCACATTGGAACCTACATAGGACCAAAATTAGGATGTTACAGCCCCATGGCTTGCGTCGGCACAAAGCTTTGCAAACTTTGCCAAGACGCCACGATGGTAGCCATTGTCCTTGGGTTTCCATTTCGCAAGTCGCTTTTGAATTTCCGATTCCGTAAGTTTAACTGACAACTCTTTCTTCTCTAGCGAAATGGTGATGAGATCCCCCTCACGAACGGCGGCGAGGGGCCCTCCCACCTGGGCTTCAGGAGTGATGTGTCCCACGATCATGCCGTGGCTTCCACCACTGAAACGCCCATCGGTGATGAGCGCAACGTCTTTGGACAACCCAGCCCCAGCGATAGCAGCCGTGGGACTGAGCATCTCGCGCATACCGGGGCCTCCCTTGGGACCCTCGTAGCGAATCACCACCACATCGCCTTTAACAACCCTACCCTTAAGGATGGCATCCAAGGCTTCGTATTCGCTTTCATAAACCTTGGCCGGACCCGTGTGCTCTACCACGCTCAGACCACAGGTCTTGAGCACGGCACCTTGGGGGGCCAAGTTTCCCTTGAGGATGCAAAAAGGTCCTGTTTTCTTCGGTGGATTTTTGAACGAAGACACCACCTTACCAATACGATCGAGTTTCACGTCTTTGAGATTTTCAGCCACTGTCTTTCCGTTTACCGTCAGGCAGTCGCCGTGGAGAAGTCCCTCATCGAGTAGGATTTTCATCACCACGGGAACGCCTCCTTCTTGATGCAAATCTTCCATCACGTACTTGCCCGCAGGCTTCATGTCCGTCAGGGTAGGAGTTGTGTCGTGAAAATAATTAAAATCGTCAATTGTTAAGGGAACATCGGCTTCATGGGCTAGAGCAATGAGGTGTAGCACGGCATTGGTGCTTCCACCCAACGCCATCACCACCCGAATGGCGTTTTCGAACGCTTTTCGCGTCATGATGTGGCGAGGTAGAATGTTTTTTTTGATGCAGTGAACCAAAGCCTTTGCGCTTTCAATCATGTGCTGCTTTTTTGCCGCCTCCACTGCCGGAATCGACGCACTTCCCGGTAGGCTCATTCCGATGGCCTCCATGGCGCTCGCCATGGTGTTGGCGGTGTACATCCCCCCGCAGGCTCCCGGACCAGGACAACTGGAGCACTCAATTTCATAAAGTTCCTGTTGATCAATTAGACCCTTGGCATAAGCGCCAACAGCTTCAAAAGCGCTCACGATGTCCACCGCACGTCCTCGGTGATTGCCTGCCTTGATGGTGCCCCCATAGCAGAAAATGCTAGGAATGTTGAGTCGAGCCATGGGCATGACCGTTCCGGGTATGGTCTTATCACATCCGCCAATGCCAAATATGGCGTCCATCTGGTGACCGTGAACCACCAGCTCAATCACATCGCTGATCCAATCCCGACTCACTAAACTTGCCTTCATCCCCTCATTACCCATGGCTTGGCCATCGGTCACCACAAAGGTGTTAAACTTCATGGGTTTGACACCCGCTTCTTCGAGGGCTTTTTTAGCGATGGCCGCCAGTTCATCGTGGTGGATGTTACACGGCGAAACCTCAGCACCTGCACTTGCAACCCCTACCAAGGGTTTTTCAAAATCCTCATCCTTAAAGCCAATGGCACGCAGCATGGCTCGGTTGGGCATGCGCTCGAGACCCGCTGTCATGTTTTTACTACGTTTGTTCCACTCACTCATGCCACAAATCCTTTTGTATAGGGTAATTTATCATAGAGAGTCTTAATTTTTTCTTTGTTTTGGAGGAGCTCAGCCGTTGTGTCCCAAATTCCTTCAGCAAGGCTTTTGCGGAAACTCTCATTGATTTCCAGATAAAAATTTTGCTCCGCAGTTTTCACCAATTTTTCGTTTAGATCAATGGTGATGATAACTTCGGGATTTTCTTCCACGAGCTGAGCCAAGGATTCTACGTCTTCCTTATTCAAGCTAACACAGGGAATACCAAGGGAGGTGCAGTTCCCGATAAAAATTTCAGCAAAACTCTCGCCGATGATTGCCTGAATTCCATACTTGTGAAGAGCTTGCGGAGCGTGCTCTCGACTAGAACCGCAACCAAAGTTACGCCCAGTGATTAAGATGGTGCCGCCTTGGAACTGGGGCAGGTCAAACGGATGCCCCTTTTTGCTTCCATCTTCATTAAAGCGTGCATCGTAAAAGGCATATTGGCCAAGACCCTCAAAAGTCACCGTCTTCATGAACCGCGCAGGGATGATGCGGTCTGTGTCAATATCATTTTCCATGACGGGGATACCACGCCCCGTAATCAGTGCGCGAGTGGGTAAGCTCATTTTTCCTCCTATAAATACTCTCGAACATCCACAACCTTGCCGGCAATGGCAGCAGCTGCTACCATGGCTGGGCTCATCAAAAGGGTGCGTCCGCGGGGCGAACCTTGACGGCCAATGAAGTTTCGGTTGGAACTTGAAGCGCTGATCTCATCATCTTTGAGTTTGTCGGGATTCATGGCCAAACACATGGAACACCCCGCGCCACGAAAATCAAATCCCGCCTCTCGGAATATTCGATCTAAGCCCTCTTTTTCAGCCTGCAAAGCGACTTGTTTGGAACCAGGCACCACAAAGGCACGAACCCCATCGGCAATCTTTTTACCCTTGACCACCTTGGCAGCTTCTCGAAGGTCAGAAATTCGGCCATTGGTGCAACTTCCGATAAAGGCTACCCCAATTTTTTGCCCCAGGATGGGAGCCCCCTCCTTGAAATTCATGTGGGCATAGGCCTTCTTGACCCCTTCTCGCTCGTGCTCAGGCACATCATCAACTCGGGGCATGTTTTGGGTCACTCCAATCCCATGGCCAGGGTTGATCCCCCAAGTCACCATGGGTTCGATCTTGGTTGCATCAAGCTCATACCGATCGTCGTACTGAGCGTCAGGTGGGCTAGCTAAGCTCTTCCAAAATTCAACGGCTTTTTCAAAGGCACTGCCTTGCGGTACATAACGACGGCCTTTCAAATAATCAAAGGTGACCTGATCAGGGTTGACGTAACCCACACGTGCCCCACCCTCAATGCTCATGTTGCAAATGGTCATCCGCTCTTCCATGTCAAGCTTTGAAATGGTAGGTCCGGCATATTCGTAAGCAAAACCCAAACCGCCTTCCACACCCAAATCAGCCATGATTCGCAAAATGATATCCTTAGCGTAGACCCCCTTCCCCAAATCGCCCTTCACATAAATCTGGCGCACTTTGGGACGGTTGATAGCCATGGTTTGGGTTGCCAAAACGTCGCGGATCTGACTGGTACCAATTCCAAAACCGATGGCTCCAAAGGCACCATGCGTGGCGGTGTGGCTATCACCGCATGCAATTGTCATACCTGGTTGGGTCAAGCCCAGCTCGGGGCCGATGATGTGCACAATTCCTTGGTACTCGGTATCTAGGCTAAAAAATTCGATTCCAAATTCTTTTGTGTTTTTTTCCAACGCCTGCATCATGGCCTCAGCGAGGGGATCGGCAAATGGCCGCTTTTGATTTTCAGTGGGCACAATATGATCAACCGTTGCGAAGGTTCGCTGTGGATAAAGGACAGTTAACCCTCTTTCGCGTAACATTTGAAAGGCTTGAGGACTGGTCACTTCGTGGATGAGGTGAAGTCCAATGAATAGCTGATCCTGACCGCTGGGTAGGCGATCAACCAAGTGCATATCCCAGACCTTGTTGAAAAGATTTTTTGACATCGATTCCTCTTTTTGGGCAAAGCCCTAGGTAGTTTCCAAACCGCGAGCCATGAGAATCTTTCCCGAACGGACAACCTCCCGAATACCAAAGGGAGCAACCATTTTCTGGAAAGCATCTAGCTTTTCAGACTGCCCGCTGACTTCAAAGATGAGGGATTCTTGACCTACATCGGTAGCCTTTGCCTTGAAAGCCTGGGCAATTTGTAAAGCTTGGGTTCGCTGGTCGGCGTTGCAGTTTATTTTGACCAAAGCAAGTTCTTTTTGCAAGATGTCACTGTCGGTGTAATCGCGCGCATGCACTACATCCACTAGCTTGTTGAGTTGCGCCAGAATGAGATGAAGGGTATCAGGATCGCCCGAGGCGGTGATGTTCATCATGGAAAAGCGCGGGTCTTGGGTTTCACTGACCACCAAACTGTCAATGTTGTAACCGCGTCTTGAAAATACAAGGGCAATTCGAATCAAAACACCCGGTTTGTTCGAGACCAATAAACTAATAACATGTTTTTTTTGAATTAAAGTTACCATATTAAGTACTCCCTGTCGGTTTTTCCATTTTTCGTTTGGGGGGCTCCAGTAGGATTTGCTCCAAAGAAGCCCCGGCTGGGATCATCGGAAACACATTGTCATGCTTTTCTACCTCGGCGTCGATGAGGCAGGGGCCCGCGTTATACGCCAAAGCCGCCTGAAGAATCCGCCGCACATCGGCACTTCGGCGAATCCGAAAACCTTTAATCTCGTAGGCCTCGGCTAACTTAACAAAATCAGGGTTCCCTTCAAGATCAACTCCAGACAATCTGTCCTCGTAAAAAAGATTTTGCCACTGTCGCACCATTCCGAGGTAGCGATTGTTAATGATGAGAATTTTAAGGGGTAGTTTCAAATTTCGTGCCGTAGCAAGCTCGGACATGGTCATCTGAAAGCCTCCATCTCCTACTACGGCAATGACCAGTTCGTTGGGACGAGCCAATTGAGCTCCAATGGCCGAAGGAAAACCAAACCCCATGGTTCCAGCCCCTCCTGAGCTGATCCAGTCTCTTGGTTTATCGGTCAAAAGAAATTGAGCTGCCCACATTTGGTGTTGACCCACATCAGTGGTCACAATTGCCTTCCCCTGGGTAAGTTTGTAAAGCTCATCCAAAACGTGCTGGGCCCGAAGTTTTCCCTCCTTTTTGTAATTCAAAGGCATTTCTCGGCGCCACTTTTTTACCTGCCTGAGCCATGGAGCTGTATCCGGTCTTTGCGCAGATTCCTGAAATTCCTCAAGGAGGAGACGTAAATTAGTTTTAGCATCTCCATTGACTGGCACATCAACACGAACCACCTTGTTCAGTTCTGCCGCATCGATGTCAAAGTGGATTTTTTTGGCATTTCGACCAAAGGTAGCATAGTTTCCCACAATGCGATCATCAAACCGACTTCCAATATTAATAATTAAATCTGTTTCTACCATTACCTTGTTGGCGTAGCCCGTTCCGTGCATACCGAGCATTCCAAGGCTAAGCTCATGACTTTCAGGAAAGGCTCCTTTCCCCAGAAGGGTGTTGACCACGGGAATTTTAAGCATCTCCACAAGCTCTTTAATTTCTGAGTGGGCTTGGGAAATGATGGCGCCCTGACCCAAAAGAAGAACAGGTCTTTTTGATTGTACGATGAGCTCGGCTGCCTGTTTAACTGCGTAGACGTCTGGGGGCTGGGTTGGGTTGTAACCTGGAAGGTGAAAGTTTTCATGGGGATCTTGCATGAGGGGGGCGCTGGAAACATCCTTGGGCAGGTCAATCAAAACAGGACCCGGCCTACCCGTCGAGGCAATATAAAACGCCTCCCGAATGACCCGAGGAAGATCGTGGGGATTTTTGACCAAGTAGCTGTGTTTCACAACGGGGTAAGAAATTCCAGAAACATCGGCTTCTTGGAAGGCGTCCAACCCTAGATTTTTAGTATTGGTTTGACCGGTAATGACAACCAAAGGAACCGAATCCATGTATGCTGTCAACAATCCTGTGATGGTGTTGGTGGCGCCAGGGCCGGAAGTCACCAAAACAACACCCACCTTTCCACTTGCTCGGGCGTAGCCGTCTGCCATGTGGGTAGCTCCCTGTTCGTGGCGCGTCAAGATCAGTTGGATGGGGCGCCCCACCAAGGCATCGTAAACGGGGATGGCTGCACCGCCGGGATGACCAAAAATGTACTCCACACCTTGCTCAATTAAAATATCAATCAACATGTCCGCAGCGGTTTTTATTTGAACGCTCATCTCAAATCTCCTTATTTTAACCTTAACCCAATTTTTCAAAGAAGTCAAGGTAAATTCCTAACCATTGGAGATTTTGGAAGTGATTTTTTCAAATTTTTTAGGCCATATTAAGGAAATTGCTTAAAAGAATGATATTTTCAAACATTTTTCCGAAGAAATTAGTCTAATTCTGTTTTAAGGGTAATAATTTTATGCAAAAATGAATAGACAAAGTTAGAAATATGGGTTGCATTCAACTCATTGATCATCGAAGGGTTTTGTAGGTCATAGTAAAGACAGATTTCGTGTTCTGAGGAATCCACCCGACTTACAATGGCGCGCCCAATCCTCACTGGGGTGCTTTTGAGAAAAAATTCAACAAAGACGTTGTCGGAAACCAAAAAACATTCGGCTTGATGGGCTTCCTTAAAAACAACGCTGAGACCATTTAAGCTAATATCCTTTAGCCTCCCTTCTATAGTTGGCCCCCACCCTAGCCCATCGTGAATGTTTTGAACCTTTACGAGAATTTTTTGTTCTAAAATGTTGATCCTTAAGAAGTTACGAACCAACCGATTTCTCTCTGAAAAAAACGGAGGAACGATGTTCAAAATGATATTTTGAAGGTCGCGCTGGTCAAAAACTCGTTTTTCAATGTATCCAATTCCTTCAGATCGAAAGAGATGAGCAATATCGGGAAAAATAAAACTTGTAATGATCAGAGTTCGCCCGGGACTGATATTTTTCAAACGGTTGATCAAATCAGTGGCAACAATTTTCAGGGATCGTGAATTGGATTTAATATCGCGAAAAAAGCTATCGAGGTTGATAATGATTCCCGTATAGGGGTCCACCAGCTTTTTTAACTTATCGAAATACCGCTCTAAATCATCCATTTCTTCGACCAAAACATCTCTTTTAAGAAGATCTAAAAGATCTTCTCGTTTCAATTGAATGTTCATATCAAAGCTAAAAATGAGTTTGGGGGAAGCGGCAATCTCGTCTCGATAAAGCCTCATAGAATCAAATTATAAGAGCAAAGAAAATTTACGTCAAAATTACCAAACATTTTCACCGAGATTTCAACAAGTTATTCACATTTCCACAGAATCTACCCAATAATGAAAAGGTTAAAGTCGAATTAATAAAGTTTTTCTTGATTTTTCATTTCTATCATGCTAAATTTTGAGCGGTGTCATTGAAAAACAAGTTATTGAACACTCGTCTCATTTTTATCGTATTTATTGCAATTACGCTCATTCAATTTGTTTTAACCCATATCCTGGTGCAAAAATTGATTGAGGACACTCAGGAACGAGAAATTGCTCGCAGTAAAACCATCTTTGATTCTTATCTTGATATGATCAAAACAGAACTTACCCGGGTGCATCAGGGCTACACCTGGTGGACTGAAGTCAGCGATACCATCAAAAACTTAACGAAAGGTGAAACCCTACCCGAGGACCTGCTCGAAAGTTGGGAAAAGGGAAATTTAGATGTCAATACGCTTAGCCTGATTGTAAGAAATGGTTATTTCATTGCAGCTGGGGGAACTGGATCGGATTTTTGGCTAAAAGCCCTATCTCCCAATCAGTGGGAGGAACTTTTTTCGTTTTACAAACAAAGTCCGCTTAGCAAACAATCTTTTCTAGTACGAGACAATCGCCTTCTCATTCTCCTTGGGTCTCCTTCCTGTGATGATCAAGGAACGCCACTTACTGACGCGCTTCACCTTTTTGGAATCGAACTCGATTCGCATCGTCTCGAACTCCTTAGTAAACTCTCTGGCAATATTTTCAATCGACAACCTGGTCAAATCTCAATTCCCTCGATTGACCACGATTCAATCTTTCATTTAAGAATTGTACCGATAGTTGATTCCGTTCCCATTTATTCACTCAGTTTTGTTTCGATCGGAATTCAGGTCGCTTTGAACATGATCATCTTTGCCACCTTGCAATTCATCATTCGGCTTCGCACCAAAATGTCTCTTCAAAATCAAAGTACCGTTCAAGCATTGAAAGAATCCCAGGCTCAGGCAGTCCAAGTGGTCAACTTGACAAAAGAAGACATTCAGCAATCAGAATTCTATAATCAAAAAGTATCCGAACTCGAAAAGCTTTTTAAGCAACTCACCTTAAGCTCTCATAAAATCATTGAAAATACAGCCGTCATTACGGGGCAAATCGATAATGTCCAAGATGGGATCTCTGCCGCCAACGCTAAAATTCAAGCGGTCAATGATCTAATTCACATGACCTCAGAAAATATCAAAGAAAATGCCAACCAGGCTAATGAAATGCTTCAAGTCATCAAAGAGCTTCAACAGAAGATCAAAGAATTTGAAACTGTTGCAAGCGAACTTAATCAAGAGGCTCTCGAGGGCTTGGTGACTATTCGTGAAACCCTAAAAAGCATCAAAGATGTGGGTATGGCCAACCACCGCGTCTTAGAAATTATTCAAGTTATTAACGACATAAGCGACCGAACCCACCTCTTGGCCATCAATGCCGCGATTGAGGCAAGCCGAGCCGGTCAGCATGGGAAGGGGTTCAATGTGGTAGCAACCGAAATTCGTACCCTCTCGGAGACCGTGGCCTCAAATACCAAACAGATCGAACAAGTAGTCAAAAACATTTCGGAAAAGATCCAACAAGCCGTGTCAACAACAGAAATTCTCGGCGGAATTTTTGATAAAATTGCTGATAAAAGTGATGAAAACCTAATTTTTGTCGAGAAAATTCAAAATTTAATGGAGCACCAATCAACTTTTTCCAGCCACCTCACGGCACAAAATAAGTTGATGGCAAGCATCATCCAAGAGCTTGAATTAGCTATTAACTCCAACCTCGATAACCTTATCCTAACCATTAACAACTTAAACTTTTTGCGATCGATTACCGATGAGAATGTACACACAATCGATGACCTTGAGCGAAAGGACCAAGAAGTTTTAAGTCTGCTCAGACAGATTCGAGAAATTCCTACCAGGCTCACTCAAAAAATTAAATTGGCCATCGAACAACTTAACCAAACAGCCTAGGGGCTGTTTGGCAGGTTCTTAAACTCATTCTTGCTCTAAAATTAAGGTTTTTGTTGGTTGGTCACAAACCTCTGGTGGACCATAATACTGAATTGCTCCTGGAAAGAGGTAAGCTGACTCAAGAGCCCAGGACTCACGGTGTGCCGTAAAGGTTTTGAACGGTTTACCGTCAAGTTCCACCAAAGCCTTTTTGATGACGGGCTTAGGCTTACCGTGGCGCTGTTCGATGTTCATCATCATCGTGATGGGGATTCCTCCACAAACCCATTCGTCGGCACTTTTGTGGGTGTTCCACACACTGGACAGATAGCCGGTCAACCCGTTTTGAAACAGAACAAAGGCGGTAAAACCTAAGCTGTAACAGTAGTCCGCATCAAAATTAGAGGGGAAGGCACATCGTCCCTCATAACCAAAAAAATGAGTTTGGGCAGAAAATTTGCCCTTATAGCGACCTTCTTGCGACCACGCCTTGAGCTTCCGTTTCACCATTTCCACAATGAGCTTTTCCGTTTCAATCAAGGATACCTGAACATTTCCATGGCTGTCGCGGTCAAGGAGTAGTTGCTTTTGAATCTCAACGGGTAGGCTCTCAAAAACCTGGTAATTTTCGGGTTTGAGGTGGTGTTTAAGCCAGTTTAATTGAGCTTCCAACCCATTCAGTTTGTCAAATTCTTTCTGCCCCTCAGCATCGTGGGCCAACACGTCACTCAGTTGAGCAATTAGAACCCCAATCTCAGGAATGAATTCAATCAATCCCTCGGGAATGAGCGCAACTCCAAAGTTCAACCCCTTTTCTGCCCTTTTGGCAATGACGCTGGCAACATCTTCCACAATTTGGTTCAAGGTCATTTTCTTGGCGGCAACCTCTTCCCCAATTAGGCAGATGTTGGGCTGGGTTTGCAGGGCGCATTCCAAGGCGATGTGGCTGGCGGAACGCCCCATTAGCTTGATGAAGTGCCAGTACTTCTTGGCGCTCAACGAATCACGGGCAATGTTGCCAATCAACTCGCTGTAGGTCTTGCAGGCTGTATCAAAACCAAAGCTGGTTTCGATGTAGGCATTTTTCAAATCCCCGTCAATGGTTTTAGGACAGCCCACAACCTGGGTGGAAGAACCTTTTTTCTTGAAAAACTCGGCTAAAACAGCTGCATTAGTGTTGGAGTCATCCCCTCCAATGATGACCACACCGTTTAAGCCAAGCTCTTGAGCAACCTGTGCCACCTTTTCCAATTGTTCTTGGGTTTCTATTTTATCGCGACCGCTGCCAATGATGTCGAACCCACCGGTGTTACGGTAATGATCGATGAGATCAGCGGTGATTTCAATGTACTTGCCGTTGATGAGGCCGATGGGTCCTCCCAAAAAGCCCAATAACCTCGATTGAGGATGACCCTTTTTCAAACCATCAAAGAGGCCCGCAATCACATTGTGGCCCCCAGGAGCCTGTCCCCCCGACAAGATCACCCCAACAGTCAAGGGTTGTTGTGCGATTTCACTGGTTCCTTCCACGATTCGAGCCACTGGCTGGCCATAGGTGTTGGGGAAAAGTTCCCGAAGTTCGCTTTGGTTGGCAATGGCTTGTGTTGGTTCACCGAGTTCCACCGTTACCTGGCGTAATTCTCGCCGGAGAACGGGTGGGAGCTTGGGTAGGTATTTGTAACGTTCTTTTTGAAGCGCTGATAAAAGCATAAAAACTCCTCGATTGGATTTAGCAGTATTTTATTTGTTCTTATCTTGCGTTACAATAGCGCGTGGTTTTTTGGATCGATGCTGATTCTTGTCCCCGTCCAGTGCGACAAATTGTGACGCGACGTGCGCTAAAACTCCAGGTAGGATGCGTCATGGTAAGCTGTCAGTCCGTGCCCCCCGAACCTGGGGCTAGCCTCCACCTCGTGCCCAAGGGGGAGCAAGCGGCCGATCAGTTCATTCTTCAAGAGCTCAACCCTGGTGACCTTGTGATCACCCGTGACCTAAATTTAGCGCTTAGCGTGCTTGAACGCGGGGGGCACGCCATGAACGACCGTGGCGTGTTATGGAAAACAGACCTGCTACGCGAAAAAATTTCCTTGGCTCGTTATACCCAACAGCTTTACGAAAGTGGGCTTGAAAATCGAGCTAGTAAGAATTATGGACCCAAGGATGTGCAGGAATTTGCCAAGGGTTTTGATGCTTGGGTTCAAAAATTACTTAGGGAGTTACCGGGAAATGACGCAAAATAGCGGAGCGGTACCCCGCCTGCCTGATTTTTCCAAGGGTACTTTGAAGTTGATTTGGTTGGATTGGTCCTGCACTTATGCGATAGGTGTCACCTATTTGAATCAAAAAGAGGGAAATATTTTGAATCAAGGGCCGAATTTTTTCGACATTCTCGATTGCCTCTTCAAGTTTTTTTTGCTCTAAGGGAATTTGTAGGTGCCAACCAGCCGGAAGTTGGCGCGCCACACTAACACGATCTTGGGTGCTTGGTGTCTGATTGACGTTTTGGGCTTGGCCCGTGGATGGGGGGGGCGTGGGCGGATACCGGGTTTGCGTGCTCGGTTCAACCTTATAAATGGTCTCCCCAGCTTGCCCAAACAGGTTTACAATAATTATCATCGATGAAAGCAAGAAAACTAAACAACGTTTCATTTAGACCACCTTTTCTTTTTTCGGCACTTTTTCCCCTATTGGTAAATGTAATATCATTTATCATTTTTATACCAAATTTAAGTGCACAAGAACTCACCGCGCTAGCGAGCGGGTGGAAAGTTGTGCACCACCAACTTTTGTCGCCAACTTCTTTTCCAGAGCACGCCCCTTCTTATCAGCTTCCGGAAAATACTCAACCCAATGAATTCGGGGTATACGAACACCCAGCCATTAGCACCTTGAAACTCGTTCTTGACCACGCGGAACCTTCCCAAAACCTAGGTCTCATCATCCCCGATATTTTTAGTTCCTACCGATTATTTTGTAATGGCGTATTGATTGGAGAAATGGGCTACCCCTCAACCTCGCCACACACCTACAAGGCCTACGTAAAACCCGCAGTATATTTTTTCAATTCAAACAATCGAACTGAAATTCTTCTTCAAGTGGCCAACTTCCATGTCGCTGGCGATAAAATTCGTAGCGTCCCCTTATTGGGAAAAGCAACTGATGTGATGAATTACATCATCATTCAATGGGGGCTTGAGGCATTCCTGATTTTTCTTCTATTGTCGGTTGCCCTTGTTCTCATGGTGATACCTGAAATAAATAACAAAATTTCTTCTCGACTTTTTGCCATGTTTTTGATTTTTTTGGCTTTGCGATTTGGTTTTACCGGGTCAAAGCTCTTTCTATTTATTCTACCAAATCTCGGTTTTGAAACCGTATCCGACCTAGGTTATATTCTTGCCTCCTTAGGAGCTATCTTTTTTGTGATGTCCCTTGCCTTTCGCTACCAGGTTGTCGTTGATTGGTCCTTAGTGGGTTTACTTGTTGGATTGAACACACTAGGCATGCTATCCGTTTTGATTTTCACAACTTCTGAATTTCCACCTTACGCAGTGTTTTTTGATATGGGTTTGGTACTTTCCGTGGTTTGGGTCTTTTTGCTTCCCCTGGGTCTACTGTTGAAGGGTCAGCCGCTTCGACCTCTATTCTGGTTTTCTTTAAGTTTTGTTCCCATTTCAGCCTTTTTTGATCTGTTGATTTACGGCAGTGCACTAAGGCTCAATTCCCTTTTACCGCTTGGATTGTTTTTCTTTGCCCTGGGGCAAACTATTTACATTGCCCTTGAAAACTCAAAACACGAAAAGGAGGAACTACAAATTTTAATGGAACTCAGTGAGACCCTCGACAAGCGACAAAATTTTCTTGACCAATTTCAGCATCACATTCGAACCCCTATTCAAGGGATGCTCTCTTATGTTGAAAGCTATCGTGCCGACCCAAGTGAGAGTCAAAAGTTAGAAAGCCTTAGTCAAGTTTTATTAAAACTTACCCGCGACACTGAATTCGCCCTGAAAGGCAAAAAGTGATTTAAGATTTTAAGAGTTTGCGAAGAATTTCAATGGCCTCGTCCACCTTTTGGGGTGTTTGGAAGGCGCTCAGCCGAATGAAACCTTGTCCTTGATCCCCAAAACCCGAGCCAGGAGTGACCACAATACCCGCCTCATTTAAGAAATAATCAAAGGCTTCCCAGCTATCGCGCCCTAAATCCACCCAAACGTAGGGCGCATTCCTACCGCCAAACACCTCGAAGCCGCGCGACTTAAAGAAATCTGCCAGCTTTTCAGCATTTCGTTGATAGATCTTCACTTGCTCTAAAGTTTCTTTTTGTCCCTCTGAGGAATAAACTGCCAGGGCGGCTTGCTGAACAGGCCAACTCACCCCATTAAACAAGGTGCTTTGACGACGGTTCCACATCTCCCATAGCCGCATTGAACCACCCTGCCCATCCGAAATCTCAAGTTCTTTGGGCACCACGGTAAAAGCACATCGCACCCCCGTAAACCCAGCACTTTTGGAAAAACTGCGGAACTCAATGGCGCACTGACGTGCTTGCGAAATTTCAAAGATGCTTATGGGAAGTTCACGATCTTGAATGAAGGCTGCATATGCGGCATCGAACAAAATCAAGGCCTTATTCTTGAGCGCGTAGGCCACCCAATCCTCAAGTTGTTGCCTGGTGAACACGGCCCCAGTGGGATTATTGGGACTGCAGAGGTAAATTAAATCAAGAGGCTGATCCGGTGGAAGGGGTACCATTCCGTTTTTCTTGTGCGATGGTAGGAGAACGATATTTTTTTTACGTCCTGCCATGATGTTGCTATCTCGATAAACGGGATAAACAGGATCAGGAATTCCCACTTGGATGCCTAACGAAAACAATTCCTGAATGTGGCCCACATCGCATTTGGACCCGTCACTCACAAAAATTTCAGCCGCGTCAACCGAAACACCTTGTTTTTGATAGTCGAATTCAGCAATGGCCTGCCGAAGTTCAAGGTATCCCTGTTCGGGTCCATAACCCCTAAACCCCTCGGGTGTTGCCATATCAAGTGCGGCCTGGGAAAAGGCCCTCGCCACACTGGGTGCTAGGGGTAAAACCACGTCCCCAATTCCCATTCGAATAAGGGGACGGTTGGGGTTGTTTTTCTTAAATTCTTCAACCCGCCTTGCGATATTGACAAAAAGGTAGGTCTCAGGAAGCTCACGATAGTTGAAGTTGGCGGTTATCATGCAGTCAATAAAGCCAACTCGCTCGTTTCTGTCAATGGTTAAAAGGTTCCCCCCAGGGCTAAGTTGAAGTGAGGAAAACTGAACTGAACATCGGAAATTTTGACAAAACGGTATCCAATTTCCAATGAAAACCGTGTTCCCTTGTTATCACCCAGGAAAACGTTGTACCCCACTCCAACATTTAAGTTGACGATGTTCTTATCAATTTTAAAACTAGTTCCCTGAATTTCCCCAAACCCACTGAAAAAGGTAGCGCCTGTCATCAGGTAGGGTGTGCTTTGCGGATCAAAAAAGTAAAAACGCACGTATCCCCCAGGTTCATACAAAAAAATAAAGTCATTATTGACGAGCAAGGGAAGCATGCTAAATTGAGCACCCAAACCAAGCCTTCCGAGAAACAATTCACCGCTAATCCCAATCACCGCGAAGGATCCGTGCAGGATGATCCCCACACTTCCCGTTTTGGTCTCATCGTACTGTGTCGTCGATTGAGCATAACTAGGGCTTAATAATGAAACTAAGATTGAAATTATTGTAATAAATTTTTTCATATTGTTCTCCTTAGATACATTATATACCAATTTAATCAAAATTTCTAAATTAAAATTCTTAGATCTTCATCAAAATTTAATATTTGGTTAAAACTTATTTTGAGAGAGGTTAAAGATGCAAAAGTATTTTCTATGGATTATCCTCCTTCTTTCATCGTGTTCGACATACCAAACAGCCTACCAGCGCCTCGCGCGTGAGGGACTACTGGTGCAGCCCCTAAACCGCTGGCCTGAAACCCAATTCGTTCATCTCACCGATGTGCACATTTTTCCGGCCGAATGGGCCAGTGGGGCTACTTACCAAAAATACATTGACGACGATCCCAAACTGCTCAAAGAGAGTCAGGAAATTTTTTTGACCGCTCTTGAAAAAATCAAGGCTCAACGTCCCAAATTTATTCTCATTTCGGGAGATCTCACCAAAGATGGAGAAATTGCCTCTCACGAGTGGCTGGCACAGCGGCTCGAAGAACTGCGAATTATGGGGATTTCTACCTACGTTGTTCCAGGCAATCACGATTTGAATAACCCTGATGCCGTTCGTTATTACGATAATAGAACCGAGCGTGTTTCGACCGCTAGCCCTGAAGACTTTGCCCACATCTATGCCAATTTTGGTTACTCAACAGCCCTGGAACGTGACCCTGCTTCCTTAAGTTATTTAGCCGAACCCGTACCTGGTTTATGGCTTTTAGCCCTTGATTCGTGTGTTTATGAAACCAATTTCCGAGACAATACGCCTTACACGGGAGGATTTCTACGCCAAAAAACTGTGAGCTGGTTGGAAAAGGTTTTACTACAAGCCCAAAAGCAAAACAAGGCTGTGATTGCCATGCTCCACCACCCGCCAAACGAACAATTCAAAAACCAGGAACGGCACATGAAGGATTTTGTGCTCCAGCACTACCGTGAAATTACCCAGCTACTCAGTCGTTATGGCGTCAGCTTAATTTTCAGTGGTCACACCCACTCCCAAGACATCACCGTTCTGAAGTACCCCGAGGGCTTCCCTGTTTATTCTGTTGTTACCGGTAGTCTCGTGAGTTTCCCTAATTCTTACCGCCTGGTAAGTCTGACCCCCGAACGCGCCACCATTGAAAGTTATTTTATCAAAAACATCCCCTCGTTTCAGGCTCGGGGGATAAGTTTTTGGGATGTCTCCAGCCAATTTAGCCTGGAAGGGGTGGTCAAAATCGTCACAAAGACTCTTTCTCGGTTTGGAGTTGGAAGGGAAGAATCAGACACCATCAGTCAACAGGTGGCTCAGGCTTTTTTAGCCTTCTGGACTGGTGATGAAAAATTTACCGGAACCGAGAAAGTCAAATCCCAAGGCCTAAGCTTTATGGCCTGGGTTGTCGTGAGCATGTCCCGGGACTTGGTTGACCAACTTTGGCAAGACTTAGAGCCCGTGGATAACCACATCATCATTCATTCCAACGGTGAATGGATGCCTCACGGATTGGCTCAGGCCTATTTGCCCTGATATTATCAAAATTAAAACCAATTTTAACATTACGGGGGGGGAAACTCACTGTTTCCCCCTGAATAAAGATTGCTATTTCAAATCACAAAAGAGGGAACAATTATTTTATTCCCAAATTATCGAACAAACAAATTATTGAACAAGCGGAGCTGTTTTTTTCCAGACCCGAAATTGGTCCAGATGGATTGGCTGTCCCGAAAGCGACTTCCAACGAATGTAGCCATGAAAATTTTCAGGAAGGTTGGCTTTGAACCGAAGGTAATTTTTTGGGGTTATTTCTTTCTCATACATGAGAGGGGTCCAATTCACCCCGTCCCGCGACCAACTTAATTCTAATTCTGCCATTAACCCATTATTCTTCACTAAAAATGACAGACGACTTCCGTTCGCATACCAGCGGGAGATCAAAATGCCTTTGGCAACAAGGGTAAGGCCAAACTGCCCCTCAACCGCAGCCTCTTCGTTCACCCAACCATCTTTTAGGGTCCAAAGACCGTCCTTCAAATTAACCCCCCGTGTTTTGTCGGCCTCTTCCGGTAATTCAGGAAACACGAAGGGCTTATCAAGGGGACAGTCCACCCCCTCAAAACCATGCCGTGACTGAAAATCACCCCCAACAATACTCAGAAGGTTGACTGCTATGCCCAGTGACAAATTTCCCGAGGAACCTGCTGCATAGATTTTTAAGGTGTTGGACTCAGCATCCTCGGGCACTTGGAAGACCAGGGTAAAGATATCATCGTTAGCAACCTCATCCCCCTCTAAGCCATCATTACGCATTGGCACAACTCGGGGAAAGTTCAGAACGGATAGGTTAATGTGAACGGTGATGGGTGACTGAAGGTTCCTCCAGTTACCCCCTAGCTGCACCCGAAAAACCACCCGATCGCCCCCCTTAACGATAGTGGGAACCGCGGTCAAACTTTTGAGATGGGGAATTGAAGAACCGGGTTGCTGAGAAGACCCATCCCCAGGCACCAATTCGACGTCAGGTGCCCATGGTTTTTCGAGTTGACCAACGAGTTGTTCCGCATTCATCGGAATGAGATCTAAGGGTTGTACCTCGTTCTCCGCGATTCCCTCTTTATTTTGGGCCTCAGGCTGGCCAGTCAAGACAAGTCCTGTATCACAGGCCATTAACATAATTCCAAACAACAACGCCATCGTCATTTGATGCATGAATTGCACCTCCTTACCCTATACGATGGCGGTGAACCTTGTTTTTGTCTGAATTTTTAGAGTGACTGTTCGAGCTTTATGACCTTTTCCTCCAGTTTTGCGAGATCAGCTGCAAATACGCGAATCCCCTGAGCCAATTTTTCGGTGGCCATGGCGTCTTCATTCAAAAGCCAGCGGAAATTTTGTTCGGAGATCTCCACATCGGGCGGAGAAAGTTTTTCAGCATCTTCTACCTTGAGCTTGCGTTCAAGGGGCTGTTCCATCGACGCCAGCTTCTCAAGAAGCTCAGGACTAATTGTTAGAAGGTCACATCCTGCCAGTTCAAGAATTTCCCCTTCGTTACGAAAGCTAGCCCCCATGACCTCTGTTTTAATACCACGCTGTTTGTAGTAGTAATAAATGGATTTAACCGAAAGTACTCCAGGGTCTTCGGCTGCAGGAATGTGGTCAACGCCGCGTGCCGCTTTGTACCAATCAAGAATGCGCCCGACAAAGGGACTGATTAGGGTCACGCCCGCCTCAGCACAGGCAGCCGCTTGAACCAAACTAAACAGAAGGGTCATGTTGCAGTGGATGCCTTCTTTTTCCAGAATTTTTGCTGCCTTAATTCCCTCCCAGGTTGTCGCGATCTTAATCAGGATGCGATCTTTTGAAATGCCAGCTTCTTGATACAGTTGAATAAGCCGCCGTGCCTTTTCAACGGTTGCCTGGGTATCAAAACTTAGCCGAGCGTTAACCTCCGTACTTACCCGCCCAGGAATGATCTTCAAAATTTCAAGTCCAAAGGCAACGCTGAGTCGATCCAACCGATCCTCCGTGTTTGCTCCCTCCTGAATTGCCTTTTTGATCAGTTCATTATATTCAGGTTGGGCACTTGCTTTGAGGATTAGGCTTGGATTAGTGGTGGCATCTCTGGGAGCATATTTGCGCATCAACTGAAAATCACCCGTATCCGCTACAACCGTGGTAAATTGCTTCAACGATTCCAACGTGGTCATTCCATTCCTCCTTGTTATAAAAGATAACATGAAATGCCCGCCCTTGACTAAATAGTCCGTTTAAGTTTGAATTGAGTAAAGGAGAATATAATGAGGAAATTATTAGCTCTCGCATTGGTTCTTAATGTGTCGGGTTTGATTTTTGCCGATGGTATGCCTGGCTCCATCAACCCACAACCGGCCGCCACCCCACAAGCGACTCAACCCGCACAGCCAACACCCGAGCAAAACTTTTTTGCGGCGGTTCGTCGTGGTGATGTCACTGCCGCACGTGGATTCTTGGACAGCGGCGCCGTGAACGTGAATGCCAAAGAGCCCAACACCGGCATGAATGCCTTGATGATTGCCACTGACCGTGTTGACCTTCCCATGGTCATTGCTCTCATCAACTACCGCCCTGACCCCCAAGCGCGTGACAATCAAAACCGCACTGTGAGTCAAATTGCTGCGGGCAAGGCCAACCCCCAGCTCTCCGCAACCTTGGCTAACGCAGGATACTAAGTGACCCAAATTCGCATTTGCCCAAAATGTGAAAAATCTTGCAGCTTACAAATTGATTATCAAGGCAGCGAGCTTTTGTCCGTAACAGGGCATCGCTGCCATCTGGGCGTTGAATTTGCCGAATCCCTCTTTGGCCCTCCCTTAAAAATTGTCAGCGCGAGCGTTACGGTTAAGGGCGGTATTTACCCCTCAGTTCCGGTTCGTACTTCCAAAAAAATTGCTCCTGAACTTGTAATGGCCGTTATCAAGGCAGCAAATCAACTCAGCGTTGAGGCACCCATTCGCAACGGGCAAGTCATCGCGCGCAACATTGCCAATTCGGGGGCGGAACTGATTGCTACCCGACAAATTGAAAAAGCTTAAATTATCCACGTTTTTGGGGTTAAAATTTTACCCCTCTCTAACTCGTTCCGAATGCTAAAATTCGAAAAACAAAATCATTCTTAGGATTTCACGCTAAGAATACTTGAATAATTAACAAAAGCATTTGCACATTCAAAAATTTTTACTAAAATCTAATGGTGAGTAAAGAATTGTTGGTGATTGAGACCTATCCCTTCATTCAAAATCTTTTTGAGGATTTGACGATTAGCCTGTCTTACACCAACTGCAAGTTTCAAGGTTCGTTGGACTACATTTACATCACGGTTCATGCCGATCCTGTTGACCTTAAAAATAATCTTTTCTTGGTTTTTTTTGATTTTTCTAAACTTCAAAGCGAACTCAACATTCATTTTTCAATTAGCCACATTGACGATAGTGTCAAGTGGATCTTTCGTTCTCCCACGCCCATTAAAGGTCTTAATAATCTAGATCAACTCGAGCATTGGAAAAATGAATTTCAAAAACTTGATGACAATGGGTTTTTCCTTGAGTTGCAAGCCGGCCCTCTTATGGTCAAAGACCTCCCCTTTGACCGTGACAAGGCAAAAGAGCTCTACCTTGATGACCAACTCATCGACCAGGTCCTTGTCAAATTTATTGAGCGTTGCGGAACCTTACTCAAAGAACTTCACGGTTCCATCTTAGACCTCGATCGCAAACGAATATTTCTAGTTGCTCATACAATTAAGGGATCTGCGCGTAACGTCTTTGCCATTCAAATCTCCTCAGACGCCCTACGATTGGAAAAAATCTACGAAAAGGCTACTCAAAAAGAACTTTTGGATGCCTGGGAATCCCTCAATACTAAATATATAAATTTTTTAGATTTTCTAGGATTCAAACATGAATAAGGTCTTACTTGTTGAAGATGATACCATGCTCAGATCCTTGTTGCGCTTCAAGCTCATGCGAAAAGGCTGGGAAGTAATTGAAGCGGAGAATGGAAATGGGGCACTTAAGCTTTTAAGCCAATATCAAGTGCATTTGGTTGTCACTGACATTTCACTTCCCGAATTGAGTGGAATTGAACTTGCAGAAGAAATTAAAAAACTTTACCCACAGCTTACTATTGTTGGCATCACAGCTGACTCCGCTTTAATTCAAACACTCGACCAAACTAAATTTCAGTTAATATTGGAAAAACCCATCGAAGACGAGGACTTAAATGTTTTAAATCAATTTCAACTTTAACAAAAATAGAGTCATGTAAATTAAAGGAGGAAAAAATGACTTTTTTCATACTAGGTGGAATCGCAATTGTGATTGGTCTTGCTTTGTTTTTAGCCAGTCGCAGTCAGGCTGAACATGCCTTCATTCTCAAAAGTTCCAAGGCAGATAATGTCAAAGACATCGTGTCGTTACAGTCTCACATCGCCTCAGAAATTGGCTCTGGTTCTTTCCGGGAATTCGTTGAAGTTACTGGCATGCCAGTTGCTGACAGCCCCCTTCAAAGTGAACTAAGTGGCACCCCATGTCTTTATTACAACATGACAGTTACACGTGAATGGGAAGAGACTGTGAGCACTACCGATGACAAAGGCAACAAACAAACCACGACCCAACGGGGTTCCGACATTGTTTCCTCGAATACACGTAGCATTAATTTCTTCTTGGATGATGGAACAGGAAAAATTGAAATTCGTCCTGAGGGTGCACAAATAGACCTTGTAAAGGCCGTTGACACCTTTCAACCAGAAGAGGGTGGTGGCACAAAGCTTTCCTTTGGCAAGGCTACATTTGAGTTAAAGTCTAATACGGCGGGCAGAAGAACCCTGGGATACCGCTACCAAGAGTATGTGTTACCCGCTAACCAACGTTTGTTCATTTTTGGTGAGGCTTCCGATGGCGGTAATTCTCTGAGAATCAGCCGCCCTGAGAAAAAAGGGCTTTTCGTGATTAGCCACCTTTCAAAAGAAGAGATTATTCAACGTTCCGAAGGAAGCTCAAAGTTCCTCAAAATAGCCAGCATCATCTTCGCCCTTCTTGGTGTTGGCGGCTTCGTACTTGGTATCTTTTCAGGTTCATGATACATTAAAAGTATGAAGACAGTATCTAAAACATTATTTCTGATTGGAATTTTGGCTTTCAGCCATGCTCAGCAAGCCGAACGGCCTCTTCGTGTTGCCATGTCTGACTTACAGTTTCCTTTCCATCCCCATCTCGCGGATACTTCAGCAGCGCATCAAGTTTTCACCGGATTATTCGAAACGCTCGTTGTATTGGATCCTCAAACCCTCTTTCCTGAACCAGGGATCGCCGAGGCTTGGAATTTTTCAGACAACGGGCGGGTTTTAACCCTCAATCTCAGACCAGGGATCCGGTGGTCAAACGGAGAGCCAATCACAGCTCAGGATATCATTGAAACTTGGTTTGGCTTGATTGATCCCGAATCTAAAAGTCCCTGGGTATCTTTGTTGGATGATGTGGTGAACGCTAATGACTTCCGCAGTAAAAAGGTGCGCGATCGTAACCAGGTTGGTTTTCGGGCTCAGGGCAATTCGATTCGCATTGATTTACGGCGCCCCAGTCCACACTTCATCACGGTCTTAGCCCACTACAGTCTAAGCCCCTTGCACCGGTCAATGCGCAACCAAGCTCCTGTTAATCCCGTCGGAATGGTGGTTAATGGCCCTTACAAGGTAGAAAGTTACAACCAAAATCGCTTAGTACTCGTTCGTAACGATCAATACTGGGATAAGGCTTTTGTCTCCATTTCAAGGATTGAAATTCAAATGGCCAAGGATGCTGATGCTGTTAGCCGTGCTTTCTCACGAGGAGAAATTGACTGGCTTGACCACATTCTAAACCCTGAACTCATCTTGAACCGTGACGACATTAAATTTAATCCTTCTTACTCGGTTTCCTACCTATTTTTTAATGCAAGCAGGGCACCCTATTCTGACGAAAGGGTCCGGCGTGCCCTCGTGTTGCTTCTTGATCACCAAACCCTTCGCGAAGAGGAGGTTTTTAATACTGCCTCCTTTGTTCCCCCCATCCCTCCTTATCCGACGGTGAAAGGAATTGATAATACCGATAAAAAGGAAGCGGAGAATCTTTTGAGAGAGGCTGGTTTTCCCAATGGTCGTGGTCTTCCTGCCATACGAATAGTATTTCCCGAAAGCGAATACTTCAAACGCCGCGCGGAAATCATTCGGAAGTCTTGGGAAGGTTTTGTTCAAACTGAAGTAGTCTTTATTCCTTGGGAACGGTTTTATGATCAAATTAAGACCGAAAATTTTCAACTTTCCTTTCATTCGTGGATTGGCGATTTTCCCGATCCCTTAACCTTCTTAATTTTATTCGAGGGTGGTTCGTCTTTGAATATTAGCCAACTCAACGATCAGCGGTACAATCAGCTTTTGAATGAGTCGCGCACAAAGCTTGAAGCTAACGCACGTTTTCAAACCTACGGACAGGCCGAAGAGCGTCTGTTATCGTCTGGGGCGCTCATTCCCTTGAGTTTTGGTTATAGTATTCATGCGATTGATACCAACCTCATCAGTGGGTGGTCCCCCAACCTACTTGATTTCCACCCCTACAAGAAACTCAAGTTCACAGGAAATCGCCTTGGTCCGAACCTCACCATGCGGCCCAATAATTGACAAATTTTAGTTTTTATGTTAGCTTATGACTATGCCTATCAGTACAAGCGGGGACGTTAAGCCCCGCTTTAAGGTCAATCAAAAAGTGGTTTACCCCATCCAAGGGGTAGGGAACATTCAAAGCATCTTTGAGAGGGATTTTCAAGGTCGTCGGGTGCTTTACTATACCATTTATCTCCAAGTCAATGATATGACCGTCTTGGTGCCCGTCGAAAAAGCGGACGAGTTGGGTTTACGGGCCATATCTGAGCAGTCCAAGGTCAAAGAAGCGTTAAACATTATTGGTCATGCAAGTGATCCAGGCTCAAGCGACTGGAAACTTCGTTATCAAACAAACATGTCCTTGCTTAAAGAAGGTGGTTTAAACCAAATTGCCACCGTGGTCCGAAATCTCTATCATCGCAGCAAGACCAAGGAACTCCCTATTATGGAACGGAAGCTCTATGATAACGCATTACGCCTCTTGATTGATGAAATTACCTACTCCATGAATTTACCCTCTCATGAGGCAGAACAAATGATTTTAACCCGTTTGGAATCACGGGAAGACTAATGCCTTTAGACCGACCCGATTGGCCAGACTTTTTCATTGAACTGCAGCAAGTTGTTGAAGATGAAACCCTGCCCTCGGTCAATACGATAAAGGCAGCGGGAGGGACAGCTTTTGCGGTTTTAGTGGCGAGTGTGCTGAGCTTACGCACCCGTGATGATGTAACCCTTCGCTCCACGAAGCGCCTCATGGAAATTGCCGATACCCCTCAAAAACTTTTAATGCTTAGTCCAGAAGAAATTGAAAAACGGATTTATCCCGTTGGCTTTTATCGAATGAAAGCAAAACACCTTATCGGTATTGCTGAAATTCTCATCAACAAGTTTAAGGGACAAGTTCCTGACAATTACAATGATTTGGTTTCCTTGCCCGGAGTAGGTCCCAAGGCTGCCAATCTTATTTTAAGCGTCGCCTTTGGACAAGACGCTCTCTCCGTTGATACCCACGTTCATCGAATTGCAAACCGTATGGGTTGGACAAAAACAGTCTCTCCTGATGACACCGAAATTGAGCTAAAAAAAATTGCCCCCAGGGAACATTGGAATCTGATCAATTCTGCCTTCGTTCAATTCGGCCAAAACATCTGTCTGCCAGCCAGTCCAAGGTGCACGGAATGCCCCTTCGCCGATTGGTGCCCAAAAGAGGGCGTCCTGCATTCACGTTAAGAAATAAAAATTAAATTATTTTAATACTGTGTGAGATTCTTTTACCCAACATCTCCAACGGGAATCGAACCCGTGTTTACGCCTTGAGAGGGCGTCGTCCTGACCGCTAGACGATGGAGACTGGTTACATCTCCTAGGGGATTCGAACCCCTGTTGACGGGATGAAAACCCGTTGTCCTAACCCCTAGACGAAGGAGACAAACTGGAACAATGCTAGCCAAAGTGCTACCATGTGTCAAGTGAGCCGGCGCGGATTCGAACCGCGGACCCACGCCTTAAAAGGGCGTTGCTCTACCTACTGAGCTACCGGCCCAACCGATCCATACTCTACTGATGTTGATTTTTTTTGTCAACATCTTCAGGTATAGTTGCTTATTTCACAATCATGACGGTGCGAATCTCATCGACTCCCGGCGCACTCACTCGAATAAAATAGGGGCCTCGAGCCACGACCCTTCCCGACTCATTACGACCATCCCAAGTGGCTTGGTACTCCCCAGCGGCCTGACGCCCACGATACAGGACACGAACCGAGCTTCCATCAAGCGCAAACACTTGAACGGTTGCAATACCGCTGTCTGACATTTGGTAAAGTAAGGTGGTTTTTTCTCCTATCTCGGGATTTATCACGTTATTCAAAATAGTTACACCGCCTTTTTGACGCGTCACATCGCGAATTTTTAGACGGTAAAGATCCCACTCCCTGGGGTCATTGGGGTTAAGTGGTCGTGCGACGGGCAAGGTACCCAATTGGAACAAGAAAGTGAGTTCCTTCCCCACTTTAATTTCGCTATCGCTCGAGGGAATACGATAGTTATGTAAGGGTGCCGACGATTGGTAGGGCAACAGAGTTCTTGCCTCAGAATTTCCTTGGGCACTGAGTTCCGTAATTTGTTGGGTCAACCAGCGATTGCCTAAAAGTGGGTCAGACGCGTCCACATCAAAAAAGAGTTGCGGTAAAGGCGGGGTTGAAAGCGCTGGATTAACCTGAACTTGAAGGTCGATGTTTCGAGGCATTAGAGCCTGACTGCCATCAAAGGCCTGAGCGACGCGGTTTATTCCTGAAACATTCGTGACTCCCTCGGACCCATCGGTAGCCCACAACGGCTGCACAAGCCCTAATCCAACATTGGTGGCTAAGTACTGAATCGCATTTAACATATCATTTTGGGCAGCGTCGATGATATGGTTGGGATTTGCATTAGAATGAATTCGACCAAGAACAAGATCATCAGCGGTTAGACCTTGATTAAGCTCAAGGAAAACTTCATTAACTCCACTTGCCCAGGTTCCGTTGATTGGGGTGACATTAACTACACTCAGAGTGGCGCTAAAATTCAACAAACCAAAGTGAGCGGATGTAAGAGGACTTCCAAAACTGGCTCCGTTAAAAACTTTTTCGGAAAAGCGAACATAGATTCGGTTCATCCCAACACCAGCCAACGTGTAGTGAATTCGCGGTGGGGTTTTTTCGATGCTGACCCAAGGTGTGCCTGGTGAAATGGTGCGCAAGAGATTTCCTGCTAAATCAGTGACCATTCCTGTTGTTTCGTTATAAATCATTTCAAGCGTATCAACAGGAGCCCAACCGCGGGGGGCTACCGAAAGGACTAGTGTAATATATTGATCGTCTGGGTTGTTGATTGAGGCCGGCACAACCACAAAGGGCGGTGTTTGGACTATCGTTGATAACCCGATAACAGTTCCGGCTCCCGACCATGCGGTTTGACCTTGTTTTCGGAGTTGGAAAGCATCTAAATTAGTAAAAGAACTTTCCCTAATTCCCCGAGGATTGGCATTAGTACTAGTTTGATTATGATAACCAGGAGCCACTGTTGAATGCCAATCAGTATAACTACTGGGGTTGTCCATAAAATGCATTTCTAACGTGTCAATTTCGTTGTCTAAATTTGTATCTTTCACAACTAATTCCCAAAGGGTAACCCCTACAAAGGGATTGGGCTGGGGGGCAACTGGCCAATAAGGGGCCATCCGAGGCGGTTCAATGTCCCATGAATCATATCCAGAAATGGGCAAACTCAGGCTTCCCCCGTTGAGATGATTACCCACCAAGCCAACAAGGGTGTCTTGATTCGAAATGGTAACGATTGGCTTAGTGGAAATGTAGCTATCAACCGTGGGCTCCAATTGGTTATTAGCAGGACTTAAGTCTTGAATGTTAGGATTGACTCCCACCGTTATGGATTGGCCGATAGGATTTGTTACATCCCTTATATAACCATCCCATAAAACCGCATTTGAGTATCCCGCAATAAAAATTAGAACGCCATGCTGCCCCGCTGGGTTAGGCGCCGCACGATAAATGCTATGAACTTGGCTATGGTTAACCCCGTCACGGTTGAACCGTTCAAGAGTTCCTGGATAGGAGAAAAAGCCAAAAACCGTCACCGTTCCAGCACCAGTAGCATCTCCCCACGTGCTCGAGGATTGGAAATTCGTGGCTGCCGGGGGAGGACCTCCAACCAAATTTACTGGCTCACTATAACGCAAAAAGAAATAATTATGCGCATCATAATTGGTGTAGGGACCTCCGGGGTTATGCGCTGCACGAGCCGCTGTCACCGCTACCAAAACAGGACGGGCGTGATCGGTGGTTGCGGTATATGCGGGTGAGCCATTGAAATTGTAGTTCATCACCAAGTTTTTGCCACCACGCGCATAAAAGTTCCCCTTGATGAAACTAAGGTTGGGAATGTTGGTACGATGCACTCCATGACGATCGGTGCTAATCGCCATCCCAGCACTGAGGCCCGTGGCATCGGTGTTCCAACGCTTAGCCGGAGTAGTAACTCGGAAGTAAAGCACATTGGTTTGAGGCACCCCACCTTGATGACTATAAACCGGGCTCGCGGGATTACTAAAGTCAACAATTACTTCTTCAAAAGGCTGAGTGTTGGTTGTGTGAGCTACATCCCCCACCCGTAACGCAAGAATGTTTGTGGCAAGGGTGTTCCCAATGTTGGCCACCCGCTGGTTAAAGGTTACTTCAATAAGGTCATCATATAAAGTGCGCGCTGAAACAATTTCTAAACGCGTAAAGTTCCAACCTGGATCGTCCGTAACGTCGTTGAACACATCGTTATTACCTGCGTTGGTGTTTCCCTCATCACCGCTGGTTGGGGCTGACACCGCACTGCCAGCTGCTGAGGTGATCTGCCCATAAGCCACACTGGAACGAAAAAGTCGGGCATAGGGTGTTCCGAAGGGAGGATTAGCAACAGGGTTGGCGTTACTGTTATCAGGAATGCTTAAGCTCCAGTTGTTTGCTGCCGAAAGGTTGGAACCATGATGGTACCAATTTCCACTCACGTTCCAAGTTGAAGCATCCATCGAACCTAAGGCTGCGTTCGGTGCCACCGAAAAAGCCCCCGTGCCAGCATTATAGGTGCCACCCCCTGGATAGTAGAGGAAACCACCCGCTTCAGGGCAGGCAAAAAAAGCATTCCCGGGATGCGAAAGGTTACGGTCGGCATCTAATGGATTGTAGCCAGCGCCAAATACTGCATAATTCCTACTGATCGTTATCGTTTGTCCACTTGGATTGAAGGTGCCGCGGTAAAAAATAAAGTCTCTCACACTTAGATTACCTAACAGTGTGAGGCTTAGCCCGTTAAAATCGAGATAAAGATCGGTTGCGGGCAGGGAGATCGACGTGGCCTGCCAAGTTCCGACACCAGGAGAACCAGTGAAGCGAACCCCCTGGGGAGCGGACAGGGTTTGGGCAGAGGTAGTGCGATAATTGTTGCCCGTTAATTGAATGAAGGTAGTAGCGGTGATGGTTGCCGAATCAGCTCCCGGCGCACCAATCCCAATGCTAAATAAGACAATTTGGGCTGCAGTCATGTTGATGGCTTGAAGCGGGGTAAGGCCCCCAGCCACTCCCAAAATTGTGATATTCCCCGTACCGGCTAGGAGGGTGAAGTTGTGAGCGCCATTCACTGTGCTACTCAGCGTTATATCGCCGGCCCCCGCCCCCGTGCTCAACTGCACGTTCTGCGTCAACGTGATGGCCGTGGCAAAGCTCATGTTCGAATTGGTGGTGGTGATGTCCGCCCCAAGGCTGTTCGCCCCCGCTCCGTTCTGGGTAAAGGTCCCCGTCACCGCGATGTTCCCCACGTTGTCCTTCGTGAATAGCCCCGCATTCGTCACCGTCATGGTTCCGCCCACCACCATCCCCGCATTCACCGTGAGCGCATTGCCCACAAAGCTAAAGTTGGCGGTGTAATCCTGAGCACCATTGAACGTGGTCGTTCCCGACCCAGCCGCCTGAGCATAGCTCACCGCCGTCACCCCGTTGGTCACCGTGGTGTTCGCCGCACTTGTGACCGCCAAGGGACCCAGCCGTAGCACGTTGCCAATCGGCCCCGTGATGCTGATGCTTCCTGTCCCCGCCACCAGCGTGAGCCCCTGCGTCGAGGCCGCCTGCGGGTTGATCGTGCTACCCAGCGTTATATCGCCGGCCCCTGCTCCCGTGCTCAACTGCACGGTCTGCGTCAGCGTGATGGCCGTGGCAAAGCTTATACTCGAATTGGTGGTGGTGATGTCAGCCCCAAGGCTGTTCGCCCCCGCTCCGTTCTGGGTAAAGGTCCCCGTCACCGCGATGTTCCCCACGTTGTTCTTCGTGAATAGCCCCGCATTCGTCACCGTCATGGTTCCGCCCACCACCATCCCCGCATTCACCGTGAGCGCATTGCCCACAAAGCTAAAGTTGGCGGTGTAATCCTGAGCACCATTGAACGTGGTCGTTCCCGACCCAGCCGCCTGAGCATAGCTCACCGCCGTCACCCCGTTGGTCACCGTGGTGTTCGCCGCACTTGTGACCGCCAAGGGACCCAGCCGTAGCACGTTGCCAATCGGACCCGTGATGCTGATGCTTCCTGTCCCCGCCACCAGCGTAAGCCCCTGCGTCGAGGCCGCCTGCGGGTTGATCGTGCTCGTAAAGCTGATTACCCCTGAAGCGTTCACCGTGGTGTTATCGTGAAGCTCAGCAGGTCCGGTCACTGTCAAACTACCCATCCCCAAGCTCACGCTGGGACTATTCAAGAAAATCACCGAATTTCCCTGCAAGCTTAAATTTCGGTTCACCGCCGTGTACGTGTTGCGAAGCCGCACCACTCCCGTCGTCTGTACCCCAAGTGGATACCCCGCATTCAACGGTCCCAACGTGTTCCCCACGTGGATGTC
>Ga0272446_1000437_pt1 | contig 66262 bp, 54 predicted proteins | sample YNPCB0061_FD_194587 | JGI IMG/M metagenome (GOLD analysis project Ga0272446, IMG submission 194587) | Hot spring microbial mat communities from Yellowstone National Park, WY, United States - YNP-CB-006-1 | ecosystem: Environmental > Aquatic > Thermal springs > Hot (42-90C) > Sediment | place...
CCAGGAGCGCTACCCGCCGCGAATGGCGCGTCCATCTCATCTCATGCTTCATCATTCGGCTATGCGCTGGTTTCGTCAACTTCGCTGGAAGTTGTTCGTCTCACACGCGATCATTATTATCATCGCGGTTGCAGTGCTTCTTGGCGCGGTGCAGATCCTGGTGCGTAGCAGCATCGCAGAACGCGCGGCGTTGGCGGCACTGTCCGATGCTGACAATGGGGTGGTTGCGTCCCGGGGTGAGATGGGCCTCCAGGAACGGTTCCAATCGGTCCTGGAACAGGCGCTGCTACTTGCGAGTTTTGGCGCCCTGGCGGCAGCAGTGATCGTCAGTCTGTTTGTTTCGCGCCGGATCGTGGAACCATTACAAGATCTGACAGCAGTGAGCCAGCGCCTGGCGCAGGGATATTACCGTGAGCGGACCTCTATTCGCTCGGATGATGAGCTGGCTGAGTTGAGCCAGAGTATTAATCAACTGGCAGAGGCGCTCGATCGGACGGAACAACGGCGCCTGGCACTGCTTGCCGATGTGGCGCATGAGTTACGCACACCGCTTACGACGATTGAAGGGTATATGGAAGGTCTGCTGGATGGTGTGATTGCTCCGGATGAGCAGACGTTCACGCTGGTGCGCCATGAGGCGGCGCGCCTCCGTCGTCTGACCGAGGAACTTGGTTTGTTGTCACGTGCTGAAGCTGGTGAATTGCACGTTCAGCCGCGCCGGTTCGATCTGCGCAGGCTGTTGCAGGACCTTATGGTGCGCTTCCAACCCCAGTTTGCTGCCTGTGAGGTAGAACTCTGTCTGCAATTGCCGGATCGGTCGCCGGAGATCTTCGCCGATCCGGATCGCCTGGTTCAGGTGATGGTGAACTTACTGTCGAATGCCTTGCGCTATACGCCGGCTGGAGGGCGCGTTGAAGTCGTGCTGACTCCGTTCGATGATTATGTGCGCCTCGCGGTGCGCGACTCCGGAATCGGTATCGAACCCGAGCACTTGCCGCTCATTTTTGAACGTTTCTACCGTGTTGATAAGTCGCGTGCCCGCAATAGCGGTGGGACCGGTATCGGCCTGACGATTGCGCGTCACCTCATCTATGCCAGCGGCGGCGAGATCTGGGCCGAAAGCGCGGGCGCTGGCCAGGGAACAACATTCTTTCTGACGCTGCCGCTCGCAGCGGTACGCCAGTCAGTACAGATTGCGGTTGAGGCGTGAACCGTGGAGACGGTTCTCAACTGGACCGGCGCACTCGTCGGCATGCTGTTCTGGCTTGCAACGGTTGCGCTGGCATTGATGCTGCTGACGCTGCTGTTTCCTCGGCTCGAACGCCGGAACAGTGACGATCGTATCGCGACGCAGCGCCCGCATGTTCGCTCGCCATTGCCACATGCTGGTCATGGTGCGATGCCTCCGGTGACAATCGTCGAGACCCCCGCGGTTTCCAGCATGTCGGTCGCGCAATGCGCCGTCTACTGGTCATCAAATGTGCGCCTGATCCTGGTTTTGCTGCTCCTGTGGGCCGCCGGCGCCTATCTTCCCGCCATCTTTGCGCCCTGGTTGAACCAGATCAGGGTCTGGACCGGATTTCCGCTGGCGTATTTCCTGGGTGCGCAAGGCGCACCGTTGCTGTTCCTGGCTCTCGGCTCGGCCTATACGATTATCATGACGCGCCGCGACCGGCGTCTCGGTGGCCGCCAGGCCGCGATGGAGCCATCGATTGTTTCCAACGCGCTGCGCCCGATCATGATCGTGATTGGTGGTGGACTCATCCTGGTGCTGGCCGGCATTGCATTCGCGTGGTCGACAACGCTGGTCGGCTGGGCCCTGATCGCGCTGACAATCGCTGTCTATGCCGCGATTGGCCTGCGAAGCCGCACCACCGATCTGTCCGAGTACTATGTCGCCAGCCGGCGAATCCCTGCATTGTTTAATGGGCTCGCGATCAGTGCGGACTGGATGAGTGCGGCAACGGTGATTTCGCTTGCTGGCACGCTCTGGTTACTCGGTTACGAGGGCCTGGCATATATTATCGGCTGGACCGGCGGGTATGTGCTGCTTGTGCTGTTACTGGCGCCCTATCTACGCAAATTTGGCCAGTTCACGATTCCTGAGTTTATAGGTGTGCGTTATGCGTCAACCACGGCGCGCATGATTGCCGCCCTGATTGCAATCATCGTCTCGTTTACCTATCTGACGGCTCAGGTTTCCGGTATTGGTCTCATCATGGGGCGCTTCCTTGGCGTGCGCTATTTCCTGGGTGTGGCGATCGGGCTTGGCGCGGTCCTGTTCTGTTCCTATCTGGGGGGGATGAAGGCGGTGACCTGGACGCAGGTGGTGCAGGCGATTGTGATTGTGCTGACGTATCTTGTGCCGGTGGCCTGGTTGTCGCTTAAAGATACCGGGATCGCAGCGCCGCAGGTGATGTATGGCGTCGCGTTCGATGCCATCGCACAGCTCGAGGAGTCGCAGGGTATTGTGCGGGCCTATACTGAGCCGTTCAATGACTGGACCATCTGGAACTACCTGGCGCTTATCACGTGCCTGATGTTCGGTACCGCCGGCCTGCCGCATATCCTCGTTCGCTTCTACACCGCGCCGTCAGTCATTCATGCCCGCCGTAGCGTGAACTGGGCACTGCTCTTCATTGTGCTGGTCTACCTGACAATTCCGGCGTATGCGGTATTTGCACGCTGGGAAATCCTGGCCTACGTGGTTGGCCAGCCAGTGCGCTCTTTGCCGCAATGGGCCGTCAACTGGGGGAATGCCGGCCTGCTGAGTATTACTGATCTGACGACGTTGCACGATCGGCCGGTTGCGGATCTGCCCGCATGGGCAGCGGCACGCCTGGCAACCGGTGCATTGCGCTTTGACGATCGAAACGCTGATGGCATGGTTCAGCTCGATGAATTGAGTGGACGCACGGTGACGCCTCAGTCAACCGATGGTGTATTGCAGTTCAACGAACTGAATATCAGTCCTGATCTGATCGTGCTTTCGACGCCGGAGATGGTCGATCTGCCTGGGGCTGTCGCCGCACTGGTCATTGCCGGCGGGCTGGCGGCGGCATTGAGCACTGCCGACGGGTTGTTGATCGTGATTACGTCCGCGGTGGCACACGATGTCTACTATGGTGCGCTGAACCAGCGTGCCAGCCCGATAACGCGCTTGAACATCGGTCGTGTGGCGTTGCTGTGCGCAGCCATGCTCGCCGCGCTGACGGCGTTGCGCCAGCTAGGTATCATTGTCGAACTGGTGGCGTGGGCGTTCTCGATTGCAGCAGCGACGATCTTCCCTGCCTTGACGCTCGGGATCTTCTGGCGTCGTACGAACCGCCAGGGTGCGGTTGCCGGTATGCTGGCCGGGTTGTTTGTGACGATCGCTGCAATTGGCCTGAACTGGCTGAACCCGGCTGCGCTCGTGCTTGGAATCAGTGGCCCCGCGACCGGCGTCTTTGGCCTGGTTGCCGGGACGTTGACAACGGTTGTGGTGAGCCGGTTGACGCCGCCGCCGCCACCTGAAACACAGATCGTGATCGACGCGATTCGCCGGCCATAGAGGTGGCTTGCTTCGGGATGGAGTTTCCGACTTTTGTCTGCTTGACAGCAGGCGACGCGCCGTGCTACCATCCCTACCAGCACTTCAACATATGAGTGATGATGTGTTGACGAGGACGAGTACCCGTGCATCAGCCTTCAGGGAGGGCACGCCGCCGACTGTGAGCGCGCCCGGCGGTGAGTGCGGCGAATACCACCTCTGAGCCGCTTCCTCAACGCCCGATAGGCAAGTATGGAAGCGCGGGTTCGCCCGATAGCGCGATGATGAGTGAACAGGTCTCTGTTTTGAAGGTGGGTGGAACCACGAAGCGACCCTTCGTCCCATGCGGGACGGAGGGTTTTGTTGTTATAAGGCCTATCCAACCTTCCGTTCTTCGGATAGGCACTAAGGACAATACCATGAGCTATCGCTATCAACGGCGGCCACCGCGCCGCGGCAATGGTTGCCTTGGCTGGACGGTGGCAATAATCTGGTTCGCGGTGGTCGCTGTGGCTGCATATCTCTTCTGGCTGCGTCCACAACTTAGCCGTATGCTCGGCGAGCAGGTGGCGCGTCAGGTTGATGCTGGCGCCATGGATGGCGCCACTGGCTCCCTGCCGACGACGATCGCCGCGCTGCCGCGTGGCGAGGTGCATATCAGCGAGCAGGAGGTGAATGCCTATCTCGCCGCGAACGCCGGGGCAATGGCGCCGGTCGAGCAGGCGACAGTGCGCTTCACCTCCGGTGGGGTAGAGGCCGACCTGCGCGCACTTGGCCTTGATGGTACAGCGCGCATGGGCCTCGCGGTGCAAAATGGGCGCGTGATTGCCATTGACCCTCACCTTGATGGGCCGCTTGGCCAGGTTGTGGCTTTCGACGATCTGCTGCAACCGATTGAACGGCAGTTCAACGACCAGCTCGCAGCCCAGGGCCGTCGTGTCACCGACCTGCGGATTGAACCCGGCACGCTGGTAGTGACCCTGGAAGGGTAGGGTCTGGGTGAAGGTTTACGGTCGGGGAGGCCACCGGAAGAAAGAATTGCGCCAATCCACAATCAAGAAATTGCAATCGCACTTGTGAGGTAATGATCATGCCAGTCAAACCAGACAGTGACCCCTATTACCGCCTGCGTCACTCAGCCGCACATGTCATGGCCCAGGCGGTGCTCGAACTCTTCCCTGAGGGGAAAATTGCCATTGGGCCGCCCATAGAGGATGGCTTCTACTACGACTTTGATCTGCCGCGCGCAGTAACACCTGATGATCTCATCGAGATTGAGACGCGCATGCGACGCATTATTGCCGGCGCGCACCCCTTTATCTACCGTGTTGTTGATCCTGGTGAGGCGCGAGCATTGTTCCGCGATCAGCCATATAAACTGGAATTGATCGATGGTCTGGCGCGTGGCCAGGATGAGTATGGTGAACGGAGCGAAGCCGGTACGGTCATCTCAACATATAAGCACGACACATTCGAGGATCTCTGTCGCGGTCCGCACCTTGCCAGTACGGACCAGATTCCGCCGGATGGCTTCAAGTTGATGAGTGTGGCCGGCGCATACTGGCGCGGCGATTCGAACCGGCCGATGCTGCAGCGGATCTACGGTACGGCCTGGAACAGCAAGGAGGAGTTGGAGCAGTATCTCTGGCGCCTGGAAGAAGCCAGGCGCCGCGATCATCGTGTGCTCGGCAAGGAGTTGGATCTGTTCAGTGTCTCGGAGGATGTGGGTCCGGGCCTCATCCTGTGGCATCCGAAAGGCGCGATGATTCGCGTCATCGCGGAGGATTTCAGCCGCCAGGCGCATCTGGAGAATGGCTATGAATGGGTGTTCTCGCCGCATATCGGGCGTGCGCATCTGTGGGAGACGTCGGGACATCTGCATTTCTATAAAGAGAACATGTATGCGGCGATGGATATCGAGGGTGAGGAATATTACGCCAAACCCATGAATTGCCCATTCCATATTCAAATCTATAAGAGCCATCTCCGTTCGTACCGCGACCTGCCGAAGCGCTACGCCGAATATGGAACGGTCTATCGCTATGAGCGCAGTGGTGTCCTGCACGGGCTTACGCGCGTGCGCGGCTTCACGCAGGACGATGCGCATATCTTCTGTCGCGCCGATCAGGTTGAGGAGGAAATCAGTCGTGCCCTCGACTTTTCGCTGTATGTGTTGCGCTCCTTCGGCCTGAGTGACTTTACAGCCTATCTCTCGACACGCCCGGAGAAGTACGTCGGCGATCCGGCGGATTGGGACATGGCGACGGAAGCACTGCGTCGCGCGATTGAAGCCCATGCGCTTCCGTATGAGGTGGATGAAGGTGGCGGCGCGTTCTATGGTCCGAAGATTGACCTCAAGGTCAATGATGCACTGGGGCGCGAGTGGCAACTCTCGACGATCCAGTTCGATTTCAATCTTCCCGAGCGCTTCGGGCTTGAGTACATCGCCGAGGATAGCCAGCCACGTCGCCCATACATGGTGCATCGTGCGTTGCTCGGTAGCATGGAACGTTTCTTTGGCGTGCTGATCGAGCATTACGCCGGTGCGTTTCCGCTCTGGCTGGCACCGGTGCAGGCCGTGATCGTTCCCATCTCTGATGAGAAGCATGGTGCTTATGCCGCCGAAGTCGCGCGGCAGTTGAAGGAGGCGCAACTGCGCATCGAGGTCGATCTGAGCAAGGATCGTATGCAGGCGAAGATCCGCCGGGCGCAGTTGCAGAAGGTTCCATACATGCTTATAATCGGCGACAGGGAGCAGGCTGCCGGCGCCGTCGCGGTTCGTGCTCGTTCCGGTGAGGATCTTGGTGCCATGCCGCTTGCGGCATTCATTGCCCGCGCCCGCGCCGAGATTGAAGCAAAGGCATGATGCCAGAAGGAGCATCAATGAGCCGATTCGTCGTAGGCTTTGCGATTGGTATGGCCATCGGTGCGGCTGCAGTTGCGATTGGAGCGGCGCGCACCGGCGGGGTTGAGTCGCTGGCGGCACGTGTGCGCGGCGCTCTGGCCGCCGGTCGCACGGCGATGGAGGCCCACGAGCAGGATATGTGGGCCGATGTTCGTCGCCGCCGCGCGCCGGTCGCATCACAAGCGGCAGACCCTCGCCTCCCGGCTGAGTCGCTGCGAGCACTGTATGAACGCTGAGATCCTGGCGATCGGCTCGGAACTGCTGCTCGGCGAGACGATCGATACTAACAGCGCGTACCTGGCGCGCCAGCTCGCTGCGATTGGCATCAACCTGTTCCGCAAGTCGGTCGTTGGCGATAATGAAGAACGTATCGCCACAATGGTTGGCGAGGCGCTTGATCGTGTCGATCTGCTGATCTGCACCGGTGGCCTCGGCCCGACTGTTGATGATGTGACCCGCGAGGCGGTCGCACGGGCGCTGCAGCGCCCGCTCGTTTTCCATCAGCACCTGCTCGATCAGATCGAGGCGCGCTTCCGTTCCTTCGGCCGGACCATGTCGGAGAGTAATCGTCGCCAGGCGTATGTGCCGGAAGGAGCGCGGATCGTTGAGAATCCCCGCGGTACGGCGCCGGCCTTCATTGTTGAGGATGCGCACGGCACCGTGGTCGTCCTTCCCGGTGTGCCCTCGGAGATGCGGTACCTCTGGGAACATGCGATCATGCCATACCTGCGCGAGGAACGCGGTGAGACCGGCGTAATCCTGGTGCGTACACTGCACGCTGCGGGTCTGGGAGAGAGCGTGATTGGTGAGATGATTGCCGATCTAATGGTGCAGACCAACCCGACTCTCGGTATTTCGGCCAGGCGGGCGCAGTATGAACTGCGGATCGGCGCCAAGGCCGCCAACCGCGCTGTGGCAGAGGAGATGGTCGCGGCGGTTGAGGCGGTCATTCGCGAACGGCTCGGGTCACATCTGCTTGGCGGCGAGCGACTCGATCAGGCGGTCGCCCGCCTGCTGCGCGAGCGCGACGTAACGCTCGCACTCCATGAGGGATCGACGCACGCGCCGGTCTATCATGCGCTCAATGCCCACCCCGATGCGCTTGCGGCGCTGCGTGGCGTGATCATCCATCCAGCCGATGTTCCGGTTGATGATCAGGCGGTGATGAGCCTGGCACGTACCGGCGCGATTGCTGTGCGTTCGCAATGGCACGCTGACATTGGTCTCGCGCTGCAACCGGCAAGTGCGCCCGGGAGCGATGGCTTTACGTTGATGAGCGTCGCGCTGGCCCATGCCGGTGGGGTCCGTGAGTGGTACCGCCGGTTTGATGCTGGTAGCGACGATGTGTGGGACTTTGCCGGAACCATGGCGCTTGATGGATTGCGACAACACCTCGCTGCAATGTAGTATCCTGACAGGAGAATGCGAGCGAGGGAACAACCTGCGCATACCCGGTTCCTGACGCTCAATCGCATATCTCATGGATCTTCGAACCGCCGCTACAACCATCCACAGCGATCCGCTCTGGTGGCGTAAGACGCTGATCGGCGGCGCGTTGCTAATGTCTATTGTCGGCGCCCCTTTTGCCGGCGGCTGGATCGTCGAGAGTATCGACAATTCGCGTAAAGGATTTCCAACCCCGCTACCACCCTGGTTCGACTGGTGGTCGCGCTGGTTGATCGGCATGTTCGCTGGCCTCATCGATTTCCTGTTCTATGGTATGCCATTTCTTGTGGCGGTCGTCGTTTTCTTTTGTGTGGCGTTTTCCTCGGTCATCGGTGGTTCGCCTGAACTGGCGAACCGGGTGCTCGGGGTGCTGGCAGTCGTGATGAGTGCCTACATCGTTCTGGTATTTATCAGTGGGGTTTCGATCGTGGGGCGCTTGATCTATGTGCAGGATGCTTCGCCGGAGCACGCGATGAGTGTGCGCGCGATGCGTGAGGCGCTGCGCCCGGGCGCGCGGGGTGTCTATTTCCGTGCACGCCTGGCCTCGCTGCCGGCGTATCTGCCTGCCGTGCTGCTGGGTGCGCTGGCCTATCTGGCCGCCAGCCGCCTGACGGTGCCCGGTACATGGTTGATTATCTTGCTCCTGGTCTGGTTAACCTTGAGCGCGGTGCTCTATGCACACTTGATTGTGGCTCAGATATATGTCGCGGCGGAACGTGAACTGGATCGGCGCGGCCTTACCCGGGTCAGCGAGTTGATCTGAAGAGGAGGAGAGGCAGATGGAGATCGGCAAGGCTTTCGGTTTCGTCACCGAAGACGAGCAGTGGATCACCAAAGTACTGCTGGGTGGCCTCATATCACTCATTCCATTCGTCGGTGCACTTGCTATCTATGGCTATTCATATCGCGTGGCGCAAAACGTGGCGCGCGGCAATCTGCGGCCAATGCCGGCCTGGGGGGAGTTCGGCGATCTGCTGGCGCGCGGGTTCTTTGCCTGGGTTATTCAGATCGTGTATCTGCTGCCGGTCATGGTGCTCTATTTTCTGTTCGCCATCCTGACTGCCGGTGCGGCGGCGTTGACCACCGACTCGGACGGCGGGGGCGGCGCCGGCGCGTTGATCGGGCTCTGCCTGTTGCCGCTGGTGATTATTGCGGCAATCGTCTGTGGCCTGGCGGCGCTCGCGGCGATTATGCGCTTCCTGGCAACCGATTCGTTTGGCGAGGCGTTCAAGTTCGGCGAGGTGTTCGCCAGCATCCGCAACAATATCGGTACCTTGATCATGCTGCTGGTCGTGGCCATCCTGGCCGGCCTGGCTGCCTCGCTCGGCTTGATTGCGTGTGGCGTCGGTGTTCTTTTCACCACCTTCTATGCGCAGTGCGTGATAGGCCATGCGATCGGTCAGGTGATGCCGCGCTTCTATCCGATGCGCGGTGTGCCGGTCGCGCCCGGCTATGGGCCGCCGCCAGGTTACTAACAGAGAACCCTGATACGAGGCCGGTTATGGCTGCCCGGTTACGCCATGCCTTCAAGCTGCGCGAAGTACTGTATCCGGCGAATCTGCTGACGCTCGCCCGTCTGCTGATGTTACCGGCAGCCATTCACGCGATGCAACGCCCGGAACAGCGCTGGCGTGCGCTTGGTATCCTGGGTGCGGCGATGTTTACCGACGCGATTGACGGCACGATCGCTCGCCGCCGTCATGAGGTGTCGCCTCTCGGGCAGTTGCTCGATCCGGTCGCCGACAAGTTGATGATTGACGCGACCGCGGTGGCGCTTGCCCGTTCACGCGGTTTCCCCTGGTGGGCGACGGTGCTGCTCCTGGGCCGTGACGCAGCGATCCTGGCCGGCGGGTTGTTGATCTACCGCCGCCGCCAGGTGATCTCGACGGCGCATCCATCCGGGAAGGCCACGACGCTGGCGCTTACACTGGCCATGCTGCTGTATATCGCCGACGGACCGCGTAGTGGCCGTCCTGCGCTCTATGCCGCTATGGCGCCGTTTGCGATCTCGGCGTTCGTCTACCTGCGCGAACTGGCGCGCACGACCGGTGGCGTGCCGCCTGCGACGGAATAATTACTGCGCCGGTTGTGCTTCATAGGTGGAGGTGCGCTGTGCCGATTGCGTTGATCGTTCATGGGGGTGCGTGGGACATTCCTGATGATGAGGTCGAGCCGCACCTGGCAGGATGTCGTCGCGCCCTGGCGCGTGGCTGGGATGTGCTCCAGCGCGGCGCAACGGCGCTCGATGCGGTTGAAGCTGCCGTGCGCGTCATGGAGGATGACCCGGCCTTTGACGCCGGTCTTGGCTCGGTGCTGAACCGGGATGGGGACGTTGAGCTTGACGCCGCGATCATGGATGGCGCATCGCTGCGTTCGGGTGCGGTGGCTGCGGTGCGCGGAGTACGCAACCCGATTACCCTGGCGCGCCATGTGCTCGATAGCGAGGTCGTGCTGCTGGTGGGGCGAGGCGCCGAGCAGTACGCTGATTCGATTGGCCTGGAACGCTGTAGCGACGAGGATCTGGTTGTGCCGCGCGAACGTGCCCGCTGGGAGGCGTTGCGTCGCCTTGAGGTGTATCGCACTCCCGATGCATTTCAGCGCCCTCCAGGCGAGATTGCTGGAGCGCGCGGTATTGTATGGGGCGGCACTGGAGGAGACGCAGGGCCAGGAGATGCAGCGCCGGTCGCGCCACTGCGTCCACACGTCTCCTCAGGTGCTCGCTCGATGACGGGTCTGAATGGTCCCGGCGATACGGTCGGTGCAGTGGCTCTCGATCAGTATGGCAATCTTGCAGCCGGTACCTCGACCGGCGGCGTGTCATACAAACCGGCCGGGCGCGTTGGCGACTCGCCACTGATCGGTGCCGGGCTCTATGCGGATACCCTCACCGGTGGATGTTCATCTACCGGGTGGGGCGAGTCGATCATCAAGGTGCTGCTGGCGAAGATGGCGACGGACCTGATCGGCGCTGGCCATTCGCCCGCCGAGGCGGCGCGCGCGGCGGTTGCGTCGCTGGAACGACGCGTGAATGGACTGGGTGGCGTCATTCTGCTCGACACCCGCGGACGCGCCGGATTCGCCTTCAACACACCACGAATGGCGTATGCCTACCGTGTTGAGGGCGGAGATGAGGTCGCCGGGGTGTGACGCGAGAGAAACCGGCCGACGATCGCCAACCGGTGGTTGCGACAGCGAACCTGTTCACAGTCAGAGGATCGGGCGCGGCGCGGGAAGGTGTGCGCAAGCGCCAGTTCACGTCGCCCCGTCGATAGAACACACCATTCCCAGGAGAAGGCCGAATGGTTGGGCGACACTGTTCACTGTCTTCAGAGAGAAACGAGGTGCATCATGTCTGATCTGGCAACACAGTTTGCCGCTGCCGCCGAGGCCGCAACACGCCTGGCAAAACGGCCGGATAATGAGACAATGTTACAGCTCTATGCGCTCTACAAGCAGGCGACCAGCGGTGACGCCGGTGGAAACCGGCCCGGTGGTTTCGACTTCGTCGGCCAGGCGAAGTATGATGCCTGGGCGAAACTCAAAGGGACGACAAAGGACGCCGCGATGCAGCAGTATATCGATCTTGTCGCGCGGTTGCGCGGGTAACGGTGCGATGCTCAAGCGATGGTTCAAGCGCCGTAAGCGCCTCGCAGATGCGCAACTCGGTCGTGAATACCGGGTTGATGACGTAATCGAGCAACGGTACGAGGTGCAGCAGGTGCGCCGCGGCTATATGGGCGTGGTCTACATCGCCTACGACCGCCAGCGCCGCCGGCGTGTCGTGCTGAAGACCTACCAGACGAAGTATCTCTGGGACGAAGCGGCAATCCGGCGCTTTCATACCGAAGCCGAACTCTGGACGCGCCTCGGGAGCCATCCCAACATTGTTCGCGCCTACGATATTCATACCTACATGGGCCGGCCGCATGTTGTTGCCGAGTATGTTCATGGCGGTCCATTACGCGCCCTGGTCGGGCGCATCCAGTTGCAGGAGGCGATCGACTTTGGCATCCAGATCTGTCGCGGCATGCAACATGCGGTTGATCAGCTTGACATGGTGCACCGCGACCTCAAGCCCGACAATATCATGGTGTCGTTCGATGGGCGCGCCAAGGTCACCGATTTTGGCCTCTCCAGGGTGCTGCGGCCATGGCGGACGTTGTTCGACGACGAGCAGACTCGCGAGCGCCGGCGCGTGCCGTTGCGCGCAACCTTCTCAACCAGTGGCCTCGGTGGCACTCTGCCGTACATGGCGCCCGAGTTGTTCGATGGAGCGACGGCGAGTATCTCGAGCGATATCTATGCCTTCGGCGTCATGCTCTATGAACTGATTGTCGGGCGTCTGCCGTTCGACTCGCCGCATGATTATTCGCTGATCCGGATCATCCGCAAGACGCCGCCGCCCGATCCGCGCCGGTTCGTGCCGGGATTGCCGCCGGCAGCGGTAGAGGTGGCGCTGCGTTGTATGGCAAAGCGCCCTGGTGAGCGGTATCCAGCCTTTGCCGCGGTCGAGAACGCGCTGCAGGAGGTTCGACTGGCCCTCGCCGGCGCGCGCTATGCCGACGATGACCTCCACGATGACCTGGCCGAGGCTGAACACTGGCGCGAGCGCGGCCTGGCGCATATGAACATGGGTGAGTACAAGGAAGCGATTCGTAGTTTCAATCGTGCCGTTGAGTTCGATCGTGACGATCCGGAAAGCTGGAACTTGATAGCACGCTGCTCGGTCAAACTCTGGTTGTATCACGAGTCGTTGCAGGCAGTAGAGGAGGGATTGCGCCGCGCCGTGAGCCGCACCGAATTCGGCGAGCTTTATGGAACACGTGGCGAAATATACACGACAATGCAGAAATCTGCCGCCGCGCTGACGGCTTATGATCAAGCGCTCTCGTATACACCCAGCGCGCCAGCGTTGTGGCGCGGGAAGGGCGCCGTGCTGCAGCGCGAAGCTCAGTGGCAGCAGGCGCAGGAGTGTTTCGAAAAGGCGATCCGCCTCGATCCATCCGATGCGGTGGCGCGCAGGCAACTTGGTGATCTGTTGTGCGATCGTGGTCGCCATAAGGCTGCGGCGGAGTCGTACTATGAATCGCTCAGGCTCGACCCGCGCTCGGTTGAAGGATGGGTTAGCTACGGTATGTGCCTGTTGCGGCTTGCGCGCCAGGCAGATGCGCAGCATGCCTTTGAAATGGCGCTCAAACTCGATCCCGAGCATACCGGCGCACAGGCGGGGCTGCGCCAGGCGCGCCCGGGCCGAGAGGGGTGAGGCAAATCAGGCGATAGGCGCGCGGTAGCTGACTGCCCGATGAGTGCGTACAGTTGAGGTTTCTGCTATAATCTCCACGCAATGGACGAATGGCATCCAGTAGCGTGATCATTCACCGCTTGCATGGTATGTCCACCTGACACCTATCACCTGACGCCTGTCGCCTCACTATCAGGAGATCAATGCCGATGTCACGGCGTGTCGTTATTACGGGCATGGGTGCGGTCAGTCCGCTGGGTCTCGACGTTCCTTCCCTCTGGCAAGGTATCCGCGAAGCGCGCAGCGGCGTCGGACCGATCACGCTGTGTGATGCTGACAACCTCGATTCGCGCATTGCCGGCGAGGTGCGTGGATTTGACCCGCACAATTATATGGACCGTAAAGAGGTCCGGCGCAATGATCGTTTCATTCACCTGGCAATCGCCGCCGCGACGGAAGCGTTACGTACGGCCGAGTTGACGGCGACACCAGAGAATGCCGATGCGATCGGTGTGATTATCGGTAGTGGCATCGGCGGTATCGCTACCATCGCCGAAGGGATCCTGACCCTCCGTGAACGTGGCCCGTCGCGCATCAGCCCGTTCCTGGTGCCGGCCATGATCAATAACATGGCGTCGGGCCAGGTCTCAATGATGTTTGGCCTCAAAGGCCCAAACTTTTGCCCGACGTCGGCATGCGCCACTGGTGCGCACGCGATAGGTGAGGCTGGCGAGATGATTCGCCGTGGCTGGGCGTCGGCGATTGTGGCGGGTGGCAGTGAAGCGCCGATTACGCCGCTTGGGATCGCCTCGTTCGCCAGCGCGAAGGCGATATCCACCCGCAACGACGATCCGGCAGGTGCTTCACGTCCGTTCGATGCGCTGCGTGATGGGTTCGTTCTCTCAGAGGGCGGCGCGGTGCTGCTACTTGAGGATCTGGAGTTTGCCCGGGCGCGCGGGGCGCGCATTCTTGCCGAACTCGTCGGGTATGGGCTCTCTGCTGATGCGTATCATATTACCCAGCCCTCGCCAGGTGGCGAGGGCGCGTTGCGCGCTATGCGATCGGCACTGGCGCATGCCGGTCTCTCCCCGGATGATGTTGACTATATCAATGCCCACGGCACCAGCACGCCGGCGGGCGATATCGCCGAAACCCAGGCGATCAAGACCTTGCTCGGTGAACGTGCATACCAGGTGCCGGTCAGTTCCAGCAAATCTCAGTTTGGCCACCTGCTCGGCGCTGCCGGCTCGATTGAGGCGATCGTCAGTGTGCTCGCCATCCAGAACGATCTGATTCCCCCAACGATTAATTACACGACACCTGATCCACAGTGCGACCTGGATTATGTGCCGAATGTGGCGCGCCCGGGTCGGGTGGATGTTGTGATGAGCAATTCGTTCGGCTTCGGCGGTCATAATGTATCGCTCGTGTTCCGGCGCTACGATGGCGGCGCTTGAGACACTGATCTCCCGCCTGGGTGTGACGTTCGCCGATCCCGGCTTGCTTCAACGCGCGCTTACCCATAGCTCGTATCTGAATGAGCGTATCGAAGAGCGGTTGCATCTCGCCAGCAATGAACGCCTGGAGTTTCTTGGCGATGCGGTGGTCAATTACCTCGCGGCGACACTGGTCTATGAACGTTTTCCATCAGCCGGCGAAGGGGATTTGACCGCATGGCGCATAGCGCTGGTGCGTACCGAAACGCTGGCCAGACTCGCGCGCCGGTATGATCTGGGTGGTTATGTTTTGCTGGCGCGCGGTGAGGAGTTGAGTGGCGCGCGGCGCCGTCCGTCGTTGCTGGCCGACACGTTTGAAGCGGTCGTCGCAGCGATCTTTCTCGATGGCGGCCCTGACGCCGCACGCGCATTTCTTTCTCCGCTCTTCGAAGCGGAACTGGCGCAACTGCAAACGATTGGCCCGCCAGTGGATTACAAGAGCGCGCTCCAGTCGCGCATCCAGGCGGAACGTGGGGTGACGCCGCGCTACCGTACGCTCGAGGTTACCGGCCCTGAACATCAGCGTGAGTTTACTGTCGAGGCGCTGGCAGGCGAGGAGTCGCTGGGGGTCGGTCGTGGGTCGAGCAAGCAGGCAGCGGCTCAGGCGGCGGCGCGCGCGGCGCTGGAGGCGCTGGACGTTGAAAGTGGGAACGTTGAACGTTGAACGTTACACGCTATGAGGCGTATTCTTATCACAGGCGGTAGTGGTTACCTGGGCACAGTGCTGGTTGCACAGGCCCTCGCTGCACAGGGGTGGGATGTCGTTGCGACCTACCATACGCATCTGCCGCAGGAGCCGCATGCACGCTGGGAGTCGCTCGACCTGCGCGATGCGGCGGCAGCTGAAGCCCTGGTAACGCAACTCGCGCCTGATGTTGTCATTCACACAGCGTATCGCCAGGACGGGCCGGACGTTATGGCGATCACCGCGACAGGGGCGGCGGCGGTGGCGCGGGGCGCCCGCGCGGTGCAGGCACGGCTGGTGCATCTTTCGAGTGATGTCGTGTTTGATGGCGAGCGCGCCGGCAGGTATGTCGAGACCGATCCGCCGCAACCGGTAACGGCCTATGGCACGGCCAAGGCCACTGCCGAACGTCTGGTGGCCGGAATCCATCCAGCGGCATTGATCGTTCGCACGTCGCTGATCTATGGCGGCCCGCGCCGTCCGGGGAAACACGAACTGTTCGCGCTCGATGTGGCCGATGGGCGCGCTGACGCGCTGTTCTTCACCGATGAACTGCGCTGCCCGATCGAGGTTGGCGACCTGGCCGCCGCGCTGCTGGAGCTGGCGTTGCTTGATCGATCGGGTGTGTTGCATGTTGCCGGAGCCGATGTCGTTGACCGCTACGAATTTGCCTGCCTGGTCGCGCGCGCCTTCGCGCATGATCCGTCCCGCCTGCGAGGTGGGCCGAGCCCGGCGGCGCCCCGCCGGCCACGTAACTGTGCGCTGGACAGCAGCATGGCCCGGGCGCTGCTGAGCACTCGTCTGCGCGGTGTGCGCGAAGTGCTGGGGCAGGGATAATGCAGGTGCAACCCCCGACCCGCAAGAAAGAGGTGCAGGCATGGAGAATACGCCCGAGTCAATCCGACGCCTCATCGAGGAGTTGCAGCGCGGTGATGAATTCGCCCGTGCACAGGCATCGTTCGCCCTCGGCATGCTCGGCGAGCCGGCAGTCGCGCCACTGGTCGAGTTGCTCTATCACGATGACCGCGATGTTCGCATGCGCGCTGCGTGGGCGCTGGGGGTGATCGGTCAGCCGGCGTTGCCGGCGTTGCTGGCGCTGGCTGAAAGCGACGATTCATCGGTACGCATTGAGGCCATCCGGGTGCTCGGCGCGATCGGTGAGGGACGGTCGCTCAATCAACTGTTCCATGCGCTGACCGATCCCGATCCGCGGGTTGCCCAGCGCGCCGCAATTGCCCTGGGGCGTATCGGCGATACGCGCGCCTTCCATCCCCTGCTTACCGCGATCCATCATCCTGCGCCCGACGTGCGCTTTGCGGCATGTAATGCGCTGGCGCACCTGCACGCCGCTGAAGCCATCCAGCCGCTACGCGAGCTCGCCACCGATGATATCAGTCTCACCTCGTGGGGCGCCTCGGTCGCCGAAGCTGCGCTACGCGCCATTCAGGAGATCGAAGCGGCCAACCCGCAGAGTGCCGCCGATCAGTTTGCGCGGGTGCGCGAGTTGCTCCGCTCCGCCGCACCGAAGAGTAGTCACGGCTCCCAGGGCTCATAGACTTTAAGTGCCTATCCGAAAACCCATAGGCATGCTGTCATTGCGAGGAGCGCCAGCGACGAAGCAATCTACCGGCGCGATAGGAGGTTGCTTCGCTCGCGCTCGCAATGACATTGACCATCTGGTTTTCGGACAGGCTCTAAGCATAACGTGCCTGTCCGAACAATGCTACGCCAATACTGTAATACCGTTGACGATGCTTAACCTTCGTGTTATCATACGACAACTCTCTTTGACCTGCCCTTCACATGCGTGCAATGGTATGCACTCTGTCCTCCGCCGGGCCCGGTCGAGCGCCGTGCGTGCGCTGGCATTGCCATACGGTGTGAAGGGTGCCACGCCGTGTACGCGCGGAAGGGTTCACACCAAGGAGGTGGCGCGCACTCAATCTACCGGATCGTTTTCGTGACCCTGGTGACAGACTCCTCAAATGTAGCGGAAAGGACACACACCACGATGCGCTCTGTGCGACACCTGTGGCGACGCGGCGGCGCAATGGCGTTGCTGCTCGTTCTGATCGTTCCGATCCTGGCCGCATGTGGTGGGCAGCAACCGGCCGCCGCGCCAACGACTGCCCCTGCTGCGCCGACGACTGCCCCGGCAGCGGAGCCGACCGCCGCGCCGACGACTGCCCCGGCGGCGGAGCCGACCGCCGCGCCTGCCGCGCCAACGACTGCCCCTGCTGCGCAGCCCGGTGGCCGCCTGAAGATCCTCTACTGGCAGGCGGTGACGACCCTGAACCCGCACCTCGCAAGCGGTACTAAGGACTTTGATGGCGCGACCGTCATCCTCGAGCCGCTGGCGCGCCGTAATCAGAATGATGAACTGGTGCCCTACCTGGCGGCTGAGATTCCGACCATCGAGAATGGCGGCGTGGCGGCGGATGGAACCAGCGTCACCTGGAAGCTTAAGCCGGGCCTCAAGTGGTCGGATGGCAGCGACTTCACCATTGACGACATTATCTTTACCTGGCAGTACTGCGCTGACGAGGCGACAGCCTGCACCACCAAGGCGAACTTCGATCCCATCGGCAAGGTCGAGGAGATTGATACCAATACGGTGAAGATCACCTGGAAAGAGCCGAACGCCGATCCGTACATTTCGTTCGTCGGTCTTAACGGTATGATCCTGCAGAAGGCACAGTTCGGCAACTGCATCGGCGCGGCGGCCAGCACCGACGCGGCCTGCCAGGCGGCCAACCTCGCGCCGATCGGCACCAACGCCTGGAAGCTCAAAGAGTTCAAGCCGGGCGATGTGGTGCTCTATGAGCGTAACCCGTATTTCCGCGACGCCGATAAGGTCTTCTTCGACGAGGTCGAGATCAAGGGTGGTGGTGACGCCGCGTCGGCGGCGCGCGCCGTCTGTGAGACCGAGGAAGTTGACTTCTCCTGGAACCTGCAGATCCCGAAGGCGGTGCTGGAACCGATCCTTGCCAGCGGCAAGTGTGACGCCATCGCGGGTGGTTCGTTCGGTGTCGAGCGCATCGTCGTCAACTTCGCCAACCCCGACCCGGCGCTGGGTGATAAGCGCTCCGAACCGGATCAGCCGCACCCGTTCCTGACCGACCCGGCGGTGCGCCGGGCCATATACCTGGCGATTGACCGTAAGGCGATCGCCGAGCAGCTCTATGGCCCGACCGGTGAGCCGACCTGTAATGTGCTGGTGGTTCCCGCAGCGGTCAATTCGCCGAATCTGAAGTGTGACCGCGATGTTGAAGCGGCGAAGAAGTTGCTCGAAGACGCCGGCTGGGTTGGCAGCCCGGTGCGTGCAAAGAATGGTGTGAAGCTGGTCGTCAGTTTCCAGACCTCGATCAACACGCTGCGCCAGGGCGAACAGGCGATCATCAAGGCGAACCTGGCTGAGATCGGTATCCAGGTCAACGTCAAGGCGATTGATGCCAGCGTCTTCTTCAGCGGTGATCCGGGCAATCCCGACACGCTGAATAAGTTCTATGCCGATCTGCAGATGTACACCAACGGCCCCTCCACAACCGACCCGCAGGCGTATTTGCAGGCGTGGACGTGCGCCGAGCGCGCGTCGTCGGCAAACCAGTGGAATGGCAACGGCGACGGCCGCTACTGCAACCCGGAGTATGATGCGCTCTTCGATCAATTGAAGAAAGAGCTCAATCTTGAGAAGCGCGCGGAACTGGCGATCAAGATGAACGATCTCCTCTCTACGGATGTCGCCGTCATTCCGCTGATCAACCGTCGCACACCGAATGCCAAGATCAAGGCGCTCAACGGCCCGACCTATAACACATTCGACTCGAGCATCTGGAACATCGCTTCCTGGAGCAAATAGTCGCTACGGGTAGATGCGGGGGGCGGGGGAGCATATGCGAACCTGTCCCCCGCGTAGTATATTAAGGGCCTATCCGAAAACCCACGGGCCTGCTGTCATTGCGAGGAGCGCCAGCGACAGCTTGCAGCGAGCGAAGCGTGGCTGAAGCAATCTACCGGAGCGATAGGAGATTGCTTCGCTCGCGCTCGCAATGACATTGACTATCTGGTTTTCGGATAGACACTAAAGGGTTGATGTCGATGGCCCAGTACTTCTTGCGCCGTGTGCTGATAGCTATTCCTACCTTGCTGGTGATCAGCTTTGTGATTTTTGCCATCCTGGCGCTGGCGCCGGGTGACCCGCTAGCGCAGTTTGCGCTCAATCCCGCCATCCCCGAATCGACGCGCGAGTTGATCCGCGCCCAGTTTGGCCTCGATCAACCCTGGTACATTCGCTATGTCAAATGGCTCGGCGCCCTGGCCCGTGGCGACTGGGGATTCTCGTTCGCGTCGCGTAGCCCGGTGATCGACCTGGTCTGGCAACGCCTGCCGCAGACGCTCCAGGTGGTCGGAGCAGCTTACCTGATAGCTGTGCTGATTGCGATTCCGATCGGCGTTATCTCGGCGGTCAAGCAGTATTCATGGTTCGACCAGCTGGCGACGTTTTTCGCATTCATTGGTTTTTCCGTGCCATCGTTCTTTACCGGTCTGACATTGATGCTGGTATTTGCAATCAACCTGAAGTGGTTCCCGATTGTTTATAGTTCAACACTCAATCTCGCTGGATGGGACGGCTTCACTGAACAGTTGCGCCAGATGGTGCTGCCGGTCACCGTGCTGGTCGTACAGCAAACGGCGGCGCTGACCCGCTTCATGCGTTCGTCTATGCTTGATAACCTGCCGCTCGATTATGTGCGCACCGCGCGCGCCAAGGGTCTGGCCGATGCCATGGTGGTCGTCAGGCATGTCTTGCGCAACAGCATGATCCCGGTGGTCACACTGATCGCACTGGGGATTCCGGCTATTTTCGCCGGTGCAATCATTACCGAAAATCTGTTCCGCGTCAACGGCCTCGGCCAGTTATTGATTACCTCGATTCAGAATTCTGATACGCCTGTGGTTATGGCGCTGACGTTCATCTTCGCCTGCCTCACGGTGTTGTTCAATTTGATTGCTGACCTGTTGTACGGCGTTCTTGACCCGCGTGTCCGGTACAGCTGATCATTCCCCATATCGTAAAGCGAGGCGCAGATGTCCGAAGTAGACCAGACCATGAATGCAGCAGGGGCGACTGATGCCTCGGTCACCATCCGCCAGTTGCAACTCGGTGTGCCATCGAAGCCGCGCACGCTGCTGGGCGATGCATGGCGGCGCTTTCGGCGACACAAACTGGCAATGGTCGGCGCCAGCACGTTGTTCCTTCTCATCCTGGCTGTGACGATCGGCGCCCTGTTTTATGAGCGCTACCTGGTGGATCAACTGGCACAATCCGGTATGCCCGTTCCGGTTGAGAATCCGGACATTCGCGTGTTAATCGACCATCTTGACTTCCTGGCGCTGCTGTCGCCGCCAACCAGTGTGCACCCGTTTGGCACCGATGACCTGGGCCGCGATCTCCTGGCGCGCTGTATCTATGGCGGGCGCGTCTCGCTTTCGGTCGGCCTGGTCGCCATGCTGATCGCTATTTCGCTGGGAACCATCGTTGGCGCCGCTGCCGGTTTCTTCGGCGGTGTCGTTGATCAGGCGCTGATGCGGCTGACCGACCTGTTCCTGTCGTTGCCGGCCGTGCCGCTCATCCTGCTCACTGTCTATTTGTTCCGCGATCCGGTGATTCAGGCGATGGGATCACCGGAGGCAGGGATCTTCGTGATTGTCGTGACGGTGATTGGCGCACTGGCATGGATGCAGACTGCGCGTGTCGTGCGCGCGACGTTTCTGTCGCTCAAGGAGAAGGAGTTTGTTGAGGCGGCACGCTGCCTTGGCATCAGCCGGACGGCAATTATGTTTCGTCACATTCTGCCCAATGCCATGAGCCCGATCATTGTCGCGGCGACGCTCGAAATCGGCAGCGCAATCATCGCCGAATCGACCCTCTCCTTCCTTGGGGTCGGTTTCCCACCGGATACGCCAACCTGGGGCCGGCTGGTGACCGACGGTAGCCAGTATCTTCAGGCGGCGCCATGGCTGGCGCTCATCCCCGGCCTGCTGATCTTCCTCACGGTGCTCAGTATCAACTTTATGGGTGATGGCCTGCGCGATGCGCTCGATCCACGGTCGCGACTGTAGGGGTTAAGGGTTAAGAGTTAAGGGTTAGGGGTTAAGCTGAACATGGGTGAAGTGCTCAATTACAAGGATCTGCCCATTGTGCAGCGCGCTTTTGAGCTAGTTCGCGAGGTTGACATCTTCGTTCAGTTGTTACCACGAACACCGCAAGGTCGAAACGTCGCCGATCAATTGTTTCGCGCCGCAGCCTCAATTGGGGCGAATGTGGCTGAAGGGCGCGGGCGTGATACTGGTAGAGAGTACGTTCGCTATCTTCGGATCGCTCGCGCCTCGGCGAACGAAACTGACTATTGGCTTCACATTGCGCACGACTGTCAGCTAGTTGTGGACGAGGATTACGATCGAATGCTGAAGCTTACTGACGAGTGTCTGCGAATGCTCTCTGCTATGATAGGTAAGCTCAAGCAATCGCACGAAACACCGCTTCGCGAAACTGCTGAAGGGTACGTTACAGACAATGAAGATTCTAAACTCTGATTCGTAACCCCTAACCCCTAACCCCTAAATATACTCCAGCTGGCTCACCCGTCGCCGCCATTCTGTCTTGATCTCCACCTGCGTCCCGCTGCTGGCCTGGAAGTCCATCAGCAGGCGATTGAAGACATTGGGCTGGTCGAGGAAGGGGAAGTGGTTTGAGCGGGGCAATTTGATAACCTGTTGTAACGATCGGTGATCATCGTGCAGGAATCGCGCCTGGTCCGCGGTGACAATCGCATCCTTCTCGCCATACACGGCCAGTAATGGCACGTCCAGCGACTCAAGATCGCCGCGCAGATCGGCTTCTACCACCGAGGCGATCACGCGCTGCACCACAAGCTCCGACAGGCTATCGGTATCCTCAATAATTTCGTTCAAGATCTGGGGGTAGTCAACGTTTAACTGGCGCACCAGACGCGTCCAGACATTGCCTGGCGTCGCGCGCCCGAAAATGCGCGAAAGCGCCCCTGGTTTGATATGGCTCTGGATCTGTGATCCCTGGATTGGCGTGCTGACCATCATCAGGCGGGTAACGCGATCCGGATTCTGACATGCGGCCCGGAGCGCGACCATACCACCCAGCCCGTGGCCGACCAGGCTGACCTTTGTGATACCCAGCTGGTCCATGAACCGCATGAGCAGATCGACATACTCGGCGATCGAGAACGCCCCTTCGCGCCGGTCCGACTCGCCAAAACCCCAGAAGTCGATTGCGAAGGTCCGATAGCGTTCCGCGGCATGTTCCATCGTTGGCAACCAGTAGCGCCACGATCCCAGCCAGCTATGCAGAAAGATCACCGGTGCGCCGCGGCGACCGATCACCTCGTAGTGCACCAGCCGGTTGTCGAGATGGACGGCGCTCATGGCTGGCCCTGCCCTGCCGGCTCTGAGACCGGCTCCGCTTCAGGTTGAGTTAACGGGATAATAAAGCTGAAGGTGCTCCCTTTGCCGACTTCGCTTTCGACCCACATCTCGCCGCCATGCAGTTCGATCAGCGATCTGGCAATCGACAGCCCGAGACCGGTGCCACCCGCCTCATCGCGGAGTGGGTTATCGGCGCGATAGAAGCGACGGAAGAGATTCTGCTGCTGTTCAGGTGTGATGCCGACCCCATTGTCAATCACGTCAACCTGCAACAGGCCGGCAGGGTTCAGCGCGGCACGCAGTGCAATGTCGCCTTCAGGATAGGTATACTTGACGGCATTCGACGCCAGGTTCAGCACGACCTGGGTGAGGCGGCGCGGATCGGCAATGATTGGCGGCACCGCATCGTCAATCTGCACGCTTACCGCCAGACGCTTGCGTTCGATCTCGGCCCGCAGCGTCTGCAACACATCGTGGAATACGTTGCCGATCGTGACTTCCTCGACGCTGAGCTGAATCTTATCGCTGTCGATCCTCCCGATTTCGAGGATGTCGTTAATCAGGTCCATCAACCGGTTGGCGTTGTTCTTGACCACGCTCAGGAACGAGAGTTGTCCTTCGCTAAGCTGGCCGCCGGCACCGAGCAGCAGCAGATCCACGTACCCTTTGATCGAAGTCAGTGGTGTACGCAACTCGTGCGACACGCTGGAGATGAAGTCGCGTTTGGCGCGATCAGCTTCAACCTCGCGTGTAATGTCGCGCAACACGAGGACGCTGCCAAACACCGCGCCGCGCGGGCCAAGCCAGGGTGCAAAGTTCAGCACAATCGACTGGGCCGGCGCCGGCAGTTCGAGCATGCGATTGTGGTTCTTCCCTTCATCTGCCAGGACGCGGAGGCCCTGTTGCAGACCGTCATAGATCTGCGCCGCACGATCCGGCACCACGCCGGGGTCGCGATACTCGGCGATGCGCGCCAGCGACTGGCCAGCGACATATGACGCCGGAATGCCGAGGATCTGCTCGGCAGCCGCGTTGTACAGCACCACGCGCTGCTGCTCATCAACGACGATGACACCCTCACCCAGGCTTTGCAGAATGGCCTGGTTCTTGCTGTTCTCCTCGCGTTGCTGGGCCCACAGCTCGCCGCGTTCCATCGCGATCTCATTAATGACGGTATACAGCGTGGCATTGTGGATAACAATCGCCACTTCGTTGGCGATGGTCGCAAGCAGTTGCACCTGGTCCTGACTGAAGAAGTTGATTCGTGGGCTGGAAAGAATAAGTACGCCGAGCGGGCCGTCCTGGGTCATAAGCGGCGCGGCAATCACCGAACGTACCTCCTCGGCGCGTCCCTCTTCGCGTAACCAGCGATCATCGCCACGCACGTCGGCAATGCAGACGGCCTCCTGGTGACGCATGACCCAGCCGGAGAGCCCCGATCCCTTCTCGAAGCTGATAGGGAAACTCTTCGTCTCAACCGAGCCATCGCTATTGAGTACGGCACGGCAGGTGAGGCGGTTCGCCTGCGGATCGTGCAGCATGATCGACCCGCGTCGCGCGCCAACCGCGGCGGATGCAAGTTCCAGCGCGCGATTCAAGGTCGTCTGCAGGTCGAGGCTGGCCGTCAGTTCCAGCGTGATGGTATGCACCGCCTGCAGGCGGTCCTTCTCGGCTGCGAGTTGCGCATTGGCGTCCTGCAACGCTACGGTCCGGTCGTCAACCAGTTTCTCCAGTTCAGCGGTGAAGCGCCGTACCTCGGCAAACAGGCGCGCATTACGAATCGCCTGTGCAGCCTGGCTGGCGAGCGCGAAGGCCAGTTGTGCGTCTTCATCGTCATATGCGCCCACCGTCGCACTATCAACGTTGAGCACGCCGATGACATCATCGCCGAGCAATAGCGGCGCTCCGATCCAGCCGCGAATATGCTCAGTGCCCTCATCAACGCTCGACGGCGGCGCCTCGCGCGCATCAGTGAGCACCAGCGGGCGCCGGCTGTGCACAACGCGGGCCAGCGACGCATCAGCATCTATCGGCAGCGCCAGTTGTTCGACGCGTGACTGGAGCACTTCGTCAAAGCCGCGCGCCGCCGCGACGCGCAGGGTGTCGCCCTCGCGCAGCATCAGCGAGGCTGTATCGTATGGCACCACGCGCGCAAGCTGATCAAGGATGAGTGAGAAAATCTCATCGAGCGCCAGGATGCCGGTCAACGTCTGCGCCACCTCACGCAACGTATCCGCCGCGCGGCGGCGCGCCTGTTCGCTCTGGAACAGGCGAACATTACTGAGTGCGATGGCTGCCTGGTTGGCCATGGTCATCAGGAAGCGTAACGCATCCTCATCGAACTTGCCGGCCTCGTAACTCTGAACATTCAGGACGCCGAACACATCGTCGCCCTGAATAATCGGCACTCCCAGCCATGAGCAGATCGGTGGCTCGCCTGGTTCATAACTGGTTGTTGAGATAGCATCAACTTCCTGTTGGGAACGCAGTAACAATGGCCGGCGCTGAACAACCACGGTTGGAGTGAGGCCGGTCGCCTCATCGACGATAATGACCTCGGCCTCTTCCTCCGCCGATCGATGGCCGTCCACATACACCAGCGGGTAGCTCAGGCGGCGAGTTTCCGCATCGTACAATGCGATAAACGACTGCGACGTATCGAGCACTTCGCTCATGCCGCGGTGCAACGCTACCAGAATCTCGTCGGTGCTGAGCGAAACATTGATTGCCTGGCTGATATGGTTCAGCGCCGTGAGTTCAGCGATGCGCTGTTCTCGTTCAGCGAACAGGCGCGCGTTCTCAAGCGCAATTGCCGCCTGGTAGGCCATGCCGGCCAGCAAGGTAACCTCATCGGGGCTGAACGTGCGCTCCTGCACCGTCATCACACTCAACACGCCAATCGTCTGTTCGCGGTAGACGACCGGTACACCCATAAAGGATGTATACTGATTGTCGCGGTTGAACTGCGGGTAGAGCGAACTGCCCTCATCCTCGACATTCGTCACCACCAGCGGGCACCCGTCGGCTGCGACGCGACCGGTGAGGCCGCGACCTACCGGAACGCGCAGGGTGCGCGCAACATCGGGCGGAATACCTTGCATCGCGGCGGGGGTGAGGAAACCATCATCGGCTATCTTCCAGAGGGCCACCGTATTGACCTGGAGTTGTTCCGCGACGACGGCCATCAGCGTATGCAACACATCCGCCGGCTTGAGAGATGAACTCAGCACCTGCGCCGCGCGCAGCAGCGTCGACAGTTCGCCGACCTTGCGCTGCAATGCCGCAGCGCTTTCACGCGCCTCGGTAAACAGGCGGATATTCGACAGCGCGACCGCAAGCTGGTTCGTGACCGTTGACAGCCACTGGACGTCGCGTGCGCTGAAGGCGCGCGGCTCGAAGCTCTGCACCGAGAGAACGCCGATGGCCTGGTTCTGGCTCATCAACGGAAGGCCGACCCACGAACGAATCGGCTCGCCAAGCTTGATCGGTGGGACAGGCAGGTATTGCTCTTCTTCCTGGTAGTCGCTAATGTGCAGTATCTCGCCATGCTCGATCACCCAGCCAGCCAGACCACCGCGTGGCATGGTCATGTGTTGCAGGTGCTCCAGGGTCACGCCTTCGCGCTTGAACATCTCGAAGCGGATCTCATCGCGGGCGGGATGGTACGATGCCACAAAACAGAATGATGGCACCCCCATGCGTTCGACGATCTCATCATAGATCCGATCGAGCAGGCTACCGAGGTCGAGTGAAGTCGCCATTGCCGTGCTGGCGCGGTAGAGCGACGTCATCTGTTCGGCCTGCGAGCGCGCCTCGCGCAGCAGGCTGGCGTTTTCAATGGCAATCGCTGCCTGGTCGGCAAAGATCTCGAGCGTTTCAACCGAGCGCAGGGTCGGCCGCTGGCGATCATACGGCTCATCCGCCACCATAATACCCACCAGGCGCGCGCGGGTGCTGTAGAGTGGAACGATCAGCGTGTCATCGGCCTGCCACTCGTGTGGTGCGCGTTCGCCCTCGCTCTCCACAGTCGAAAGCAGGCGGAGGTCAATCTCACTGGAGAGTTCGCGCAGCGAAGCGCCAGGCACGAAAAAACTACGACCGATGCGGAAGCGACGATCGAGGAGCTGGTCAATCAGTGCCATGGGCAATGTGCCGCTCCGCAACCGTTCGATCTCGACCAGGGGCAGGCCGGCGGCAGCGACCAGTGTTGCCGTGGCGCCATCGTCGGCATTGAGCAGATAGAACACCACCGAGCGGAAGCGCGCCGTTTCGACGGCACTGAACGCAATCTGCTCCAGCACATCATCAAGTGAGCGATCGGCGCGCATCTCCTGGCCGATGCGCAAGACCTCGTTCAGTGTGTTGGCGCGTTGCGCCAGGAGATCTCGCTGGCGGCGCTGTTCATAATAGCGTTCTTCGTTGCCAATGGCGAGCGCGATCTGGTCGGCCACAGCGCGAATGAAGTCGAGCGCGTCACGATCGAAGGCGCGTGCCTGAGCGCTATGAAGGTTGACGACGCCGATCACTTGCGCTTCGTAATAGATTGGCGCCGCCACGGTTGCTGCAGGGAGTGACCCGACTGCGGCAGGGCGATCATCACCCGAGAGTTCGTCGGCAACCAGCGGCTCGCCGCGCGTCGCCACCTGTTCGGCAATCGTCTGTACTGCAGTGATCTCCGTATTGAGCAATCGCTCATACTCTTCGGCGCTATACCCCTCGGCGGCAACCAGGCGAATCGGGCCATTGTGATCAACGGCGCGTAGCGCGATATGGAACTGCGGCGACGGCGTAACGCCAAGCGCTTCCGATTGTTCCATCTCAAACGCTTCGCGCCGGGCTTCATAGCCGCGCAGCGCAACGTACCCGGCAGTGGCGCGCGTGGCACGTAAGGACTCCTTGAGGGCAAAGCCGAGAATATTGTGCAGGTACAGGGTTGCGGTCAATTCGCGGCTGATACGCTGCAAGGATCGGAGCTGGAGCAGGCGCGTCTGGAGGTGTTCATCAGCCTGTACATAGCGCTGCGTACCGACGATCGCCTGTGCCGCGTGCGTGGCAAGGATCGTGATCAACTGCTCGTCATGCTCGTTGAAGCGGCCAGCCTGGGCATCGAACAGTTCGATAACGCCGAGCAACTGTTCGGCGACCTGCAATGGCGCGGCCAGATAAGAACTGATGGGCTCACCATCAACGAGTGAGACAACCGTCGGGCGTACGGGCGCATGGCGCAGGTCGGCAAGCCGGAGCGAACTGCGGTGGCGCGCCACCCATGCGCCGAGGCCGGGGCTACTGCTGAACGGCGTAGAGCTGGCGCAATCGAGCGTTATGCCAGTCGAATACGCCGGCTGGAGCGAGAGTGTCTCTGGATCGATCAGGCTCAATGCGACCGCGGCACATGGCGCGAGCCGACACGCCCCTTCGACAATCGCCTGTGCCAGCTGGCCTGCCGGAAGACCGGCCGCGAGCTGTGCGCTGATCGCGCGCAGGGTATCGATCGCGCCGGCATGCCGTTGTTCTGCCAGCGCCAGCCGTGCATTCACCACGGCAGTGCTGACCTGCGCTGCGAGTGTCTGTGCCAGATTGATCTCGGCGCGACTGAAATGATGCGCACGATGTATCACCCCGGCGCCCAGCAATCCAATCGTGCGATCGCCGATGCGGAGCGGCGCGAACAGGGCGCTCGTCCAGCGAAAGAGTCGCAGCGTGCCACCGGCATCACGCTCGAACACACGCGGTTGATCGGAGTCGAGGGCCTGGGCGATCAGGGGCGCCTGTACCAGAGCAATGCGCGCCGGCAAGACACATCCAGCCTCGCCACCGTAGGTGCCGGCCTCGAGTAGCATATTGGGGTCGGCAGGATCGCGCAGGAAAATGCCGCAGCAATCGACATTGAGGGCCAGTGCGCTGTTTTCCGCCAGGCGGGCCAGTGCCCGATCGAGTGGTGTGGCCGTTGCGAGCGCATCGGCGTTCTCATACAGCACAAACAGCTCGCGGGCGCGTAACTGCTGCGCTGTCTCGCGGCGTTGCAGCGCTATCAGCAGTTCAATCTGGTTTCGCAGCGTCGTAAGGAATCCCGGCGCAAGTTGTTCATGCTCGGCTGCCGGCACACCCAGCAACAGCATTCCTGCCGGCTCATCGAGATGGTAGAACGGAAGTTCGATCGTCTGTTCAGGGACGGAGACGGCGCGTGCCGCAAGGCGCTGCTGCCGCTCCGGTGGAATCCCCCAACCAGCGCTTGCGGATACATCGGCGGAATGCACGGCAACCACGCCCCAGGGGCAGGGCAAGTGCTCGCGCGCCAGTTCCGCAATCCGGCGCACCAGATCCTGCATGGTGCCGCCGCCGGATCGACCGTATTCCGCCAGTCCTGTCAGGAACTCCCACGCTCGGACCTGCGGCGACGTAACAGTTGTCGTGTCCATAGCCGGGGGCCTATCGAAACACCGCCGTCACCACCCCGTGAGAATTGAGGCGCCGGCCAGTGATCTCCGGTTACACTCTGCCGATACTCATATGACTCTTGCGCCCCTGTTCACGTGCTTCGGCGAGCGCGCGCTGGCGCACCTCTTCGGCGCTCTCGCTGAGTTCGCGAATATCGTAAAATGGGCCATCCTCGCTGGTCAGCACGCCGATCGAGAGCGACATCAACGGTATCTGGCGCGGATTGCCTTCGTCGTCCTGAATGGTGATATGACCATTGCGGCGATCTTTGTAGTTGTAATGCAGGCCTATCTCCGCATCAAAGCGCTCGCACAGCTTCTGGCAGATCGCCTGCAACGCCTCGGGCGACGAGGTGATGACAAATGCCGGCCCGACAATCATCTGGCCGGCAAAATCCTCCGGGCGCCCAAGTTCATTAATGATCTCGCTCATCAGCAGCGCCGTAAACTTCAATACTTCCTCACCCACCACTGCGCCATACGACTGTGTGAACGTCTCAAAGCCATTGATCTGCACCAGCGCCAGCGCCCAGCCACTTGTCGAGAGGAGGGTGCGATACTGCTCGTTAATCAATTCGGCAGTAGGCAGGTTCGTGACCGGGTGGGTCAGGTTCTTTTGCCGCGCGCGGTCAAGGGCGCCTTTGACGATCGTATGCACCTCTTCGATATCAAATGGTTTGACGATATAGTATTCGGCCTGCACCTCGCCAAGGCCTTTCAGGCGATCCTGCTTCTCGCCGCGCGCGGTCAGGAAGATCACCGGGATGTGCCGCGTCCGGGCGCTCTGGCGCAGCGCCTTACCGATCTCATACCCCTCCATATCCGGGAGATTGACATCGAGCAGCGCCAGGTTGGGTGGCGTCTTGCGGCAGATTTCGAGCGCCGCCTGGCCGCGCATGGCCGTGATCACCTCATACCCCTGCGACGTAAAATAGATCTTCAGCAGGCTGGAAATGTCGGGGGCATCTTCGACGACCAGGATTTTCTCTTTGCTCACGGAACGGCCTCCTAGCGTCGTGCAGGCACGGACGAAGAAAGTGACAGCGGTACAAACAACGGCCCCTGCGGTTCATCATTGTCGTCGGGCGCGTCGGGATCGTAGCGGCGCGGCCACTTGTAGATCGTGCGGCGCGGCTCGCCGTATGCATCGGCATCGTCAGTATCGTCGCCGGGAACATGCGTCACATTATGGCCGATCGCGCTGTCGGGAGCATCATACAACAGTACAGTGTTCGAGTCGATCATTCGCGCCGGATAGATCACAAAGCCACTACCGATCTTCACATTGTGACCAACCGCCGATCCGAGCACCGGCAGCCCGACATCAACCAGTTCAGGCTTGTCGGCACCTTTCCAGCGATGGAAGGTGCGGATGGGCCGGTTCAGCAGGTGAAAATCGGTGAAAATGTTCCCTGCGCCGATGAAGGTATTCCGCCCGACGACGCACATCTGCAGGCAACTGAGCTGGGCGACCATCGAATTGTCCATCAATGTCGACATGAACAACCCGGCGTTGAATGGCAGATAGCACCGATCGCTCACCACGCTCAACATCACCTGCGATCCTTGCATAATGTTGACATTATCGCCGATCAGGCTGTTGGTAATCACCGCGCCAGCGCCGATATAGACATTGTTGCCGATTACCGTGGGGCCATGGATCGTCGCCGTCGGGTCAATCGAACAATTCTTCCCGATTTTGACCAGACGCGAACAGGCAAGGAAATGGTTCCGCCAGGGCGGTGCGAATGGATTCAGGCGTTCGGCGATGGTTGTGAGCGAAACGGCGATTTTCTCCTTCCAGCTCTCCTCGACCAGTTGCTCGTGTATGCGCCCCCACGAGAACACACCAAATGGCGAGTTGGCGAGGAAGAGATGCACCCAGTTTTCGATTGACAGAAAGGCGCGTATGGGAACCTGAAACACCAGGTCGCCGTGACGCGCCATATAACTCGGGATATGATAATACCCCATTTCCCGCGGCAATGTATCAATGATCAGCGGCTCCGGTTCGGCATCAGGCCCGTGCGGATAGTAGAACATGTCGGCGACGTACACGCCGTGACGTTCATCGAGCCGGATGCCTTCCTGTAAATGGAGCGCATGCGTGGTGATCGACGCATCATTGCGCGCAAACGCGATCTGGCAGGCGCGTCCAGTCGCGCGTGCCTGCCGGATGAAGGCATCGATCAGGAACTCGTTGAAGAAGAGATTGTCGCGATGCACCAGCAGTTCATCGCGCTCTTGCGGAATCTCATCAACTGAGTCCACTTCCAGGGCACCACGGCAGTATGGCGCGAGCAGGTCGCGCTGGAGCAACCAGAGCGGCTTATTCAGCAGACGTAGGTCGCGTGCCGGCTCGCCAAACGGGGGGATGAGCGTACGCTCACGGATGATAATGCGTTTCATAGAGGCGACTCCCCGCAACGATGGCCGGAGGCGAAGGGGTGAAAAAACCTCCTTCGGGGCTCTGCCCCTGTACTATACAGAATAGGGAACACCCGCTCAAGGGCATGAGATTACAGTCGAATTACGCGCCACAACCCCATCCAGGAGCGCCGAGGAGGGCGCTCCGCACACGGAGGGAAGCGAGTTCATGGCGTATGTGCAATCTGCCGGGGGCAGCGCGAGACGGGCCGATCTAATCGACCGGGTCTTTGTTGATGGCGAAGATGCAGCGCTCGCAGCCCATGCCCTGGCAGTCGGTCTGTTCGATATGGAACGAATGACCGCCGGTAACCCAGGTCAGCGCCTCTTCGAGAATCCCTTGCGCCAGGTGACCAACGGGATGCGTTGATGTACGACCCCAGCAGATCGGGCACTTGTCGATAATATAGACGAACTGGCCCTTACGCTCCTCGACATGCGACGGTTGATCGCTAAAGCGGTCGAACGTCTGCGCCGTTGCATTCAGGACAATCTTCATCTTCATCGTCATCGGCATGAGTTTCAACGCGAGGTCGGCCATGCCGAGGAGCGGGCCGAATTCTTTCAGGCCCAGATTAAATGCATAGCGCCCGGCGCGCAACTCCATGCCACGCGCGCCACGCGGGCCGTACATCGTTTCGGTCGCCTTGGAGATTGCCGACAGATCTGCAAACGGAAATTCGCGTTTGAGATTGTTCGGTGGATAGTTATTGACCAGATGCCGGGTACCGGCCAGGTTCAACAGCGCATTGACGCCGTTGCGCCCCATGACGTCCTCGAGGCTGATCAGGTAGAGACGACCGATGAGATTCGGATAATATCGCACCTCAAGTTCGCTTGCGCTGCCACGCTCGTCTGGCATTGCCCGGCTCCTTACGGGTCTCAGGGGGTGAAGAAAAGCAGGATCCGTCGCCTTGACGGCTTGGAACATTGTACACGAAGGGATCGGGATCGTCAACAGCGATAGTAGGAGCGGCGAATTGCACATGTGACCCGGGCGTCGAGCGCAGGAAACGGCTATAATGCAGCAACTGTGTAAGACGCCCGGGTGGGTGTCTCTCATGTCACACGACGTACGCGGTAGCGTACCGACAGGGTCAATCATCCGGCGGCGGGAAGGCGGAACGCGGAAAAGAACGCCGTCTCGCCGGCGGACGGGCCCTGGCATGCGCCCGGCTGGCCGATTGCGCGCGTGACCGCGTAACTCCAGTCATGGAATACGAGTTACGCGGTCGCTGGCGCTTGCGACGTGTCACCCGGCTCATTTGCCTGCGGTAGACTGGCAGGACCACGCTGCCAGGCCATGGCGAAGCCCAGAAACGTGCCACCGCGTGAGTCGTGTCATCGCTGGATGACGATGCGTATTAGCATGCTGGCCCCGTTCGGTATCCGCCCGAAAGGAACGCTGGCGGCGCGGATGTTGCCGCTGGCGCAGGCACTGGCGCGGCGCGGCCATTCCGCCGAGATTGTTGCGCCGCCGGTGCACAACCCGGAAGATGCCGGCACGTGTGTTGACCACGGTGGTGTGCCGGTAATCCATGTTGCCGCGCCGCGATTGCCGGGACCGGCAGGCGCCGTACAGCAGACCCTGGCGCTGCTGCGGGCGGCGCTGGTGTTCCAGCCAGATGTGGTACACCTGTTCAAGCCGAAAGGGTACAGCGGCCTGGCGGCATTGCTGGCGCGAATGGTTCTTCCGGCGCTCCCGCTTGTGGTTGACATGGACGACTGGGAAGGGCCGGGCGGTTGGAATGACCTGCTTCCGTACCCTGCCGTGGCGAAACACATGTTTGCCTGGCAGGAGCGTGACCTGCCGCGCCGTGCCGCTGCCGTGACGGTCGCCAGCCGGACCCTTGAGACGCTGGCGTTGAGCTTCGGGGTCGCGTCTGACCGCGTCTTCTATCTACCGAACGGCGTCACGTATGCTCAACGTTCAACGTTCAACGTTCAACGTTCAACGTTCAACCTCCTTCTCTACACCCGCTTCTGGGAACTCGACATTCACGAAGTTGTCGCGGCGCTGGCAGGAATCGCGTCGCGTCGCCCGGAAGCGAGGCTGATCGTCGTCGGCAAGGGGGAGTGCGGCGAAGAACGCGAACTCCTGCGCCTGGCCGGTCGCGCCGGTCTGGCGGAGATGATCGATTACCGTGGATGGCTGGCGCCTGAAGCGATTCCGGCGGTGCTGGCGCTGGCCGATGTGGCGCTGGCGCCGATGCAAGATACCCTGATCAACCGGGCGCGCGGCCTGGCCAAGTTGCTGGAATTGATGGGAGCGGGTCTTCCGATCGTCGCGAGCCGGGTGGGCCAGGCTGCCGAGTACCTTGAGGATGGCGCCAGTGGTTTCCTTGTTCCGCCGGGCGATCCCGGCGCGCTGGCCGTTGCGGTGCTCCGGCTGCTGAACGACGAGGTGTTACGGTCACGGCTTGGCGCCGGGGCGCGTGTCGCTGCGACACGCTATGCCTGGGATACCCTTGCGCTGACCGCCGAGCGAGCGTACCGGCGCGCACGGGTGTGACCGGTACGCCCGTTGCAGTGCGGGCGAGACGCCCGCGCTCGCGGGACCAGCGGAAGCGGTTACGACGAAGTGGCAGGGAGCCGGGGCATGTGCAACTGCTTCGGCCTTACTATCATGTCGACTCCATGTTGATCAGATATGGGCGAACGATTCGGCATATACTACAACGGGCGGTATCGTCTGCTCTGGAGACCGATGGATCGTATGGCTGATCTCAACACCGGCGCTGTTCGCACACCTCACCAGCGTTTTCCTTCCAGACCGGATCTTGCAGCGTCGTACGCCATTCCGACCAATGATGCGCAGGCAGCGCTGGCGTTCTGCCGCCGGCTGGCGGGCCTGCTCGAAGGAGATGATGCAGATCTGGCGGAAGCCGCACCCGAGCCCCGGCCGCATCTCTCGGTGGTGCTGCCGGTGTTCAACGAACGCGAGAATCTGCCGCTCCTCTATGAGCGCCTGGTGCAGGTGCTGGATGCTGAGGGACAGCCGTATGAAATGGTGTTTGTTGACGATGGCAGCCGCGACGGGAGCCTGAATGTGCTGCGCGCCCTGGCCACCGCTGATCCACGGGTCGTGGTTGTCGAACTGGCGCGCAACTTCGGCCACCAGGTGGCGATCAGCGCCGGGCTTGACCACGCACGCGGCGATGGCGTCATTGTGATGGACGCCGACCTACAGGACCCGCCGGAGGTTTTGCCGCAGTTTATCGCGCGCTGGCGCGAAGGGTACGATGTCGTATATGCGGTGCGCGCCAGTCGCAAAGAACATCTCCTGCTGCGCGCGGCATACGCCCTCTTCTACCGGATGTTGCGGCGCATCGCGAATATTGACATCCCACTCGATGCCGGAGATTTCTGCCTGATGGATCGGCGCGTCGTTGATGTGTTGACGGCGATGCCGGAACGGAACCGCTTCGTGCGCGGGATCAGAAGCTGGGTCGGGTTGAACCAGGTCGGCATGGCGTACGAGCGGCAGGGGCGCCATGCCGGGAAGCCGAAATACACCCTGAGCCGGCTGACCTACCTGGCGCTCGATGGGATCGTGTCGTTCAGTTTTGTGCCATTACGGATCATCACCATGCTGGGGTTCATCGTCTCAGCGATCTCGATCGCACTGGCGATCGTGTACGCCGTGCAACGTATCGCGTTCGGCCTGACCCCGCCCGGCTTCCCGACCCTGATCGTCGCAGTGTTCTTTCTCGCCGGCATCCAGCTCATTACCATCGGCGTCATTGGCGAGTATGTCGGGCGGATCTTCGAAGAGGTCAAGCAACGACCACTCTATGTGGTCCGGCGGGTAATGGGGAAGCGAACAGAGAACTGAGATTATGCGCATTCTGATGCTCAACAATGAGTTTCCGCCATTGGGGGGCGGAACGGGTACGGTGAACCAGGCGTTGTTGCAGCGATTTGCCGGTGTTTCGGATCTGGAGATCGATCTGTTCACTGCAGCCCTAGGACGTCGCCCGGAACGCGAGCGATTTAGCGAGCGGATCCAGATCTATAAGGTTCCGGTGCACAACCGCGACCTGCACCATTCATCGAATCGTGAATTGCTCACATATGCCGCCAGAGTGTTGCCGGCGGCGCTGGCGCGGCACCGTGCCATGCCGTACCATTTCTGCTTTGCCTGGAGCGCCGTGCCCGCCGGCGGGGTGGCGCTGGCGTTGCGACGCGCCGCTGGTTTGCGCTACCTGGTGCGGGTGAGCGGTCCAGATATTCCCGGCTTCGAAGAGCGTTACAGAGGTCTCTACCCGTTGCTCTCGCCGGCAATCCGCGCCGTCTGGCGCGACGCGGATCTGGTCGTGGCGAAATGTGATGGTGAGGCAGCCATGATCCGCAACGTCGAGCCGTCAATAGTACCGGAACTTGTTCCGAATGGCGTTGACCCATCTGCGTTTCGCATCGCGATGCCCGGTAGCGATGGGCCGTTGCGCATCCTCTGCGTGGCGCGCCTGATCGAGCGGAAGGGCCAGCGCCATCTGATCGCTGCGGTACGCCAGTTGCGCAACGCTGGTGTCGCCGCGACGGTCGAGTTCGTGGGCACGGGCGACGCCGAACAGGAGTATCGCGCCGATGCGCTGCGTATGGGCATAGCGGAGCAGGTGACGTTTACCGGGTATGTGCCGCGCGAACGGATTGCCGGGCATTATGCGGCAGCCGATGTATTTGTTCTGCCGTCGTATAACGAGGGCATGAGCGTCGCGACGCTTGAGGCAATGGCAGCCGGATTGCCCCTGGTTGTGACACGCACCGGCGGCACCGCCGAACTTGTGGCAGAGGGCGTGAACGGCCTGACCTTCGACTGGGGTGACATTGAGACTCTTACGGCTCACCTCGCGTGGTTGGCATCGAACCGCAACCGGTTGTGCCAGATGGGCGCGGCGTCGCGCTGGCGGGCTGAACGGATGTCGTGGGAGGCGGTTGCACGGCAGTACCTGAGCATTTTTGAGCAGATGATGAGCAGAACGGTTCATGATCCTGACCGGTGCGCAACTGGCGGCGCTGTTGCGCGCGCCGGGGGTTGATCCTGGTGCGGAAGAGTGGAACATGTGCGGCATTTGTGGCATCGCCATGCCTGACCTTCAGCAACCCGTTGATAGAGCGTTGCTGCGGCGCATGAACGAACGGATCATCCATCGCGGACCCGACAGCGACGGCATGTATGTTGACGGCGGGTTAGGCATGGCGATGCGCCGGTTGGCAATCATTGACGTGGCCGGAGGCGCACAACCGATAGCCAGCGAAGATGGCCAGGTTCTGGTAACGTTCAACGGCGAGATCTATAACTTTCAAGATTTGCGCCAGGAACTTGAGCGTCTCGGGCATCGCTTCACAACCTGTAGCGATACGGAAGTCATCGTGCATGGATATGAGCAATGGGGCGACCAGGTGTTGCTCCAACTCAAAGGGATGTTCGTGTTCGCGCTGTGGGATCGCGGCCGATCGCGGTTATTACTGGCGCGCGACCGGATGGGCGAGAAGCCGCTCTACTGGTATCGTTCCGCGCAAGGATTTGCGTGGGCATCGGAAGCCAAAGCGCTACTTGTATTGCCATGGGTACAACGGCGTGTCTATGCCCCGGCACTGCACCATTATCTGACGCTCCAGTATGTCCCTGACCCGCTGACGATCTACGAGGGGATTCTTCGGTTGCCAGCGGCGCACAAACTGGTCGTTGAAGCCGGCAAGCCGCCACGGGTTGAGCGTTACTGGCAACTGGCCTTCGAGCCAAAACAAAGCCTTGAAGATCGTGATGTGATCGAGCAGGCGCGGGCGCGGCTGCGCGGCGCCGTGCGGCGGCAACTGATCGCCGACGTGCCACTGGGCGCATTCCTCAGCGGTGGAATCGACTCCTCGATAATCGTTGCGCTGATGGCCGAACAGACGGCGCGACCGGTCAAGACCTTTTCGATTGGTTTCGCCGAACGTCACTATTCTGAAACCCACTATGCGCGCATGGTTGCCGAATGCTATGCAACCGACCATCACGAGTTCATCTTTCGCCCTGCTGATCTGACCGCCACCATTGAAGCGGTGGTTGATGCCTGTGATGAACCGCTGGCGGATCCGGCGGCGCTGCCGCTCTATGAACTGGCGCGCCAGACGCGCAAGCATGTCACCGTGGCGCTCAGTGGCGATGGTGGTGACGAGACACTCGCGGGGTACACTCGTTACGCACTCGATGGGTTGCTGCGTCCCTATGCGACCTTGCCGGCGTGGTTCACCCGGCGCGCGGTGCCGGCGGCGGTGGCGTTCCTGCCCGACCCGGCGTGGCTGCCCGAGGATCGCAGCCCATTTACCGGGCTGAAACGCCTGGGACAATGGTCGGCGGTGACGCCGCGCGCCTCGCTGGCGCGCTGGGGATCGTACTTCAGCCATGCGGAGAAGCTTGCACTCTACGCCGACCCGTGGCGCGAGACGTTTGCGCGTTGGGATACCGCCGAAGTGATCGGGAAAGCGTTTGATCAGGCCCACGCGGCGAATCTGCTGGATTGCACTCTGCACGCCGATCACGCGACCTACCTGGCAGGCGATCTGCTGCCGAAGACCGATCGCATGACGATGGCGCACAGTGTCGAAGCGCGGGCGCCATTCCTGGATGTGGACTGGGTTGAGTGGACGGCGCGACTGCCAGCGCGCTTCAAAGTACGTGGTTTGCGGACCAAGTGGCTGCTCAAGGCAGCGTTTGGCGAGATACTGCCTCCGGCGATCGCGGCGCGCGGCAAGCAGGGATTCAGCATCCCGGTAGGCTCCTGGTTGCGCAATGAACTGCGTGACTGGACGCGCGAACGACTGATTGGCAACCCGTTGCTCGACGAATGGTTTCGCCCGGCGGCAGTCGAGCGATTGTTGCGCGAACATGACAGCGGGCGGATCAACTATGGCAAGCGCCTCTGGGCGCTGCTGATGTTCGCGGTGTGGCAGGGGCGGTGTCAGGCCAGCATGTAAGAGCTTGTAGGAAGCTGCGGTATGGACTGTCCAGTTGACATAGTAACAGTGAATTATAACCATGGTTATTATCTTGCGTCCTATATTGAGTCGCTCCGCAATAGCGGCTATCCTATAGGAAACATTATTATCGTTGATAACGCATCGACCGATAACTCGCTTGCCATATTGCGTTCATACCCGGAAGTGACGATTGTGGTAAATGAAAGAAATGTTGGTTATTCAGCGGCGTTGAATCAGGCAATAGCACATGCTTGCTCGAAGCTAGTGTGTGCAACTGGCCCGGATATCGTCGTTGAGGGGGGGTGGTTGCGTCCGCTGGTGGAACAATATCTCTCTTCACCAGCAACGACCTTTGCAGTAGCGTCGCGAGTATTAACCCTGGATGGCACGCAGACACAATCCGCAGGTGGAAGCCTGCACTATTGCGGGCATCTTTGTGTATATGACATGTGGCAATCGGTGCAAGCTTCCGTCAGCCTTGATCCGCGCGAAGTCGGCGCCATTGACTCGACATCGGTGCTCTTCGACCGCGAGAAGTTTCTGACAATCGGAGGTTGCGATCCAGATTTCTTTGTCTATCACGAAGAATTCGACTATTGCTACCGCGCTCGGATGCGCGGCTGGCGTTGCTGGTATCAACCCCGTTCGGTCGTAAGGCATGGTGAAGGGTCGGCTGAGTTCTCAGTCCGCAGCGGCGGAACCTATCCGCGCCGGCGACCATTTCTGCATACGCGCAATCGATGGTTATCAGTGTTGAAGAACTACCAACTACGAACGATTCTGGCAATTCTGCCAATGCTGATTGTTGTTGAATTACTGGCATTCCTCGCGCTCTGGCGAATAGGACTGCAGGGAGCCTATGGAGAATCGCTTCGCTGGCTCTGGTCGCGACGAAAGGATATCGCGCTCAAACGAGTGGCTATTCAGCGAACGCGGCTAAGGAATGACGGTGAGTTGTTATGTGCCGACGCGCTTACGATTACACCGCTTCTGTTGCGCACACCAGCGTTACGCCTGGCGAAGAAGCTTCTGGAAGAAGTTCTTACGCTATATTGGAGCGGAGCACGCCGGTTGCTCTATCCTACGGGTGAGCGGTCGTGAATAGCACACGAGGACTCTGCGCAATTATACCAACCCGCAATCGCCGCGACGATCTGCTTGTGTGTCTGGCATCGCTGTCACGGCAGTCGTGTTTGCCTGCTGAGATCATTATCGTCGATTCTTCGACCAACCTGGCGGGGGATGAGGCAGAAGTATACGGTATAGCGGCGGCGCCGGTTTCGCTGCGATATATACGCGCCCGCAGGGCCGGCGTTGCCAGCCAGCGTAACCAGGGCCTCGACCTGGTGGGGGAAGACTCAGTGTATGTGCTCTTTCTTGATGACGACGTTGTGCTAGAACCGGACTACTGCGCCGAAATGATCGCGCTGCTCGATGATAAACCAACGGCGGCCGGTGTCGGCGGCTGGATTGTCAACCCGCAGGCGCCGCCATTTGAGCGAACGCTCTACTGGTTCTTACGTCTGTTTCTCATATATGGTAATCAACCGGGCCAGGTTCTTTCGTCTGGGTTCAATACCCCCCTCTTCGTCGGTCGAAGAAGCGATGTGTTTCGAGCAGAATGCCTCGAAGGGGGCAACATGTGTCTGCGGCGCGATCATCTGCGCGATTTGCAGTTTGATTCGCGCTACGAGCGTTTTGCCGGTTATGCCTATGGCGAGGATCTTGACTTCACCTATGCGCTTGGGCGGCGCGGCGAACTCTGGGTGACGCCGCAAGCGCGGATGCATCACAATGTGTCGCCAGCAGCACGAATGCATGAACATCGATTTGGCATATGTCAGGTTGTAAATCGGGCACTGTTCGTGAGGAAGCATTTTGGAAATAGCCTCTACCATCTGACGTGTTTTGTATGGTCAATGTTGGGAATAATGCTGCTTAATGCTGGTATGGTGATGCGTGGTCGCCCAATGGATCGACTCCTTGGAAACATTGTCGGCCTGATTGTAGCGCCGATCGAGTTACGGCGTCTCTTCCGTGCCAATGGGAGCTACGGCAATGCCGCAGTTGATGGATTATCCCAGGTATGCGTGGCAAATGATGTGCGGCGCCCGATCAAGCGGGGAAGCGGCACTTGATGTATGCCGGCACGCCGATATAGCCGCGTACATCAATATCGAACGCTCGCTATCGGTGTTAGATCTGGCGAATGGTCGGTTACGCCCGCAGTATACCATTCTACGTTCACAGGGGCATCAGGTGGTTGGCATCGATCTGGTCAATCGCCCGGAAGTAAGCTGGAAAGGCCTGGCTTACTCGGTCGCACGAAGACTTTATGCCCGTGGATTGGGTATCTCGCGCGTGGCAACAAAACCTGATGCTCTGGTATGTGGCGATGTCCGTCACTTACCGTTGCCGGATGCCTGCTTTGATCTTGTAACGTCGGTTGCGGCTTTTGAGCATTTTCTGGATGTACCAGCAGTGCTTGCGGAAGTCGCACGTGTGTTGCGGCCCGGTGGGGTGATATGGGCGGCGATTCATGTCTTTACTGCGCCCTCTGGCGGGCATAATCTGAGTTTTGCCGAGGTGCCGCTGCGACATATACCGCCGGGTGTTGAGCCGTGGGATCATCTACGTAGTCGGCGCTTGCCGTTTAGTGTGCCGTTGAATGAGTGGCGCATTGCGCAATATCTTGAAGCTTTTGATCAGCGGCTTGAGATTGTCAAACATTACTGTCATATGCGCGAGGGTGAGCGCCTGTTGACGACCGAGATTGAAACGGAACTCGCCGCACATGGATATACCCGTGATGAATTAACGTGTGGGGCATATGTGATTGTGGCGCGGCGAAAACCGATGGCTCCGACATGGCCCGCAATCGATCAGTCTCTGCCAGCAAGTTCGCATATTATCACGTAGCCAGTGTTCCAACGAATGGTCTATGGCGACGAGAGGAAATACACCATGACGATAACCGATCTGACCGGCGCAACCATTCTGGTCACCGGCGGCACCGGGTCGTTTGGGCGCAAGTTCACCGAGATTGTGCTGCGCTCATACCGGCCCAAGCGGCTCATTGTTTTCAGCCGTGATGAACTGAAGCAGCATGAAATGCGGCAGCAGTTTCCAGATCGCGATGACTCGCCGATGCGTTATTTTATCGGTGACGTACGCGACCGCGATCGCCTGTATCGCGCGTTTGTCGGCGTCGATATCATCGTACATGCTGCTGCGCTGAAGCAGGTACCGGCCTGTGAGTACAACCCGTTCGAGGCGATTCAGACGAACATTATCGGCGCGAAGAACATTATCGACGCGGCGATTGACCAGGGCGTGAAACGGGTCGTGGCAATCAGCACCGACAAAGCCGTCAGCCCGGTGAACCTGTACGGCGCCACAAAACTCTGCGCCGAGAAGGTTGTGGTGCGGGCGAATGCGTATGCCGGCGCTGCATCCACCCGGTTCGCCTGTGTGCGCTACGGTAACGTCGTCGGCAGTCGTGGCAGCGTTGTGCCGCTGTTTCGCCAACAACGCGCCTCCGGCACGGTAACGGTCACCGATCCGCGGATGACACGGTTCTGGATCACGCTGGAACAAGGTGTGAACCTGGTGCTCTATGCAATCACGCATATGCATGGCGGCGAAGTATTCGTACCCAAGATACCCAGTATGAACATCATGGATCTTGCGCATGCCATTGCGCCAGGTTGCGATATCAGAGAGATTGGCATTCGCCCTGGCGAGAAATTGCATGAAATGTTGATCTCTGAGGACGAAGCTCGCCATACGAGCGAGCTAGATGATGTGTATGTGATCTATCCCGAAAATCCGTCGTGGTCGCTTGAATTGTCTGAGAAAGGGCGCCGATTGCCTGACGGCTTTAGTTATGCCAGTAATACAAATGATCGCTGGTTATCGGTTGCCGAGTTGCGCCGGATGGTTGGGGAGGTCGAGCCTTGAGCGGCGTGTCGACTGTGGCAACGCTGGCAATCAATGGCGGCAGTCCGGTGCGTTCCACAATGCTCCCCTATGGCCGGCAGAGTATCGACGACGAGGATATCGCGGCAGTCGTCGCCGCGCTCCGCTCCGACTGGTTGACCACCGGGCCGCTGGTGGCGGAGTTTGAGCGCGCCTTCGCCGCGGTGACCGGATCGACGGAAGCGGTCGCGGTGGCGAATGGTACGGCGGCGCTGCATGCGGCGATGTTCGCGCTGAATATCGGTTCTGGCGATGAGGTAATTGTTACACCAATGACCTTTGCCGCCAGCGCCAACTGTGTCGTGTTTCAGGGCGCTACGCCGGTATTTGCCGATGTCGATCCTTCGACGCTGCTGATCGACCCGGAACGTGTTGCGGCATCGATTACGCCGCGCACGAAGGCGATCATCGCGGTGGATTACGCCGGCCAACCATGCGACTATGACGCGTTACGCGCAGTTGCCACGCACCATAACCTGGCGCTGGTGGACGATGCCTGCCATGCCATCGGCGGCAGCTATCGTGGGCGACCGGTTGGGTCGCTTGCCGATTTGAACACCTTTAGCCTGCATCCAGTCAAGCATATGACGACCGGCGAGGGCGGAGTCATCACGACAAACGACGGCGAACTGGCGCGGCGGCTGCGACTCTTCCGTAATCATGGCATTACCACCGATCACCGCCAGCGCGAACAGCAAGGATCGTGGTTCTATGAGATGGTTGAGTTAGGGTATAACTACCGGCTTACCGATATTCAATGTGCGCTTGGCTTGAGCCAGATCGGTAAACTGGCCGGATGGGTCGAGCGCCGGCGGGCGATCGCGGCACGCTATGACGCGGCATTCGCCGGGATGGCGGAGCTTCAGCCGGTTGGCGTTCGCCCGGATGCCGTGCATGCCTATCATATTTACCCGATACTCCTCAATCTGGAGCTGTTGAAGGTGGATCGCGCCATGGTGTTCCGGGCATTGCGCGCCGAAGGGATCGGCGTGAATGTCCATTATGTGCCGGTGCATCTGCATCCGTTCTATCGCCGGCGCTTCGCCACTCTGCCGGGGATGTGTCCGGTTGCCGAAGCGGCGTATGAGCAGTTGATAACCCTGCCGATCTTTCCAGCAATGAATGATCAGGATGTAGTGGATGTGATCACAGCGGTCCAGAAGGTTACCGAGGTGTATGCAGGCTAACACACTGTTCTAACATTTCCCAGAACATGTCTTGTGTAACAGAGCATATGTCGTGTGAACAATGCTCTGACATGCCATTACGATCCAGAAAGATAGACGAACGATGGATGAAACAACTCTACAACAACCAGATGCAGTACGGTTGGAGCAGCTCTGGGCCGGTGCATTCGGCGATGCCTATATTGAGCGGAATCGCTCGGCAGGTGATGTATACGCGCCATTCTGGCGTGCAATCCTGGATACATATCCAGTACAGCGGGTGCTTGAGGTAGGATGTAATGTCGGCGCCAACTTACGTTGGATTGCTGAGCGCCTTCCTGCGCACAATGTCTTCGGTATTGATGTGAATGCTGCTGCGCTGGATGAGTTACGCATTGCCATCCCAGGTGTGAGCGCATTGCTTGGTCCAGCACGCGTTCTGCCGTTTCGCGACGCCTGGTTCGATCTGGTTTTTACCATGGGGGTGCTGATCCATCAACCGGACAGCACATTGCCGCTGGTTATGTCTGAGATTGTACGTTGCTCGCGGCGCTTTGTTCTGTGTGGCGAGTATTATGCCAAACAGACTATTGAGGTTCCTTATCGTGGCCAGGATGGAGCGTTGTTCAAACGAGACTATGGCGGGCTCTATCGGGATCTGTTCCCTGAATTACGGCTGGTGCAGCACCAATTCCTTGGTCGTGACGAAGGGTGCGATGATGTGACAGTCTGGCTGTTTGAAAAGCCATAGATCTACGACAGAATTGGGTCCGGCTATGCATATTGTCGCGATTACACAGGCACGGATGGGAAGCACCAGGTTACCAGGAAAGATACTGCTGGATCTGGCAGGTGCGCCCATGCTAGTGCGCCATGTCGAACGTCTGATGCGTGCATCTACGCTCAATCAGGTGGTTGTTGCGACAACGACTCGGCCTGTGGATGATGCCATCGCGCTGGTATGTGCAGCACAGGGTTGGGCTTGTTTCCGAGGCAGCGAAGACGATGTGCTCGATCGGTACTATCAAGCTGCGTGCGCCTATCACGCCGATGTGGTTGTACGGGTCACATCGGATTGCCCGATGATTGATCCGGAAGTTGTCGACATGGTTGTTACCGCTCTTACGCCTGAGATTGAATATGCCAGTAATGTTCTTGGGACGCGAACCTTCCCCCGCGGTTTAGATGTTGAAGTAATCAGGTTCGCGACGCTGGAACGTATGTGGCATGAAGATAACAATCCCGAATGGCGCGAACATGTGACAGAATACCTGTTTCATTATCCAGAGTTGTTTGCGACACGAACCGTGACATGGTCAGAAGATCGGTCTGACGAACGGTGGACCGTGGACACGCCAGAAGATCTGGCGCTTGTGCGTACAATTTTTGAGCATTTTGGCCATGACCATTTCACCTGGCGCGACATTATTGCAGCACAGGCAGCCCATCCCTCGTGGAAATCGATTAACCGGAATATTGTGCAAAAGGTCGTGCCGTGATCGCGTCATCGATGCTTGTTATCCGGGCCGATTCCAGTGTAACAATCGGTGCCGGCCACATTATGCGTTGCTTGGCGCTCGCGCAGGCATGGCACGAAGCAGGTGGCGCAACGACCTTTGTCTGTGCTGAGATTGACGAGTCGCTTGAGAAACGCCTGGTGTTGGAGAGCATAAGGGTAATCAGGCTCGACGTTACACCAGGAACCATCGACGATGCCAGGCAGACGGCTCAAACTGCGGTACGGGTTGGCGCAACCTGGTGTGTTCTTGACGGGTATCACTTTGACTACGGATATCAGCGAGGAATGGCTGATGCCGGCCTACGACTGCTCATGCTGGATGATTATGCACATGCCGGAAGGTATTGCGTCGATACTATTCTTAACCAAAATATCTCAGCCGATCCCGATTGGTATCGTGTACGCGCACCAGCTTCGCGGATGCTCCTTGGGACGCGGTATGCGCTCATCCGGCGAGAATTCTGGCCATGGCGCGGCGCCACACGGATTATAGCTGACGAGGGATCACGGGTGCTTGTAACACTTGGCGGATCCGATCCGCAGAATGTGACTGCCACAGTGTTGACGGCGCTGAAATATCTCTCTCGTCGCGATCTTGAGATATGTGTTGTCGTAGGTGCAAGCAACCCTCATCTGGAGGGTTTGCGTGCGATGGCTCGCATGATGGGGTGTACGGCGCGTATCGAACATAATGTGTCTCAGATGGCGGGATTGATGGCCTGGGCCGACCTGGCGGTGTGCGCGGGGGGAAGCACAAGTTGGGAATTGGCGCTACTCGGCTTACCGACGTGTATCCTGGTATTAGCCGAGAATCAACGCGCAATTGCGGAGCGACTGTCTGGCGAGGATATCGCCGATTACGCAGGTTGGTACGATACGGTTACACCCGAGGGGCTTGCGCAGCGCATTGACATGCTGTTACACGATGCTGAACGGCGGCGGCGGATGAGCATTCGGGCGCAAAGGCTTGTTGACGGTTATGGTGCAGCACGAGTTGTGGCGCATATGCATGGAGTGGAATCATGAACACCATTCATGTTGCCGGCCGTACGATTGGCAGCGGGAGTTCCTGTTTCATTGCCGCCGAGATTGGGCTCAACCATAATGGCGATCTGGCGCTGGCACATCGTCTCATTGATGCTGCCGCTGACTGCGGCGTCGATGGGGTGAAGTTTCAAAACTATCGAACTGAGGATTTTCTCTCGGATTCCAGCCTGATATATGAATATGTCTCGCAAGGTCGCGTTGTCGTAGAGTCGCAATATGACATGTTTAAGCGGTATGAGTTGCCGGTAGCATGGCTTTCGGAGTTGCGCGAGCATTGCGATCGGCGCGGAGTGGTCTTCTTCAGCACGCCTACCAGCAAGGAGGGCGTGAATGACCTCGTGCGGGTAGGAACACCCCTATTGAAGAACGGTTCCGATTATCTGGTTCATTTGGAGTTGATAAGCGCTATGGCGCGGAGTGGATTGCCGACGGTTCTTTCGACCGGAATGGCTACGCTTGCGGAAATCGATGATGCGGTACGAACATATCGGGCAGCCGGCGGAGATGCGCTTATCCTGCTTCATTGTACGTCATCGTACCCAACGCCTGAGAACGATGTACATTTACGCAAGATTCCGGCGTTGGCAGCGGCTTTTGGTTGTCCGACCGGCTTTAGCGATCATACTGAAGGTTTTGTTGCAGCCGTTGGCGCTGTGGTGCTCGGGGCATGTTTTGTCGAAAAGCATTTCACCCTCGATCGCACTCTGCCTGGCCCCGATCACCGATTCTCATCAGATCCGGTGGAATTGAAAGCGCTGGTTCAGTCTATACGACATATTGAACAAAACTTAGGGATGGCGGCGATTGGCCCAACGCCGTCGGAAGAAGCAGGTCGGCGCGATTACCGGTTATCGTGCGTTGCGGCCAGCGACTTACCGATGGGGCATATCCTGCGCAATGAAGATATTGCGTTCCGACGACCAGGCACTGGTCTGCCGCCCAAAATGGGGAGTTTATTGATAGGGCGAGAGCTCCGCGTAGGAATGAGCGCCGGCCAGAATATTATGCTGGAGCACGTGGTATGACCGTCGAAAGTCGATCGTTCGATCCTATCTGGGAAGATGAGATCTATGGTCAGGGCAGGCAACTGAATCGTTACCCGTTTGACGCAGTTGTGAGTTTTGTTTTTCGCAATACTCCGCGCGATCGACCACGACACGACGTACGGATACTAGAAATCGGGTGTGGTGCCGGCAACAATCTCTGGTTTGCGGCGCGTGAGGGTTTTTCTGTCACAGGCATCGACGCCAGCGCTAGCGCGATCGCAGTGGCGCAACGGCGTCTTGCCGACGAGGGGTTCGAGGCTGATCTACAGGTCGGCGATTTCGCAGTGTTACCCTTTGAAGACGATCGTTTCGATCTTGCTATCGACCGGTGTGCGCTGACATGTAGCGGCCGTTCTGTGACGCATCGCGCCGTGGGTGAGATACATCGTGTGCTCAAGGCCGGCGGCTTCTTCTTTTGCAATCCATACAGCGACGTGCATAGTAGTTGTGCGAGCGGCGAACATGGCTCAGATGGCCTTGTCCTTAACATACACTCCGGTACACTTGTAGGTGTTGGCCAGATCTGTTTCTACAATCTTGCGCAGGTCAAGGCGTTATTTGCGGAAGGTTGGATCATGCGTAGTGTACAACATAGCGTCATTACCGAAGAGCTTGACGATCCGCCGACGTTCCATGCCGAATGGCGTGTCATCGCGCAGAAAAGCCTCAGGTAAGAGTAATCGTGGCAGCGCAGAGGAACATCATATGAGCATCCAACTTCGCCCGGTAACTCTTGCCGATGCAGCACTTGTGTACCAGTGGCGCAATGACCCGTTTATTGTTTCCGTTGGCACGACGCAGCGTGCGGTCGCCTGGGAAGAACACCTCAACTGGTTTCGGCAAACGGTTGCAGGCAAGAGTCGGAAAATGTTCATTATCGAGATCAATTCGATTGCTGCCGGTCAGGTGCGTTTTGACCGGCGTGATGATGCTGACTGTGTTATTTCTGTCTATCTTCTGGAACAATTCACCGGCAAAGGTTGGGGTGTCTCCGCTATTCGGCAAGCGTGTGACATCACCCGGCGTGAATGGCCGAATATACGGGTGATAGCGTGTGTGCGCCGATCAAATGAGCCGGCGCGACGAGCGTTTCTCAAGAGTGGTTTCACTGAATGCATGGATGCTGACCTTTGTCCGGCTGAGCACTCTTGTTTTGTGCAACTGGCCGATGAGCAGTTGCTCGGGTAGTGTGGCCAGGTTATGACCTGTGCCATCTGAATGGCGGTGCCGATAAACGTATATGGCGCTGCGCTTAAGTGTGCAAGAATAGAGCGGGAGGTTGGAGGGCGCAGCCCCCACGATTATCCCTTCTCTATAACGAATATGGTACAGCTGAGCACAGCTCCGTATTATAAGTGATAGACTGACACTTGAAAGGTTGTAATCGTGTTGATTTCGACAGATTCATGGGCAGCCGACGATGAACAGAATATCCGTTTTTATACAGCACTTGTCGAGCGCTATGGCCTTGATGTGCGCTCCTTGAACTGGGGAAGCCGAACCTCACAAGAGCTACGGTTTGCTGTGTTGGCGAGGGGAGGTAATCTCCATGGAGCCAGTTTGCTGGATGTTGGTTGTGGTGTTGGCGATCTACAGGCATGGCTGCGCGAACAGAATATCGATGTGACCTACACAGGTCTTGATATCACTCCTGCAATGATTGATCGTGCCCGTCGTCGTTTTCCTGAAGGGCAATTTCTTGTTGGGAGTCTTGTTGATCCGCCGGACGAGCTTGCGGCGCAGTATGATGTTGTTTTTGCAAGCGGAATCTTCTATTTTCGGAAGCACGACTGTCGAGCATATATGCATGATACTGTGGCGCGCATGTTTTCCCGCTGTCGATATTTCGCGGCCTTCAACTCGTTGAGCGCCTGGTCCAATGAGCAAGACCCCGTCGAGTATTATGCCGATCCACTAGAGACGCTGAACGTGTGTCGCGCACTTACTCCCTGGGTGACGCTTCGCCACGATTATCACTCGGGCGATTTCAGTATCTTTCTCTATCGAGAGCGACAGCTGCTATGATTGTCTCGATTATGCAGCCAGCTTATTTACCGTGGTTGGGATATTTCGATCGAATAGCCCGTAGCCAGACACATATCGTGCTTGACCATGTGTTGATTGATAAGAATAGTAAGACCAAATTTGCCAACCGTAATAAAATACGTACCAGAGAGGGCTGGATCTGGTTAACCGTGCCACTGCAAAGCAGCGGGAGATCAAGCGAGCTTTTCCTCAACCGGATCGAGATCGACAATAGTAGCCAATGGATGTCAAAACACTGGCGCGCGTTGCAGCTAAACTATTCGCGTGCACCATTTTTTACGGATCACGCACCGTATCTCGAGTATATGTATTCGCAAGAGTGGCGTCTTCTCAGCGATTTGCTGCATGGAGTGACCAGGTATCTGCTTGAGGCGTTGGGTATCAAGACAACGTTACTCTATAGTTCGGATCTTGGAGTTACCTCTCAGAAGGACCAACTCATCCTTGATCTCTGCCGAACAATCGGCGCAACACAGTATATCTCCGGTCCATTCGGGCGAGATTACCTGCAAGAAGAGCATTTTGCTGCAGCTGGCATTGAGCTTTTGTATCACGATTATCAGCATCCAGTCTACAAGCAGGTATTTCAGGGATTTGAGCCATATATGTCGACGATTGATCTGTTACTCAACCATGGTCCGGCAAGTCTTGACATACTGATGCATCACGGTGAACGTCTATGTCGTTGAAACATTATCAGCGTGTGTTGGTGATCGCGGCGCATCCAGATGATGAAGTGCTGGGTTGTGGCGGCACAATCGCGCGGTTAGTGCGAGCTGGTTGCGCGGTCGATGTGGCAATACTCGGCGAAGGAATAACATCACGCTATCAGCAGCGGTCAGCGGCCGACCAGGCGTCGTTGAAGAAGCTACGGGCGGATAGTCGCGCGGCAGCGGATCTTCTAGGAGTGCGTGAACTCCTATTGTACGAGTTACCGGACAATCGTTTCGATACGGTGCCGTTGTTGGAGATTGTAAAGATTATTGAGGATATGATTGCACAGATCCGGCCACAAGCGATATTTACACAGCATGGCGGAGATCTTAATGTCGATCACGCGCAGACATTTCGCGCAACGCTCACGGCGACACGGCCAATAAACGATATGCCAGTACGCGCTGTTTATGCGTATGAGGTGCCGTCATCGAGTGAATGGGCGTTTCAACGTTTTTCGCCTCGTTTTGTGCCGAATATCTTTAGTGATATTACTGGCACTCTCGAAAACAAGATTGCAGCAATGCAGGCATATGTCAGTGAAGTTAGACCGTTTCCGCATCCGCGTTCGCCTGAGGCGCTACGGGCGATAGCACAGCGCTGGGGTAGTGTTGTTGGTTGTGGAGCAGCGGAAGCGTTTGAGTTGATACGGGAAGTTGACTAGTCTGCGGTTATCTCTTTGGCGCTGAAGCATTTGAGTTGCTGGCTATGTTTGAGAATTATCTGTTTCTGTGTGAGAAATGTGAATGACTGGCAAGCCTGGCCATGGCGCGGTCACACGGCTGATTACGCGTTCGACGATTTTTGTGATCGCCAGGTTTGTGCCGATGGGCGCGTCGTTTTTGCTGTTGCCGCTGTACACAAAGTACCTGACAACGTCTGACTATGGCATTGTCGCGCTGGCGACGACGTTCAGCAATATCCTGACGATACTCTGTCTTCAGTCTGTCGAGGGCGCCTTCGGGCGATTCTACTATGATATCCAAGAAGATGCTCGAAGGCGCGAGTTTTTTGGCGCCAACTGGTTGTTCCTCTTGTTTTATAGCCTGGCCGTCTGCGGCGTGGTCGAAATCGCCGGCAGCCTCATCGGAACGCTCGGATTTCAGGATATTCCATACCAGCCTTATCTCCGCCTGGTTGTGTGGACAGTGTTTCTGAACACAGTAGCCCTCTCCCTGCCGCGCGCGTTGTTTCTCGTGCGGGAGCAAGCATGGCAATACGCAGGGGTGAACCTGGCGGTTTTCGGCATAAGTACGCTGCTGATCGTTGACTTCATCGTGATACGCGGCGAGGGCGCGCTGGGGAATCTGCGTGGAACCTTTTTCGGTACCGCGATTGTCGCAGCAGTCGGTCTTGTGGTGACGCTGCGCAATATTCGCTTTGTGCTGCATTGGAGTTATATCCGAGCCGCATTGATGTTCGTCGTTCCGGCCATCCCGCATCTTCTGGCGTTGTGGGCGTTAAATCTCTCAGATCGGTTCATTCTTCAGCAGTATGTCAGCCTGGCAGATGTCGGAGTGTATTCCTTTGGCGCGACAATCGGCTCAGTTGTATTGCTTATTGCGCTTTCGGTTGCGGAGGCTATCAACCCCTTTTACTACCGCACTGCCAGCACACATGCACAGGCAAGCTCGATTCTGGCTCGTCTGGCAACATATTATGTCGCACTGATTGCATGGCTCGGCGTCGGCATGGTCGCGCTGGTGCGCGAGGTGGTCAGCATGATTGCGGCGCGACCCGAATACAATGCTGCGGTGCAGGTGGTGCCGCTGGTGGTTGCCGGTTGCGTCGCGTTGAGCTTCTACTATGTTTTTGTGGCCGCCGTGTATTACTCAAAACGGCTGCGCTGGTTGCCGGTGGTGACAGGTATCTCGTCAGCGACGAGTATTTGCCTGAATCTGCTGCTCATTCCGAGGCTAGGATATATTGGAGCGGCATTGACGACGTTTATCAGTTTCTCGTTGCAGGCCGTAGCGATGTATCGTGTGGCGCGGGGTGTGTTTCCCTTGCCATACGAATGGCGTCGACTTACGATCGTGGTGGTGCTTGCAGTTGGCGCCAGCGCCGGGCTCTTTTTTTTCAATCTGGCCAATGTATGGCTTAGCCTCGCGCTCAAAGGTCTATTGGCGCTTCTGTTTCCACTGCTTCTCTGGGGTATGCGTTTTTTCTCAACCGAGGAGCTTGCCTGGTTTGGTGCGGCAATGCGGCAATGGCGTGCCGGGTTGCCGTCACTCGTCGCTCCAAGACAATAGAGGTTTCCTATGGGGTCGATGCAGACGCTGCTACGACAGTACAAAGATATACAACGGCCATTTCGGTTCTTGCGGTATCAGTTCTGGAATGTAACCGGAGTGACGCAACTGGCCGGCTACTGGCCCGAGCTCGGTCCGCTTGAGGCGATTGCTCGCCGCAGCCCGCCGTCTGAGTTCATGATGCGCGAAGATGGCAAGCGCGTGCTATTCTTCACCTTTCGGTACTGGAACACCCACGCTGTGTGGGATGCGCTGCTGGCGCATGCCTTGCGCCAACGCGGCGCGCACGTCAGTTTCTTTACATGCGGCGGACGTTTGCCGGTGTGTGATGCCGCGCCGCACACGCTTGCGCCGCCGATGCCATGCGATAACTGCGCCCCTTATCTTGACCGTCTGCTGAGCACGCTGCGTCTACCCCATCAGGATGCGCGTGATTTTATTACGAGCGCCGAACGTGCTGAGATTCGGCATGTTATCGCGAACCTACGACCCGGGGAGTGTGAAGGATTTGAATATGATGGCTTGCCGTTGGGTCAGTTAGTGCGCCCTTCAGTCTACTGGTTTCTACTGAGCGGCAACCCCGAGTATAATGAGGAATTCTTTGATGCCTATCGCAAATTCCTGTATAGCGGCGTGGTCATCGCGCGTGCGATAGGCCGAAGGCTAGACGCGCATCGCCCGGCAGTGCTGTATCTGTTGAATGGTCTGTTCTTCGCTGAACGGATCGCAATCGAACAGGCGCGCCGGCGAGGGATTGAGTTTGTCGCTCATGAGGGCGGCTTCTTTCCTGATACACAAGTCTTCGCTCGCAATGGCTTTGCATCTCACTATCCGGTGAATGATTATTGGCCGCGATATGCGCAGCGCCCGCTTACCCCAGGCGAGGCGCGTCGCCTGGATGAGTATCTTGCGCAACGGCGACGTGGTCAGCAGGATGTCAGTCAATACTACCCAACCATTGAATCTGATGTTGCGGCGATTTATCGCCGCCTCGATCTCAGTCAGTCCTCACAGGTTGTGACACTCTATACCAACGTCGATTGGGATACTGCTTGCTTTGCAGCAGGTTCGATTTTCGCATCGATGGATGATTGGATTGAGCACACGATTCGAATAGTTTCCAACCAAAACAATACGCAACTGGTGATTCGCATTCATCCAGGAGAGGTTCGGTTACCGTTTCTTGAGCCGCGCGTGAAGGTAGCCGAAATGATACGGCGGCGATTCCCGCAATTGCCGTCGAATGTGAGGATAGTGCCTCCGGAAAGTGATATTAGTTCATATACGCTGATGGAGTTTAGTGCCCTGAATCTGGTATATACCTCAACAGTAGGGCTTGAAATGGTATTGCGCCAGCGGCCAATTCTATCCGCCGGTCGAGGATACTATACCGAAAAAGGTTTTACACGTGAGTTGACCGGTCTTGAGGAATATGAGGCGTTGCTGGCGCGTATCGGCGAGATCCAACCCCCAACTGCTCAAGAAGTTGAACTGGCGCGTCGCTATGCCAGTATGTTTTTTTTTCGCCATCACATACCTTTCCCCTTGACACGCACTGATGCAGGCCGGCTATCTTTGCTGTTCGACCATCTTAACGCTCTCCAACCGGGGCGTGAACCAATGATCGATCTGTTGTGCGACGCAATCCTGCAAGGTAAGCCGTTCCTCTACGAAGGTGATCTGTGATATCCGGCGATCCCCTCATCTCGATCATCATGCCGGCCTATAATGCCGCTCCTCTGATTGCCGCGACGATTCGTTCGGTGATTGCTCAGACGGAGCCATCCTGGGAACTGATTATCGCCGATGATGGTTCGACCGACACGACGCCTGACATTGCCGAGGCAAGCGGTGATGCGCGCGTGCAAGTGCTTCGTTTGCCGCATAGCGGCTTGCCCGCAGTTGCGCGCAATCGAGGAATTGCGCAGGCGCGCGGCTCGTTGATCGCGTTTCTCGATGCCGATGATCTCTGGGAACCCGACAAGCTGGCTCATCAGGTGGCGTACCTGGAGCGCTACTCCCAGGTAGGCATGGTGTTCAGTCGCTACTATGTCTGGTTTGATCATCGGCGGCGGCCGCGTGCAGTAACGCCGGATCTCAGGCGGATTGCCAATCCTGGTCGCCTCTTCTATAGATTGTGGCAGCAAAATCTGATCGGCACATCAACCGTGCTTGTGCGACGGTCGATGTTGGAGACGTTTGGCTGTTTTGATGAAGAACCTCGTCTACGCGGGGTCGAGGATTATGAGTTGTGGTTGCGATTGGCGCTGCATATGGATGTGGGCTATGTGGAGCAGCCGTTATGCTGGTATCGCATTCATGGCGTTAATCTGAGCAGTAATGAGACGGCAATATTTGAGGGGCGGTTGTTGGCGCTTACTACCCTCCTGAGGAAATATCCATGGCTGCAATACGATCAACAACTGGTTGGATCGCGCATGGCGGCGCGAAAACTGCGCTGGCGAGCCCATGCATGCCTTAAAGACGGGTTTGCTGAAGATGGTCGCCGCGCCCTGGTGCAATCGCTCAAGATCTGGCCGGCTGATCGCGAAACATGGCTGTTACTGCTGGTGAGCATGTTGGGGTCACGGATCATCAGGAAGCTACGCGCATTGTCGCGCTGGATTGGTTAAAGAAGATGACGCAGACCAGTTCTTCGCGCACCTTTGTCTGGTCGAGAAGCATCATTGGTCCCAGGAATTAACCTGTGTGGCCTATGTCATTGTCGCGCGTAAGGCGGGATGAGGAGAGCGGGAGAGCGGGAGAGCGGGAGAGCGGGAGAGCGGGAGAGCGGGAGACCATGTATGAGTGATGGCTATGCTCAAGACTGCAACATCATCAAATATCTCAAGCTCTCCCCTTCTCCCCTTCTCCTGAAGCCCCATTTCGTACGTCTCGCAGATGCGTGTATATGATCTCTTCGTCTCATCCAGCTTGCCCCCATCTGCTCCGCGACGCGGGGTGGTTATTTATTGTGTTGCTGCTCGCCGGCCTCTGGAACCTTGAAGGCCCCGAGTTCTGGTGGGACGAAGGATGGACGCTCTCCGTCGCGCGAAACTTCGTCGAGCGCGGTCATTACGGCCGGTTGCTCGACGGCCAGCCCGCGCCCTACGGCCTGGAGGCTTCGCCGGTGGTGACCTTGCCGGTGGCGTTCATGTTCCAGGTGTTCGGGATCGGGTTGTGGCAGGGGCGGTTGCCTGGCGTTATTTGCGCCGCCCTGGCAGTCGCAGTGGTGTTTGTGCTCGCAGCGCAACTCCACGATCGGCGCATCGCCTGGGGGACGGTGGCAGTGTTGCTGCTTCTGCCGGCGCACCCGCAACTCAACCCGCTGCTGATCGGGCGGCAGGCGCTGGGTGAGATGCCGATGCTGCTGCTCCTGGCCGGCGGGTATCTATGCCTGGCCGGTGCGTTGCGTGGGCGGGCGCTCTGGATTTTTCCGGCGGCGCTCCTCTGGTCGCTGGCGCTGCTTGCCAAGGCGCAGACGCTGCCGTTCTGGGCGGCGTCGCTCGCCGGCGGAACCCTCATGGCGCTGGCGCTGCGCCAGTGGCGCGCCGCTGTGCTGGTCGCCGCCGGAGCCGTGCTGGCATATGGCGCGCGCCCGTGGGTGATGACCCTGGTCATGTCGCCGGTTGCAGGGCGCACTCTGCCGGGTGTCGAAGTCAGCGGGATCTACGAGGTGACAGCGTTCGTGCCGCAATTCTCGAACCGCCTGTTCGCGCTGCAGATGCTCCTGCTCGGCGGCGTCCCGACGATCGCCGGCCTGGGGTATGGTGCCTGGCGGATCGTGCAGGATGTGCGGCGCGGCAGGCGTGATGATTTTGTTGTGCTGCGCGCTGCGCTGCTAGCGCTGGCTGGAAGCTGGCTTGCATGGTATGCGCTGTTGTCGGTCGGGGTGCCGCGCTATCTGTTTCCGGCGGTCTTTGCTGCGGGCATATTCACCACCGTACTGCTGCACGATCTCAGCGGCGGCTTTCGCCTGGGGTATGTTGTCAGGTGTCTGGCGGCGCCGCTGCGTGAGCGCCGGTTGACGCGGCCGGGCGCGGGGGCCTGGCTCGCCACGCTGCTGGTTGCAATGGCGGTGCCGCTGACGCTGCTCTCGTATCAGCGGTATTATGCCGAGGATGATCGCGCGGCGTTGCGCGTGGCGGCGTACCTCAACGACGCTACGGCGCCGGATGCGTTGATCGAAACCTACGAGAGTGAGCTGCACTTTCTGCTTCACCGCCCCTACCATTATCCTCCCGATCAGGTGCATGTCGAACTGAATCGCCGCAGCCTGCTCGGTCGCGAGACGCTGATTGCCTATGACCCGCTGGCTGCGGACCCGGATTATCTGGTGGTCGGGCGTTTCGCCGCCGGTAATGGCCTGTATGCCGGAGCGATCGCCGCAGGCGCGTTCCGCGAGGTGCGGCGCGAGGGCCGGTACGTGGTGTTTGAGCGGGTGCAATGAGCGCGAACGCAGGAACGATTGCGAGAGGAAAGCCATGACGACTGGAACTGGAGCGCGACGCGGCGTGCCGCCGGTCGCGGTTATCGGGTGCGGCTACTGGGGCAAGAACCTGGTACGCAACTTCTACCAGCTCGGCGCGCTGGCGATGGTGTGTGATGCAACCGAAGCCGGGCGCGCCCTGGCGGCGCAGATTGCGCCGGGCGTACCGGTCGTTGCCGACATCGAAGACGTTACCACCGGCGCCGTGGTGATTGCTACACCGGCGGTGACGCACTATGAGATCGTGCGCCACGCCCTTGAGACCGGCCGCGACGTGTTCGTTGAGAAACCGCTGGCGTTGACCTATGCCCAGGGCGCACGGCTGGTCCAGATCGCGCATGAGCAGCGCCGCATCCTGATGGTTGGCCATGTGCTCGAATATCACCCCGCCATTGTGCGACTGGTCGAGATGGTCCGGAACGGCGAGCTGGGTGATGTTCACTACATCTACTCCAACCGCCTCAGCCTGGGGAAGGTGCGGCGCGAGGAGAACATTCTGTGGAGCTTTGCGCCGCATGACGTCGCGGTGATCATCCGCTTGCTGGGCGCGTTGCCATTGCAGGTCGCCTCATCCGGCGGTAGTTATCTCCAGCCGAACGTTGCTGATGTGACGGTGACCAGTTTGCTGTTTGATGGCGGTGTGCGGGCGCATATTCACGTGTCGTGGCTGCACCCGTTCAAGGAGCAACGCCTGGTGGTTATTGGATCGCGTAAGATGGCCAGTTTCGACGATGTTGCGAAAGAACTGGTGCTGTACGACCAGCGGGTAGAAGTGCGCGAGGGAGAACCGGTGCCGATCCGTGGCGCCGGTGAACCGGTCGAGTTCGACCGCACCGAACCGCTGCGCCTGGAGTGCGAAGCGTTCCTGCGCGCCGTTGCGATGGGTGAGCCGCCGTTGACCGATGGTGAGAGCGGGTTGCGGGTGCTGCGCGTGCTCCAGGCGGCGCAACGTTCGCTGGTGACCGGTGGTGAGCCGATGCCGCTGGTTGAACGTTGAACGTGGGGGACATGGGAGCGTTCCACGTGAAACAAGGAGTCGCATTATGCCGGAGCGTCCTTACTTTGTCCATCCAACCGCTATTGTCGATGAGCCATGCGAGATTGGCGCTGGCACAAAGATCTGGCACTTCTGCCATATTCTGGCGGGCGCGCGTGTCGGGGCGAACTGCGTCCTGGGGCAGAATGTGCTGGTCGCCAGCCAGGTGGTTGTCGGCGACGGCTGCAAGATACAGAACAATGTATCGCTCTATACCGGCGTCACACTGGAGGATTTCGTGTTCTGCGGGCCGTCGTGCGTCTTCACGAACGTTATCAACCCGCGCGCCGAGATCAACCGCCGTGCCGAGTATATGCCGACGCTGGTGCGCCGTGGCGCGACCATCGGCGCGAATGCGACTATCATCTGTGGCGCGACGATCGGTCGCTACGCTTTCATCGGCGCGGGGGCTGTGGTGCACGGCGATGTTCCTGACTATGCGTTGATACTTGGCGTTCCTGGCCAGCGCCGTGGCTGGATGAGCCGCCACGGGTATCGCTTGCCGGAACCTGATTCCAATGCGGTCATGCGCTGCCCGGGGAGTGGATGGCGCTATCGCCTGGCTGGCCCGGATACTGTGCGATGCATGGATTGGGATGAGGATGCGGCGTTGGACGTGGAACGTTAGGCGTGGGAACGTGGAACGTGGAACGTTAGGCGTGGGAACGTGGAACGTGGAACGTGGGAACATAACATGGAGGCATGATGCCGAAAATTGAGCGGTTTGAGCATCTCGAGGCATGGAGGCGTGCGCGCGAGCTTACGAACGCGGTATATGAGCTCTCTCAAAGTGGCGCGTTCGCCCGCGATTTCAGCTTGCGTGACCAGATGCGGCGCGCTGCGGTATCTATCATGTCGAATATCGCCGAAGGTTTTGAGAGCCGGACAATTGCGCTCTACATCGATTATCTCGGCAGAGCGAAGGCATCTTGTGGCGAGGTTCGTTCACAGCTCTACATTGCTGTCGATCGCCGGTATATATCGGCTGAGTCGTTTGAACAGTCGCTCAGAATGGCAGAGAGTACAGGCCAGTTGATCCATGGTCTGATCCGTTATCTTGTCAATAGCCAGGCGAAGTCTCCAGTGCATGAAGACAGGATAGAGTATGCATGCATCCCAGACGTTGAACGTTGAACGTAGGAACGTAGCACGTCGGACATAGAGGAGAATAGCATGATCGATCGTCACAACCCGCCGACTACCAGCGAACGTGGAACGTGGAACCTTCAACCTTCAACGGCACCGGTCCCGTTGCTCGATCTGAAGGCCCAGTACGCCGCGATCCGTGAGGAGATTCGCGCCGCAATGGATCGGGTCGCCGACTCACAGTATTTTATTCTCGGCCCGGAGGTGGAAGCACTGGAACAGGAAGTCGCCGCGTACTCCGGTTGCGCGCACGGCATCGGTGTATCGTCGGGTACCGACGCGCTGCTGGTGGCGCTGATGGCAATCGACATTCAACCCGGCGATGAAGTGATCACCACGCCCTACAGCTTCTTCGCTACCGCTGGCTCGATCGCACGTCTTGGCGCTGTGCCGATCTTTGTCGATATCGACCCGTTGACATTCAACATTGATCCGGCCGGGATCGAAGCGCGCATTACGGCACGCACGCGTGTGATTATGCCGGTGCACCTCTACGGTCAGATGGCCGAGATGGACCCGATCATGGATATTGCGCAGCGTCACCATCTTGTCGTGATCGAAGACGCGGCGCAGGCGATCGGGTCGGAGTACCGAGGGCGACGCGCCGGCTCGATCGGCCATATGGGGTGTTTCAGTTTCTTCCCGTCGAAGAACCTGGGAGGATTCGGCGACGGCGGAATGGTGACCACGAATGATGCCGCGCTGGCAGAACGGGTGCGCCTGCTGCGCGGCCATGGCGCGCACCCGAAGTACTACCACAAACTGATCGGCGGCAACTTCCGCCTCGACGCATTGCAGGCGGCAGTATTGCGGGTAAAACTAAAGTACCTCGACTCGTGGACCGAAGGGCGACAGCGGAACGCGGCGATCTACCGCCAGCTCTTCGCCGATGGCGGCCTGGCGCTTGACACGCCGCAATGTCTTGGCGCCGGATGCCGGGCGCGCGCGGAAGGGGCGTGTGCGCTGAGGCCCGGGGGGGTGGTCTTGCCATACGAAGCGCCGGAGCGACGCCATATCTACAATCAGTTTGTCATCCGCAGCACCCGGCGCGACAATGTCATGGCCGCTCTCAAAGAGCGCAAGATCGGTCACGAGATCTACTACCCGGTGCCGCTGCACCTGCAGGAGTGCTTCGCCTACCTGGGGAACAAACCGGGTGACCTGCCGGCGAGCGAATGCGCCGCCGCCGAGACGCTGGCGTTGCCGATCTACCCGGAGTTGACCGAGGAAATGCTGGCAGCGGTGGTGGACACGGTGGCGGCGGGAGCATAGCGTGGGATGGCGGTGCGGCAATGAACTGCCAGAACACCAGCGGTGATCGTTCGCAACACGTGTTATACCCCGTTGCATTCAGACAGACACCGATCAGGAGCGACGGCATGCCCCCTTCGCTACACCGCTGCACAGCTCATCAGGGTGCTGTCCGCCTGTACGACCGACTGCTACCTGGTTCAGCGGGTGCGCTGCGTACGTGTTCACATTTCTCCTGGGAGCGAGAGTAGCCTGCCCTTGTATCCCGCAACGAGGGCAGGACGCCCTCGCTTCCAGGGTGGCGTTCTATCCCAAATGTGAACAGCTACTGCGCTGCGCGATCCCGCCGCTGCTCATACCAGGCTGCCGGCATGGATCGCAGCGTGAGGGTACAGAACATGGACATTCCTGTCCATACTGTACCCTTGTTGCATTTCATGCCGGTTTTGTATGCTGATTGATGCCATTTGGCGATCTGAAACGCTGCCGGGCAGGGTATACTGCACACAGGTGCATGCAGTCAAATACCGCGGCCGCGGAATCGGAAAAGTAGGCACGTGCGATGACTACCACATACTCGGCATCGAGCGAGATTCCTCCAGCAGCAGCATCATTGTTACATAGCGGTGTCCATTCCTTCATCACCAGTGTTGTCTCCGTAGTGCTCAGCATGGTCAGCAGCATTGTCATTGCTCGTAGTCTTGGCCCGGCAGCCAAAGGTGTTGCTGATCTGGTTTTTGCGACGAGTGCGTTGCTGACCATGGCATTCGGGTTGTCATTGCAGTCGGGCGTGGTCTATGTTGTTGCCGGTGGTCGCGCAGTTATTCGGGGTTTGCTGGCTCGACTGGCACTGCTTGCGTTGGTACAGACGCTCCTGGCCGTGGGGCTACTGGTGATTCTCCTCAATACAGGTCTCTCGGCAGCTCTGGTGCCGCCGGACAGTGCATGGTGGTCTGTCAGTGCCATTGCGCTCATGGTGTTCTTTGGGTTGCTGTCCGGCCATTTCCGCAGCGTACTGACAGGTCTGCAGAGGATTCCGCTGGTCAATAATATCGGTCTCTCAGGTCAGGTATTCGTAATGGTTGCTATTCTCGTTGTGATTTTACTCGCATTCACAGATCTCTGGCGATTTTCTGTCATTAAAGTCGTATGGATACAGGTAATTGGTGTAATTCTTATGACTTTCGTCTTATTCTGGTTTATCAGGCCATATCTAATTAAAAAGATCGATCGTAACAATGGCTTTCGAGAAGTAGTGTCTATTTCATTTCCATCATATCTAGCAAATCTGGTTCAGACATTAAACTATCGTCTTGATCTGTTTTTTGTTAGTTACTATGTTGATATGCGAGGGGTTGGACTCTATGCGCTAGCTGTTGGCCTTGCTCAGTTACTCTGGCTCATCTCAGGAGCGGCATCACAGGTTCTGTTTCCAGATGTCGCAGCATCAACCGATCGTAAAGCTGCTCAGGAACGCACTGCGTATATATCTCGTATTTCACTCTGGTTAAGTATATTTCTAGCGGCTGGAGTTGCGATTATCGGTAACGTACTACTGCCTCTTATATATGGCGATTCGTTCCGCGATAGTGTTCCGGCATTAATGTGGTTATTGCCAGGTGTTGTTGTCTTCAGCGTTCCAAACGTCATAGGTTCTTTTCTGGCTGGTATTGGCAAGCCTCGTCTCAATCTCATGGGATCATTTATTGGTTTTGTGGCGACGATAGTTTTGGATTTTGCGCTTATTCCCGGATTGGGTATTATTGGCGCGGCTATTGCAAGTAGTATCTCGTATATGGTTACTATGATGGTAATAATGATTATATTCGCTCGTGAGACTAATTTTCCTTTGCTAAGTTCGGTTTTGTTAACCAGGGGCGATATAACATTGTTGTTTGTGGCACTTCGACGGATAAGCCGGGGTTTACATGCGGCGCAAGATTCTTCTACTCGCAACCTGGTATCCAAGTAAAGAGTCGCCGGTAAATGGTATCTTTATCCGGGAGCAGGCGCGCCTGCTGGCAGAGCAGAACGAAGTTACGGTGGTGGCACCGCAGGTTATAGGGATGCGCGCCTTCTTGCGCAGGCACCCCTGGTCAACCGTAGAGGCCGACGGTGATCTGAGGGTGTACCGCGAGTACATCCCGGTTCCGCCATATGTTTCTGCCACGAGCATGATCGGCAGTATGCTTGCTGCCTGGCGTGGCACCCGGCGAGTCATGCGTGAGCGCGGCAAACCGGATGTGATCCATGCCCATGTTGTATTGCCCGCAGGATGGGTAGCTGCGCGGATATCGCATCAGTTCGACATACCGGCAATGGTGACGGAGCATACCAGTCCGTTTTCGGTTCATTTGCGCACTTCACTGCAACGCCGCCTGGTACGAGAAACCCTTGCCACGATTCGTGTTGCGGCGGTAAGCCCGGCGCTGAGACAAACCATCCTGGCGTTTGCTCCAGAAGCTCATGTGTATGTCCTGCCGGAAGTGGTTGCGGCACGTTTCTTCACACATGACACGAAGAGCGACGTAGAGGTGCACCAAAAAAAACGTATTCTTGTGGTTGCGCTGCTCAGCAGTCAGAAAGGCATCCCGTATCTGCTCGATGCCCTGGCTCTGTTGCGCGAACACGGCAGTGGTTCTTTCGAAGTGGTGATCGGCGGAGATGGCCCGGATCGCCGAAACCTGGAACAACACGCCCGTGAGCGAGGACTCACAGATGTCTGCCGCTTTGTTGGACTACTCAACCAGGAGCAGGTTCGTAGTTGGATGCGGTGGTGTGACGTATTTGTGTTACCGAGTCTGCATGAGACGTTTGGCATCGTGGTAGGCGAGGCGATGGCGTGCGGCAAACCTGTGATTGCTACACGTTGTGGTGGGCCTGAATATGTGGTTGATGAGTCTTCGGGGGTGATTGTGCCACCTGCAGACTCGCGGGCGCTGGCCAATGCTCTGGAGCGTTTCTTGAAGAATCAGGTCAGGTACGATCCTGAAACAATCCGTACCCGTGTTGTCGAGCGCTTTGGCGAAGATGCGTTCTTGCGAGGTGTCACTGCGATCTATGATGATATCTGTTTGCAGGCGAAGTACTCTATCACATGTTGAGCAAGCCGGCCATCTGCATCATCTCGTTCTCACCCATCGCCCGTGACGCGCGCGTGTTGCGCCAGGTTTCGTACCTGGCACGGCAGTATGACCTGGTTGTGATCGGATATGGCGATCCGCCGCCTGCCTGGCGCAATCACGCGGGCATCCGGTGGGTTGCCATTGATCCGCCGGCCCGGAACGAACTGCGGGCGGCACAGTTCCTGTTGCTGGCAGCCCGCGCAGGATTCATATCTGCTCTCTATGAACTCTGGTACTGGCTGCAGATGCCCTATCGCCGCGCGCAGGCACGGGCACAGGCCCTTAAAGCGGATCTGGTGTACGCCAACGACTGGACGGCGCTGCCGCTGGGATGGCGATTGGCAGCGCGCTGGAACGCTCCACTGGTGCTCGACCTGCATGAGTATGCGCCCCTGGAATGGGAGGAGCAATGGCGCTGGCGCATGCTCCACGCGCCGATGATCCGTTACTTCTTGCAACGCTACGCCACCCGTGCCGGCGCGACGTTGACTGTGTCGCCGGAGATTGCCCGGCGCTATGAAGAGGAGTTCGGGTTCGCGCCGGTTGTTGTGCTGAATGCGCCGGAGTATGAACCGACGCCGGATCACGATGTCGATCCGCAATCCATCCGCTTGATCCACCACGGCAGCGCGATTGCAGCGCGCGCGCTGGAACTGATGATCGAGACGATTGCGCGCTGCGATGCGCGTTACCGTCTGCATTTCATGCTGGTCGGCGATGAGGCGTATATCCAGCGGTTACGCTCCATAGCCGGGCGGGTCGCGCCGGGACGCGTCTCGTTTCTCGATCCGGTTGCGCCGCACCAGGTCGTGGCCCGGATTGCGCCGTTCGATATTGGCTTCTTTTTACTCAAGCCGTCGAACTATAACTACAGTGTCGCCTTGCCGAACAAGTTGTTCGATTTCGTCGGCGCCGGCCTGGCGGTCTGTATCGGTCCGTCGCCCGGCATGGCGGCATTTGTGCACGAGCGACAGTGTGGCGTGGTTGCGCCGTCGTTCGATCCGGCCGTCGTCGCGACGACGCTCAATCAGTTGAACACTGAACAGATCCGGGCGATGCGGCGCTCCGCGCGCGTTGCCGCTGCCGAGATTAACGCAGCAACGGAGATGGCGAAGGTCGTACGTTTGTGTGAGCAACTACTGGGTTGACGTTGAACGTTCAACCTTCAACGTTCAATGCCTGACCTTCAACGGTGAGATATGTGTGGCATCTACGGTATCTGGCATCTCGACGGTCGCCCGGTGGATCTGGCGGCGCTGCGTACCTCGACCGATCGGCTGCGCCATCGTGGGCCAGACGATGAGGGGTACCTGCTGGCCGGTCCACAGGGTGGCCTGGTTGCCTCGTTCGGCGGGGCAGATACCGATGAGCGCCTGGGTCTGCCATCACTCGATGAGGCGCATGGTGAGCGGTTCAGCCTGGCCTTCGGGTTTCGCCGCCTTGCCATCCTGGACCTCTCGCCCGCCGGTCACCAGCCAATGGCCGACGCCAGCGGGCGTTACTGGATCGTATTCAATGGTGAGATCTACAACTATCTCGAGTTGCGCACCGAACTGCAGCAACTCGGGCACACATTTCGCAGCGGCGGCGACACCGAGGTTATTCTGGCGGCGTATGCGCAGTGGGGCGCGGCATGCCTGGAGCGCTTCAACGGGATGTGGGCCTTCGCGATCTGGGATAGCGAGTGCCGCGAACTGTTCCTCGCGCGCGATCGGTTCGGCATTAAACCACTCTACTATGTTGCCGCGCGCCGCACGTTCGCCTTCGCCTCTGAGATCAAGGCGCTGGTCGGGCGCCACGCGCACCCCTTCGCACCTGAGCCGTATGCGGTCTATCGCTTCCTTGACGACGGCCGGCTCCCCGGGCCGCAGAGTGGAGCAACATTCTTCAAGGGTGTCCGGTCGTTGCCGCCTGGCCACTTTATGCACGTCAGTGGAGCAGGATCATCGGCACCGCAACGCTATTATGATGTTGTGCTTGCCGATCATGCCGGCAATGGCGGCGATGCGCCCGATGCGCTGCTTGCGGCATACCGCGATCTCTTCATTGATGCCGTGCGCCTCGAACTGCGCTCCGATGTAGCGGTTGGCACATGCCTGAGCGGCGGCATCGACTCGTCGTCAATCGTGTGCGCCGTGAACTGGTTGATGGCGGAGAGCGGCATGTCCACCGCTCAGATTGGCGCGCGGCAAAAGACCTTCAGCGCGGTGTATGAGGATGATGGGCGTCACAATGAGCGGCGGCACATCGAACGGGTGCTGCGTGCCACTGCGGCGGATGGTCACTTTGTCGTTCCAACCGTCGAACGCCTGAATGCTGACATGGAGCGCCTGGCATGGCATCAGGACGAGCCGTTCCAGTCAACCAGCATTTTTGCGCAATGGTGCGTGATGAGCCTGGCGCGTGAGCGTGGCGTCACAGTATTGCTCGATGGGCAGGGCGCGGATGAATTGCTGGCGGGGTATCGCCCGTATGTGTATCACCTGCGCGATCTGGCACGCCGGGCGCGTGGTGTGGAGCTCGTTGCGGAAGCGGCAGCGATTCACGCGCGGAGCGGGTTGCCGCTGCCGGCCTTGCTGCGTGGCGCCATCATCCATGCTCTGCCGGCGCCGGCGATCGATCTGGTGCGCCACGGGCGCCGGCGACTCCATGCGCCTCCGGCCGGCCTGCGGCGCGAGTTTGCCGCCGAGCAACAGCGTGCCGCGCGGGCCGACATTGCGCCATGGCGCGAACAGGACTCGCTCGATCGCCACCTGCGCGATTCGGTGAGGGAAAGCAGCCTGCCGCACCTGTTGCGCTATGAGGACCGCAACTCGATGGCGTTTGGTATCGAGGCGCGTGTGCCGTTCCTCG
>Ga0272446_1000438_pt1 | contig 66224 bp, 65 predicted proteins | sample YNPCB0061_FD_194587 | JGI IMG/M metagenome (GOLD analysis project Ga0272446, IMG submission 194587) | Hot spring microbial mat communities from Yellowstone National Park, WY, United States - YNP-CB-006-1 | ecosystem: Environmental > Aquatic > Thermal springs > Hot (42-90C) > Sediment | place...
ACGGCGCGCACCGCTGCGCGCTCGAGCTCCCCGACCGCACCATCACCGTCGAGGGCTCGCCCGAATTCACCCGTTGGGTCCTGTGGACGCTGCGCGGCCGCGACTTCGTCTGCGTCGAGCCGTGGACCGCCCCCGGCGACGCGCTCAACAGCGGCGAGGGGCTCCTCACGCTCGCCCCCGGCGCGGCGCACGCCCTCTGGCTCGAGCTCACCCTCGACTGACGTCGACGGTCGCGCGCTCGCCGTACGCCGCGAGGAGCGGCGCCCACAGCGACGGATCCCGCGCCCGTCGGGCGCGCGCTCGAACCGTCAGCGTCACGCGCGTCAGCTCGTCGCGCAGCGCCACTAGCCGCTGCACCATCTCGACGAGGAGCCCCCGCGTCGACGGGCCGACGAGCTCGACGCTGCGGTCGCGCCTCACCCGCACCGTCGGTGAGTCCCACGCCGTCCGAGAGAGCTCGATGCGCTCGAGCGTCGCGCGCTCCCCGACGAGCGCGAGCGCGGTCCGCAGATCGTCGACGGAGAGGTCGCAGGTCCACGCGAGCTCGCGCGCCCGCAGACACGTCGGCTGAAGCAGGAGCTCCGGGAGCTCGCGCGCGGGACCCCACAGCTCGAACCGCCGCAGCGACGGGAGCTCGAGCGCGCTCAGCGCCTCTGCGAGCGACGGCCCGCGCGCCATCGTGGCGGCGAGCCCGAGCGTCGTCCAGGCGTGCGACGCCGACGGGCGCGCGCTCGCCACCGCGATCGCGTCGTACGTCGAGAGCTGCTTGACCGCGACGAGCGATCGCAGCGGAGCGTCGACGAGCAGCCGGTCGAACCGCGGTCCGAGCGGGTCGGGCGAGCGGCAGGTCATGTGCTCGACGGTGGACCAGCTCGGATCGCCGACCGTCGCGTCGTTCGGCCACGAGGAGAGCCACACCGACGAGAGGAACCCGCGCGTGAACACCGCCTCCGACGGGAAGATGGTGTCGCGCAGCCCCCCGGCCCAGAGGTGCCGGTTGGCCTCGAGCAGCTCCCGCTCGCGCGCGCTCGGCGTCTCGTCGCCGCGGCGCGCCCGGTCGCACTGCAGCACGATGAGCTCGCCGCGCGGGTCCCCCCGATCGAGCAGCCAGTCGGCGTACACCAGCCGCGGCTCGTCACGCGCCGGATCGGCGTAGATCGCCGCCAGCAGCCGCTCGCCGCCGTCGAGCGCCTCGATCACCGACGACGACGGCGCCACGCCGCGCGTGATCGTCCCGAGGAGGCTCGCCGCGTCGGCGCTCAGCGACGCCGCCCGCGCGCGCTCCCGCGTGAGCTCGCGCGCCAGCACACGCAGCGATCCGCGCAGCGCGTGCCGCGGCCGCGCGCGCACCCGCTCGAACAGCGCCCGCAGCCGCGCCTGCAGCGCCGGGTGCGCCGTCGCGCCGAGCTGCCCCAGCGCCCGCTCCTGCGACGGCAGCGTCGGCCCGTCGCCGAGCGCCTCGAACGCCTCGAGGATCGCGAACGCCGCGCGCGGGTCGATCCAGGCGCGCGACACGTCCTCGTCGGCGACCGGCACCGTCACCGCCGGAACCGACGCCGACGCCGAGGCCGACGCCCCGGCGCGCGCTCACCGCGAGGATCGCGTCGATCAGCTCGGGGTGCCGGACCAGCGCGTACGCGCGCAAGAGCGCCGCCAGCGCCTCGTCGTCGCGCCTCGCCGCGACGGCCAGCGCGGCCTCGCGTAGGATCGCCTCGATCGACACGCGACCATGCCACCACGGAGCTCCCCACCGCGCCACCTCGGCCTCGCCCTCGTCGCCGCCCTGACCGCGTGCGGCACCGCGCCGCCGGGCAGCGCCGACTGCCTCCCCGTCGAGGAGGGCGACCTCTCGTCGCGGATCATGGCCGTCCCCTTCGCCGGGCGGAGCGGCCCCGCGCAGATGACCGTCGTCCCGCGCGGCTCGGCGCTCTGGCAGGCGGGCCGCGACGCCGCGCTCGCCTGGGCCGCCGCCGACTGCCCCGCCTTCCGTCGCGCCGCCGACGCGATGGGCTACCGCGCCGTCACCCTGCGCGACCGCGCCACCCGCACGCGCCACTGGCTGCTCGTCGAGGCGACCGAGCCGAGCCGCTACAACGGCGTCTTCGCCTTCCGCCACCCCGACGAGCGCGACGCCGCGCGCCCGCTGGTCGTCGACGCGCCGCACCTCGGCTTCGACTTCACTGACGACCGCGCCATTCGTGTCTATCGCGAAATCGGCGCCGTCGCCCTCCTCCAGAACACGGCCCACCGCTGCAACCTCGCCGCCTGCTCGGGCTGCAGCGTCGTCCAGAGCTACCCCTGCGGCTGCGAGCGCCAGTCCGACGCGGTCCACGCCGTCGACCACCTCTACTTCGCGGTCTACGACGGGCTCGAGGCCGCGCGCGACGACCTCCACTTCGAGTACCACGGCGCCTCCGCCTCCGCCGCCGTCGCCGGGTGCGCCGCGGGCACCGTCCACCTCAGCCAGGCCAGCGGCCTGAGGCTCAGCGCCGCCGACGACGACGGCACCTTCCCGAGCCGCGTCTGGCGCGCGCTCGAGGCGCGCCTCGGCGAGTCCTGCGTCTGCTACCACCAGCGCGAGAGCGGCTGCCTCTTGAACGGCTTCGCCTCGACGGCGGGGCGCCGCACCAACGCCGAGGCCGCCGCCGCCACCCCCGTCGATGACGAGTGCACCACCTCGGCGCCGTCGCTGGCCGGCCGCTTCGTCCACTTCGAGTGGGTCGACGTCTCCCCCGACGACGTCATCGCCGCGCTCTCGAGCGCGCTCGACGGCTGAGGAGCGCCCGACGCCGCCCGTGGTACGATCCGCGCCATGCTCGTCGAGGGACCAGCGCTCGCCGCGCTCGTGCGCCACATCGCGGAGAGGCCGCCGGCCGTCCGCGCCGACGCCGAGGGCACCACCGACAAGGGCGTGGCGCGCCCGCGCGCCGTCGTCGCCGATCTCTACGCGCGCCTCGGGCGCACCGCCACGCCCGCGCTCCTCGACGCGCTCGCCGCGCGCGAGCGCTCGCCGGCCGAGCGCAACCGCCTCGCCTGGGTGCTGGCCGCGGCCCACGCGCTCGACGGCGCCGTCGCGCCCGGCGCGCTCCCCGACGGCGCCGGCCTCGATCGCTACTTCACCGAGGAGCTGGCCCTCCTCGCGTCGATCATCTCCGTCGATCGCCTCGACGCCGACGAGGAGCGCCGCGAGGAGCTCGCCCGCCGCAGCCTGCGCGCCGTCGGCCTGCGCCCCGCCGGCGAGAGCGCCGCCGACGCCGAGGATCGCCTGCGCCAGGTCGACTCCGTCGAGCGCGCCCGCCTCCTCGCCGAGGCCGCCGAGCGCGAGAAGCGCGCCCGCGAGGTGCGCGAGGCGATGGCCAAGAAGGCCGCCGAGGAGGCGGTGCCGAAGGTGGGGCGCGAGTGAACAGGGTGAGCATCGCCCACCCGAGCCCGAGCCCGAGCCCGTGCCCGTTCCCGAAGACCGCAGAGACGGATCGGGCACGGGCACGGGCTCGGGCTCGGGCTCGGTTCGGAGCTCGGCGATGGCCCTGATCGACCGCCTGCGCGAGCACCCCGACGCCCCGCGCTGGAACCACACGGTCAGCGATCGGCTGACCGACGCCGATCTCGTCGCCCTCGATGATTTCCGTCTAGCGCTCTCCGAGCAGCGCCGCGCGCGCGACGCCGCGCCGCCGCCGGCGGTGATCGCGCAGCTCGCCGCCACCGTCGAGAAGACCCCGCTCTTCCGCGCGCGCCTGGGGCGCGTCCACGATCTGGCGGCGCGCTGGGCCGAGCTGCCCACCACCAGCCGCGAGGAGCTGGCCACCGTCCCCGAGCAGCTCGTCCCCGACGACGCCGACCTCGCGCGCATGGTCTGCTACCGCACCTCGGGCACCAGCGGCCACCTGCTGATCGTCCCCTACGACCCGCGCACCGCCGCGCTCAACGTGCCGCTCATCGAGCTCGCGCTCGCGCGCCACGGCCTGCCGCCGCTCGCCCTCGGCCCCGACGACACCGCCTGCTTCCTCGTCGGTGCGCAGAACCGCACCGTCACCTACGCCACCACGCTCACCGCCTGGCGCGGCGCCGGCTTCGCCAAGCTGAATTTGCGCTCGACAGAATGGCCGTCGCCCGGCTCGCCGCAGCGCTACCTCGACGCCTTCGCGCCGCCGCTGCTCACCGGCGACCCCATCTCCTTCGCCGAGATGCTGCGCCTCGAGCTCACCGCCCGCCCGCGCGCGCTCCTCACGACGGCGGTGGCGATGTCGGCCAACCTCCGCCGCCGCCTCGCCGGCGCCTACGCCGCGCCGGTCATCGACTGGTACTCGCTCACCGAGACCGGCCCGCTCGGCTACGCCTGCCCGCGCGGCGACGGCAGCTACCACCAGCTCCCGCACGACGTCCACCTCGAGGTGCTCGGCCCCGACGGCCGCCCGCTCCCCGACGGCGCGCGCGGCGAGATCACCGTCTCCGGCGGGCGCAACCCCTTCATCCCGCTCCTCCGCTACCGCACCGGCGACCACGGCCGCATCGACCGCGCGCCCTGCGCCTGCGGCGACCCGATGCCCCGCCTCGTCGAGCTCGAGGGGCGCGCCCCGGTCCTCTTCCGCGCGCGCGACGGGCAGGTCATCAACCCCATCGACGTCTCGCGCCTCTTCCGCGAGCTGCCGCTCGTGCAGCACGAGCTCGTGCAGACCCGCGGCGGCGCGCTCGAGCTGACCGCGCGCGTGGTCCCCGGCGCCACCCTCGACGACGCGGCGCTGCGCGACGGGATCGCCGCGCTCTTCGGTGACGGCGTCGCGCTCCGCGTCACCATCGACCCCGCGCTCGGCGACAAGCGCGACGGCGGCAAGGTGGTCCCCTTCCGCAGCGAGTATCTGCTTGACGAATAAACCCGATCAGCCGCTCGATCATCCTCACGCTGGGAGGCCGCACCGCGTCTACCTGGCGCTGACCAACCACTGCAACCGCCGCTGCCCCTGGTGCTCGACCTGCTCGACGCCGGAGGGCTCGACCCACTTCGACGCCGCGCGCCTCGACGCCGTCCTCCCCGACGGCGACGCCCCCTTCGAGCTGCAGCTCGAGGGCGGCGAGCCGACCACCCACCCCGATTTCTGGTCTATCGTGAATTCGGCGCGCGCCCGCCCGCGCTGCGCGCGCCTGGTCCTCTGCACCAACGGCGTGGTGCTGCCGCACGCGCGCCCGCGCCTCGACCAGTGGCTCGGGCGCCTCGGCGCCCCGCTCACCCTCAAGCTGAGCGTCAACCACCACCTCCTCGACGAGGATCCGGGCCTGATCGCGCTCGCCGTCGCCGCCCGCGACGTCCTCCGGGACCTCGGCGGTGATCGCCTCCTCGTGATCAACGTCCGCCTCCGCCGCGGCGTCGAGGACAACGACGCGCGCGTCCGCCGCGGCGTCGAGGAGGCGGGGCTCCTCCCCCACGCCAACGTCTTCTTCCTCCAGCGCTACGGCTTCGCCGCCGACGAGGCCGACTGGGAGGCGCCCTTTTTGGCTGGACACAATTTCCGCCTGGTGAACCCCGACGGCGCCCTCTTCACGCCGTCGGACGCGGGCGACGTCCTCGTGGTCCGCTCCGAGGCGATGCGGGTCCTCCCATGACGCCGGAGAGCCCCGCGTTCGTCGACGCCTGGCGCCGCCGCAAGAGCGCCGCCTTCGACCTCGCCGCCAACTCCACCGCCGGCCGCACCGAGCGCGTGACCCTCTTCGGCCGAGCGCTCGACGTCTACGCCAACGCCAACCTGTCGATCTACAGCGCCCAGACCTGCAACGCCCGCTGCCCCTTCTGCGTCGAGGAGCTGCGCCCCGCCTCGCGCGGCCGCGAATTATCCGTCCAGCGAGAAATCGAGGCCGACGACGGCCGCTACTTCGCCGCGCTCGACGCCACGCTCGCGGCGGTGCGCGCGCTCCCGCCGGCCGGCCCGTCGGTGTCGGTCACCGGCGGCGAGCCCTCGAAGGACCCGCGCCTCCCCCGCATCCTCGCCACCCTGGCGCGCGCCGGCGCCCGCAAGCGCACGCTCACCACCAACGGCTCCGGCCTCCTCGATTATACGATTGACGGGAAATCGCGCGTGATCGACGCCGTCGCAGAGGCGCGCCTCGCCCACCTCAACGTCTCGCGCGCCCACCCCGACGACGACGAGAACGCGCGGCTCATGAAGCTGCCCGATCACCTCCCGCTCGACGGGCTCCAGGCCGCGCTCGCCGCCGCCCGCGCCGCCGGCGTCCGCCCGCGCCTCAGCCTGGTGCTCCTCGATGAGGGCGCGCGCACGCTCGACGACGTGGTCGCCTACCTGCGCTTCGCCCGCGACCGCCTCGCCGTCGACAACGTGATCGTCCGCCAGCTCATGCGCACCGATCCCGAGACCGTCGCGCGCAACGCCGTCGTCCGCTACTCCGACCGCATGCGCGTCGCGCTCGAGCCGCTCCTCGACGCCATCAGCGCCGACGCCCGCTTCCGCTTCGTGCGCCAGATCGTCGGCTACTACTACTACGTCGAGGTCTTCCGCTTCGACGACAGTGTCGACGTGGTCTTCGAGGAGGCCGATCTCGCCGAGCTCGAGCGCAAGAAGCGCCTCGCCCCCGGCGTCGTCCACGAGCTCATCTTCCACCCCAACGGCCGCCTGGCCTCGACGTGGCAGCCGTGGGACGGCATCCTCGGCCCATGACGCCGATCCGGCCGAGCTCGCTGCTCCGCGCCGCCGCGCAGCGCCTCGCGCCGCGCCTGCCCTGGCTGTACGACCTCAAGGACGCGTGGCTCGCGTCGCGCACGCGCGCCTTCGCCGTCGAGCGCGCGGCCCGCGACACGCTCGAGCGGCTGCGCCTCGTCCCCGACGGGTCACTCCACCCGCGCCTCGGCGCCTACGGCCGCAAGATCCACTCGCAGAACGACGAGGACGGCGTCCTCGCCTACCTCTTCTCGCGCCTCGCCCCCGCGCAGCCGTCCGGGGAGCGCTTCTTCGTCGAGATCGGCGTCGGTCCGCCGCTCCGCCCCGGCCGCGGCGACGCCTCCTCCGCCGTCGCCGATCCGACGCTGCTCGAGTGCAACTCGCTCGCGCTCAAGCGGCGTGGCTGGCGCGGCCTCTTCCTCGACGGACACGCCTATCCGCCGGAGCTCGGGGTCACCCAGGCCTTCGTGACCGCCGAGAACATCAACGAACTCCTCGCGAAGCACGGCGCGCCGCCGCGCTTCGACCTGTTTTCGCTCGACATCGACGGCAACGACTACTGGGTCTGGCGGGCGCTGCGCGCCGAGCCCACCGTCGTCGTCGTCGAGTACAACGCCTCGCTCGGGCCGCGCGAGTCGAAGACCATCCCCTACGACCCCAGCTTCGACTGGTCGGCGAACGGCTGCACCCAGTTCTACGGCGCGAGCCTCCTCGCGCTCACCCGCCTCGGCGCCGAGAAGGGCTACACGCTGGTCTACGCCAACGGCGTGAACGCCTTCTTCGTCCGCTCCGAGCGCGTGCCCAACCGCGATCAGTTCCGCTTCGAGCGCCTCTACCGCCACAACCCCGCGCACGCCCCGCTCCGCGGCGACGAGCGCTGGCACGAGGTCTAGACCGGGCTACATCGCGTCGACGTCAGTGCCGCCGTCGTCGACGGCCGGCGTCATGTCCATCGACGGCGCGGCCATGTCGGGCATCGGCTCCTCCGCCGGGCAGGTCGTGTCGGGCGGCGGGAGCTGATCGCCGACGGCGTTCGCCGGGACGCGGATCGCGCCCCAGGTCCAGCCGGTGAAGTCGGTGATCGTCGACGCCGCGCGAACGACGCCGGTCAGGCGATCGCCGCAGAAGCGATTCGTCGAGCGAATGACCCCGGTAATGACCAGATCGGCGCTGATATCCGACCCGACGATAATCGGGTTCGCATCGCCGGGCACCATCAGGTTGGTGGCGGTGATGACCAGGCTGCCATCGGCAGCGACGGGGTTGTTGCGCGACGCCTGCTTGGTCCCGGTGAGCATGCGCGCCGGATGCGAGAGCGGCTGCAGCTCGAGGTCCACCGAGCCGCCCATCGCGTTTTGGGTAAACGTGATGTCACCAATCAGCTGAAGCGGCTTTGTCGGCGCGAGCGTCGTACGGACCGAAAAGAGGAATCGGCCGGAGATATCGGCCAACGTGCCCCCGCCATCGGGCATCGCCGCCGACAAATCGAGCGACTCCTGCCGTCGGACGAAGTCGTCGAACGCCTTCGTCGGATCGGGGCAGCCCGTAAGTCCGGTAAGAGCCACTACAGCCAATACAGGGACGAAACCATAACGGAATCGCATTCAAATCAAACTGTCCTGTTCTTGATTGGGGGTGTCAACACTCTCGTTCGCATTTCTCTGGTCACGCGCGCGCAACCCCCTTACAAGCGAAGGATCCGGAGGAGAACCGCTTGTCGATTCGTCGTCCGTCCGCCTTCGCTCTGTTGATCGCGACCTTCACCCTGGCTCCGCTGCCGGCGTTCGCCGGCGGGATCCTCGCCGCGCGCTTCGGCGGCGAACAGGGTCACCCGATGACCGACGATCCGTCGGCGATCTACTACAACCCCGCTGGTCTCTCGCTGAAGCGCGGCACGCGCCTGCACCTCAACGGCCTCCTCGCCTGGCGCCTCGCCTCGTACGATCGCCCGACGGGCGCGATCGACAACCCGCTCGCGACGGGGGCGATGGGCGCCGGCACGCCCCAGTCCGATCTGGCGGTGAACTCCGGCAAGGCCGACCTCTCGAACGTGATCGTCTCGCCGTTCCTCGCGCTTACCACCGACTTCGGCGTGAAGAACCTCGGCGTCGGCGTCGGCTTCGCCGTCCCGTTCGGCGGGCAGGCGTCGTGGAACCAGAACGGCGCCTACCGCGGCTCGCTGCAGTACCCCGGCGCCGTCGACGGCGTGCAGCGCTGGGCGACGATCGACGGCGTCATCCGCAGCCAGTACATCATGATCGGCGGCGCCTACACGATTCAGCGCGCGCGCCTCTCGATCGGCGCCACGGTGAACATCATCCTCAACGAGGCGAACACGATCCGCGCGCGCACCGCCGCCGGCACCGACGACGTGACGACGAACGGCATCCCCACCGAGGGGCGCAGCCAGATCAACGCCAAGAACGTCACCGCCTCGATCGGCGTCGGCGTCATCTGGCAGCCCGCCGACAACTGGTGGCTCGGCGTCTCCTATCAGAGCCAGCCCGGCTTCGGCGAGCACCGCCTCACCGGCACGCTCCGCAACAAACTCGGCAGCGGCGACGTCACCGAGCAGCCCATCGAGCTGACGCAGAACCTCCCCGACGTGCTCCGCTTCGGCTTCCGCGTGCGCCCCATCCGCCGCCTCGAGCTGCGCCTCTTCGCGGAGTACCAGCGCTGGAGCGTCTTCAAGAACCAGTGCGTCCTCGACGCCACCATCGCCAACCGCAAATGCGCCGTGCTCCCCGACGGCTCGCTCGACACCGCCAACGGCGGCGCCGGCGTCGTCGTCGTGCTCCCGCGCGACTGGAAGGACGGCGGCGGCGTGCGCCTCGGCGCCTCGTACTTCGTGCGCGACAACGTCGAGCTCTACCTCGGCCTCGGCTACGACGCGAACGTGATCCCCGACGCGACGCTCGATCCGTCGCTCATCGATCAGGAGAAGGTGACGGTCTCGGCGGGCGGGCGCTTCGAGTTCGTGCGGCGCAAGCTCGCGCTGGCGCTCACCTACACGCAGGTCATCTACCTCGACCGCACCGCGCCGGTGCGTCAGCGCGACGCCAACGGCGACCCGATCGCGCCGCTCGCCCCGTCGCGCAACCCCGACTTCGGCGGCAAGTACACGCAGGCGCTCGGGCTCGTCTCGCTCGCGCTCGAGTACAACTTCACGGGGCCCTGAGGAAGGGCAATTCCGGTCGCTTCGCTCGTCAGTAAGCGTCTTCTTGCTGCGACGGGGGCGGCGTGAAGGTGACGCACAACAGGGCGGTGTGCCGCCGGCGTGGCAAGAAGACCACAACGCGTTCTCAAGTGACTCGCATTGCCCCTCACGAAGGGCCGCGCGTATTTTCGTCTAGCCAATACGTCCCGCCGATCGGCAGGAACAGGATCCGGTTGGCGTCGCGCCCCATCGCCCGGTAGAGCTCGCCGGGCGGCTCGCCCATCGGCTCGTCGCTGAGGCGGAAGGTCCCCCAGTGAATCGGGAGGACGACGCGCGCCCCGACGCGGCGGAAGGCCTCGGCCGCCTGCTGGGGATCGATGTGCTGCGGCGCGAGGAACCAGCGCGGCGCGTAGGCGCCGATGGGGATCATGGCGACGTCGATCCCCGGCAGTCGCTTGCCGATCTCGTCGAACGCCGCTGGGAAGCCGGTGTCGCCGGCGTGGTAGAAGCGGCGCCCGCCGGCGTCGAAGACCCAGCCGCCCCACAGCGACTGGTTGCGATCGCCGAGGCCGCGCTGCGACCAGTGCTGCGCGGGGACCATCGTCACCTTCACCTCGCCGCCGCGCCGCCCGGGCACCGTCGTCGACTCCCACCAGTCGAGCTCGGTCACGCGGGTGAGGCCGCGCTCGCGGAACCAGCGCGCCATCCCGAGCGGGACGACGTAGTGCACCTCGGGGCCGAGGAGGAGGACGCTCTCCTCGTCGAGGTGGTCGCGGTGGTTGTGCGAGACGAGGACGACGTCGATCGGCGGCAGCCGGCCGATGGTCACGCCGGGCGGCGCGAAGCGACGGGCCGCGCCCAGGATGGCGTCGCTGAACATCGGGTCGGTGAGGACGTTCACGCCGCCCGACTGCACCAGCACCGTCGCGTGGCCGATCCAGGTGACGGTCGCGCGGTCGCGGTTCGCGCGCAGCCGGAGGCCGTCGTTGGCGACGAAGGGCGGCTCGAACGGCGCGGGGCGCGGTCGCCCGCCGAGCTGCCAGCGGAGCATCGCCGTGTTGCCGATGCGGCTCGGCCACGCCGGCGGGTTCTCGAAGCTGTGCGTCGCCTCGCGCCACTGGGGTGAGCGCGCGAGCTGCGGCGTGCGCGCGACCTCCGCCGTCGGGGCCGCGCAGCCCGCCGCGATCGCCGCCACCGCAGCGACGAGACCCCTCGACCTCATGAGCGAGCGAAGGCTAGCAGAAAGAGGGGCGCGCTCACCCCTCCGAATTTCTGCTAGACGACCGTGACGGTGACCGCCATCACGTCGAGCGTGGCGACGTAGGACTTGAGGTCGCGCTTGGCGGGGCCGGTCTGGACGGTGCCGTCGAGTCCGTAGAGCGAGCCGTGGCAGGGGCACTCGAGCTGCGTCCCCGACGCCGCCGGCGCCACGTCGCAGTTGAGGTGCGTGCAGACCGAGCTCAGCGCCACCACGCGCGTGGCGTTGACGCGATAGATGATCAGCGAATCGGGGAGCCCCTCCGGCTGGCCGACGACAAACCCGCCGGCGCTCGCGAGCTCGGGATAGTCGCCGAGCGGGAGCACCACCTTGCCGTTCACCACCGGCGGCAGCGGCGTCCCGCCGCAGGGGATCTGCTTGGTGAGATCGATGGTCGCGATCTGCGTCGACGACGCGTAGGTCACCGCGAAGACCGTGAGGTCCTGCCGCGCCGGGAGGTGCGTCACCTTGCCCACGCACTGCGTCGGGTCGTCGGGGTCCACCGACGAGCGGAAGCGCGACGCGTGGCAGGGGCACTCGATGAGCGCGGTGCCGGAGTTGTACCCGAGCGGGCAGCCGAGGTGCGGGCACTCCGACTGCGTGGCGATGAACTCGGGCGGGTCGTCGGTCGAGCCGCGGTGCACGAGGAGGATCCCGCCCTTGGCGATCGTGTAGGGCGAGCTGTCGGGGAGATCGAAGCGCAGCGTGACCGCGCCGCCGGGTCGCGACAGATCGGGATAGCGCGCGACCTCGATGCGCACCTTCCCGTTGCTGTCGACGGTGGCGTTGACGATCGGGGCTGCTTCGACTTGATTGCCACACCCCACCTTGAGCGCGCCCACCCCGATGAGCGTGCCCGACGCCAACGTCCCCTGAACGAACCGACGTCGCGAGACCGACATGGCCGCGAATATAGCGAGCCCCGTGATACCTTGTCGAAACTATACGTACGCACCTTCCTGTCCTGTCTCTCTTCGTGAGCTTCGCAGCGTCCGCCACGCTCGCCGCCTGTGGCGACTCCGGCGCGGCGCTGTGCAATGGCGTCTCCGGCCCCTGCAAGGGGGTCGCCGGCGGCGCCTCCGAGGCCACCATCGCCCAGGCCTTCGCCACGGCGACGGCGGGCTCGACCATCATCCTCGGCGCCGGCACCTTCAAGCTGAAGAACACGCTCTCCTGTCCGACGGCGGCGTCGAACCTCACCATCAAGGGCGCGGGCATCGACGCGACCATCCTCGACTTCAACGATCAGGCCGTCGGCAGCCAGGGCATCACCTGCAACGTGAACGGCCTCACCATCCAGGATCTCACCGTCCAGGACACGCTCGGCGACGGCATCAAGGCCGAGGGCAACGACGGCGTCAGCTTCAAGAAGGTGAAGGTCACCTGGACGAGGCCCGACGACGAGAGCCACGGCGCCTACGGCCTCTATCCGGTGCTCGCCAAGAAGGTCCTCATCGACGAGTGCATCGTCGAGGGCGCCGCCGACGCCGGCATCTACGTCGGGCAGTCGGAGCAGATCATCGTCCGCCACTCGACGGCGCGGAGGAACGTCGCCGGCATCGAGATCGAGAACAGCAACGGCGCCGACGTGTTCGACAACGACGCCACCGACAACACCGCCGGCATCCTCGTCTTCTCGCTGCCGATCCAGGGGACGCCGCGCCCGCGCAACGAGAAGACGCGCGTCTTCCAGAATCGGTCGCTGTCGAACAACCGCCTCAACTTCGGCAAGCCGGGGTCGATCATCTCGAAGGTCCCCGCCGGCACCGGCATGCTGGTGATGGCCTCGGACTCCGTCGAGGTCTTCGACAACGACATCCGCTCGAACAACACCGGCGGGGCCGCGGTGGTCAGCTTCCTCGTGGCGCAGATCGATTGGGACAAGAATTCGCCGTATAACCCGTATCCGACGAATATCTGGATTCACGACAATCGCTTCCAGGGCAACGGCGCGATGCCCGACGACACCAACCTCGGCATCGGCATCGTCCTCGCGCAGAACTTCAAGCAGGGCGTCCCGGCGCTGCTCTGGGACGGCATCGAGGACACGACGCGCACCGAGACGCGCCCGGCAACCGCCAGGACCTCTGCTTCTCGAACAATGGCTCGGTGACCTTCGCCAACATCAACGCCGACGAGATCAACGGGACGATGCTGCGGAACATCCAGACCGACATCACGCCCTTCACCTGCATGCTGACGGCGCTGCCGGCGATCACCATCCCCGGGGTCGCTCCGTGACGAGCCGCGCCGTCGCGCTGGCGCTGGCGGTGGTCGGCGCAACGGCGACGGCGGGCTGTGCGCGCGAGCGCGGCTTTCAGCGCTGCACGCCGCCCGACCTCGCCGACGTCGACCTCGCCACGGCGCTAGACAAATATCCGAAGCTGAGCTCGCTCTGCCTCGTCGACACCGACGACAAGGGCGCGCTCGTGCACCACCCCGACGCCTTCGAGTACGACCTCACGACGCCGCTCTTCTCGGACTACGCGCTGAAGAGCCGCACCGTGTGGCTGCCGCCGGGCGCGACCGCGACCTACTCGCCGACGGGCGTCTTCGACCTGCCCGTCGGCGCGGCGATCACCAAGACCTTCGCCTGGGCGGAGGATCTGCGGACGCCGACCGAGCGGGTGCACCTCGTCGAGACGCGGCTCCTCGTGCACGGCCGCGCGGGGTGGGTCGCCTTCACGTACATCTGGGACGACGCGGGGCGCGAGGCGACCATCGACATCGCCGGGCGCGTGTCGCAGCTCTCGTTCCTCGACGCGCAGGGCGCGGCGCGGACGTCGACCTATCTCGTGCCGTCGAGCGCGCAGTGCGGGAACTGCCACGAGACGTCGCGGGTGCTGACGCCGATCGGTCCGAAGGCGCGGAACCTCAACCGCGATCACCGCTACCCCGACGGCACCGTCGAGAATCAGCTGGCGCGCTGGTCGCGGCTCGGGCGCCTGGTGGGCGCGCCGGCGCCGGCGGACGCGCCGCGGCTGGCGGCGCTCGACGATCCCGCGTCGGGGACGGTGGCCGACCGCGCGCGCGCGTGGCTCGAGGTGAACTGCGCGCACTGCCACCAGGAGGGCGGGCACGCGCAGTCGACGGGGCTCTATCTCCACGACGACGTCGCCGACCCGCGCATCTACGGCGTCTGCAAGCTGCCGATCGCGGCCGGGACGGCGACGGGCGGGCGGCAGTACGACATCGTGCCCGGCAAGCCCGACGACTCCATTCTCGTCTATCGCATCGAGTCGACGAACCCGGGCGAGATGATGCCGGAGCTGGGGCGGTCGCTGGTGCACGCCGAGGGCGTCGCGGTGGTGCGCGACTGGATCAGCGCGATGACGGAGCCGCCATGCACGCCCTGAGGCGAATCGCCGCCGCGGCCGGGCTGTGGATCACCGTCGCTGCTGCCGCGGGCGCCGCGCACGCCGAGGCGACGGCGCGGCCGTTCGGCAAGCCGCGCATCACGCGGTCGCCGAAGCTGATCGTCGACTTCGATCTGTCGAAGGTCGCGCCGCAGCCGATCGCGACGGGGCGCGGGCTGTTCGCCGGGCAGCGCGTCGAGGATCTCGGCTGCAGCGACTCCTCCGACGGGCAGCTGGCGAAGGTCGGGGCGGCGTGGGTCGACGAGACGGCGCGCGTGCGCGTCGAGGTGGTGGGCGTCGCGCCGGCAGGCAAGAGCGGGCGCGGCTGGGCGGGGGCGCGCTGCCGCTACCGCATCAGCGACAGCGGCGATCAGACGCGCACCATCGAGCTCGGCGAGGCGGTGGTGCCGCCGTTCGGCTTCGTCTCCGGCGTGGTGCGCGACGGCGACGTGGCCTACGTGCAGCTCGGGTGGAACGGCTACGCGCGCGAGGCGAACGGCAAGGGGAACTTCGTCGCGGCGGTGGACCTGGCAGCGGGGAAGCTCTTGTGGCGCACGCCGGACATGACGTCGAACGCGGCGATGCTCGTCGCGGGCGAGCTGTTGGTGACCGGGTACGGCTTCACCAAGGAGAAGGCGGCGCTGCACGCGTTCGATCGCAAGACGGGCGCGCTGGTGCAGTCGCTGCCGCTGCCCAAGGCGCCAGCCGAGATCGTGCGCACCAGCGACGGGCTGGTGGTGCGGCTCTACGACGGGTACGCCAAGGTCCCGCTGGCGGCCGCGGCGCACTGACCGACGGCGACCGGATTCATGTCTAGCGACAAAGACTGGATCGTCGCGGCGCTGGGGGACGAGGCGGCGTGGGCGCGGCTCGTCGAGGGGATGGCCCCGTCGGAGCTGTGGTCGCTGCTGCTCGAGGTGGTGTCGCGGCGGGCGGCGGCGCGCACGCCGGCGGAGGTGTTGCGGCAGTGGGAGCGCGACCGCTTCACGTCGCTGGCGCTCGGCGATCAGCGGACGATCGTGAAGATGGACGCGGCGCTGCTCGACGCGGCGGCGGCGGCCGGGTTCGAGACGGTCGAGCTCTCGCCGCTGGCGCCGCTCGGCACCTGCACCGCGGTGGCGCTGACCACGCAGCGGCGCATCGTGTCGGCGCTGCGCGCGACGGAGGTCGTCTCCGATCCGACGAACGTCTTCGCGCTGGAGATCGCGCGGCGGCTGCGCGGCGACGCGGCGACGGCGGTGCGCCTCGGCACGACGATGCGGGTGGTGCGGGCGCAGCCGGCGCCGCCGGGGCCGGGGTTCGCGCAGCACTTCCGGATGTTCGCGCTCGGGTCGGGCGGCGTGGAGGTGCGCGACCACGCCTTCGTCGTCGAGGAGCTGGCGCGGCACGTCCGGACGCAGCTCGCCGGGCTCGACGGGCTCGCGGCGCAGGGCTACGCGCTCGGCGCGCGCACGCTGAAGCTCTTCGCGACGGCGGAGCGCGCGGCCCTCGCCGATCGCCTCGAGGCCGCGCTCGCGCCGACGGGCGTCCCGATCGCGCGCGCGCCGCTCGAGCACCGCTACTACTCCGGCGGGCTCCGCTTCATGATCTGGGCGCGCACCCCCGACGGCGACGACCTCCCCCTCGCCGACGGCGGCGCCTTCGACTGGCTGGCGCGCCTCACCTCCAACCGCCGCGCCATCTACGTCGCGAGCGGCATGGGCACCCAGCTCGTCGCCCTCCGCTTCTAGCGTCTCCGCCTCCGCGTCAGCGACGGTGACGGAGGTCGCGCGTGCGTGCGTCCCTGCGCTCGGTGGTGGCGATTCTGCAAGCGGCAGGGGGGAGGAGGACGTCATGGACGAGAGGGTTGGTGCCGGGGGCGTCACGGTCGAGGCGGTGTCGCGGGTGCAGCTGCGCGCCGTCGTCGCCGGGCTGGCGATCGTGGTGGCCTACACCGTCTGCATGGGGCTGAGCTGGGGGATCGGGCTGAGCACCTTCCGCCCGACCGTCGAGCACGCGCGCGGGCTGACGCTCGCCAACTTCATCTGGGGCGCGCTCGCCGTCTGGCTCAGCCTCTTCTTCGGCAGCTACGTGGCGGCGCTCGTCGGGCGCTCGGCCGAGCCGCTCGACGGCGTGCTGCACGGCCTCGTCGTGTGGGGCGTCACCGCCGGCATCGCGCTGCTGTTCGTGATGGCCATCCTCGGCGGCCTCCTCGCGATGGCCAGCGCCGCCTCGACGGAGCTCCGCGCCACCGACGCGCCCGCGATCCAGTCGCTGGTGCGGACGGCCGCGACGACGGTGTGGTTCGCGTGGGCCGGCATCGTCGGGGGCCTGTTCGCCTCGGCGTTCGGCGGCTGGCTCGGCGCCCGCGAGGAGCATCGCGTCCCGCGCGGCGGCCGGCTCCGCGCGCCCACGCCAGCCTCGCCACCGACGGTGCTGCGCCCGCAGCCGACGGTCTAGCTAGCGCCCGCCCGGCGCCTCGAACACCAGGTGCACCGTCGGGTGCGGCAGCGTCTCGGCGACGAAGGGCCGCGCCAGCTCCCAGCGCACCCACCAGTAGTGCGCCACGAACGGCGCCAGCGCCTCGCCCGGCAGGAGCCGCCGATGCTCGATGCGCCCCTCCGGCGTCCCCCCGTCGCTGAGCACGCCGCGCGCCGGCCCCGCCTGTCGATGCGCCGCCATCTGTCGCCTTTTTACAAGATCGCCCGCGCCGCGCGCGCTATTCGTTCGGCATGCACACGACCGGCACCTTCGAGATCACCGCGCACCCCGAGCCGCCCTACGACACCGTCGACGGCGTCACGCTCGGACGGACCACCTTCGAGAAGCGCTTCTCCGGCCCGCTCACCGCCACCAGCACCGTCCACATGCTGGCCGCGCGCACGCCCACGCCGGGCTCGGCCGGCTACGTCGCGCTCGAGCGCATCACCGGCACGCTCGACGGGCGCGCGGGCTCGTTCGTCGTCGTGCACCTCGGCCTCATGACGCGCGGCGAGCCGACATTGACCCTTCGGATCGTCCCCGACTCCGGCACCGGCGCGCTGGCCGGGATCGCCGGGACGATGGCCATCCGAATCGTCGACGGGCAGCATCACTATTCCATCGATTGGACCCTCCCGGGGATATCGGGATAAGATGGCCGAATGACCAAATTGACCATTATCCATACCGCCCTCCTCTCCGCCGTCCTCGCGATCGCCTCCGCCTGCGGCGGCACCACCATGACCAGCAACAGCGTCGTCGGGACCTGGAAGTCCGAGGTCTCCGGCGTGACCATCACCGCCGTCTTCTCCGGCAGCGCCACCTCCGGCACCGCACAGCTCACGCAGACCGCCACCGTCAGCGGCGACACCGCCACCTGCCGCTCGTCGTCGATCTCCAACGGCGCCTACACCGTCAGCGGGTCGTCGATCACCATCACCGCGACCTCGGCGCGCCAGACGACCAGCGGCTGCTCGTTCGCCGACACCGACACGCCCGTCAGCGACCTCGGGCCGTCGATGAACTTCGCCGCCGCGCTGAGCGGCCCCTTCGTCCTCACCGACACCACCCTCAAGCTGGGCACGGCCTATCCGACGCTGACGCGCCAGCCGTGAGCGCGCGCCAGATCCTCCTCGACGTCCTCGCCGACGCCGCCTACACCGATCCGATGGTGCTCGTCGAGACGACGCGTGCGCCGCCGCGAGCCGCTGGCGGCGCGTGCTGCCGCTCCGGTGGGATCCGCCGCCCGACACGCTGTTCATGCGCGCGACCGGCCTCGATCTCGGCGTCTTCGGCGAGGACCTCCCCGACGGGCACCTCCAGATGATCGACGCCGCGCACACGCACGACGACCTGCGCCGCGCACTCGACGAGGACGCGGGCACCACCGTCGACGCGCTCCACGCGCATTCTCGTCTAGCGCAATCTCCCACGCCGCCCGAGGCGATCGCCGCCGCGCTGGCGTCGGGCGCGTGGCCCGACGACGCCGACGCCGACCGCGGCGCGATCCTCCAGGCCGCCGGCTTCGCCCGCCAGCTCCTCGAGGCGATCGCCGTCGCCCTCCCCGACCGCCTCGCCGTCGTCTGGGAATTCACCGGCGGCCGCTGCCGCTACGCCTACCCGCTCCCGCGGTAGCTCTACAACGTCGCGACGAAGGCGTGGGCCTCGTCGGCCCAGCGGCCGCTCTCGCCGCCGAAGCGCTTGGCGAGCGAGCGGAACAGCCCCTCCGCCGACGAGGCCAGCTCCTTCGCCCGCGCCCGATCCCCCTTCGTCGCGACGAGCGCCCGCGCCAGCGCGAGCTGCGTGCGGGCGAGGTCGGGCCCGGCGAGCCCGCGCGTCTTGGCGATGGTCAGCGCGCGCTCGGCGAGCGCCAGCGCCTCGCGCGGCCTCCCATCGGCGAGCCGCACCAGCCCGAGCTGCGTCAGCGGCTCGACGAGCCCCACGTGATCCCGGCCCAGCTGCTCGATGATGGCGAGCGCGCGCTCGAACAGCGCCGCCGCCTCGGCGTAGCGCCGCTCGGCGAGGCGCAGCTCGCCGAGGTTGATCAACGTCGGCGTCAGCGACGGGCTCTCCTTCCCGTAGGCGCGCTCGGCGTCGGGGATCAGCCGCTCGAGCGTCGCGCGCGCCGCGTCGAGCTGCCCGAGCTGCACCTGGATCGAGCCGAGGTTGTTGCGCGCCGGGATCGCCTCCGCCGTGCCCGGCCCGATCAGCCGCTCGAGCGTCGTCACCGTCCGCGCGAACTGCTCGCCGGCCTGCACCAGCCGCCCCTGCGCGTTGAACACCACGCCGAGGTTGCTGCGCGCCTCCGCCGCCTCCAGCGTATCGCGCCCGTTGAGGCGCTCCCTGGCCGCGACGACGAACTCGAGATCCGCCTGCGCCTCCTCCAGCCGATCGGTGTTGGAGAGCACGAGCCCGCGATAGAAGCGGATCTCGCGCACCAGGTTGTCGTCGTGGTTGCGCTCGGCGAGCGCCAGCGCCCAGCGCGCGTAGGTGAGCGCCTCGTCGGTCTTCCCCGAGAGGAACCCGGAGGCGAAGCAGAGCACCGCCAGCGCGTCGGCCTCCGACTCGTCGTCGTGACCGCGCTGCGCGAGCTCCACCGCCTCTTCGGCGACGCGCGTCGCCTCGACGACCTTCCCGGCCCGCGACAGCGCCGTCGCCGTCGCCGTCGCCGCCCGCGCCCGCGTCGGCGCGTGGCCGATGGCGTCGATCTCGGCGCGCGCCGCCGCTGCGATCTTCGCCGCCTCGTCGAAGTGGCCGAGCTGCGACCTCGCCGCGGAGAGGTCGAGCTGGCCGAGCGCGCGCTCGAGCCGCGCCCGCACCTCGGGATCCTTCGGGCGCGGGGTCGCCTTGGCGAGCGTCGTCGCGTCGGCGCACTCTTGGATGGACGATAAATCGTCCACCACGCGCGGGGCCTGATCGATCCCGCGCGCGTCGATCGACGACAGCACCTCGGTCGCGGCGCGGAGCTGGCGCGCGCGGTCGTCGAGGCAGGTCATGCGCAGCGCCAGCACCTCGTCGGGCTGCACGCGCCGGACTCGGGTCGCCTCGCACGCCTCGACGCGCATCGCGCGCCAGGCCCGCGCGTACTCGTCGAGCGCGCCGCTCACCGTCGCGAAGCTCACGTCGGCGTAGGGCACGCCGGTCTTCGCGAAGGACGCCTTCATCGCCGCGCGCCGCCCGGCGTCCCAGATCCCGTCGGGGAGCAGGCCCGCCTGCGCGCACGACGCCGCGCGCGCCGCCATCACGCGCTCGACCGCCACGCCGCCGCCCGCCGCCAGGCCGACCACGCTCGCCGCCACCAACCAGCGACGGAGGCGCCGCGACGGATCGACGCGCAGCCGCGCGAGCAGCGCCTCCAGCGAGGGTGGTCGATCGACGGGGTTCGGCCGCAGCCCCGACGAGACGAGGCGCCGCAGCCAGGCGGGGACCGCGCGATCGCGCGGCGGCTCGACGAGGACGCCGGACTGGATGGCGTCGCGCAGCGTCGAGAGGCTCTCGCCGTCGAAGGGGCGCGCGCCGTAGAGCGCCTCCCACAGCGTCACGCAGAAGGCGAAGATGTCGGCGCGCGCGTCGGCGGGATCGCCGAGCATCTGCTCCGGCGCCATGTAGGCCGGGGTGCCGCCGCGCCGCTCGAGGCGCGTCCCGACGGGGAGCGCGAGCCCGAAGTCGGTCACGCGCGGGCGCCCGTCGGCGCCGATGAGGACGTTGTCCGGCTTGAAGTCGTGGTGGACGAGCCCGGCGCGGTGGAGCGCCAGCACGCCGTCGCCGGCGGCGCACAGCATCGCCAGCACCTCGCGCCAACCGCGCGGGCGCGCGCGCATCCACTCGCGCAGCGTGCCGCCCTCGACGAGCTCCATCGCCAGGAAGACCTGGCCGTCGACGTCGCCCACGTCGTAGACGGTGGCCACGTTGGGGTGGTTGATGCGCGCGAGGACCTGCGCCTCGCGGAGCAGCAGCGCGCGCCGCTCGGCGCTGGTGCGATCGGAGCGCAGGAGCTTGAGCGCGACGCGGCGACCGAGCTTGGGGTCGACCGCGGCGTAGACGGCGCCCATGCCGCCCGACCCGATCAGCTCGAGGACGATGTAGCGTCCGACGAGCGTGCGCGCGGCGAGCGGAACCATCGGCGCGCCGCCGCGATCGCGCGGGCCGCTCTCGGTGGTGGCGAACACGGTGGCGCGGCACTGCGCGCAGGAGTCGATGTGCGCGCGCGCCTGGTTGCGCTCGGCGAGCGAGAGCTCACCCGAGACGAAGCGCGCGACGTCGCCATCGGTGAGGTGAAACGAAGCCGTCGTCTTCAAGCGAGGGAGACGCTATCATGTGAGGTCTTTGTTTAATTCGGACTCCCTAAAGATCGGGATACGTTGCAGACCTTAGAGAGCGTCAGCGAAGAGGAGTCGTTCAAGCGTGGCCGCGTCGCCGGGCTGGTCGCCGTGTGGCAGGGCGGGCGCGCGCGCCTGTCGGTGTTGCCGCTCGTCGACGGCGCCATCGAGCTCGGGCGCGAGCACCTGGCGGCGGTGATCGGCGACGACGAGCGCGTCTCGCGCCGCCACACGCGCGTGCGCTTCGACGGCAGCGCGTGGCACATCGCCGATCTCGGCAGCCGCAACGGGACCTTCGTCGACGGCGCGCGCGTCGCGGCGGAGGGCGAGGTGACGCTGCCCGCGCCGACGGTGTTGCGGATCGGCGAGACGCTCTTCCTGTTCACCGACGACGCGGCGCGGTTCGGCGGCGCGACGGTGGCGGTGGCGGGCGGGCTGGTGATGGGCCCGACGCTGCGCGCGGCGTGGGACGAGATCCGCCACTTCGCGAGCGCGGGCGAGGTGCTGCACATCACCGGCGAGACCGGCACCGGCAAGGAGCTGGCGGCGCGCCACTTCCACGACGCGAGCGAGCGCGCGAAGGCGCCCTTCGTGGCGGTCAACTGCGCGACCATCCCGCCGTCGCTCGCCGAGCGGCTGCTGTTCGGGGCGCGGCGCGGCGCCTACTCGGGCGCCGATCGCGACGTCGACGGCTACTTCCAGACGGCGGATGGCGGGACGCTGTTCCTCGACGAGATCGGCGAGCTGTCGCTGGAGGTGCAGTCGAAGCTGTTGCGCGTGCTCGAGACGCGCGAGGTGGTGCCGCTCGGCGCGGTGCGCGGTCAGAAGGTGCGCCTCGGGATCGTGTCGGCGACGCACACCGACCTGCGCGACGCGGTGGCGCGGCGGACGTTCCGCGACGACCTCTATTTTCGTCTCGCACGACCGGCGGTGCGCGTGCCGCCGCTGCGCGAGCGGCTGGAGGAGCTGCCCTTCCTCGTCGAGAGCGTGGTGCGGGCCGCGCCGCCGATCGGCGCGAAGGTGTCGCTCGTCGAGACCGCGCTCCGGCGGGCGTGGCCGGGCAACGTGCGCGAGCTCCTCGCCGAGCTCGGCAGCGCCAAGAGCCGGGCGCAGGCCGCGGGGCGCACGGAGGTGGGCGCGTCGCAGCTCGCCCCCGCTGCCGGCACCGTGCCAGCGGTCGCGACCGACTCGACGACGCCCCCCGCCGCCGCCGCGGAGTCCGACGAGCCGCTGGCGCCGCCGAGCTGGCGCGGCGTCTCGGCCGCCCGCATCCAGGAGGTCCTGCGCGCCGAGCACGGCAACGTGAGCGCCGCCGCGCGCGCGCTCGGCCTCCACCGCAATCAGCTCGTCCGCCTCATGCACCGCTTCGGCATCGACCGCTGATCGACAGCGTTCGCGCTAGACGACAATTCCGCTCTGGCGGGACACCCAGCGGGTCGGCGTGAACGGCGGGATCGGCTTCGGCGACAGGAGCGGCGCCCCGTCGCGCCAGAAGGACTTGAACGGCTTCTTCACGCCCGTCCGGTAGAGGTCGACCAGATAGGCGAAGTCGCACGCCGAATAGTCCGACAGCCACCCGTCGATGTCGCGCACGCCCGCGTCGTGGAAGAGCTGCATCGAGTAGCGGCAGGCCTCGTGCTCGTACTCGCGCAGCTTGGCGATCATCTCCTCCGACGGGTTCGGATAGAGCCGATAGCCGATCTCGCGCGCCGCCTCGCTGGTGTTCCACTGCACGGTGTGGCCGAACAGGTGGACGATGATGAACAGCGCGCTCTCGATGTCCTCGTCGTAGTCGACCTGGATCTCGGCGCCGTCGAGATCGCCGGTGAAGGGATCGGGCACGTCGCTGATGCGGATGGGGACCGAGTAGCGCTCCTCGATGTATCGCTCGACGAGGTTGAACACCTCGCGCATGCGCGCGTCGCTGGGGCGGGTCATCGTCCCCTATCGTGCCACGGGTCAGCGCGGCGGCGACAGGAAGCGGCCGGTCGAGGTGACGGTCTCGTCGGCGGCGGCGACGCTCACCGAGAAGTCGAACGGCCCCGGCAGCACCTTGTCGTCGACGGTGACGACGATGGGGACGCGGCGGTCCTCGCCGGGGGCGAGGGTCAGCCTGCCCTGCGGCAGCACGTACTCGGCGGCGACCGGCGCCTTCGGCGTCACCACGAACGTCGTCGCCACCGTGCGCTTGTTCACGAGGTGCAGCTCGTAGGTGTTGCGCCAGGTGGTCTTGCCGTCGGCGGCGACGTCGCGCACGTAGGGCGTCCCGCGCACCCGCAGGAGGTTGGCCTCGAACGAGCGGTGGCGCGCCGCCGCGATCCCCGCGCCGCTCACCGCGATCGCGAACAGCGTGAAATAGGCGATGAGGCGCGGGCGAATCGTGCGGTGCTTCTTTCCGCTGAATTGATTGTGCGACGCATAGCGAATCAGCCCGCGCGGCTGCGCCAGCTTGTCCATCACCTCGTCGCAGGCGTCGATGCACTGCGCGCAGGCCACGCACTCGAGCTGCAGCCCCTGGCGGATGTCGATCCCCGTCGGGCAGACGGCGACGCAGCGGTTGCAATCGACGCACTCGCCCGCGCCGTCGCGCCGCTTGCCCTTGTCGCGGTGAGCCCGCGGCTCGCCGCGCGTCTTGTCGTAGCCGATGACCATCGAGTCATCGTCGGCGAGCACGCCCTGGAGCCGCCCGTAGGGGCAGACCACGATGCAGAACTGCTCCCGGAACCAGGCGAAGTTGAAATACATGATCCCGGTGAAGGCCAGCATCCAGGCGAACGCCTCGGGGTGCTGCCGCGGGTCGTGCCTCATCATGTCGAGGAGCGCCCGCCCCGACACGAAGAAGCTCAGGATGCCGTGCGCGATCGCCGTCGACGCGACGATGAACAAAACGTGCTTGACGAGTTTTCGCGCGAGCTTCCCGCCGCTCATCGGCGCCTCGTCGAGGCGGTAGCGCTTCTCGCCCGCCCCCTCGAGGAGGCGCTCGATGGGACGGAACAGCCCCTCCATGAACACCGACTGGGGGCAGGACCAGCCGCACCAGACGCGCCCCAGCCACGCCGTCACGAACAGGATGCCGAACGCCACGGCGGCCAGCAGGAACACCAGCATCCAGACGTCCTGCGCATTGAACGCCGAGCCGAAGAGATAAAACCGGCGATTCGCGATATCGAGCTGGACCGCGGGGTGGCCCTTGATGTGGACGAACGGCATCGCCAACGCCGCCAGCACCAGGATGCCGAAGACGATCCGACGTGCGCGCATGAACCGCCCGCGCACGTCGGAGGGGTGGAGCTTGCGGCGCGAGCCGTCGCTCCTGATCGAATAGAGCCGTTCGAGGTTCGGACCTTCTTTGGATCGCGCGCTCATGACCGTTCGAGCCTCGTCGAGGGTTCGGGGATTCGCGCCGCCGATGCTAGTGCGTGGCCCCCGCCACTGCCGTGCCCCCCAGGCCAGCTCCCGTCGCATCCCCGGTCACGCCCTCGGGCGCCTTTCCGGGGAGGTTCTTGCCCTTCATCGTCTCGATGTACGCCGCCAGCCAGCGCACCTTCTCCGGTCCGAGCACCGGCTCCCACGCCGGCATGCCCTTGGCCGCCACTCCCGTCGAGATCGTCTTGTAGATCTCGGTCGGCTTCGACCCGTGCAGCCACGCGCCGTCGGTCAGATTGGGACCAATCTTCCCCTCGCCGTCGTTTCCGTGGCAGGCCGCGCAGGTCTGCGTGAAGATCGTCTTGGCCTGCGCGAGGACCTTGTCGTCCTTCGACAGCTTGAGGAGCGTATCGTCGGTGACGTTGGCCGCGACGGCGGCGGCCTTCTTCTTGGCCGCCTCCTCTTCCGCCTGATATTGGGCCCACACGCTCGGCCCTTCGAGCACGTGGTAATAGAGCCAATATCCATATCCGAACACGATCGTCCCGAAGAGGGTCGCCAGCCACCAGTTCGGCAGCCGGTTGTCGAGCTCGCGGATCCCGTCGAAGTCATGCCCCTTGTCGGGCACCTTCTCGGTGTTCGCGTCCTTCTTCGTGGTCTCGCTGCTCATGACTTCCTCCCGACGACGGTCGGATGCTCATCGCCCTCGAGGGGCAGGTTCGCGGCGCGGTCCCAGCGACCGCGCTCCTTCCCGCGGCCGCCCACGGTCACCCACGCCACCACTCCGAGAAAAAAGATGAAAAACAGGAGAAAGGCGAATAGCGCGTAATTCACGTAATTCGCGCTCCGATAGAACTCGGCGTACATGTCACATCCCTCCGCCCGGCTGCGCGCCCGTCGGCGACGGCGCCGCGGCGGTCGGCCGCCCGGCGTCCTTCACCGGGAACTGCGGCCCCCGCCCCAGCCGCTGGAGGTAGGCGATGATGGCGACCATCTCCGAATCGGCCGCGACCTTGATGCCGTCCTTGGCCAGCTCGGCGGAGATCAGCTCGCCCTGCGCCATCAGGTTCGTCGCGGCGTTGTCGATGTCCTCGCCCTTGTAGGGCACGCCGAGCGTCCGCATCGCCGACATCTTCTTGCCGGTCGTCTTCGTGTCGACGCGCCCCGTCGACAGCCAGGCGAACGTCGGCATGTTCGACCCGCCGCTGATCGCGCGCGGATCCATCAGGTGCTGGTAGTGCCAGAGGTGCGGGTAGCGACCGCCCTCGTGGGCGAGGTCCGGCCCGGTGCGCTTCGAGCCCCACTGGAACGGGTGGTCGTACTGGAACTCCTCCGCCCGCGACGGCGCGCCGTAGCGCTGCGTCTCCCACCGGAAGGGACGAACGTTCTGCGAGTGGCAGGTGTAGCAGCCCTCGCGGACGTAGACGTCACGCCCCTCGAGCTCGAGCGGCGAGTAGGCCTGCTGCGACTCGCCCATCTTCGGCACCGCCTTGGTCACCGCCACCGTCGGCAGGATCTCGGCGACGCCGCCGACGAGGATGGCCACCAGCGTGAGCACCGTGAAGAGCAGCGGCCGCCCCTCGAGGAGCGCGTGCCAGGTGGGCTTGCCGGGGATCATCGGCCTCCGCGCCAGCGCCGCACCGACGGAGAGCGCGGCGATGATGCCGATGAGGACGATCGCCAGGTCGAGGCCCGCGAAGCCGAGGAGCAGCGTGAGCGCCACCACCACGTAGGTGAGCAGCATCGGCTTGGCGACGAGGATCTGGCCCCACGTCGGCGCCGCGCCCTCGGTCGCGGTCTCCACCATCACCGTCGCCTCGCCGTCGACGGCCTTGCCCGCGAGGATGGTCTTGCCGAGGTTCCAGACCATCAGCACGAAGCCGACGAGGTACATGAGGCCGCCGACCATGCGGACGATGTAGAGCGGGCGGATCGCCAGCAGCGTCTCGACGAAGTCGGGGTACATGAGCGCGCCGTCGGCGTTGGTGGCGCGCCACATGAGGCCCTGGGTGATGCCCGAGACCCACATCGCGACCATGTAGAGGACGATGCCGGCGGTGCCCAGCCAGAAGTGGGCGTCGGCCGCGCGCCGCGAGTGCAGCTCACGGTTCCACAGCTTCGGCACGAGCCAGTAGAAGACGCCCGCCGCCATGAAGCCGTTCCAGCCGAGCGCGCCGCCGTGGGCGTGGCCGATGATCCAGTCGGTGTAGTGGCCGAGCGCCGAGACGCTCTTGATAGACAGCAATGGCCCCTCGAACGTCGCCATGCCGTAGAAGGTCAGCGCCGCGGCGTAGAACTTGAGGACCGGGTCGGTGCGCAGGCGATCCCACACGCCGCGCAGCGTGAGGAGGCCGTTCAGCATGCCGCCCCACGACGGCGCGAGCAGCATGAGCGAGAACACCATGCCGAGCGTCTGCGCCCACTCGGGGAGCGCGGTGCCGAGGAGGTGGTGCGGGCCCGCCCAGATGTAGACGAAGACCAGCGACCAGAAGTGCACGACCGAGAGGCGATACGAGTAGACCGGCCGCTCGGCGGCCTTCGGCACGAAGTAGTACATGATGCCGAGCACCGGCGTCGTGAGGAAGAACGCGACGGCGTTGTGCCCGTACCACCACTGCACCAGCGCGTCCTGCACGCCCGAGAAGACCGAGTAGGACTTCAGGAACGACACCGGGATCGCCAGCGAGTTGACGATGTGGAGCACCGCCACCGTCACGATGGTCGCGATGTAGAACCAGATGGCGACGTAGAGGTTCTTCTCGTTGCGCTTGGCCATCGTCCAGAAGAAGTTGATGGCGAAGACGACCCAGATGAGCGCGATGGCGAGGTCGATCGGCCACTCGAGCTCGGCGTACTCCTTCGAGGTCGTGATCCCGAGCGGCAGCGTGATCGCCGCCGAGAGGATGATCAGCTGCCAGCCCCAGAAGTGCAGATTGGACAGAAAATCGGACGCCATGCGCGCCTTCAACAGGCGCTGCGTCGAGTAGTACATGCCGGCGAAGATCATGTTGCCGACGAACGCGAAGATGACGGCGTTCGTGTGCAGCGGCCGGATGCGGCTGAAGGTGGTGTAGGGCAGCCCGAAGTTCAGCTGGTGCCACGCGAGCTGTGACGCCGCGAGCACGCCGACGAGCATGCCGACGATGCCAAAGAGGCACGACGCCAGGAGGAACTTCCGGACGACGGCGTCGTTGTAGACGATCTTCTTTTCGACGGCGGTTGCGGATGCGGTGGTGCTCATGGCGTCCCCTTCTTGTCGTCGCTCTCCATCGGCATGAGGGAGAGCCGGTCGGCGTGCTCGTGGTCGGCCTGCTTCACGCTGTACGCCAGCATGACGACCGAGCCCGCGACGAGGAGCAGGCTGACGAACAGTTGGAGGATCACGACGTCCATACGAGCTTCCTCTGAGCGGCATCGGCCGCGGTGAGCGGGTCGTTGGAGATCCCGAGGCGCGCGCGCGCGTGGCGGCGCGCGGTGAGGCTCGAGACCGTGAGACCGATGATCGAGAGCGACGACACCGGCATGGCGACGGCCGCGATCACCGGCGTCATCAGCCCGGCGAGGCAGAGCCCGACGCCGATGGTGTTGTAGGCGATCGCGATCATGAGATTGCGTTTCAGGACGCGTTGCAGCAGACGGGCCAGCGCGAGGCCCTCGGTGAGCGGCGCAAGGCCCTCACCGACGAGAAAAAAGTCCGCTTTCCCGGGGATGATGGGGCGGTCGATGGCAGGCGTTCCCGCGCAAAACGCGCGCTCGAAGGCCAGCGCGTCGTTCACGCCATCGCCGAGATACAGAGTGTTCTCGCGGCCTCCGTCGAGCGCGACCACCGCCGCAGCTTTTTCGTCCGGCGAGAGGCCCCCGCGGGCGCGATCGGCCGGCAGCCCGAGCTGCGCGGCGATGGCCTGGACGCGCGCGGGTGCGTCGCCGGAGAGGAGGTGGATCTCGAGGCCGGCGGCGGCGAGGCGCGCGAGCTCCGCCTTCGCGTCGGGGCGGAGCTGCTCGATGACGGCGAAGCGCGCGAGCTCGGTGCCATCGACGGAGAGGATCGAGTCGCGATCGTCGGCGGCGTGGCGATCGAAGCGGCCGAGGCGATAGAGGTGGCCGCCACGGCGCAGCTCGAGGCCACAGCCGGGGACCTCGTGGACGTCGGCGCCGTCCGAGAGGCGCGCCCCGGCGGCGGCCAGCGCCTCGGAGAGCACGACCGAGACGGGGTGGCTCGAGCGTGCGGCCATGTCGTAGGCGGCGTCGCGCGCCTCGGGGTCGAGCGCGGCGACGGCGTGGCGCGCCTCGTCGGCGAGGCGGAGGCGGCCGAGGGTGAGCGTGCCGGTCTTGTCGAAGATGAGCGTGCGGACGCGGGTGAGGCGCGCGAGGAGATCGCCTCGCGTGACGAAGAGGCCGCCGCGACGGAGGCGCGCCAGCACGAGCTCGTGGGCGAGCGGCGCGGCGATGCCGATGGCGCAGGGGCAGGTGATGACCAGCAGCGCCGCGGCGACCTCCAGCGCGCGCTGATGATCGAGCGGGATCCAGATGGCCAGCGCGAGCGCGCCGAGCGCCAGCACGCTGGCGACGTAGACGCGGGCGAAGCGATCGACGTACTTGAGGTGGGCGGGGAGCGCGTCGCCCTCGGCGCGCGCGGCGACGCCGCGGATCAGGCGGTGGAGCGGCGAGCCCTCGAGCGCGGTCTTGGCGCGCACGCGGATGGCGCGGCGGCCGCGGTTGCAGCTCCCCGCCTCGACGGTGGCGCCGGCGGTGAGCGTCGACGGCTCGGCCTCGCCGGTGATCCAGTCGCGCGAGACGGTGGCCTCGGCGTCGACGAGCTCGCCGTCGACGGGGAGGAGGTCGCCGGGCGCGAGCAGGAGCACGTCGCCGGCGGCGAGGCGCGGCGCGGGGATCGACTCCACGCGGCCGTCGACCAGGCGGCGCACGGTGACGCCCTCGAGCCCCCCGTCCTCGAGGAGGAAGCGGCGGTTGCGCTCGACGACGCGCTCCTCCAGCCAGCGCCCGACGAGCATCAGCGTGACGAAGACCGAGAGCGTGTCGAGGTAGGTGACGTCGGCGCGACCGAAGCGGCTGGCCACCAGCGACGAGCCGTAGCCGAGGAGGATGCCGAGCGCGATGGGGAGATCGAGGTGCAGCACGCGGCGGCGCAGCGCGCGCCACGCGGAGGCGAAGAAGACGCTGCCGCCGATCACCACCACCGCCGTCGAGAAAATAAACGTCAAGCGCGAAAAGATGCCGAACAGCGGCCCGCCCGCCGGCGTGAGGCCGACGTAGAAGGAGACCGCGAACAGCATGATGTTCATCGTGAGGGCGACGCAGATCCCGAGGCGCAGCGGCAGCGAGGACTTGCGCACGGGGGTGTGCTCGTCGCTCTTGTGCGGCGCGCCGAGGCGGTAGCCGAAGCGCTCCGCCTCGACGACGAAGGCGGCGACGTCGAAGCCGCGCGGGAAGCGGAGCTGCGCGGTGCCGAGCGCGGAGTTGACGGTGAAGGCGGCGCCGCGGCGCTTGGCGAGCTCGGCGAGGAGCCAGACGCAGGCGGCGCAGTGGATCCCCTGGACATCCAGATCGATTGTTGCTCGGAACCCTCGGACGGGTTCCGAACCTCCCGGCTCGCTGCTCGGCACCGCCTCGCGCTCGCCGTCCGCTGGCAACTTCGCGAGGGCGGCGGCGACGAGCGGGTCGAGCCAGGCGTGCGCGCCGGCGGAGGCGGCGGCCTCGGGCGCGGGCGCGACGTCCCCGCCGGCGAGATCGTAGAAGCGGGTGAGCCCCTCGGCGACGAGGAGCGCGTGCACGGCGGCGCAGCCGCGGCAGCAGAAGCCGGGCGCGACGTCGACGAGGCCGGCGGGGATCGCGCTCGCGCAGTGGCGACAGCGGTCGTCGGGCAGGCGAGCGGGATCCATTCTGCGGCGCTCCCTTTGCGAACGGCATGCCGGTTGCTGGCTCAGTGCGGCATGTCGCCGCACACCCTCGCAACCGACGGCTGGGCCGTCCTCGGCGCGACGCTCCTCCTCGGCGCGTCGGGGAGCCTGCACTGCGCGCTCATGTGCGGCCCGCTCGCCTGCGCCGCCCAGGGCGCTTCGACCAATCCGCGCGAGCGACGGCGGGCGGCGATCGCCTATCACCTCGCGCGGTTCGCGGGGTACGCGGTCGTCGGTGGACTGTTTGGCGGGATCGGGCGGGCGGTGGGCGCGACGCTGGCGGTGTCGACGCGGCCCGTGCTGCCGTGGCTCGTCGCTGGGCTGCTCGTCGCCAGCGTGCTCGACCTCGGGAAGCTGCTCGCGCGTGTCCCCCCGATCCCCGGAGTCACGAAGATCTTGCGTTGGGGTGGGATGGCGCGCGCAAGGCTTACGGGTCCGCGGCGGGCGGCCCTCTTCGGGGCGATGACGCCGCTGCTCCCGTGCGGGCTGCTCTACGGCCTCTACGCGTCGGCGCTGGCCTCGGGCGGCGTGGTGTCGGGCGCCGCCATCGGGGGAGCCTTCGCGCTAGGCGCCGTCCCCGCGCTGGCCGCGCTGCAGCTCCACGCGGGGCTGGTCGCGCGCGTCACGCGCCCGCGCTGGGTGCGGGGCGTGGTCGCGCTGTCCGCCGCCGCCGTCCTCATCTATCGCGCGATGCTCCCCGCGCAGCACGCCTGCCACTAAACGCTAGACAGATATTACGGGTTGGTGCGGTGCTCGGCGCGGTAGTCGGCGAGCATGCCCTGGACGCGCTCGACGAGCGACGGCGGGACGTAGCGGTCGATGACGGAGGCGCGGGAGGCGCGAGCGGCGGCGAAGAACTCGGCGCGGAAGGATTCGCTCGCGCCGAGGACGGTGAGGCCCTGCTTCGCGAACAGCCCGCCGAGGAGCTGCTCGTCGACGCGACGCCCGAGATCCTCGTAGCGCTCGCGCATGCGGGCGGCGACGTCGCGCACCGCCGCCTGCTGCTCGGCGGTGAGGCGCGCGAAGGCGCGGTCGGCGATGACCAGGCAGCCGAAGAGATAGGCGCCGCGCAGATCGATGAGGTAGCGCGCCTGCGCCGACCACTGGAAGGCCAGCGCCGCCGACGGGATCGCCAGGAACCCGTCGGTGCGCCCGTCGTCGTAGGCGCGGGCCGCGTCCCACACCGGCAGCGCCACGACGTCGAGGCCCATCGCGCGCGACGCCGCCACGCCCACCTCGTCGGCGGCCCAGCGCCACAGCTTCAGCCGCCGCAGCTCGGCGAGCGTCTTCACCGGAGCTCGCGTGAAGAAGAGCGCCGGCCCGAGTCCGCTCACCGCCAGCATCGAGAAGCCGGCCTGGTGCGCCTCGCGCTCGAGCTGCGGCAGGAGCCCCGCGATCACCGCCGAGGCCTCGTCACGGCTCTGGAACAGCGCCGGCAGGTGGCCGATGCGCAGGCTGGGCGCGAGGCGCTCGCACAGCATGTGGCCCGAGGCCGCCCCGTCGAGCTGACCGCGCTTCAGCCGCTCGAGCTGCTCGAGCTCGTCGCCGGCGGTGGCGTTGAAGAACCAGCGGACGGTGACCGCGCCCTGCGTCGCCTCGGCGATGCGGCGCGAGGCGTGGCGGAGCTCGTGCGCCCACGGGCTGCCCTCGGGCGCGACGGTGGCGATGCGCAGCACCATCGGCTGCTCCGGCGTCGGCGGCTCGGCGTGCGCGACGCCACCCGCGACCACCGCGACGGTGACGGCGGTGGCGGCGACCGCGCGTAGGCTCATCGACGCCCCCCGCGCGCCGCGAAGTCGAGCCGCAGGTGGCGCGTCTCGCCGCGCGCCAGCGTCACCTCCGCGGTCGCCCCGCGCCGCCCGCGATCGTCGCGCAGCTCGATGAGGTGCCTGCCCGGGCGCATCCGGATCCCCATCGTCGGCGTGGTCAGCCCCGTCGCCGCGCCGTCGACGAACACCGCCGCCGAGCGGTCGGCGTCGATCCACACCGTCGCGCGCTGCTGCTGATCGGGCTCGAGCTGCACGACCACCGTCGCGGCGCGATCGTCGGGCGCGATCGCCCGGCGCGCGGTGACGAAGCCCGCCTTCTCGAAGCGCAGCTCGTGGAAGTCGTCCTCCGTCAGCGGGACGTCGAGCGGAGTCTGCCCCTGCATGAGCCGCCCGTCGACGAATAGCTGCGCCGCGCCCGGCACCGACTCCACGCGCACCGTGCGGCTGGCCGGCGGCAGCGCGACGTCGAGCAGCTCGCGCGCCCCCGCCTCGACGGTGGCCACCTGCTCGACGGGAGCGCGCCCGCCCGCGGCGACGCGCACCACGTGGCGCCCCGGCGCGACCGACAGCACCACCGGCGTCTTCTCGGCGACGGGCGCGCCGTCGAGCTCGACCGACGCGCCCGCCGGCCGCGTGCTCACGACCAGCAGCGTCGCGTCGCGCGCGATCGCCGCCGCCGCCGCCGCGCCCACGGATGCGCCCGTCGCGCCCGCGCCCGTCGAGCGCCCTGCGACGAAGCCGCCCACCGCGCCCGCCATCGCCGCGAGCCCCGCCGCGATCGCCACCGCCGCGCGCGGATGGCGCCACACGCCCGGCTGCGCCCGCTCCGTCGCGCGCCGCCGATCGATGGTCCCGAGCGCCGCCGCGAAGTCGGCCATCGACGCGTAGCGCTCGTCGGGGAGCTTGCCGAGCGCGCGCGCCAGCACCGCGTCGAGCGCCGGCGGCACCCCCGGCCGCAGCGACGCCACCGTCGGCGGCGTGGCGTGCACTTGCTGATAGAGCACCTGCATGTCGTCGTCGGAGTCGAAGGGCGGCCGCCCCGCCACCAGGTGGAACAGCAGGCAGGCCAGCGCGTACACGTCGGCGCGCGCGTCGACGTCGCCGCCCGCGATCTGCTCGGGCGCCATGTAGCGCGGCGTCCCGACGATCTGCCCGTGCTTGGTGAGCGCGGCGTCGCGCGCGCGCACCAGCTTCGCGAGGCCGAAGTCGATGATCTTGGGCTCCTCGCCGAGCTCGGGATCGCGCGCCAGGATCACGTTGGCCGGCTTCACGTCGCGGTGGATGACCCCCGCCTTGTGCGCCGCCTCGAGCCCCCACGCGAGCCGCCGCGCGACGTTGAGCGCGCGCGTGACGTCGAGGCTCCCCTCCTTCGCCAGCACCTCCGCCAGCGTCGGCCCCGGCACGTACTCGAGCACCAGGAAGGCGCGATCGTCGACGACGCAGTCGAAGAAGCGCGCCACGTTGCGATGATCGATCGCCGCCAGCGCGTCGACCTCCACCTGGAAGCGGCGACGGAACTCGGCGTCGGCGAGGAGCTCGGGCTTCAGCACCTTCACCGCCACGCGCCGCCGGATCGCCAGGTTCTCGGCGATGAAGACGTCGCCCATCGCGCCGCCGCCGAGGTGCTCGAGGAGCCGATAGCGGTTGGCGATCACGTCGCCGAGGAGCAGCGGTCGACGGGAGAGGAGCTGCAGGAGATCGTCGGGGAGATCCTGGATGCGCGACGCGCCGGGGAGCGGCGGGAGCTCGTCGGGAGGCGTGAGCCCAGTGCGCGAACGGTCTCTCAGTCGTCGTCTCCGCGCGCCCCACGCGCGCAACCCCTCCAGTCTATCCGAACGCGTGTGACGGCGCGCAGTCGGGCGCGTTTCACCGACGAAACATGGGAGGCGCTATGATATCGTCCACGCCGCCATGCGGAATCGGGGGACGACGCGGCGCGAGGTCCTGAAGGGGATGGGCCTCGCGGGGGCGGGCCTGCTGCTCGGGTGCAGCGACGGGAGCGCGGGCGCGCTCGGCGGCACCGACGGGGGGACGCCGGTCGAAGGGCCACCGTCCGATTTTGCCGTCGAGCGGCCGCCCGAACCGCCCGAGCCGACTCCGCTCTCCGACGCCTTCCCGCTCGGCGTCGCCTCCGGCGACCCGACGCCCGCGCGCGCCATCGTCTGGGCGCGCTACACCGGGGCGCGCCCGCTGCGCCTCGTCGTCTGGGAGATGCGCGGCGACGTCTACGCGCGCGAGGTCGCCGCCGTCGACGCCACGCCCGCGGCCGCCGACGGCGGCTTCGTCCAGCGCGACGTCGCCGGGCTCACCGCCGGCGCGCCGCACCGCTACGCCTTCTTCGAGCTCGACGGCGCCGGCGCCCGCGTCGCGCGCAGCCCCATCGGCCGCCTGCGCGCCCCCGCCGCCGCCGACGCGCTCGTCGACGTCACGCTCGGCGCCGTCTCCTGCACCGCCTGGGGCAAGCCCTTCGCCGCGCTGGCCCGCGCCGCCGCCCGCCCCGACCTCGACGGCTTCCTCTTCCTCGGCGACACCGTCTACTGCGACGGCGCGCGCAGCCGCGACGACTACCGCGGGATGTGGGCGCGCACGCTCGGCACCGACGAGTACCGCGCGCTGCGCGCCGCCCACCCGGCGATCGCCACCTGGGATGATCACGAAGTAGACAACAATTGGAACCCCGAGACCACCGACGCCGCGCAGCGCGACGCCGCCCTCGGCGCCTTCTTCGAGCACCAGCCGGTGCGGCGCGACCCGACGGTACCGTCGCGCATCTGGCGGCGGCTGCGCTTCGGGCGCACCGTCGAGCTGTTCGTGCTCGACTGCCGCGGCGAGCGCCGCCCGTCGACGCGCAAGGACGCCGACGCCCAGTACCTCTCGCCCGAGCAGCTCGCCTGGCTGAAGGCGGGCCTCGTCGCCAGCGACGCCGTCTTCAAGGTGATCCTCAACTCGGTGCCGATCTCCAGCTTCCCCGGCGCCTTCCAGGTCGCGCCCGGCGATCGCTGGGAGGGCTACCCGGCGCAGCGACGGGCGCTCCTCGAGCACATCGACTCGAGCGGCCTGCGCGGCGTGCTCTGGATCTCGGGCGACTTCCACCTTGGCTCGATCGGGCGCGTGGCGACGAGCGGCGCCGGCGCGACGCAGCTCGAGGTCCTGGCCGGCCCCGGCGCGCAGTCGCCGAACGTCCTGTGGACGACGCTCGGCGGGTCGCAGTTCGACTTCGCGACGGGGACGAACAACTACACGACGTTCCGCTTCGACCCCACGAACCGCCGCGTGCGCGTGGCGTTCCTCGACGGGGACGGCGCGACGCTGGTCGATCGCACCTACGATCTCTGACGCCACGCCGACGGGGACACGCCGACCAGCTTCTTGAAGGCGCGGCTGAAGGCGGCCTCGGACTCGTAGCCGACCTCGGAGGCGATGGCGGCGATGGTCGCGCCGCCGCGCGCCAGCAGCGACGACGCGAGCTGCATGCGCCAGCGCGCGAGGTACTGCATCGGCGGCTGCCCGACGAAGCCGGTGAAGCGCTCGGCGAAGGCCGACCGCGACATCGCCACCTCCTTGGCCAGCGCGTCGAGCGTCCAGTCGTGCGCCGGGCGCGCGTGCAGGAGCGCCAGCGCGCGCCCCACCTGCTCGTCGCGCAGCCCGGCGAGCCAGCCGGTCTGCCCCGGCGGCAGCTTCTCGACGTAGCGGCGCACCACCTCGACGAAGAGGAGCTCGCTGAGGCGCGCCAGCATCGCCTCGCCGCCCATGCGCGGGGCGCTCGACTCGGTGGCGGCGACGGTGACGAACTCCTTCAGCCAGCCCGCGCCCGCGTCGCGCGCGCTGACCACGAGCACGCGCGGCAGCGTCGCGATCAGCGGATTGAACGGGCGCAGCGTGCAGCCGAGGAAGCCGCAGACGAGGTGCGCGCAGACGGGCCCGCCGCGCCCCGCGGTGATCGCGATCGGGAGCGGCCGATCCGACGGGCGCTGGTAGAGCGGCAGGTGCGGAGCGGCGCGCATGCGCGGCTCGCTCGACATGACGTGCGGGTCGCCGTGCGGGAAGACGATCACGTCGCCGGTCTCGAGCCGCACCGCCTCGCCGTCGACGAGGGAGCCGAAGCAGGAGCCCTCGGTGACGACGTGATAGGGGATGAGGTGCTCGGCGCCGGGGACGATCGACGACGCGATGGCGCTGCCGGGCGGCGCCTCGGCGACCCAGGGCGCGACGGCGTCGACGTTGAAGTAGACCGCGCCGGTGAGCCGCACCGCGCGCAGCACGTCAGAGAGCGTGTCGACGCCCACGTGCCCCCCCTCGCCTCTGGACGAACGGTCACGCAGTCCGGACGCCCGGTCATTCCGAGCGCGGCGGCGCGACCGTAGGTTCCTCTCGTCATCGACGGAACCGTACCTCAACCCCGACGCAGAAGGAGACCATCGAGATGGAGACGACCACCACGACGACGAATCAGGAGAAGACGGCTGGGCGCCCCGACCTCGGGGCGGTGAAGACGCGGCAGCAGCTCGCCTGGAGCGCGGGCGACTACGCGGTCGTCGGGACGACGCTGCAGCTCGTCGGCGAGTCGCTCTGCGAGGCGGTCGACCTGCGCTCAAGCGCGCGCGTCCTCGACGTCGCCTGCGGCAACGGCAACGTCGCGCTCGCCGCCGCGCGGCGCTTCGCCAAGGTGACCGCCGTCGACTACGTCCCGGCGCTGCTCGAGCGCGGGCGGGCGCGCGCCTCGGCCGAGCGGCTGGCGATCGACTGGCGCGAGGGCGACGCCGAGCAGCTCGCCTTCGCCAACGGCCAGTTCGACGTCGTGCTGTCGAGCTTCGGCGTGATGTTCACGCCCGATCAGGAGCGCGCGGCGACGGAGCTGCGCCGCGTCTGCCGCACGGGCGGGCGCATCGGCCTCGCCAACTGGACGCCGGGCGGCTTCATCGGGCAGCTCTTCAAGCTGCTCGGCGAGTACGTGGTGCCGCCGGCGGGGGTGAAGTCGCCGTCGCTGTGGGGGACCGAGGCGCGCCTCGCCGAGCTCTTCCCGGGGGCAGGGGTGCGCGCGACGAAGAAGAACTTCGTGTTCCGCTACCGCTCGCCGCGCCACTTCGTCGACGTCTTCCGGACCTACTACGGCCCGGTGCAGAAGGCGTTCGAGGCCGTCGGCGCGGCGAAGGAGAAGGCGCTCGACGCCGACCTCATCGCCCTCCTCGAGCGCCACAACCGCTCGGGCGACGAGACGCTGGTGGTGCCCGGCGAGTACCTGGAGGCGGTCATTTCTGTCTAGCATGAAGAACGAAGGCCACGCGGTCGGCGATGGGCGGGTGGTCGTAGAGCCAGAGGACGACGAGGCGGCTGGGGGCGGGCTCGGCGAGGTCGATCTCGCCGAGCCGCTGGAAGGCGTGGGCCGCCGCCTGGGGCGGGTCGTCGACGACGCCCTCCAGTGCGCGCAGGCCGAAGGCGTCGGCCTGGTGCTCGAGGTGGCGGCTGATGGCGGCGTTGACCGGCGACGAGACGAAGCCGAGCGCCAGCAGCAAGAGGATGAGCGGCAGCGACGCGAAGTCGGCGGGCGTGCCGATGCCGAGGCGCGCGCCCCAGCGCCGCACCAGCCGCCCGAGGAGCACGGCGCCCGCGAACAGCGACAGGAGGAGCCCCGCGGCGCCGAGGGCGAGGCCGAGCACCACGTGGTGCAGCACGTAGTGGCCGAGCTCGTGGCCGAAGACGAAGGCGATCTCGCGATCGGTCATCGCGGCCAGCGAGGTGTCCCAGACCACCACCCGCTTCGAGGCGCCGAGGCCGGTGACATAGGCGTTCACCGAGCGCAGCTTCGCGCTGGCGTCCATGACGAACATCCTGTCGAGCGGAATGTCCTCGCCGCCGCGCCTGGCGATGGCGTGCAGGCGGTCGGCGAGCGCGGGGTCGCGCGCGGTGAGCGGGCTGAAGCGGAAGAAGAGCGGCTCGATGACGACCGGCGTGGCGAAGACGATCACCAGGAGGACCGGCATCATCGCCAGCCAGGTCCAGAGCCACCAGCGACGGGGGCTGCGGCGCAGCATCACGTAGAGCAGCCAGACGAGGAACGTCCCGAGGAGGAGCGTGAGCCCCTGGCCGAGCGCCCAATCGCGCGCGAACGAGCCCCAGCCCTGCACCGAGAGGCCGAAGCGCCGCTCGACGACGTGCGACCAGACGGTCAGCGGCAGCTCGAGGAGCGCCAGCACGAGGAGGAACGCGGGCGCGAAGAGGCACGCCTGGAGGAAGCGGCGGCGCGTGGTGCGCGTGGCCCAGGCGCCGAGCCGCGCGGCGATGCGCAGGCGGAGGACGAGGAGCAGGACCGCGATCCCCCACGCCGTCCCGACGGCGTACTCGAGGTGGTGGGCGTGCGCGTAGGCCTCGGCGCGCGCGCGGCGCTCGGGCGCGAGCTCGTAGCGGGTGAGCGGCGTGTCCGCGGCGACGGTGCGCGGCGCCGGCGGCTCGACGGCGCGGGCCTCTCGGTTTCCGATTGACAGGAAGAGGACGAGGACGAGGACGGCCGACAGAGCCGACAGCACCGCGCGCATGCGCGGGATCTTAGAGGAGTCGAAGCGCAATGCCGGTCACTTCGCGTCTTCTTGCTGCGACGGGGGCGGCGTGAAGGTGACGCACGACCGGACGGTGTGCCGCCGGCGTGGCGGTGGTGCGGGTCGTCAGGGCGTGGACGTTCGGAACGGAGCGACGGCGCCTGCGGCGCCTGGCTGGGGCGAGCCCCAGCCCCCCCGCCTATGTGCTCTGTGGTCGTGCGATTCGGAGGCGCGTTCGGCGTTCTGGAGCAGCCAGGTCTGCGGCGCGACGACGGCGGAGTCGAGCCAGGCGAGGCTGCTGCAGTAATCCTGCTCGACAAAATAGTCGGGACGGGCCGGGTTGTGCTTCCAGCGGTTCTCGAGGACGTAGCGGAGCGCGTTCTTGACCTCGGTGGGCGTCTTCAGAATGCGCATGTGATACCGGTCGGCGAATACCCGCCCTTTGCGTCCGCGGGCGCGGTTGACGGCGCGGGCGATACGAATGGCGAGGGCGTGCAGGGCGCGGGAGAGCGCCTCGCGGTTCGCCGCCTCGACAACGAGGTGGAGGTGGTCGCGCTGCACGCTGAAATGGCAGAGGCGGCCGCCGAACGCCTCGCGGCCCTCATTGAAGGCGCGGCAAACCGCCCGGAATACAGCGGGGCCACGCGCGCTCGGCAGGCGGCGTACGAGGCGATAGGTCACGTGGACGGGGAAGCGCGACGGAAGCTCGGGGCGACGCTTGTGCGAGACGCGGCGACCACCAGGCCCTGGCTTACGACCCGGCTTGCGCCGCTTCCTGGGCCGCCGCCTGCGAGCGCGAAACGAGAACGCGAGCTGCGGCGAAGCCCCGGAATTCATGAGATGAGCTTAGCTGCCCAATCATCGAAAGTCAAGCGCCTCAGCGACGGAAAAGCTATTACTGTCTATCGCAAATACGCCTAATCCGAGCGTCCACGTCCTGCCGTCCCGCACGATCGGCGCGCCGGCGGCACACCGCTCGATCGCGCACCTCTAGCCAGAAGACGCGAAGTGACTGGCAATCGCTCTCACGAACTAGGCGCGCGTCGCTTCGGCGTCGGGCGGGGGGAGGTGGGCGTAGCGCGGCGGCAGGAAGGCGTCGAGGAGCTCTTCGAGGCGGCAGCCGTCGCCGCTGACGGTGATGGCGCCCGAGCGGAGGAGGCGCGCGACGGGCGGCTCGTCGCTGAAGAGGAGCTCGCGGATGGCCGGCAGCTTGCCGCGGAGGAAGAGCTGCGGGCGCTCGGGCGTGCGCTCGATGATGTCGAGGCGGCGCGCGCCGAGGCGCAGCTCGAAGCGGCGCGTCTGCTTGCCGTCGTCGACCTCGAGCCCGACGGTGAGAGTGCGCCCGCCGCGGTAGCGCCGCTTCATCGACAGGAGCCCCCATCCGACGTTGATGGCGTCGCCGCTCTTCGGGCGATCGAGGTAGCGACCGCCCCAGCGCGCCAGCTCCATGATCGCCGGCTCGAGCGCCGCGCCGTCGACGGTCAGGCGATAGAGGACCGCCGGGACCGGCGGCGGGAGGCGCTCCTTCTCGACGAGGCCGGCACCTTCCAACTCCTGGAGCCGCTTGGCGAGGAGGTTGGTGGTGACGCCGGGCAGCTCCTCGAGGAGATCGGAGTAGCGGCGCGGCCCGAGGAGGAGGTTGCGCACGATGAGCAGCGTCCAGCGCTCGCCGACGACGTCGAGCGCCTTCGCGAGCCCGCAGAACTGACGATAGGAGCGGCGCGCCATGGCCACTCACAATCTGACTTGACTTAGTCGTCCTGTCACTATTAAAAAGTAAAGCATGAGCTACACGGGAACCAGCGCCCCTGCGATCGTGACCTTCGGCATCGGCGGCATCGCCCTCGCGCTGGCGGTGCTCTTCGTCGTCGCCCTGCGCGCGGCCGGCCGCAGCACCGCCCTCGCCACCATCGGCGCCGCCGTCTGGTTGGCGCTCTTCGGCGGCGCCGCCGCGAGCGGCGTCCTTCAGCGCTTCGACCAGCGCCCGCCGCCCCTCGTGCTGGCGCTCGTCGTCATCCTCGCCGGCGCCGTCGCCTTCTCCCGCTCGCGCGCGGGCGCGGCGGTCGCGACGCGCCTGCCGCTCGCCGCGCTCGTCGGCGCGCAGGCCTTCCGCCTCCCGCTCGAGCTCGTCATGCACGAGGCGGCGAAGGCCGGCGTGATGCCCGCTCAGATGTCCTTCTCGCTCGACGGCAGCGGCTGGAACTTCGACATCGTCACCGGCGCCACCGCGATCGTCGTCGCCGCGCTGGCCGCGACCGGCCGCGCCTCCCGCGGCCTCCTCCTCGCCTGGAACGCGCTCGGCACCGCGCTCCTCGCGGTCATCATGACCATCGGCATCGCCTCGACGCCGATCGTCCACGCCTTCGGCGACGGCGCCGCGCTCAACACCTGGGTCGCCTACTTCCCCTTCGTGTGGCTCCCATCGGTGATGGTGGCCTTCGCGCTCACCGGCCACCTCCTCCTCTGGCGCCGCCTCCTCGCCCCGGCGCGGAATAGCGCCCCCGCCCTCGGCGTTCCCTCCGCAAGAGAGACGCCATGACGCTCGTGATCGGCCTCACCGCCGCCGCCGTCCTCATCGGCGGCATCCTCTTCGCCGTCACCCGCCGCCCCGCCGACGGCGACAACGCCAGCAACGACACCGAGGGCGCGCACACCTACGCCGCCACGAAGCTCCACGACGTCGATCCCTGAGCGAACGTCGCTGGCGTCAGAGCGGCAGGAGCGCGCGCGCCCGCCCGCCCACCACGACCGGCAGCGCCAGCGCCCGCGCCGGCCGCGGCGTCTCGTCGACGGGCACCAGGAACGCGCCGCCGCCGCCGTGCCCGTGCGGCACGAAGCGCGCCGTCCCCTCCGCCACCGTCGCCCCCGCGCCGTCGACCCAGGCGAAGGCGCGCGCCTCACCGACGGCGCCGCGCAGCGTGACCTCGCGCCCCCAGCTCAGCGCCCCGTCGCTGCCTACGCGCACGAAGCGGTACCGCGCCGACGGCGCGCCCGACTCCTCGCCGAGCCCCTCCGACGCCCCGCCGCGCCCGACCAGCGCCACCAGCGACGAGATCCGCTTCCACAGCGCCGCGTAGGTGTAGTCGCTCACCCAGACGTCGTCGCAGTACCCCATGAAGTCCTTCGCCGTCGGCGCCAGCAGCACCTCGCGCGACGCGCTCCAGCCCCACACGCTCGTCGCGCCGTTGCGATAGGGGAAGCGCGGATCGGGATCGGTCGTGTCGCACGGCGCGTGCTGCCGTCCGTGCGCGTGGCCGACCTCGTGCACCATCGTCTCCGCCGAGTCCGCGCCGGTGAAGCCGATGCCGGTGCCGACGCGGATCTGCCCGTCGCGCACGTCGTTGACCAGGTAGCTGAGCCCGGTCACGCAGCCGTTGCCGCAGTACTGCGAGAAGTTCCGCGCCGGCGCGACCAGCGCATAGTAGTAGACGTCGGTCGGCGCGCCGTCGTCCTGGCGCAGGCTCACCAGCGTCTCGTTGAGCTCGTCGAAGGACGTGTCGGTGAACTGCCGCGCGTAGTCGATCGGCGCGCGCACGGTCAGCGTGATCGCGCTCGCCGGATGGACGTCGCTCATCCATTTTTGGTAAAGCGAAATCTGCGCGTCGCCGGTGTCGGGAAGCCGCCCCGACCCGTCGCCGCCGTAGCGCACCGGCACCAGCACCACCCGGACCGCGTCGGTCGCCACCAGGCCGAGCGGCGCCTTCGTCCCGTCGCTGGGCCAGCGCGCCGGGCTCACCGTATCGGCCGGCAGCGGCGAGACCATCGCGTCGCGCAGCGTGACCGAGATCGCCGCGTCGGCGGTGAGGACGTCGGCGGGCACCGTGAAGCGGAAGCCGCTGTCGAGGTCGGCGTCCGTCGACGCGCCGCGGATGAGCCGCGTGTCGGTGTAGAGCTGTTCGCCGACGCGCAGCTCGCAGCCGAGCTCGCGCGGCGCGAAGCCGTCCTCGGGCGTGACGAAGACACGCACCAGCGCGCCGCGCCCCGCGGCCAGCGGGACGGTGCCGCGGTCGACGGCCGCCCCGTCCTTGGCGACGGTGACCTTGACCCCTTGATAGGCGGCGACCTCGCTCACCCGCAGATCGGGCGGCAGCCGCAGATCGGTGGTCGTGCCCTTCCCCCCGCGCGCCCCGCTGCCACACCCAACGGCAGCGACGAGGAGCGCCATCATCGACATCGAGCGTCTGTTCACGGCGCGCGAATCCTCCGCGAAGCGCCGCCCCGCGGTCAACTGCGCGCGTTCAGATCGTCGCACGACCGCACCGCTGCGGTGTCCGGGCGCTTCCTGTTACACGGAGCCGGCGAGGCCGGAGATGAGACGGAGTTTCCTGTCTTTCAGAAATCTCCGTCCGAGCTCCGCGCTCCGTTCTCCGTGTGAAAGGAAGCGCCTCGGCGCGCGGACGTTTACGGCCCGGGCGGCGACGCGGCGGGCGTCGGGTAGCGGAGGTCGTCGCAGCTCGCCCCGAGGCTGCCGACCGCGTCGTTGTAGACGTTGTGCGCGTCGACGGCGCGCCCGTTCGCGCGGTTCTTGAAGAGGCGCGAGAGGCCCGCGAACACCACGCCGACCCCGACGGCGCCGAGCCCGGTGCCGAACCAGATCCAGCGGCGCTCCTCGTCGAGCGCGCCCATCAGCCCCGCCGCCCCGACGACGCCGAGCGACCCGCCGATCACGCCGAAGGCGATCGCCGCCGCGCCGTCGGACTGCGCCTGTGTCGCGAGGTCGCGCGCCGCCGGCACGCAGCGCACCACCTCGGGCAGCCCGCGCCAGGTGAGCCCCTCGGACACGCGCCGCCCGCCCTGCCAGATCTGGAAGCCGTTGTCGTAGCGCATCGAGAGCTCGCCGCGCGCCACCACCTTGGGCACGTAGGAGGTCGTCCCGCAGCCGCTCGCAGCGACGGTGAGCGCGACCGCCGTCGTCAGCGCGACCGCCCTCACTGCGGCGCCCCCTCGGACGCCGCGACGGCCTCCGGCGAGCAGGGCGAGCCCGGCACGCGCACCAGATCGATGAGCGCGTTCGCCTGATCGATGCCGCGCACCGACGCGCTCACCGACTCGGCCGGCGCCACCGCCAGCGCCACGTCGACGATCGGCATCACCACCAGCGCCACGATCACCAGATAGGCGAGGGCCTTTCCGAGATCGCCCGAGCCCGAGCTCGAGCTCCCGCCGCCGCTCACGCGCACGCCCGGCGCGCCCACGCCAACGCCCGGGCGCACCGGGACCGTCAGCCCACCGACGGGCGCGAGCGAATGGCGGCGCGCGACGTGCGGCGCCACGAACAGCGGCGGCGACGGCAGCGGCGGCGCGATCCCCGGCGCCAGCGGCGGCGGCGGCGGCAGCCCCCACCACAGCGGCACCCAGAAGGCGGCGCCCGGCTGCCAGGCGTAGGGCGCGCGCACCGGCACCGGCGTCGCGCGCTCCCCGTCGGCGAACTGGATGCGGTCGCTCCCCGTCTCCCACGCGAGCTGCGCCAGGCACAGCCCCGTCGGGGGGACGCCGCCGTGATCGACCTCGACGTGGTTCCCCTTCCAGACCGCGCGCGGCCGCCCGTCCTGCGGCGCCACGTAGGTCGACTGGTAGGAGCACGCCGCGCCGACGAGCGCCAGCGCCGCGACGAGGAGTCGCCCTCTCACGCGCCGTGCGACAGCCACTCGGGCGTCCCGATGGTGGCCTCCTCGAGCTCGAGCCGTCCGGTGTCGTCGAGGCGCCCCTGCCAGCCGACGCGATCGCGGTCGACCTCGCGACGCCGCCCCGCCAGCCGATTGGCGACGAGCTGCCCGTGCACCCACAGCCGCTCGACGACGGCGGCGCTGGCCCGCCGGAGCGCCCCCAGCCCGCCGAGCCCCGAGACGAGCTGCGACACGTCGGGCCGGCGACGACGGCGGAAGCGACGGCAGCCGGCGACCACCACCGCGACGAGATCGGGCCGGAGCTGCCGCTCCTCCAGCTTCACGACGTAGTCGGGCCAGGGCGCGCGGCCTTCTTGATTGACAAATTCTCCGCGCCCCAGGATCCGCCGCAGCGCCCGACGGACGGCGCGCGCGCTGCCGGGCTGGCAGGCGATCGCCAGGACCACCGGGTGGCGCTTGCACCAGCGCTCGAACCCCGGGTGGCGCGCCCCGTCCTCCTCGGACCAGACGAGGTACGCGCGCACGCCGAGGCTCCCGGCGACGACGAGGCACAAGACGAACAGCAGCAAGCCAATCAGAAGCAACATCGCCCGCCCGCTCCGCTTCTCGGTCTCTAGCGATCTCTAGCGTGACGCGGTCGTCACCGGACGACAAGCACCGAGCGATCGGCGTGGTTCACCACCTTCGCCGCCGTCGTGCCGACCAGCCGATCGAGCCCCTTGTAGCCGTGCGCGCCGATGACGATGAGCGTGCAGTCGCGCTCCTTCGCCGCGGCGCAGATCTCCTGCCAGGGGACGCCGACGAGAACCTCGGTCCCCTCGAGGCGATCGGCCGGCACCACCGAGGCCAGCTCGGTGAGCTCCTTCTTGGCCGACTCCTTCAGGACCTCGAGCAGCGACTCCGTCGACATCGTGAAGACGGCGGTCGGGACCTCCGCCGGGATGCGCACCACGCGGACGAGCAGCAGGTGGTCGTCGTAGGTGCGCGCGATGCGGAGCGCGGTGTCGAGGACCGTCGGGGCCAGTTCGGAGGAGTCGAGCGCGACGAGGATGCGTCCCATCGCCGCACGATACCTCAGCGCGGGGCGCGCGCGAAGCGGGCGCGGGCGGCGGCGAGGAGGTCGTCGTAGAGCGCCTCGGGCCCGTCCGCCTGCACCCGGCCGCCGACGACCAGCAGCGTGCGTCCGCCGTCGCGGGCGATCGAGAAGGCCGCCTCGGGATCCGTCGGGGCGCGTCGCCCGGTGGCCCGCGCGGCGTCGGGCGCGAGCGCGCGGAGGAGCTTGTCGTCGACGGGGCGGCCGTCGAAGATCGCCTTCACCGCCGCCACCGGGACAGGGCGCTCGAGCCGCTCGCTGGCGTCGCGCGCGTAGGTCGCGGGCTTGCCGTCGAGGAGCGCGAGGAGCTCGGCCGCCCCGTCGTCGTCGCGCCCGCCACCGCCCGCCACCCAGCGCCGCTCGCCGTCGGGGTCCCACCACAGCGCGAAGGTGAGCTCGTCGCCGCCGAACCCCGGCTCGCACGCGGCGGCGGCGAAGGCGCGCGGCAGCCCGCGCCACAGCGACGGGTCGGCCTTGCCGCTGCCGCCCGTCGCCCAGGGGCTGGCCGGGCTCTGTGGGCGAAGCCGCGGATGACCGCGCCGCCGCCCTTCGACGGAAACCAGACGAAGAAGAAGTCGCCCTCGCCGTTGCGCCACTCGAGGACGCTGGCCGAGCGCCCCCAGCGCGCGGTGTAGAGGAAGCTGCGGTCGCTCTCGTCGGGCCAGAGGATCGCGTCGAGCGCGGCCAGCGCGCGGCACAGCGGGTGGAGCTTCCCCGGCGGGGGCAGCGAATCAGCGACGGAGCGGCGGCGCGCCATGGCGACGACCCTACAGCACCCGCCGCGTCGTGCGCCTGCCCGCGGCGCTGCTTAGTGTAAAGTGGTACTTGACACTTTACATCGCGAGCGCTATTCCTCTCTTCGTGAGCAGGCTCGACCGATTCCTCCCCCGCGCCGTCCGCGATCGCCTCGACCAGGCGCGCCGCGACCTCGAGTCCGTCGCCGCCCACCTCCGCGGCGACAAGAAGCAGCCGTTCGCCTCCCGTCGCGGCGGCGCCCCGGACGCGATCACGCCGCAGCCGACGCCCCCGCCGGTCGCGCGCCCCGCCGCGCTCGCCGGCCGCCCGGTGCGCGTCGACGACGTCATCCGCGAGACGCCCGACGCCGTGACGCTCGTCGTCTCCGATCCGACCGGCCTGCCGTTCGTCTTCACCCCCGGCCAGTTCTTCACCGTCTGCCTCACCGTCGACGGCGAGCCGGTCCGCCGCGCCTATAGCGCCAGCTCCTCGGCGCTCGTCCGCAGCCGCGTCCACCTCACCGTCAAGCGCGTCGCCGGCGGCCGCGTCTCCAACCACCTCAACGACGCCCTCGCCCCCGGCGACACGCTCTCGCTCCTCGGCCCGTCGGGCAGCTTTACTGTCAAGCCGGAAATCGGCGGCCGCCGCCACCTCGTCCTCCTCGCCGGCGGCTCGGGCATCACCCCGATGATGAGCCTCGCGCGCACCCTCCTCACCGTCGAGACCGAGACGCGCATCGACCTCGTCTACGGCAACCGCCGCCCCGCCGACATCATCTTCGCCGGCGCCCTCGCCGAGCTCGCCGCGCAGCACGCCGGCCGCTTCACCGTGCGCCACGTCCTCCAGTCGCCCCCCGACGGATGGGAGGGCGGCCGGGGCCTCCTCACGCGCGACGTCGTCGAGGCCGAGCTCGCCCGCCTCGGCGCGCTCCCCGACGACGCCGCCTTCTTCGTGTGCGGCCCCGAGCCGATGATGAACGAGGCGCGCGCCGCCCTCCTCGCCCGCGGCGTCGCCGCCGAGCGCATCCACGAGGAGCGCTTCACCCAGCCGCACCTCCGCGACGGCAAGGCCGCCGCCGTCACGACGGTCGCGCAGCCGATCACCGTCCGCCGCGGCGGCGTCGAGCGCACGATCGTCGGGGCGCCCGACGACACCGTCCTCGAGTCGGGCCTCAAAGCGGGGCTGCCGATGCCCTTCTCCTGCGCGATGGGCGGGTGCGCCGCGTGCAAGGTCCATCTCGTCGACGGCGAGGTCGACATGGAGGAGCCCAACTGCCTGAGCGCCACCGAGCGCGCCGCCGGCTACGTGCTCGCTTGCGTCAGCCGCGCCAAGAGCCCCGTCACCATCGCGATCCCCGAGGTGCCGCAGTGAAGCGCTCGTCTGCAAAGCCGCCCGCCGCCGCGCCGACGCCGCCGGCGCCGGCGCCGGTCTATCGCATGAAGGACCTGTGCGAGCTCGTCGGCCTGCCGCGCCAGGCGATCCACTTCTACATCAAGGAGGGGCTCGTCCCCGAGGGCACCAAGACCGGCCGCAACACCGCCACCTACGGCCCCGAGCACGTCGAGCGCCTCCGCCTGGTGAAGAAGCTGCAGGAGGAGCGCTTCCTCCCGCTGAAGGCGATCAAGGAGATCGTCGCCCCCGCCCCTGCCGGCGACGGCGACGGCGCGCACGACACCGACTTCACCCCGTCGCAGCGCGAGCTCCTCGGCGAGCTCAAGCGCCGCTTCGCCACGCGCCTCGGCCCGCTCTCGACGGCGACCGACGCCCACCGCGTCTTCGTCGACCCCGCGCCGATCCTGCGCCGCCTCGGCGTGACCCGCGCCGAGCTCGACGAGATCGCGCTCGCCGGCATGCTCACCGTCGACGCCAACGGGCGCGTCGCCCGTGACGACCTCTTCGTCATCGAGTCGTGGGCCGCCCTCAAGGAGGCCGGCTTCAGCGCCGAGCGCGGCTTCAGCCCGCTCGACTTCCGGATGTACGCGCGCGTCGTCGAGACGCTGGTCCGCGACGAGGCGGGCCTGCTCGCCGAGCGCCTGGCCGGCCGCCCCGCCGACGAGATCGTCGAGATGCTCGAGCGCGCGCTGCCGATCGCCAACCAGTTCCTCACCCGCTACCACGCCAAGCTGGCGCGCGCGTTCCTGGCGCGCCAGTGACATTGGTTTGAGCTCAAAGGAGGTCGCAATGCTCCAGTCGGTGTTCGCCCCGCTCCGTCAGAAGACGCTCCGCCTCATGCCCGAGCGCGTGCGCGACCAGGTCGACGCCTACCTCGAGGCGCTCGACGTCTTCCTCGAGATCCGCGACCCGCGCGTCCTCGCCTCGCTCGGCCCGTCGGGCGTCCGCGGCCTCCTCCTCCGCCGCGGCAAGCAGGGCCGCCCGACGACGGTGAAGGCGTCGCACGAGGCCTACTTCGACTGGACCTACCCCGCCGATCAGCCCGAGATGCGCGAGCTCTACAACCGCGCCAAGGTCGGCCAGTGGAACTCGGACACATCCCTCGACTGGCGCACCTCCGTCGATCCGATGAACCCCGAGAGGCCGCTCCTCCCCGACGGCTTCCTCGACTTCGGCCAGCTCGAGTCGCGCGGCATCAAGCTCGACGCGCGCGAGCAGCGCGAGCTCACCTACTCGATCTGCGCCTGGATGCTGTCGCAGTTCCTCCACGGCGAGCAGGGCGCGCTCTTCGCCGCCGCGCAGGTCACCGAGGCGGTGCAGTTCTTCGACGGCAAGCTCTACGGCGCGACGCAGGTGATGGACGAGGGGCGCCACGTCGAGGTCTTCTCGCGCTACCTCGACGAGAAGCTGCAGAAGCTCTATCAGGTGAACGACAACCTCTTCGTGATCATCGACGCCCTCATGTCCGACGGGCGCTGGGACATGAAGTTCCTCGGCATGCAGATCATGGTCGAGGGCCTCGCCCTCGGCGCGTTCGGCACGCTCTATCGGCGCACCAAGGAGCCGCTCCTCAAGAGCCTCCTCAAGATGGTCATCCAGGACGAGGCGCGGCACGTCCACTACGGCGTCCTCGCGCTGCGCGAGCACATCACCAAGCACCTCACCGACAGCGAGCGGCGCGAGCGCGAGGACTGGGCCTTCGAGGTCGCGCTCCTCATGCGCAACCGCTTCATGGCCTACGAGGTCTACGACGAGTGGTTCGCCGGGATCCTCCCGCGGGAGCAGTGGCGCGACGTCGTCAACGCGATGCCCGGGATGCGCGAGTTCCGTCAGGTGATGTTCAGCCGCCTGGTGCCGAACCTGCGCGAGATCGGGCTGCTCTCGCCGCGGATCATGCCGGCCTACGATCGCGCGGGGCTCATGCAGTACTTCGGCGGGCTCGCAGCCGATCGCCTCACCGCCGAGGGGATGCTGTCCGATCTCGACCGCGGGGCGACGACTCCCATCGCCGCGTAGTACGATCCCGATGTGACGACGAACGACGCGCGCGGCACCGCGCTGGTGACGGGCGGCTGCTCGGGGATCGGGCGCGCGATGGCCACCAGCCTCGCGCGCCGCGGGCACGACCTCGTCCTCGTCAGCGAGCGCCCCGCCGAGCTCGCCGCCGTCGCCGACGAGCTGGCGCGCGCGCACGGCGTCCGGGTGCACGCGATCGCCGTCGACCTGGCCCGCCCCGAGGCGGCCGCCGAGCTGCACGACGCCGTCGCCGCGCGCGGCCTCGCCATCGACATCCTCGTCAACAACGCCGGGATGTTCTTCTTCGGCGAGGCCGTCGACGCCGAGCACCGCCGCGCCAACGCCCTCCTCCAGCTCCACGTCGTCACGCCGTCGCTGCTCTGCACGCGCTTCGGCCGCGAGATGCGCGCGCGCGGGCGCGGCCACATCCTCATCGTCTCCAGCATATCGGCCTGGCGGGACTTCCCGGGCATCAGCTACTACGGGTCGAGCAAGAAGTACCTGCGCGGGTTCGCGCGCGCGCTGCGCAGCGAGCTCGGCGTCTACGGCGTCAACATCACCTGCCTGATGCCGGGCGCGACGGCGACGGCGCTCTACGATCCGAACGTCGTCCCCGTCGAGCTCGCGCGGCGGCTCGGCATCATGATGTCGCCCGAGGAGGTCGCCGAGGCGGGGCTGCGCGCGATGTTCGCGGGGCGCGCCGAGTGCACGCCCGGCGCGCTCACGCGGGCGATGGCGATGGCGGCCACGCTCACGCCACAACCGGTGATCGACCTGATTCGTCGACGGGCGCCGTGGCTCCCGCGTCGATCGTAGCGCGCTCTCCTGCACAAGCCTGATTGTCGCGGACGCCGACTCAGCGCACAGTTCGGGCGGGGGAGGCGTCGCGGATGCTCGAAGATCGAGGCGAGCTCGACGAGGGGGGATTTCCGACGGTGGCGGTGATGATCGCCGCTCACGACGAGGCGCTCGCGTCGCTCCTCGACGCCCTCGAGCCGCTGCCGCACGCGCTGCGGGGCGCGCGCTCCTTCGGCGAGGCGCTCTCGTTCGGCGGCGAGCCCGACGTCGGCTGCGGCGTCGTCGATCTCGACTCGCCCTTCGGCGCCGACGCCGCGCGCGCTCTCCACGCGGCGCGCCCCGGGCTGCCGCTGGTCCTCGTGTTCGATGCGCCGCCCGACCACGCGCCGCTCGACGGCTGCGACCTCGCGGCGCGGCGGCTGGCCCCCGAGCTGCTGCGCCTGCGCGTCGGCCTCTACGCCTCGCGCCACCGTCGAGGAGAGGAGCTCAAGCGGCGCGCCCGCCTCCTGCACGCGCGCGATCTCTTCCTCGGCATCCTCGGCCACGATCTCCGCAACCCCATCCAGGCGCTGAAGACCGGCATCGGCCTCGTCGACATGAACCCGTCGCGCGAGCTGCAGGGGCCGGTGCTGGGGCGCATGCGCCGCAGCCTCGATCGGATGGAGCGCATGGTGCGCGACCTCCTCGACTTCACGCGCGCGCACCTCGCCGGAGGGATCACGCTCTCGCTCGGGCGCTGCGACCTCGCCGCCATCTGCCAGCAGGTCGTCGACGAGGCGCGCATGGCCTATCCCGAGCGCGCCATCCGCGTCGCGCTCGACGGGGATCTGACCGGGCTGTGGGACGGACCGCGCGTCGCGCAGGCGCTGGCCAACCTGGTGGTGAACGCGCTCGAGCACGGCCACCGCGAGGTCACCATCGTCGGCGGAGAGGAGGGCGCGGCGGTACGCGTGGCGGTGCACAACGACGGCCCGCCGATCCCGCCCGAGCGCCAGGGCTCGCTCTTCGAGCCCTTCCACCCCTCGCGCCGCAGCCTCGGCCTCGGCCTCTACATCGTGCGCGAGATCGCGCGCATCCACGGCGCCGACCTCGAGGTCCGCTCCTCCGTCGACGACGGCACCACCTTCGCGCTGCGCCTCCCGCGCGTCCCCCCGCACCACCCCCGCGGCGAGCCCCGCCTCTTCGAGGCCTGAGCTCGTTTCGTCGCGCCTTCGCGGCTCGAGGCGCCTCCTCGGACACGGAGGAAGGAGTGCGGAGCGCGGACGAAGTCTTTCTGATTTACAGAAAACCCCAGGGACAAAACCCCAGGGACACGTTCTATGGTGCCATCCCCGCGTCTTCTCTCGGGATCCGCTGCAAAACGCAAAAACGCAAAAACGTGCCGAGCGCGCGGATTCACGTCTAGCAACAACCCGGAGTTTCGCGTTTTGCAGGAGACCGCCAGTCCTCCCGCGGGGTTGCGGGTATAGAACGTGTCCCTTTTCGTGCTACTCCCAGATGACGGTCTGGCGGACGGAGAACCAGCGCTCGAGGTGCGGGCCGACGAGCTCCTCGATCTTGGCGCGCTTGATCTTGAGGGTGGGGGTGAGGCGGCCGTTCTCGATCGACCACGGCTCCTTGGCGACGACGAAGAACTGCAGCTGCTCGTAGTGCGAGAGGCGCGCGTTGACCGACTCGAGCAGCGCCGCGAGCTGCCGCTCGACGTCGGCGCGCAGGGCGTCATCGAGGCGCTTGCGGACGTCTTCGGCGAGCACCAGCGTCGCGAAGGCCGACGGCTGCCCGACGCCCGCCACGCAGGCGATCTCGACGAGCGGGTGCTCGTGGAGGAGATTTTCGATCGGCGCCGGCGCGACGTACTTCCCCTTCGCCGTCTTGAACAGCTCCTTCACGCGCCCGGTGATCTTGAGGAGGCCGTCGGGCCGCCGCTCGCCGCGATCGCCCGTCTTGAAGAAGCCGTCCTCGGTGAACGCCGCCTGGGTCAGCTCGGGGTCCTTGAAGTAGCCGACCATCGCCCCCGGGCTCTTGATGAGGATCTCGCCCTCGTCGCTGAGCTTGACCTCGACGCCCTCGTGCGGGACGCCGACGTACCCCGGCGCGTTCTTCTCCTCGGTGGAAATATGGCTATACGCAAAATCCTCCGTCATCGCGTAGCCCTCGAGGAGGTTCAGCCCGAGCTTGCGGTACCACTTGATGAGCTCGGGCGAGATCGGCGCCGACCCCGACCCGGCGAGCCGCACGTTCTCGAGGCCGAGGCCGGTCAGCACCTTCTTGGCGATGATCCGTTTGACGATGGGGATCGACAGGAGGAGATCGAGCCGCTTCGGCGGCAGCTTGGTGAAGACGCCCTGCTGGAACTTCAGCCACAGCCGCGGCACCGACAGGAACAGCGTCGGGCGCGCGCGCCGCAGATCCTGGAGGAAGGTGTCGAGGCTCTCGGCGAAGAAGATGTGCCCGCCGGTGATGAAGGACGTGCACTCGACGTACGCGCGCTCGAAGACGTGCGCGAGCGGCAGGTACGAGAGCACGCGATCGTCGTCGCGGCGCCCGCCGAGGCGGTTGATCATCCCCAGCGCCGCGGTGGTGATGCGCCCGAACGCGTGCATGACGCCCTTGGGCCGCCCCGTCGAGCCCGAGGTGTAGATGAGCATCGCGATGTCGTCGGCGGCGCGCGCCGGGCGCCCCTCGAGCGGCGCCGTCTTCGCGATGAGCTCCTCCCAGCGCGGCATCGCCGCAGCGGCCTCGGGCGGCGCGAGCGGCAGCGCGATCTGCGTCACCGACGACGGGACGCCCGGCGCCTGCGCCGCCCAGCCGTCGAGCTTGCCGACGAACAGCACCTTCGCCTCGCTGTGCTCGAGGACGTAGCGGATGGTCTCCGCGCTCTCCGTCGGGAAGATGGCCACCGTCGTGAAGCCGCCCATCCAGATGGCCAGCTCGGCGATGAAGAAGTGGGCGCAGTTCTTGGTGAGCATCGCCACGCGATCGCCCGGCTGCAGCCCGAGCCCGCGCAGGTGGGCCGCCATGCGGCGCGCCTCGTCGAGGACCTGCCCCCAGGTGTAGTCGCGCACCCGGCCGCCGCCGAGCGGCTGCGTCAGATAGACGCGATCCCGCCACGCCGCCTCGTGCTCATAGACATAATCGAGGATGAGCTTGTCCGCCGCCATGGCGGGCAGTGTACACGGTCAGATTGCGAAGGTGACGAGCGACGAGCGGCCGTCGGCGCCGGTCGCGGCGACGACGAGGGTGTGCTCGTCGAGGAGGTCGAGGCCGCGGAGGAACGTCCCCTCGGGCGCGACGTAGACGTCGGTGACCGCGCCCGTCGCGTCGAGGGCGTGCACCTCGTGCTCGTAGAGCGCGAAGAGGCGCGTCCCGTCGGTGGCGAGCTCGGGGATGAAGCGCGGCGCCGGGATCTCCGTCTTCGCGACGACGTCGTCGCGCAGGATCACGAGCGCCCCCGGCGGCGTCTGGAAGTCGTAGGCGATCATCCTGTGCTCGTCCGGCTCGACGCGCAGGAGGCGCGAGAACGCGATAGACAGGAAATCGAGGCTCTTGGTCCAGGTGCGATAGGTCTTCCGCGCCTCGAGGCTGGAGAGCGGCTCGAAGCCGTCGCGCGTCGCGTTCAGGCGATAGAAGGCCGACGTCGACGTCCCGCCGCAGAGCACCAGCTCCTCGGCGCGCGGCCAGTGCGGGCGCAGGTTGTCGACGGGGAGGGCGTCTGGCGCGCGGAGCGGCGCCGCAGTCCCCGCGACCAGATCGATGAGCGACCCCGACCCATCGCGCGCGAACAGCGCCACGCAGCGCCCGTCGCCGGAGAGGCACCACGCCGCCAGCTCGGTGCGATGGGGCGCGACCGCCACGCTCACCACCTCGGCGCCGCTCGGCTCGACCACACGCACGCTTGCCCCGTCGGTGAGGACCAACTGCGCCGTCCCCGGCCGCCGCTGCAGCCGCGACACCGCCCCGCCGATCGGGGACACCCGCACCGGCGCGTGCCGTCGCGGCGCCCGCCGGCAGCGCCCGCGTGGCCAGCCACCCGGCGGCGATCTCCCGCGCATCCCCGCGTCCGCGCGCGGCGACGAGGCGCATCCCCGCCATCGCCCGCTCGTCGAGGAACAGCCCGAGCACGCTCGCGATCTGCGCGATCAGCAGATCGTGCGCCGGCTCGTCGACGACGCGCGCCAGCAGCTCGTTCAGCGCCGGCACGATGCGCGGATCGAAGCTCTTCCCGAGCGCCCACACGACGCCCGGCGCCGCCACCGACTCCCCGCGCACGATCGCCAGCAGCCCCTCGACGGCCTCGAACGCCGCCACCGGCGACAGCCGCCGCGCCTCCAGCGCCAGGCCGATCGCGCGCACCTCGTCCGGGCTCGGCATCAGCTGAAGTCGAGCTTCTTTCCGTCGGGGAGCGAGGTCACCACCTCCACGCGCCCCGCAGCCACCAGCTCGCTGATCTGGCTGCGCAGCGCAGCGACGGGCAGCGCCGCGTCCCCCGTCGCCGACAGCCCGACCCAGCAGTCGCGCCCGCCGCGCTTGGCGGCGTAGAGGCACGCGTCGGCCAGCTTCAGCACCTCTTCCCAACCGAGCTCGAAGTGATCGGGCACGAACGGAAAGGCGCAGAACCCAATCGAGCAGCTCTTCTCCAGAAACACCCCGTCGCCGAGATCGAATCGGTGGGCGCGCACCGCCGCGCGAATGCGCTCGGCCAGCGTGCGCGCCTCGGTGCGATCGGTGTCGCGCGCGATCACCAGGAACTCCTCGCCGCCCCAGCGCGCCGCCGTATCCGACGAGCGGCACACCGACACCAGGATGTCCCGCATCTGCAACAGCACGCGATCGCCGGCCGCGTGGCCGTGGGTGTCGTTGACCTGTTTGAAATGATCCAAATCCACCATCAAAAACACCAAATCGATATTCCGCGCGCGCCGCCCGTCGTGCCGGTCGCGCCACGCGCGCTCGACCTGCTTCACGCTCTGCGGCAGCGCGAGGTCGAGCCAGCGACGGTTGCGCAGCCCCGTCAGCGGGTCGGTCACCGTCAGCTCGGTGAGCTGCTGGTTCGCCGCCGCCAGCTCGGCGGTGCGCGCCGCCACCAGCGCCTCGAGCTCCTCGTTGCGCTCGCGCAGCGCGCGCAGCCGCCAGCGCACCAGCTGCCCGATCGCCAGCGCCGCGACGAGCGCCAGGAGGAGCCGCGCCCACCACGTCCCCCACAGCGGCGGCCGGATGCGGAAGGTGAAGCCGCGCGTCGGCCCCCACGGCCCGCGATCGAAGCGCGCGCGCACCTCGAACCGATACTGCCCCGGCGGCAGCGCGGTCCAGCGCGCCAGCCGCACCTCGTTCTCGCGCCACCCTGGCTCGAAGCCGACGAGCCGCACCTCGTGCCGCACCTTCCCCTCGTTGACGAAGCTCAGCCCCGAGAAGCGCACCTCCAGCGTCGACGCGTCGTGCGTGACCTCGAACGGCGCCCCGCCCGGCGAGGCCGGCACCACCGCCGTCCCCAGCGTCGCGAGGAGCACCGCCGGTGCGGGCGGCGACGGCGGCCCGACGTAGCGCGCGCCATCGAAGCGCGCCAGCCCGCCGGTCGTCCCCAGCCACACCGCCCCCGACGGCTCGGCCCAGAAGGCGCGCGCGTCGCAGTCGTCGCCCGGCATCCCGTCGGACTGCGTGAAGTGCTCGTGCACCCCCGACGGCGAATAGACGTGCGCGCCCCGCCCGGTGCCGATCCACAGCCGCCCCGCCGCGTCCTCCCCCACCAGATAGACGCGCTCGCGCTCGCCCCCCGACGCCGCCGGGTCGACGTGCACGATCGCCGTCGGGCGCGCCGCCGCGTCGAGCGCTAGACAAGAAATCCCCAGCGGCTCGAAGTAGGCCACGCAGACCTGCCCGTCGCGTCGCACCGCCACGTAGCTGACGTGCGTCGCCAGGAGGCCGTCCTTTTTTGTCAAGCGCCGCCACGCCCCGCCGCGCGGCCGCACCGCCAGCCCCGCCTCGCCCGCCGCCAGCACCCGCCCCGCGCCGTCGACGACGACGTCGGCGATGCGCTCCTCTGGCTGCGACTCGGGCAGCGGCTCGCGCCGGAACTTGCCGTCGGCGAAGCGGAAGAGCCCCGCCTTCCCCGTCGACGCCCAGAGGAACCCGTCGGGGTCGCGCGCCAGCGCCTGGATGCGCCCGCCGGCGAGGCCCGCCGCCTCGCCCCACCGCCCGGTCACCCGCGCGCGCGCCCCGCCGTCGCGCGGCAGCTCGACGCGCACCAGCTCCGGCGGCGTGCCGGCGAGGTAGGCGGCGTCCTCGCCGTCCCACACGATGCTGCGCACCACCAGCTCCTCGGTCCCCGCCACCGCGCGCCAGCCGCGCCCGTCGCCGCGCGCCAGCCCGCGGCTGGTCCCCGCGAACAGCGTCCCGGTGCGCGGCTGCCGCGACACCGCCCACACGTTGTGGTGCGACATCCCCTCCTCCTCGCCGTGGCGACGGAAGAGGCCGCGCCCGACGACGCGCTCGAGCGTCCCGCCCGCGAGCCACACCGATCCCTCGGTGTCCTCGTAGACCGCGCGCACCGTCTTCGTCGGCAGCACCTCGCTCGCGTTCGGCTGCCCGGGCGCCTCGATCGGCGACACGCCGCCCTCGACGGCGGTCCAGACGCGCCCGCGCGCGTCGACGGTGATGGTGCCGTCCTCCGACAGCGACGAGCGCCCCGGCAGCACCGCGAACGCCGCCCCCGCGCCGCGCACGAACACGCGCCGCTCGGCGATGACGATGGTGCGCCCCCACGGATCTTCGACCACGTCGGTGACCGCGCCGCCGAACAGCGCGCGCCCCGCCGCCTCGTCGACGAGCACCTCGCGCCGCCCCGCCCGCGTCCACAGCTCGACGGCGCTCCCCATCGCGACCACCACCTCGCCCGCCGCGCCCGCGCGCGGCCAGAGCGCCGCCGGCCCCGCCCCGCTCCACGTCGCGACGGGGGCGAAGCGCTCGCGCGACTCCTCGACGAAGAAGCCGGCGCGCAGCGACACCCACGCCCGCCCGTCGCTGCCAGTGCGGACGGCGCGCACCTCGACGCGCGGCAGCCCGTCCCGCTCGTCGACGGCGCGGAAGCGCTCGGGCATCCCGGCGCCGCGCGCCAGCCCCTCCCAGGTCCCCGCCCACACGCGCCCGTCGGGGCCGACGTCGAAGGCGGTGATCACGTTCGACGGCAGCCCCTCGTCGGTGCCGAAGCGCTGGAAGCGGTTGCCGTCGTAGCGATAGATGCCGTCCTCGGTGGCGACCCACAGGAACCCGTCGCGGTCCTGCTGCAGATCGAACACCGCGAGGTTGGTGAGGCCGCGCTCGCTGTCGTAGCTCCGTCGCGGGACGCGCCCCGCCGGATCGCGAGCCGGCTCGTCGGCGCGCACGACGCCGCAGGCCAACACCCCGAGGAGCACGATCGTGCGTCCGAGACAACCCACCCCGCTTCATCGTACCATCCCGCGACCACTCACAGGGGGGATCGGATGCGCCTCGCGCTCGCCGTCGTCGGCATAAGTGTCCTCGCGGTGCCTGCCTCTGCGCAGGCCTTCTGCGGCTTCTTCGTCGCTGGCAGCGACGCGAAGCTGACCAACAACGCCTCGCAGGTCGTCCTCGTGCGGAAGGGGAACCGCACGGTGATGAGCATGAGCAACAACTACCAGGGCCCGCCCGAGGACTTCGCGATGGTGGTGCCGGTCCCCGTCGTCCTCAAGAAGGAGGACGTGCGCACGCTCCCGCACGACGTCTTCGACAAGGTCGAGGCGCTCTCGGCGCCGCGCCTCGTCGAGTACTGGGAGCAGGACCCCTGCTGGAAGCCCGAGCCGGTGAAGTACAAGAAGGGCGGCCGCGTGTACGAGTCGGCGATGCCGCCGCCCGCGCCCGGCGGTGGCGGCGGCTACGGCGTCAAGATCGAGGCGCAGTTCGTCGTCGGTGAGTTCCAGATCGTGATCCTCTCGGCGAAGGACTCGGGCGGCCTCGAGCGCTGGCTGAAGGACAACAAGTACAAGATCCCCGACGGGGCGGCGGCGGCGCTGGCCCCCTACATCCGCGAGCAGTCGAAGTTCTTCGTCGCCAAGGTCGACGTGAAGAAGGTGAAGCGCGACGCGCACGGGATCGCGGTGCTCTCGCCGCTGCGCTTCGCGTTCGACTCGAACGAGCTGCGCCTGCCGGTGCGCCTCGGCCTCCTCAACGCCGCGGGCGATCAGGACCTCCTCGTCTACGTGCTCTCGCCGACGTCGCGCTTCGAGGTGGCCAACTACAAGAACGTCTTCATCCCGACGAACCTCGAGGTCGCCGACGAGGTGCGAAAGTCGTATGGCGCCTTCTACGCCGAGCTCTTCGATCAGACGCTGAAGCAGGCGGGCGGCAAGGCCGTGGTGACCGAGTACGCGTGGCAGACGACGTCGTGCGATCCCTGCCCGGTGCCGCCGCTGCAGCCGAGCGACCTCGCCACGCTCGGCGAGGAGGGGCCGCCCCCCGCCGAGGATCCGCAGGGCGGCGCGCCGGTGCCGACGAAGAAGAAGCTGGCGATGCCCCCGGGCCCGGGCGGCTTCTTCGGCGACTTCTCGCCGTGGGTGCTGACGCGCATGCACACGCGCTACTCGAAGGCGACGCTCTCGGAGGACCTCCTGTTCCGCGAGGCGAAGCCGGCCATGGGCGGGCGCGCGAACTGGGACGGCACGCCCGCCGATCAGGGCGCCACCGTCGGAGACAACCAGACCAACAACTTCCAGGGGCGCTACATCATCCGCCACTACTGGACCGGCCCGGTGAAGTGCAGCGACCCGATCTACAACCGCTGGGGCGGCCCGCCGTCGTCGAGCGGCGAGCTCGGCGCCACCCCGCAGCCCGAGGCCGCCCGCGATCTCGCCAACGCCCCGCGCGGCAAGGTCACCCTCTCGAAGGTCGTCCGCAGCGCCGTCCCCACCCTCGGCCTCATAGGCCAGCCCCCACCGCGCCGCCCCGGCCAGAAGTAGCGGATTTTCCGTCTAGCGGTTGAGGACGACGATGGCGGCGTTGAGCGCCGTCGCGAAGAGGATCCAGCCGAGGTAGGGGACGAGCAGCGCGCCGGCGACGCGCCGCACGCGCCAGAACTGCACCAGCGTCAGCGCGACGACGACGTCGAGCGCCAGGATGTCGACGAGCGCCCAGCCGGGGCGCCGCGCGTAGAAGAAGATCCCCGCCCAGGCGACGTTGAGCAGCAGCTGCACCGCGTAGAGCGCGAGCCCGCGGCGACGGGCGCGGCTCCAGGTGGCGAGCGTCCCCCGGCCGCTGCGCGCGCGCCACACCCGCCACGCCGCGACGGCCATGAGGATGTACAGCGTCGCCCACGCCGGCCCGAACAGCCACCCCGGCGGCGTCCACGCCGGCTTGACGAGCCAGCCGTAGAACGACCGCCCGCCGTACGCCGCCTCGGGCATCATCCCCGGCATCGTCAGCGCGCCACCGACGAGGGCGACGGCGAGCACGATCGCCAGCGACCCGACGAGGCCCGCCCACCAGCGCCTCCGCTCGTCGCTCGGCGACGCGGCGCGTAAGCCGCTCACCCCTCGCGTCCCTCCCGTCCCTCCCGTCGTGGTCGTCATCTGAGGCATGCGCCTCGTGAGATGCGCGCTCCATGCCGTAAGGGGGCGTGATACTGTGGAGAGGCACGCAGCACGCGCGGCCGCTGCGTCGATGGGGTTGGGAAGAATGGCGGAAGAGCTCCGTAGTGTGACAACCGTGAGCACCTCGATCGCCTACCCCTCGACGTCGACGACGGCCCGCCCCTCTCGGTTCGCGCGCGCGCTCGCGCCCGGCAAGTGGGTCCTCCGCGCCGTCGGCAACGCCGCCTTCCTCGCGGCGCTCGTCCCGGCGCTCATCACCCTGCGCGTCGTCGGGCCGTTCATCCTCCGGCGCGCGATGCGCGGGTAACGCCGCGCGCTCCGCTCAGCGCGGCGCGAAGTAGAACAGCCGCCCCTCCTGCCGCATCACCCCGGCGGCCCGCCCGGCCTCCTCCCCCTGCCCCCAGAAGTAGTCGACGCGCGCGCCGCGGATGCCGCCGCCGGTGTCGCTGTCGACGACGAAGCGGCGCAGCGCCACGAACCGCGCCGCCGCGTCGGGCGCCCCCGCCTCCCAGCGCGGCCCGGTCGTCACCAGCAGCCCGAGCGCCCCCTTCGGCGCGTAGCGCGCGTCGGTGGCGATGGTGCGCCCGCCCGCCGTCGGCGTCCCCAGCGACGTCGCCGCCCCGCGCCTCCCGTCGCTGCGCGGCTTGAAGAAGGTGTAGCGCGGATTTTTGTCTAGCACCTCGCGCAGCGCCTCCGGGGCGAGGCCGCGCAGGTGCGCCACCACCTCCTGCATCGAGCGCGGCGGCGGCTGGAGGTGCGCGAGCGCGCGCGCGATCGAGACGTGCGGGTGGTGGTTCGATGCCGCGAAGTCGAGCGCCAGGAGGCGCCCGCCGTCGTCGACGAGCCGCACCACGCCCGAGCCCTCGGTCTGCAGAACGAAGGCGTCGATGGGGTCGACCCAGGCCAGCTCGAGCCCGCGCCCGTCGAGCGCGCCACCGGGGCGGCGATCGATCGCGGCCCGCGTCAGCGTCGGATCGGCGGGCGTGAGGGCCGCAGGCGCGCGGTAGAGCGGCTGCGTGAAGCGCGCGGTCGCGCGGCGCGCACCGTCGACGATCGGCTCGTAGTAGGAGGTGACGAGGAGCGGCTCGTCGGGCGCAGCGTACTCGACGACCTCGACGCCGTCGCCGCCGAGGAGCGCGCGCAGCGCCTCGGGTCCGCGACGCGCCGCCGCCGCCGCCTCGCGCAGGAAGGCCGCGTAGCGCGGCGCCGCGATCGCCCGCGCACCGACGGAGAGCGGCGCCCCGCGCGCGACCACCGCCGCCGCCTGCGCCTCCAGCGTCGCGGCCAGCGCCGCGGCGTCGTCGGGGCCGCCCTCCTCGTCGAGCGACGGCCGCGCCTCGACCGCGACCGCCACCAGGCGCGGCTGCGCCGCGAGCGCCCGCTCGACCCGCGAGGGACGCGGCGCGATCGGTGGCGGCACCACCGTCGGCGGCGCGGGCCGTGTCGTCGCGCACCCCGCAGCCAGCGCGGCCCCGACGACGATCGCCCACGCCGCGCGCACGCCCCGCTACTCCACCTTGAAGGCGACCTCGCCGAGCTTCGCGCCGTCCTCGGCCTGCGTCTCGACGGTGTAGCTCCCCGGCGCCGGCGTCTTCCGGCGCGAGTTCACGCGCCACCGCTTCGACTTCACGTCGAAGGCGACCTTGAAGACCTCCTTGCCGTCCTTCTTCCAGACGTGCTGCACCTTCTTGCCGTCGGCGCCCGTGACGTTCGTCCACACGTAGACGGTGTCCGTCGCCTTGAAGGCCTCGCCGGCCCCCGTGATCTCGCGGTTCTCGATGCCGGTCCCGGCCTTCATCTCGGCCTTCGCCGCGGCGTCCTCGGCCCACGCCGCGCCCGACATCCCCACCATCAGCGCAACCCCGATCACCAGTCGTCTCATCATGTGCCCATCGTACGGCACGGAGTGGTGTCCGATCCCCTGGCGGTTGGGATAAAATCCCCGGATGCTCCGATTCTCGAACGATCCGAATGTGGCCGAGTCCCAGATGCACGCCGTCATCTTCTTCCTGACGACGTTCGGGTATATCGACGGGGACTTCGACCAATCCGAGAAGAGCTACGTGCGCAGCCAGATCGGCAAGCTCGTCACCGAGCGCGTCGAGGCGGCGATCAGCGACGCGGCGATGCGCGCCGAGCTGATTGACAAATATACCCGCCACTTCAACGAGGTCTTCGAGGGCATCGACCAGCGGGTGAAGGACCTCCTCACCGAGCCGGTCGCCGCGGGTGAAGACCAGGCGACCTTCGTCCACACCAAGCTCAAGCAGCAGTGCTTCGAGATCCTCCAGTCCTTCGACCGCGACGGCCAGGAGCAGCTCCTGTCGGCGATCGACGAGCTCATCGTCGCCGACGGCGAGGTCCACCCCGCCGAGGTGAAGTTCCGCGCCGAGATGTCGGCGCTCCTCGAGGCCGACCTGGGCGTCGAGCTCGTCGAGGAGGGGGGCGCAAAGCCGCAGGTGCGCGTGACCGCGCCGGTCGCCGCGCCGCGCGTCCTCGAGACCCACCCCTTCTTCGAGCCGTTCGAGCACCATTATTCCGCAGACAAAAAAGTCATCGCCCAGCAGATCGCCGCCGACCGCGCGCTCCTCGACCGCGCGCTGTCGGTGATCGCCGAGCAGCGCGCGCGCGGCGCGGGCAAGCTCGCGGGCAAGAAGAGTGTCGCCGAGATCGCCGCCGGCGAGTCGTTCCTCGACGGGCACACCTACGTGCAGCGCTCGGCCCCCGGCAAGCGCTACGAGCTGCTCGTCCTCGGCGATCTCCACGGCTGCTACAGCGTCCTCAAGGCGGCGATCCTCCAGTCGCGCTTCTTCGAGAAGGTGAACGCCTTCCGCGCCGACCCGGCCAACAACCCCGAGCCGAAGCTGATCCTCCTCGGCGACTACATCGACCGCGGGCTCTTCAGCCTGAACGGCGTCTTCCGCACGGTGCTGCAGCTCTTCGTCACCGCGCCGGAGTTCGTCTTCCCGCTGCGCGGCAACCACGAGTACTACATCGAGCACCAGGGCAAGATCTACGGCGGCGTCTCCCCGTCGGAGAGCATCAACTCGCTGAAGCCGCTCGTGCCGATGGACGCCTTCCGGCACTACATGCAGCTCTTCGAGTCGATGCCCAACTTCCTCCTCTTCGACGAGCTGCTCTTCGTCCACGCCGGCATCCCGCGCGACCGCGAGATCAAGGCCAAGTGGAAGGATCTCTCGTCGCTGAACGACCCCGACATCCGCTTCCAGATGATGTGGAGCGACCCCTCGAAGGCCGACGTCATCCCGGCCGACCTCCAGGACAAGAGCTCGCGCTTCGCCTTCGGCAAGCTCCAGTTCCGCGCCTTCATGCAGAAGCTCGGGTGCCACACGCTGGTGCGCGGGCACGAGAAGGTGGCCGCGGGGATCGAGCGCGTCTACGACGGCGACGAGGGGACGCTGATCACGCTGTTCTCGGCGGGCGGGCACGACAACAACGACCTCCCCGAGAACAGCGGCTACCGCAACGTGACGCCGATGGCGCTGACGATCACGCACGGGCCCGAGGGGACGGTGATGACGCCGTGGGCGCCCGACTACCGCGCCTACAACGACCCGGCGCGCAACGCCTTCTTCAAGGTGCCGCCGGAGATCGAGCACCGCGCTTGACAGAAAATCGCCGTCGCGACGGCGGAGGGGGAGCGAGATGCAGCAGCGGACCGTGTTGGCGCTCGGCGCCGGGGTGGTGCTCGGCGCGGGGCTGGCGCTCGCGCTGGCGGCCTGCACCTATCACATCAACGTGCAGGTGACCTTCCCCGACAAGCCGCTCCGGGTGGTCGTCGTGAAGGAGGGCGGGGACACGACCGCGGTCGCCGGCGACGGCAGCACCGACGGCGGCATCCCGCCCGACACCACGCCGCCGATGGCGCGCGGCACGCCGCAGCGGAAGCCGATCGCCGGCGGGCCGCTGGCCATCGCCGACGCCGGGACGCTCGTCTTCGTCGAGTACGCCGGCGGCAGCGACGGCTCGTCGATCCGCGTCGTCGAGGTGAGCGGGCGCGGCGCGCAGGCCTGCGCCGACGGGCGCGACAAGAACGAGCTCTGGCGCTTGACGAAAAATCGCCGCTGGGATGCGCAGCAGGCGGTGGCGAGCGGCAAGGTCCTCTGCGCCGAGACCGCCGACGGCGCGAGCGGCGACGGAGACGTCGTCTGGCTCACGCGCTGAATCGCGGCCTCGCGTCGTCGCTGGTGCTGGCGTCGACGCTGGCCGCCGGCTGCGCCGCGCGCCTGCCGCCGCCCGACTGGCCGCCCGCCGAGGCGACCGACCTCCCGCCGTCGCCGCTCCAGCCCCCGCGCTCGCTCCTCGTCGTCGCCACGCACGTCGATCTGTCGCCCTTCGGCGCCGCGCTCGAGAGCGCGCTGGCGGCGCTCGGCCCGTCGGAGCGCCGCGGCCGCGTCGCGCTGCCGGGCGGCGGCGCGCTCGGGTGGGAGCTCGGGCGCGCCCCGCTGGCGTTGACGGTGACGCCGCCGCGGGGCGACGGAGACGCGGTGGTGCACGTGACCGAGCGGATCGCGCTCGCGCTGTCGTTCGACGCCGGCGCGAGCGCGCGCTGCACCACCGACGGCGCGGCGCTCGTCGTCTCTGCCGAGGCGACGCCCGCGCTCGCGCCCGGCGACGGCCTCGCGCTCGCGCTCGAGGGCGCGCGCATCTCCGTCGAGGTCGAGGGCGCCGCCCGCTGCGCGATCGGGCTCGGGCCCGCGCCAGCCGCGTCCGCGCCTCGGGACGCGCCGCGCTCGTCGGGCGCCGCCGTGCAGCTCGGCGTCGCGCTCGGCCCGCTGCTGCGTCCGCTGTTCGCGCCGCTGGCGGCGCTCGCGTCGACGGCGCTCGGCGCGGCGCGCGTCCCGCTGTCGTCCGTCGAGCGCCAGCTCGTCGAGGCGCTCGCCGCGCCGATCCCCATCGCGCGCGCCGACGGGAGCGCCGCCTGCCTCGCGCTCCACGCCGGCGATCTGATCCTCGGCCCGATCGACGCCGCCTCCGACGGGCGCGCCGCGCTCGACGTCGCGCTCGGCCTCGAGGTCGCGCCGGTGCTCTCGCTCGCCCCCTGCCCGCCGCCGCCGCCGTCGTCGTCGCCACGGGCGCTGCGCGTGGCGCGCGCCCCGCTCGCGGCCCGCTTCACCGTCGAGGCGCTGATCGCGATCCCGCTCTCCACCGTCGAGGACCAGCTCCGCGCCGCGCTCACCGGCACCACGCTCGGCGCCGGCCGCCGCGCCGTCACGCTCGGCGCCCCGTCGCTGCGCAGCGCCCGCGGCCGCCTCTTCGTCTCCGTGCCCGTCGACGGCGCGCTCCACGGCACGCTCCTCCTCTGGGGCACGCCCACCGTCGAGCCCCCCGCCGCGATCGGCCTCCCCGACCTGCGCCTCGCGCTCGCCTCGCGCTCCGCGCTCGAGCGCGCCCACTTCGCGCGCCTCGCCGCCGACGACGCGCCCGGCGCCCCGACCGCCCGCGCACGCGCCGCGCTCCGCCGCGATCTCTCCCCGCTCGTCGACGAGCTGCGCGCCGCCCTCGCCGCCCCGCGCGCGCTCGGCGGCGCCCTCCTCGCCCCGACGATCGCCGCGCTCCGCCCCGCCGCCGTCCGCGTCGCCCCCGAGGGAATCCGCTTGACAATCATCGCCGACGGCACCGCCCGCCTCACCCTCCCCGTCGCCGAGGCGCCGCGGTGATCGAGCTCGGCCTGGTCCTCGGCGTCCTCGCGCTCCTCGTCGGCGGCGGCGCCTTCCTCGCGCTCACCCCCTGGTGGTGGGTCTTCGGCGGCGGCCTCCTCCTCATCGCGCTCGGCCTCGCCGTCAGCGTCCCGGCCGGCGCCTACTACCACCTGCTCCTCTACCGCGCCGTCGACCGCGCCCGCCTCCCGCGCAGCTGGTGGCTCTTCCCGACGCGCTCGCACGACCTCATCCCCGACGACGCCCGCCCGCGCGTCCTCTTCTGGTTCAAGCTCGGCGCCGCCGGCTTCGGCGCCGCCCTCGTCGGCTGCGTCCTCTTCGCCATCGGCGCCCTCCGCTCATGACGGGGTCACTCTCCTATTGACCTTCCGACCGGGCAAAGGATCAGGAACTTGCGCGGTGAGGCGGAGTTTGATCTATCGATGGGATGAGACCTACAGGCACGAAGCAGGAGCTGGAGGTTCGGCGGCGGCTCGCGGTGA
>Ga0272446_1000439_pt1 | contig 66085 bp, 44 predicted proteins | sample YNPCB0061_FD_194587 | JGI IMG/M metagenome (GOLD analysis project Ga0272446, IMG submission 194587) | Hot spring microbial mat communities from Yellowstone National Park, WY, United States - YNP-CB-006-1 | ecosystem: Environmental > Aquatic > Thermal springs > Hot (42-90C) > Sediment | place...
GTTTGCGTCTTGAAGCTCTGCCGTGCGCTCATTGACAAGCCTTGTAAGTTCTTGGGCGCGGCGTTCGAGCAGTTTTACTCGTGTGCGATAGCCCACATAGCCGCCAAGCACCAACGCCACAGCACAAAAGGCTCTGAACCACCACGTCATCCACCAAGGCGGCACCACCACAAGCCTTAGCACCGCGCCCTGAGCATTCCACACGCCGTCGTTGTTGCTGGCTTGCACACGCAACACGTACTTGCCCGGATTGAGGTTGGTGTACGTAAATTCGCGCCGTGTTCCTGCGTCAATCCAGTCTTGGTCGAAGCCCTCCAACTTGTACCGATAGCGGTTGTATTGGCTCAGTCGAAAATTCAATGCTGTCGCCTCAAAACTCAAATAATTGTCAGCATAGTGCACGGTTACAGTATGACATTCCTCTATCGCGCTGTCCAACGCCACAGGTCGGTTAAAGACCTTAAACCCCGTGATATAGACTGGCGGAACGTGGGGATTGTCCTGCACGCCGTCGCTTTGAATTTCATTTAACCCCGCCACACCGCCAAAATAGAGCCGCCCGCCCGCACCCTGAGCTACCGCAGCCGTGTTAAATTCCGATGACTGCAAACCATCGCTTTTGGTATAGGTGCGAAACTGTGGAGATTGTTTGTCGTCTTGTGGCAAGGTCATCATGGTCAAGCCCTTATTTGTGCTTATCCAGAGCCGTCCCAAACGGTCTTCGGCAATGCCGCGCACAACGTCGTTCGGCAAGCCTTCTTGTTCACGAAACACCGTAAAACTTTGCGTGTCGCGGTGGAAACGGTGCAAGCCACCGTCAGTGCCTATCCACAGGATTCCAGCACGGTTTTCCATGATAAAGCGGATGCTTTTGTTGCTCAAGGCACGAGGGTTGTCGGGCTGTGCTTTGTAGGTAGTACACGTTTCGGTTTTGCGGTCAAACGCGCACAAGCCGCCGCCAGAGGTTCCCACCCACAGCGTGCCAAAACGGTCTTCACACAACGCCACCACACGCTTATCGCTGAGGGCTTTCGGGTCTGCTGGGTCGGCTTTGTAAAACGTGGTCGCGCCTGTGGTGGGGTCAAATTTGCACAAGCCCTGCGCCGAAGTTCCCACCCACAGCATACCGTCCTGAGTTTGGCAGAGGGCTTCGATGCTATTGTTGCCCAAAAATCTCGTAAAAGCACTATTGGAAGCCGCTTTGCTGGGTTCAAAGCGGTTTAAACCACCATCATATGTTCCCACCCAGAGCGTTCCTGAGCGGTCTTGCAGCAAAACCGATACAAGATTACTTGCCAAGCTGTTCGGCTCTGAGGGTTTTTGGCGGTACGAACGCACAACACCTGTGGAGCGGTTCAAGACGTTTAAGCCATCGCCGAACGTCCCCACCCACAGCAGTCGTTCCTGTTGGCGAATGTTGTCGGTTGCAAGGAAATTGTTGGTTTCGCATATTGCCCACACACCTTTGCCGACAAGCTGCGGATAACTTCCCGGAGCGTTTGTGTAGGCGATGAATTTTTGCTGCAAACGGTCATATTTGTTGAGTCCACCAAGCGTACCTATCCACAGAATACGGCTGTTGTCCTCATAGACCACACGAACGTAGTCGTTGCCAAGGCTCTGCGGGTCTTGTGTGTCGTTCATATAGGAGGTAAACACGCCTGCTGCGCGGTCGAAAACTTTTACGCCGCCGCCGTCGCTGGCAAGCCAAAGTTTGCCAAAACTGTCTTCACAGATGCTTCTGAGCGAGGTGTGGTCGCCCGACGACGAAACCAAACGCCCTTTGTCATTGGGGTCTATAAATCGTTGAAACGACTGCGTAAGCGGGTCAAAACGATTCAAGCCTTTTGGCGTTCCCGCCCATAGCACGCCAGCGCGGTCTTTGTAGAGAACACGGACGTTGTTGCTGCTAATGCTCTGAGGGTTCAGGGAGTCATGCTGCAACGAGCGAAACTGCCCACTTTCGCGGTTGAGCGCGTTCAAGCCGCCACGGTAGGTAGCTATCCAAAGCGTACCATCGTCAGTTTCAGCAAAACTCCGAATACCGTTGTTACTGATGCTGAAAGGATTCTGAGGGTCATGGCGGTAGATAGTAACTGTTGAGCGGTCAGCAGAAAGCGCGTTCAAGCCGTTGTACGTTCCCACCCACAGCGTTCCTGAGCGGTCTTCATAGAGCGCGGCAATCGTGTTGTCGGAAAGAGCGGGCAACCCCGCACGTGGTGTAGTTGTGTAGGCAATGAATTTCCCCGTTGCACGGTCAAAGCGGTTCAAGCCGTTCGTTGTGCCTACCCACAGCGTTCCAGTACGGTCTTCGAGCAAACATTCAATACCACTGCTGGAAAGCGTTGTTGAATCGCCTGCTCGGTTTCTGTACACTACAAACCCGTAACCGTCATAACGGCACAAGCCGTCGCGGGTACCAAGCCACAAAAATCCCTTACGGTCTTGCAAAATGCAGGTGATAGTATTTTGCGGCAGACCATGTTCAACGGTAAAGCGTTCGACAGCAAATCGTTCTGTGCGCGTAAGTTCTTGTGCCGGAAGGTTCGGTGAAAAATGCGATGACGCTTGCTGAGGCTTTTGGGCTTCGGATTTCTGGGATTTCTGGGCAGCAAGCGGAGTTGCAAGAGCCAAACACAGAAGAATAACGATGAACAAACAAATACGCTTAACACTGTCCGTCGCGTTGTTCAACTGGCTTAACTGGTTGAGCCAATTGTTGTTTGCATAACTGCTCGACCAATGCCGTAGCCACTGCTGCTGAAGTGCCTTGTGCGGCAATAATGCTGTGCTCAAAGGTTTGTTGAGTGGTACACCTGAGTATTGTCGTATCATTGGCACTCTCAATTTTCCAACCACCACAGAACCGCAAACACCGAGTACACGCTGGTTCATGTCACATTGCAAGAATTTTTCCGAAAAAATACAGCAAATCAACGCCTTAAACAAGCGTTTTTCCGAGAATTCTTTCTCCAGTCCATACCAATCAAGCAAGCGAAATGTTCATTCTGTGTGTCCATTTTTTCGACAAAAAGTTGTAAGTTTGTGCTATGCATACCAACTATACCAACTACTCGCATACAATCCACTTCTTCATTTCTCACGTTTTACGAAGGACGCGATCATGAGCATCAACGGCACAAACGGCAGCGTAAGCGGCACCGTAGCAAAAGCGACCAAGTTTATCAACAATCCTTTTGATTACTACAACGTCGACGCACTGTTTACAGCAGAGGAAAAATTGGTACGCGACACAGTGCGCGATTTCGTGAACAGCGAAGTGCTACCAATTATTGAAAAGCACTACGAAGCAGGCACGTTTCCGATGGATATGGTAAAAAAAATGGCGGACATTGGCTTGTTCGGCATTACCTTACCACAAGAATACGGCTGTGCCGGAGCGAGCTACACAGCCTACGGTCTGGCTATGCAAGAGCTTGAGCGTGGTGATTCGGGCTTTCGTTCGTTTGCATCGGTGCAAAGTTCGCTCGTCATGTACCCGATTTACACCTACGGCTCGGAAACTCAACGCTCTACATGGCTTCCGCGCTTGGCTGCAGGCGAGGTGATTGGCTGCTTCGGGCTGACCGAACCCGACCATGGCTCAAACCCGAACGGTATGATTACCACAGCAAAAAAAACCGACAGCGGGTATCTGCTCAATGGGGCAAAAATGTGGATTACCAATGGCACACTGGCTGATGTGGCAGTAGTGTGGGCAAAACTTGATGGTGTGGTGCGCGGATTCCTCGTAGAAAAAGGCACCAAAGGCTTCTCCGCGCCCGAGATGAAAGGCAAGCACTCGCTGCGGGCTTCGGTAACAAGCGAGTTGGTGTTTCAAGACTGTGAAATTCCCGAAGAAAACCTTCTGCCGAACGTGCAGGGCTTAAAAGGTCCACTCGGTTGTTTGACACAAGCCCGCTACGGCATTGCGTGGGGGGCGATTGGCGCGGCGATGGCGTGCTACGAATCCGCGTTAAACTACGCAAAAACCCGTATTCAGTTTGGCCGCCCTATTGCTGGGTTTCAGCTTGTTCAAGAAAAACTTGTGTGGATGCTGAACGAAATCACCAAAGCGCAACTGCTTGCCGAACGCTGCGGCAAACTCAAAGATGCTGGTGAAATCACCCCACAGCACGTTTCGATGGCAAAACGCAACAACGTGTGGATGGCCTTGGAAGTCGCCCGTTTGGCACGGGAAATTCATGGTGCAAACGGCATTTTGAATGAATATCCGGTCATGCGCCACGCGGCAAATTTGGAATCCGTCAAAACCTACGAAGGCACACACGACATTCACACACTGATTTTGGGTGCCGACATTACAGGCATCCCTGCGTTTGAGTAATGCAAGAGCAATACAGGTCAGTACAGCGCATCATCACCCTGCAAAGCTCGCAACATTAGGCTTTGCAGGGTGCGTGTTTTGTCGGTGAACTTAGGTGACTTATACACACAACGCGGGGTTAGTCAAACAAGGATTCTGCTTTTCCGCTTCGGCTGATGTGGAAGTGTTTATATGCCAGTTCTGTGGCTTCACGTCCGCGTGGTGTGCGGTGCAAAAAGCCTTGCTGAATCAAAAACGGCTCATAAACCTCCTCGATTGTTCCTGACTCTTCGCCCACTGCCACCGCGACGGTGTTTAAGCCCACTGGACCGCCACCAAATTTTTCCATAATTGTCAGCATAATGCGCTTGTCCATTTCGTCCAAACCGTATTCGTCCACCTCCAATGCTGCCAGCGCAATATCGGCAATCGTTTTGGTGATAGTGCCGTCGCCTTTGACTTCAGCAAAATCTCGTGTTCGGCGCAAAAGCCTGTTCGCAATGCGGGGTGTGCCGCGTGCGCGTTTGGCAATTTCAAGCGCACCATCGGCTTCCACGCTTGTCCCCAAAATGCCTGCCGAACGAGTGATAACGCGAAATACATCCGCCACCGAATAATAATCCAAGCGGCTAATAACGCCAAACCGCGAGCGGAGCGGTGCTGTGAGCAAGCCTGCCCGTGTTGTTGCGCCCACAAGAGTAAACTTGGGCAATGACAGTTTGATGGAACGCGCCGATGGACCTGAATCAATCATAATATCCAGCGCGTAGTCCTCCATTGCTGAATACAAATACTCCTCCACCACCGGCGACAACCGATGGATTTCATCAATAAATAGCACGTCGCCTTCGTCCAAATTTGTGAGCAAGCCCGCCAAATCGCCCGGTTTTTCCAGCACAGGACCAGAGGTTACCTTGATGTCGGCGTGCATTTCTCGTGCTACGATGTGACTAAGCGTTGTTTTGCCCAGCCCGGGCGGCCCGGTGAGCAACACGTGGTCAAGCGCGTCGCCACGCTTCAACGCCGCTTGGATAAACACTTTCAGGTTGTCAATGATTTTGGTCTGTCCCACAAATTCATCAAATCCTGAGGGTCTGAGCGACAGTTCAATATCTTCTTCACCTGTTTTGTCCGTAGCCAGTGCTGGAGCGCGACCGGAACGTTTGTCGGCAAACGGTGCTGCTGCGGAAACCTGTTTTTTTGCCATGCGATACGCTTTGTGTACGATGGAACGTTGTACGATAGAATTACGATAGAATGATGCTCGAATAACACCCATTGTGCAGTTGCGTGAGTTTACACACGCTCCTCAAGCCACACAAAACGGACATCCTGTTTAGTCGTACTGCTTATCATAGCATGAGAGAGCCAACGCACTTGTGTAAGGTGCCAACTTCTTTTAGCGCACCAACTCCCACGTTTCGGAAACGGCTTTGTTGCGAACAATAACCGAGATGGCATTGACTGTCCACATCCACAACACGCGCAAATACCCAAATCGCCGAAAACGCCGTGGCGATTCATACACACGTGTTGCTTTGTGCCAGCCAATGCGCCCTGTGTTGGAAAGTCGTCGGTACAAGTCGAAGTCCTCACCAGCGGCAATCGCTGCGTTGTAGCCGCCCACGCGCCAAAAGGCTTCACGGCGAACAATCTGACACTCGCCACGCCCCATGCCGTAGCCAAGCCAATTGAACAGCCGCACATAACGGTTGAACAGTCCGTGAAATACTCGGTCAGACCACCGCCGTTCAGCAGGCATAACTTCTACTGAACACGCCAGCGCACATTCGTCAGAATCCTGAGGATATTGCTGGGCAGCCCAATTGGCAATAGCTTCCAAAAAATCGCCGATAGCTGCCGGACGTGTATCAGCATTGAGAAACACCAAAACCGACCCTTCTGCTCGCGCAGCCCCAGCATTTCTGCCTTCGGCAATGGTTTGACGGCTCAGAGCAGTGTGCCGAACCACAATATCGGCATAGTGTTCGGCAAGTGCTACTGTGCCGTCAGTACTGCCTCCGTCGCTCACAATGACTTCCACGCCGTACCTCTGGCGGAGTTCAGGCGAGAATAATTGCAGCGTTTGGGCAAGTAATCGTTCTTCGTTGAGCGTAGGAATGACAACACTTATGCGTGGTTGTGGCGTTGCCAACAGAGCAGGTTCTTGCTTGTGGACGTGTGCTTCGCGTGGTCTATCCGTCATACATTGGTGGTATGGTGGAACATTGGCACATTTAGTTGGCAAGTTCGGTCAGGGCTTGCACGTATTCATCCTCCAGCATTTGCCGCCAATAGTTTTGCTCACGGCTGCGAAATGCTTTGAGTTGTTTGTTCAGTCCCAGTTTTTTCATGTACAGCATCTGTGCCGCAGCATAAGCATACACATCTGCCGAAGCGGGGCTATCTACTTTACGAATGGTGAGCGTAGATTTTGCCTCGATGTACCGTTTTTCAGCTTTGAGCAAATATTCTTCGTACACTTGACGGCGAATTTGTGCAGCTTTAGCGGCATCGGTGGTAAAAACAACAATCGAGTCAATGTATCCAGTGGCATCGGACTGCACGATGTACTGCGGCTCGAAGGATTGGTATGCAAGAATGACATTCGTGCTGTCCGTTCCGGCACGTGTGAGTTCAGGTGCGCCTTCGTCCAAAGCCGCAATCTCCCTGTACTTGCCCTGTTCATCACGTCCGATAACTGCCATTCCTTGCGAGGCAATGCGACTGTTGCCGCCGCCATCGACCATAACGCAAACTTCGTGTTTGCCATCGCCATTGACATCGCGCACATCAAACGATGTTCCGTAGAAATATTGCTGCCGAAACACTGGAGCGAATGTGCGTTTGGTCGAATCATACTGAAAAATCACCAATTGCTCAAATCCCCGCACAAGGTTGCTGGAATCTGCACGTGACAACGCAACCAGCGCGTCTTCAAAGCCGTCGCTGTTCAGGTCAATACGGCGAATATCGGCTTTTAACGCCGAAAACTCCTGTGGCAGCGCAAACGGTACCACATATGCGCCAGAGCCTGCAATAGGCTTTTCTTCACTGCTGGATTCGCAACCACTCATATACCCTCCAATGCTCACCACGAGCAAGAAGTACCGCACAGACCGCAAGATGTTCATACACCACAACGACGTGTTTGTTAATAATGCCTTCACGTTTCTTTACGAGATTTGCACCAATGTTGCACCGTGTTACAAGTCTAAACAAGTCTAAAAACGCATCTAAAAACGCACCATCATGCCAGCCACGATAAGGTGCTGACCTTCGGCTCTGCCAATTTGCATTCTCAGTTCGGCAAATGCAAACACATTGCGGTACAACAGCAATTCTCCACCAAGACCAACAGGCAATGACCAGTTGGTACGATTGTTCGACGGAATATAGCGGGCGTACCCACGCTGTCCCGTTAAAGGGTCGTGCAGCCGCACGACCATGTCTCGCTCTTCTAAACCTAAGGTCAAGCCTGTTAGTGCATACAACGAACTTTCCTTCAAATTTGCCTGAAAACGATACCGCACCAATGCTGAAAACTGCGCCAATATGCCCGGCACGACGTACTCCGCCGAGTCGGTGAACCGATATACAGACCTTATCCCTTCAAGTTGCGCCGACCAACGGTGGTCAAAAGCGAGACCTACACGAAACATCCACAACTGACCGCTTCCGCGACCGTTGGAGCGAAGTTCGCCAATGCCGTCAGACAAAAAGCCGCCGCCACAATGAACAACAACGGCAGGAAACAGCAAGGCTTTTTTGGACGTGTCTGTGGGGTCTATCACTAATTTTTGGGCATAGAGTGTTTCAGGGCAAGCCAGCAAGCACACCAGAAAACAACCTACCAATACCCCAGCAAGCAGCAGCATTCGTACAAACGCTATGATTGGCATGGTCATCATACAATCACCTGTATTGGGTTGATAAAGCAGAAAAAATGTGCTGCTTGCTCTCAAGTTGCTTATGAGCCTGAAGACTGTTAATCGGTCTGGTTGCGGCTTTTGCGGAACGCCTCTACCACACGTTTGGCGCGTTCAGCGGCTTCTTTGGCAACATCAGTGGCAGTATCAGCAACAACGTTGATTGTTTCCACCAGCGGGTCATGGGAATCACGCAAATCGTCGCGATATTTGTTTGCAGCCGATTTGAGATTATCGAATACACTTTCTTGGCGTTCTGCGCCGCGTTGGGCATAGTCGGCGTGGTCAAACGGTGTGGTAAACGTGCCTTCGGTGGTGTAGCCGCCGTTGAGGATACTGCCGTACTCACCGCTGTCCACCCATTTTTTCAGTTCTACAAGCCTCAGCACGGGAAACGGATGCGTTTCGCCGAGCAAATTCAAAATTTTATGGACGCTGTCGAGCATATCGCCTCCCGACTCATATTCAAAGGCTTGCTGAAAAAACTCGTTGATGTTCATTTGCTCTACGTTTCTGCCACCAGCAAGTTTCATTTCTAGCGTGTAGGCAACATCGGGATTTTGCACCACCAGCAAGCCCGCTCTATCGCACGAAAGTTCGCTTTTGCGCCGCCACTCTTGCAGTGCCATGCGCACTGCCGCAATTGCTGCCGCACCAAGCGGGATACTGGACAACACAGGCAACGCAAAGCGTGTGAGCATTACCAACAGCGTTGAATAGAGAACGTGTCCGCTCAAGCAATGCCCCAATTCGTGGGCAATCACGCACAACAGTTCTTCATCGGTTAGTGAATCCAACAGCGAAGAATTCAGCACGATAAACGGCTTTTTCACCCCGATGGCTTGAGCGTTGATAAACGGATTGAACGCCACAAAGAGTTCTGGCGGCTCTTGTACGTCCAACACATTGCAGGCTTCGCGGTACAGCGCATTGACCTTGGCAAACTGCCGCTCCGACACCCGCACCGCCGAAGCCAGTGCAATCAAGCGCAGCGAACGCTCACTGGTCGCGCCGATGAGGTGCTGCACGAGCGTGTCCATGCCCGGCACACGTTGCAGAGCCGAAAGTGCGGCTCGGTCGGCAGGATGTTCCCACGTGCGGGGGCTGATATTCGGAAACGTTATACGTTGTTTTGGCATTGGTTTGTAGTTTATAAGTTTTGGGTTTTGCCGAAAAGCACTTTCATACTTCATACTTCATACTTCATCGTTCTCTTCGCAGTTTGCGCTTGAGCGCAAGGATGCGTTGGTAGGATTCCTCAATTCTGGCACGAGAGATTTTTCCCGACTCTACGAGCGATTTGAGAATAGTGTGAACTTTTCCGGCAATAGCGGGGTCGAACGAAACATTATTGCCAAAACACACGATGTCCACGCCAGCATTGATGCACAGTTGCAAAGCCTGCTCAAGCCCGTAGTGGTCGGCAATAGCTTTCATTTGCATATCGTCAGAAATCACAACGCCTTTGTATCCCAGACTATCACGCAGCATGCCTGTGATGACCCGCTTGGACAGCGTTGCTGGCACGGTGTCAAGATGTGCATTGAAGATGTGCGCTGTCATGATCATATCCACCAGTCCTTTGCGAATCAGTTTCTCGTAAGGAATGAGTTCTTCGGGCTTCCAAGAATCCGTTACATCGACAAAGCCCTTGTGGGAATCAGCTTTGGAGCTACCATGCCCGGGAAAGTGTTTGACGGTGGTCAGTACGCCGCGTTTGCGATGCTCTTGAATAACAATCGCCGCTTGTTCGGCAACGATGTTCGGGTCAGCAGAAAAGCTGCGTTCGATTTTCCCGATTACTGGATTGTCAGGGTTAGAGTTCACATCGACAAGTGGGGCAAAGTTCAAGTTGATACCGTATTTGGCAAGCGTTGAAGCCGTGCGTGCGGCATAGAATCTGGTGGAGTCTGTATTGCGCAGCGTGCCAAGATATTGCTGCGACACCGATGGCGGGAAACCATACGTATCCTTCAAACGGTTCACACGCCCGCCCTCTTGGTCAATGCTGATAATAAGCGGCGCAACGTGGTTGCGTGCAGCGCGGCGGAGCGTGTCCAGCAGCGCACGAAGTTGACCGGGGCTTTCGATGTTGCGGTCGAAGGAGCGAGACGTTACGTCGTAATCAAACAAGATAACGTTGCCAATGTTGCCCGAACGAATGTCTTTGACAAACGCGCTGTCGCTTGTCAAGCGTTTGCCTTGAAAACCAACAAGCAGCATTTGACCAATCTGCTCGTCCAGCGACGGGGCAGGCAGTGCCGCAGGAGTTTTTGCCGTGCGTTCGGGTTGGGCTGCCAAAACTGTCGTCGAAACAAGCACCCACGTAGCATTCAGCATACACATCCAACGAAAAACGCGCATAACGTGATACCCAATACAAAGTGAACGTAAAAAAGATTGCTTAGTGTCTGGCGAATAATTTATGCGTGTGTGGCGTGTGTGGATAATGCCCGCTGCTGTACGGCTGGCAAGGCTCCAGATGCTGTATCTAACTGCAAAATATCGCTATATTCTGCCAACTCGCGGTCGAGCGTGTCTAATGCCGTGCTGTGCATATTGCTGATAGTGTCTGTGTCCAAAATTTTGAACTGTTGCATAAGGTCTGTGAGCCGCGCCATAAGTTTGCTTAGGTCATTGATAGCAGCAATGATTTCGTGTGTGCTGGCAGATGACTGCTCGACAACGCCTGTAATCGTTTCTATGGTCAGCACAAGCGACTGTACGTCGCGGACTTGGCGTTGGCTTTCGCCGGCAAGCGTGGTGTAGGTTTCCGCACTTTGCAACGATGTGGTGAGCAGGTTTTCGAGCATATCCCCAGCTTTGGCTACAAGCAGTTTGCCCTCGCGCACGTTGTTTACCCCTTGCCGTATAACACGCACCGCTTCTTGGGTTTCGGTTTGAATAAGGTAAATCATCGAACTGATTTCTTTGGTGGCTTGCTGCGTGCGTTCGGCAAGTTTGCGGACTTCATCGGCAACAACAGCAAATCCTCGTCCTTGTTCACCTGCGCGGGCAGCTTCAATCGCCGCATTCAGCGCAAGCAAATTCGTCTGGTCGGCGATTTCTTCAATGGTTTTGACAATTTCCCCAATTTCGCTACTGCTGTTGCCCAGTTTTTCAATCGTTGCAGTGGCTTGCAGCACGCCATCTTCGATATGATTCATGCCCTCAATGGTTTGTGCCACAATATGCCGACCTTCCTGCGATTCAAGCGCGTCTTTGCGGGACTGTTCGGCTAAACTGGCAATCGAGCGGGCAGTGTGTTCGATTTCCTGAGCAATCTGCTCAATCACCTCAGCCGCTTTAGCAACTTCGGCGGTTTGCTGGCTGATATTGACAGACATTTGGTCTGTGCCAGCAGACATCACCGCGCTGTTGCGGGCGGTCATTCGCACCGTTTCCTTCACGCGCAACGCCATGCGGCGAATGTTTTTTGTGGCATGGTTAAAGCCTTGAAACAGCCGACCGATGTCGTCGGCACTTGTTACTTCCATCTGTACCGTTAAATCGCCCTCCGAGAAGCGTTGCACCACAGCCAACATCGTTTCTACATTTTGTGTCAGGTACTCTTTTTGTTCGCGGAGCTCGCTCATCACCCGCTCTACGCCGCGCTTTTCGCGTTCGAGTGCATCAGCGGTCTGTTGAAGCACGCTGGCGGTTTCTTCGGCTTTGAGCCGTGCCTCCTGTGCGGCTTGGATGGCAACGGTTTGACCGTCTTCAAAAATCATGGTCAGTATCGTCAGCAGCAACACCCCACCAATGGCAGACATGGTATAGCGGGCAACAATTTTTTCGGCGGCACTGAGTTCGGGAAATTCAAACCCCATGCCCCACATTACCCCCCACACGACAAACTCTGCCACCACTGCGTACATCCAAAACCACGCCGCCCGTTTGTTACACAACAAAATGGCAAATACTGGTACCATTATCAACCACGGCGTAACGGCTGACCGCAAACCGCCTGCGCCAAATGCCAGCACCGAAAGCGTCCAAAACGATGCTATAACCAGATTTGTTCCCGCTGCCATGAGCGAAGCCGTTCGGCGCAGAATAAACAGCGAGCAAAACACTTGCACACCGCCAATCCACAAGGAAATGCCGCCAAGATAGTATCTGCTGGAAAAATAAGTAATTGCACCGTATATCATAGCAAACAGACACGTCATCACCGTCATTCGTGCGCTCAGTTTTGCCTTGCGTCGTGTTTCCGCGTTTTCCAGCAACGACGACGGCACAAAAGCATCGGCAAAGTTGTTCAGGGTTTGCAACATGGTATGCCTCACAGAGAGCAGGTAAAAAATAATTCAATGCGTTTGTAAGAAACCAAAGAAACCACCGTTCTATCTTCTATCACCCTATCACCACTCAATCACCACCACACTACAAGCACTATTCCTTGAGAGCAGCAAAACTGTGCTGGTTAAAAATAAAAAACACTGTGTCTGTTTTGGTGTACGATAAAGTGCTACTTTTGCAACCGTTTACGGTACACTTTAACGCACAGTAGAGCCATACAGTGCCGTGAGAGCGCATAGCTTGCAATAGCTCGGCATAGCTTAAAAGCTGCACACACTTGACAGACTGCCCTCGATGCCCTCAAAAGATTGCTTGATTCGCTAAAGATACGCTCTCGATGAGGAAAATCCAACAAGGAAAATGCAGAAACTACACATTACAATCCACCAAAGAGCAAGCCACAGAACCTTTTTCATTTTTTTCTACCAGACACTATGAATACCGCAATGAACACCGCACAGGCAGGCTTTCGCCCTACCGAGCTTTTTGCCGAACGCATGAGCATCATTCCCACGTCATTTATTCGGGAAATTTTGAAAGTAACCGTGCGACCAGAAATCATCTCCTTTGCAGGTGGTCTGCCAAACCCGCAGTTTTTCCCTGTGGATGCCATCAAAGCTGCATCGGAAAAGGTCTTGTCATCCGACGGACGCACCGTGCTGCAATACTCCACTACCGAAGGCTACTTGCCGCTGCGCGAATGGATTGCAGCGTGGTACAAAGAGCGTCAGGGACTCGCCATAAGCCCCGATGAAATCTTGATTACCAACGGCTCGCAGCAGGGCATTGACTTGCTTGGCAAAGTGTTTTTGGACAAAGGCAGCGAAGTCGTTATTGAAAAACCCGGTTATTTAGGCGCGATTCAGTCGCTGACAGCATATCAGCCCGCGTTTATCGGTGTTACGCTCAACGACGACGGTGTTGACACCGAACAGCTTGCCAGCGTGTACGAAACACGCCGCCCGAAAATGTTCTGCGCTATACCCAACTTCCAGAATCCGTCGGGCTTGAGCTATGCGGCAGATGTTCGTGAGCGCGTAGCAGACGTGGTAGAGCGGCACAATACGTTCGTGGTCGAAGATGACCCCTACGGTGCATTGCGCTTCAAAGGGCAAGCACAGCCTTCGCTCAAGCATTATCTGGGCGACCAAGCCGTGCTGTTTGGCTCATTCTCAAAAATCGTTGCGCCCGGCTTGCGCTTGGGCTGGATTGTAGCGGCAAAGCCTATCATGGAAAAACTCGTTATCGCAAAACAAGCCTCCGACCTCCACTCTAACTACTTTGCCCAACGCACCATGCACCAATACTTGGTGGACAATAACGTGGACGACCACATTGCCAAGATTTGCGCCGCCTACGGCAAGCAATGCGACGTGATGCTGAACGCGATAGATACCTACTTCCCACACGAAGTCAAAACCACACGCCCTGAAGGCGGGATGTTCCTGTGGGTAACACTCCCAGAAGGCTGCTCTTCGATGGACTTGTTTGACAAAGCCATCAAGCAAAACGTCGCTTTTGTTCCCGGAACGCCATTTTACGTGGACGGCAGTGGCACAAACACGATGCGCTTAAACTTTACCAATACCGATGAAGAGCGTTTGGTGGAAGGCATTCAACGCTTGGGCGTGGCAATAGAAGAAATGCTGGGCGTACCAGCATAGTCATCCAGCACAGTCATAGTGCTTTGTGTGGCAAACCCGCGTCCTGCACGCCCTTGCACAAAGACACGGCTGAGGCTTGTAGGACGGGCAAGTGTGGAGAGCAAAAACATTACCGCCCGCCAGAGATGTTCAGGCGAATGTCCAAGCCAAACTGCGTGGTGCTGCTTCCGGGCGTGGCTGCGCCTTCGGTCAAATTTGCCTCGTAGCGGAAGAAAAACCGTGCCGTAACAAGTTGGCTAAACGTGTAGCGTGCGCTTGGCTCAAAGACAATGCTCGTTTTGCCATCCAAACGTCGCCCTGTTTCGGAACGGTAATCGAACACGTCAATCACCGAGCTAAGACTGGCTCGGTAGGAGGCTTGAAGGGCAAGTTCCAAGTCGCTTTCGTAATTGCGGTCAAACAACATCAGTTGCACGCGGCGGCGTGTGTAGGAAGCCTGTGCAGTGAACTCGTTGCTGGTTTCACGGGAAATCGAGGCGCGTCCCGCCGAGGCAATCCGAAACGATGTGCGTGTGTTGTAGCGCACCGTGCCATTAAGCGCACCATTGACAAAGCGGTCGTCGAACTGGGCATTCAAGCCCACAAGCGGCTCAAAACGGACTTCTACGCTTTCCGATTCCCGTAATCGCCCAAAATCCGTTATGCGGTCGGTGGCTTGGTAGTTCGACGTGTACTTGTGTTCCAACGAAAGCCGCTTGACGGCATCGCTCAACAACGGCAGCCGCTCCAGTCCATTCCACTGAAACGCCCAGTTAACGCGCGGCAGCACCAACGCAGCTGCGGGCAGAAGTTGTGCAAGCCAAGGAAATGCCTCCAAACCCTGCAAAAACGACTGGTTGAGCGCAGACAAAATTTGCTGATTGCGCTGCACATTGGTTGAATCGGGAAACTGACGCTCGATGTCCGCAAGGCGCGGTGCAAAGACATTGACTACGCGCTCAATGGTGTTGTCGAACGGAACAATGGGCAAACTCAAAAACGTGCGGTTGTACGACTGCACTGCCAACACGGTGGACGCTGTGTCCACACGGAAACCGTCTGCGCCGATACCAGAGTTACGACTGCGGTTGAAATCGAACTGTGTGCGCCAGTTCAGTGCCAACGAAGCACCTTCCCACAACTGACGCTGCACCGTGATTTCCAGCGTTGTGGCTTGTTTGAACAAATCTGGCAGCAAGGCGTTTGCGGGGCGTTGCCCGGCAATCGTGCGGAAATTCACAAACGGAAACGTGTTCGTCCAGTCCATCGCAAAACGGTCAAACGGGTCGGTTACCAAGCCCAATTGATACGCCGCCGATGGACCAAATGCCGCTTCGTCCACCACGCCAAATGCCCCCAAGAGCGGCGCACGCACCATATTGTCAATGCCCGAACCGCCCAACACCCCAGCATTGGTGGCGTTGTTTTGCTGATTGAACGTGAAGTTCACGCGGTCGAAGTCAAAAAAAACGGACTTGATAGCACCCAACAATGCCTTGAGCGGGTCGGTTTCGGGCGGCGTGGTGGACGCGGGCGGCGGTGGATTAGGGTTAAACGGGTCAAGCGGCGTAACAGGCTGCGGCACGCTGTTGCCCGTGCCGAAAATAGCGTTCCCCAGCTCTCGCAGCTTGAAATCACCCGAAAAGCGAATGTTGTTCGCAAAGGCAACCGATTTACCCAAATCCTGCTGCTCTCCGATGCCGAAAAACTGGTTTTGCCACGTGTACGCCGTTTGGAAACTGCCCGTCATGTTCACAAATCTTCCGCCTAAAAATTCTGGCAGTTTCGGGCGAAATGCAACTGCCACGTTTTGGCTGTGCTGAACGTCGTCGCCCAGATTGAACACGCGCCCGCCAGAGGAGAGTATGCTTTGGAAAATTTCGCTGCCCGTGCGTTGCCTGCCGCCGTCGAGCTCAAAGGGCATAAGCGTACTGATAGTTTGCAGCGAATAATCCAGTGTGGGATTGAGCAACTCGTTTTCCGAAAGTCGCCACGAAAACTTCACCTGCCGCGCAGCAGAAAAATTCCGCACAGGCGGGCTTGGCACGGGCAAAAAGCGCGTGAGTTCGGTTTGGCGGTTGCGGTCTAATTCCACGCTTGCGCTCAGAGCGTTTGGAAGCGGATAAATCGTGTAATCACTGAGCCACTGCAATATCGGGATGCTCTCAGCCCAGCCAAACGGGCGCACGGGCGGCGGTGTGAACGTGTTGGTGTATGCCGTACTTAACCGCCAGCCCCAGCGAAAGCGTTCGGTTACCACAGGCGAACTTTCAAGGCGTTGGGAATAGCTGAAACTGGTTGTAACGCGGTTGATGAGGTCTTTGAACAAGAAGAACTCTATCGGAATCGCCAGTTTTGCGCCCGTGATGGCAATTTGGTCTTCGATAACGCGCGTTTCCGAGCGGCGGCGAATTGAATCCAAGAGTCGTTCGGCTTCGCTGCTTGGTGTGGTGGGCGTGGTCAGGCGTATGCGCTCTGATTCGACAAACCGCTCAACGTTCACGTCATTCTGCGGCGTAAAAAGTGGCGATTCAAATTGTTCAGTGTGTGTGTAGGACACCGGCAGCACCGTGCCATTCCACTCACGCGGCAACAATTTTTCAAGCGCAATCTGTGCCGTCACGTTCCAATTCAAGCGGCTTACGCGGTCGCCAAAGCGTTCTTCGATGCGCGAAAAATTCGGTCCTGTGTAGCTAAACGTTCCCGTAACCGTGCCTAAATCTGCCAGTTTGATAGAGCCTGTTGCGCCCGCAGCTACGTCCACCGAACGCTCTGGCTCAATAAGGCGCAACTCGTTCACCCACATCGTGGTCGATAAATCGCCTGGCACACGGGCATTGCGAATACCGAAAGCAATAAACTGAATCCGTGTCAGCGTGGGCGTTCCGAGTGTAGCAAATTCGCCACGTGTGCCGTCAGGACGCACCTTGACCGCGCCTTCAAACCGCACCAGCGAGTCCAAGGCTTGCTTGAGTGCCGTCAAATCTGTGAGCGACACGCCCACTTCCTGCCAGCCGCGCCGCAGTGGCACACGGTATTCGTAGTAATTGTTCGTGTCCACGCCAAAGCGTACAAATGCTATGATGGGCGCAGTGCGGACATCATCGGCAAATTCCGGTGCGCGTCCGTCCCCATGCAGAAAAAACTTGAGTTGTTTGTAGTAAAAAATGTCAAACGGGCGAAAGTACCGAATTGCCTGACGGTCTTCGCCCGAACGCAAGTTTTTGACCTGCATGGAAAGCGATTGTTCATTCAAGCACGTGGCTGCCGTTGGGTCGGGGTTATTGACTTGCTGCGGGCGTGTTACGCCGGGCGGCAGAGTGTAAAAATCTGGTGAACCTTGATTGTTTTCCAAACCCACATAGCTCAGCACGAGCGTTGTGTCTATGGTGCGAACAGCAGGATTTTGCGGGTCGGCGCGAAGCGCGTTGAAGCGTTGCCACTGTGAGCCAACAAACTGCCAATCCACCACCTGACCACGAAAATTTCCCCCTTTCCACCACACACGCACGTACTGAATGTTGGAAAACAGTGGATTGCCGAACTGCTGCCGCGCCCCACGAAGCGGGATACGGTACGTAATCCAACCACTGGGTGTGGTGTTGGCTATTTGCGGATTCGTGAGCTGGTTAGTGTTTTGAATGTTGATTTCGTAACGGAAAAAGTCGTTCGCGGTCATCAGTGTTTGACCATTATTAAGATTGCGAACTTCGGTGTCGGGGAATTTTGTGCCTTCAAAGTTACCATTGCCCTCAAGCGCATTGGCTCGCACAAAGTCTAATTCGTTGACCGAGGCGGCAAGATTGTTCACCGCAAAATTATCCCGCGAAGGGTCTTCCTCAAGATTCAAAGGAAAGGGGTAGGGAACTGCGCCACGCTGGCGCAATCGTGCTGGCACTTCGTCCAAACCGCGCTCTTGGCGGTCGTTCATCATATCAATTCCCACATCTTCGGCTTCTTCACCCTGAGCAATGATGCCGTTTGGTGTGGGGTTAGTTTCTGTGATGCCATCTTCGGTGTTCAGTTGGTTGTCGGGGATAATGTCTTCGCTGATTTGCCCCACGTCCACATACATGCGCGTTCCCGGTTCTTTTTCGCTGACGTTCATCACAATTTCCAGAAACTCCACGTTGTCGTTGTCGAAGTTCGTGTTGAATGACGACAGCAAGCGCATTATACCGCCCCAAATTTTGGAACGCTCGCGCTGGGCAAACAACATTCCCGCAGTGCTGTCGGCACGGTAGCGGGCGCGACGTTGGGCTTCAGTTGCGCCTTTGGTCGTGTCCACCAAATACGTCAGGCTGTCTTGGTATGCAGGATTGGGATTGTAAATACCACGCACGTTCGGCGTAAAGTTAATGAACATATCGGGCAAATTACGCTGCTGCGGCGAGGTACAACGGTTTGGATAGACCGATTGAGCAGACACTTGGGGAATGGTAAACCGATTCCAGTAGATACCGCCGCGCAGCAGTGCCGCATCTTTGCCAAATTCCAACGCACTTTGTTTGGGGGAAATGTCGGTGTCCATAAGCGTTGGCGAGGCGTATATCCACTGTCCGGGCTGCGTACTAAGCGGAATGGGTCGTTGTGCGCCCTCGAAATCGTCTAAATACACTACGCTTTGTCCGCCATCGCTGGGAATTTCGGAGCGGCGTTTGTTCGGGTCGGGCAGTTTTGCGGCAATTTCGCCTTTAAGCGAGACACTCGACGCGGTTTTGGTGTCGAAAAATGGCAGCGCGTCCAATGCTCGCGTCAGCCAGTCCGCGTTCCACGTGAAGCCGCCGTCCACGCCCACCATCACATTGCGCACAGATTCCTCGCCCAAGCGCACACGGTCAACCAGCAATGCCTGTTCAAATGCCATAGCCGTAAAGCCCAGCGAACTTTGCACTGTTCGAGATTTGAACAGTGTTTTGGTGTCTAAATCCACCCGAAGCCCCATCAAACTGCGGTTTTGCAGCGTGAACACGTCGCTTTGCTCGTATTCGATGTCAATGTTCGCGTTCGGCAACGTTGCTTGTGGGTTCAGCAGTTGCACCTGTGAGGAAAAATAATCCACACGGTAATCCACATTCTCTTGGAGCGGTGCGCCGTTCAAGGTGATTTTTACACTGCCGGGCGACAGGTTAAAGGCATTCGGCAGCGTAATGCGGTCGCTGGAACGCCCTGAGACCTCGCCGCTAATGACGAAACGGTCTTTCTGAGCGTTCAAACGTGCTACTTCCCGTGTGGTGTCGTACACGTCGGGATAGGTGAACTGCTCGGCTTCCTCAAGCGTTCTTCCCTTCGAGACAAAGTACTCTTTCAGCCCGTCGTTGAACGGGCGCAAACTGGGAAAAATGATATCGCCGCGCACAGGGTCGAAAAAAATGCTGCCTGCTGCTTCACCAATGCCAATATCGAACACGCCGTCGGGTGGTGCTTGACCATTAGCGTTGTTCACACGGTCAATGCCAAGCACGGTGGGAATTTGCCCGTCGTTCGGCTGTGCGAAGCCCGTCAGAACGCCCACAGAATCGTTGTTGTTCTGCAAATACCAAAAGCCAATGCGTGAATCTTTCAAGCCCACGTTTGTTGCGCCGATGTTGTAGATGTTTTGCATCTGCCGCGCCCAGAGCGAACGAAATCCGGGCTGCATATTGGGTCGGTACACGAGTTTCAGCACAACGGTTGCTTGGGTGCTGGTGGTGCTTTCGCCCGGACGCAAGCCTGTGGTGTTGATGTTCGACAGTGTTCCAAAACAGAGGTCGTCTTCTTGGCGGGCGGTTGCGCCTTCAATTCTGTACGCCACAGCATAGGTGCGGTCGCGGCGCAGTTGGTTGATGATGATGCGCCCCATATTGCCTTGGTCAATAGTGTAGCGGCTTGGGTCTAATCGGCGAAAACGCCCGCGCTCGACTTCTCCAATGCGAATGGTGGAATCCTGAAAAATGGACTGCTCATAACGCAACTGATTTACTGGCACGTTCAGCGCAGCAGCGTTAGCAGAATCCGCCAGCAAATACCGTCCGGGCAAATCCGCGTAGGCAATTGCCTCCGACACCAGCACATCGCGCAAATCATTGGTGGATTCCCACACCTCGACTTCTTTGACGATAAACTGATTGAATCCTGCGGGAATAACAGGCGTGGCGGCTCTGTACCGCGCATTCCAAACGGTTTTGTACACCGTGTCCAGAAAAAAATGATTTTCTGCATAATCGTACGCACGCAGCGCAAAGGGCTGTTTGATGCTGCCACCTTTGATGCCTACTCGTTTGCTTTGCCCGCGCCGTGTGGCAAAAATCGTCTTCACAAACACCGGTCCGAGTTGAAAATCCAATTTTCCGCCGAACAACGCCTGCGAACTGGAAATGTAGGTCGAAGGCGTGGTAAAGGTTACGTTACCAAGTTCAATGCGCTTAAACACGTCGTCGGCATCACCGTTAAACGACACGTTTGCCAAATTATCAAACTCGAACTGCCGAAATGGGTTGTAGTCCAAGTTCAGGTTGAATTTATCGCCCAGACTGAGCGCGATGTTCGGCGTAATAGTTTGCTGAAAAATGGGCGATGACACCACTTGCCCCAGTGCAGAAGCCACGCCAAGGTTTTGAGCGTCCCACCGCCAACCCATGCGAATGTTGTACTCAATGCCGATATTTAAGCGGATTTCGGGCTTGCCAAACAGGTTCGATAAGGGATTCTGGGGAATCGGAATGGCAAGCGACGACACTTGGCTCAGAAGATTGCTCAGTTCCAGTCTGGTTTGGCGTTTGATTTCGTAGTGCCGAAACGTGGAATCCTGAAGTCTTTTGCTTAAGTACGCACGACGTTGAGCAACAAACTCATCCAACGAAAACTCGTTTGGTGTGGACTGTGGAATGCCGTAGAGCGATTCTTCTGAGCGAAAGCGCACTTGAGTTCCAGAGTTCGGGCGCAGCGATGAACTAAGCGTCGAACGCGAAGAATCGTATTCTGCCGTAAACGTGTATCCGGGCGACCAAAAGCGGTTCATGGCGTTCGGCGGATTCACTTTTGCTCCAGCCGCCGCAAGCCTCATGCCGAGCGAATCAATCTTGAGTGTTTCGCGCAGCATCTCGGTGTTTACAAGCGGCGGGTTGAAGAGCGCATTTAGGGCAATGGCTTGCTCTTGTGCTTTGGCGCGCTCGGTGGAATCTTCGGGCGTGAGCGTTGGTAGAGCGGCTGCGCGTTCGGCTTCCGCGTTAGCAAGCGAATCCAAACTTCGGCGATATTTTGCCGCCAGACTGTCGTCCAAACTCTTCCAAAACGCCTCGCGCAATGCGCGGTTAAGGCTTGCTTGGGTTGCGGCGTTCTGGGCATTCTGAACGTTTTGCGGAGTTGTGTCATTCGGGCTTTGTGCATTTGCCTTGGGCGAACCTGCGGACAGCACTTGTTGTTGGTATTCTTGGGCTTGAAGTTGGTACAGTCCAGAAAAGAGCGGCGGCACTCGCACGGCAGCCTCTGGCGCATCGAGCCAGACCGAGAGTACCCACCATTCCCACAATGACGGCTCTAATGCTTGCGTGGCAGCAGCAGCCTGTATGCTGTGTGTGGCACTCAATTCGGCAACGGACACAATGATAACACAGATTATACGTACTCCAAACGACCAAGCATGGGCAGAACGGTCGAAACAGGTATGACGTAGGTTATGACGTAGGCGGCGCAACAACGTGAGAACAGGTCGGAATATGTGTGGTGCGGTCATAGCGTCGAACATGATTCAACAAAAATACCCAAGGGCAATGCCGCGAGCTATACATCTGGTTGGCATGAGCCGTTGCTGGTGTATTGTTATACGGTTTTGCTGAGAGCGGTGCTGGTCTAAGCGGCTGTGTCATTGCCGCATGGGCAGTGGAGCGTTCTCCTTCAAAGCCAAGTAACAGTTGAATCCCGACGCAACTCCTACAATAGTGTGGTGGAAACGGCAACGGTTGTATTGTGGTTACAAGGGTGTTGTTGCAAGCCTGCAAATTTACACGATGTTCGGGTTTTGCAAAAATATTTTTTGCAGCCAGTCTCGCGGGCGAGACATTCACCGCTTCAGCCTTTTGCGAACGTGTTTTGCAGTCGGTGTGGACGGCACGTTGTTCTGTCGATACGGCTTGACGTTGTCGTGTTCTGTGGGCATTTCTCGTCGGTTGAGCCGCAAATCTTCGTTCAAGGGCGCAAGCACGAGGTCGCCGTAGTGCAAAGCGATGTAAGCGGCTTCGGTGTCGCGCATATACGGCACGAGCCACTTGACTAACGACTGCCCAGAACGCTCAAAATCTTGGTTGTAGGCAAAAAACATGGGCGCAAGCCTGAGCGTGTTAGTGGCAATGTCGAGCATCGCGCCTTCGCCTGAGCGCAAAAACTGTTTTGCTTGCGTGTGAAGTTGTTTAATGACGGTAGCAGCACGGAAGGCACGTTTGGCAAGTTTGGGCGAACTTTTGCTGCCGTTGCACATTCCCAGCAAGGGCAACCCATTGAACGAGGCAAAATCGCTGCGAATCGTATTCGTGAGTGTTTGAAGTGTCCAAACTTCTCCTGCTACGCGCACGGTGTCGGCATCAAAGAAGCCTTGCACATTTGCTGGCATCAGCATTGCAGGGTGTTTTAACACTATGGCGATAACACTGGCATTGTAGGCATTCAGCCAAAACGCCAGACGCTCTTCGGTGTGCCACGAAGCAAGTGCGGAAGACTGCACACGCGCAAGCGCGGCTCTGTACTCGTCAAACGCGGCACATGCGAAGCCTTCATAGTACACGCGCCCACCCGCAACGTGCATTTGCAAGAGCGAATCAAACACCGCGTGAGAAAAATGCTCCGAAGCGGTATATTTTTGGTATTTTTGTGGAACATCTGGGCGCGAAAGTGTTCGTGCAAGCGCAGGCACAGCATGAGCAGACAGTGCCGAGACCACGCTCAAGAGTACACTCAGAAGCATGACACAGAGCCTCAAAGCCTGACAGCACCATGCACTGCCGAGACTGTTCGATAGCAGAAAAGGCTGTGGGCAATATGAATGTCGCTGAACGTGCATAATTTGAACATTGACCTGAATATTGACCGCTTCACTGCTGCTCAGACGCGGCGCGGAAGGAACTTCGTCAGTACAGGTTCGCAAGCCAAATTTCGCAATCAACACTTGGAAACCACTCCAACGATGACACTCCAACAACGATGACAAAGCACAATATGATAACACAGTATGACAGATATTGGAAACGCGTAGTGCAACGCAGTTGCCGCAAGCAAAGTGTGTATGCTGCTTTGTTGGTGCTGTGGGGCGTAGCAGCAATAGGTTGCGAACGTCTGAGCAAAAAATGGGATGCTCGTGAACGTCGCATGAACTACTTGCAGCACCGCATAGATTCGGCACGCACAGCGCACGATGCCCATAATGATTCGCTGCGCCATGCTGGGCAAGGTTCGACAAATGGGCGTTAGAACCTCACGCTCCAGCGTTCTTGAACGACCGCACTGCCAACACATGGTGCCAACACATGTGCCACCCGTGAACAATACTCCCGTTCACGCCGCGAGAGCGTTGTTGACAATCGGCGAAAAGGATTCAAACGTCGCACGGGCAGTGAAAGTGCTTCAACTGTGGCGTTGAGGGCTTGTTTCGTTAAGTCTGTGCCGAAGCAATACAGTGCATCCACACTTCTGCCCAGCGTTGTGCTGATGGTCTCCACTTGGGCTTTGCAGACATCGGCAAGGGTGGATTTATGTTCGATTTCCACTGAGGCAAAATATGCCAATCGACCATCTTTCACCACACTCACATCCACGATATTGCCCTGCACGCCGCATAACGCCGTTATAGCGTACTGTTCTTCAGGATAATTGAACTGCTGGGCGTAGTGGGCATCCACCTGTGCAGCATCTATGCGCTGCACCTCTGTGCCGAGTATGGCAGCACAATGCTCTGCAAGTGCTGCCAATTCAGGATGAATAAACACTGCCAAGGCACTTTGTGCACCGTCAAATTCCGCAAATACTGCCCGTTCACTCTCTTCGTGCGCTGTGCGCTGCGGTTCTGGATGCACTGCAGTACCGTGTTGATAATGATAAAGCGGGTGCAACAGAGTCTGGTACGATGTTGCGCTGCTGCATGTTGTGTGCTGACGAATCTCGAAATCTAACAAGCGTCGCAGTTGTGGTGCAGAAAGATATTTAGAAACAGGCACTTGATATGCTAATACGCTGTCCATATCCACCGACACTGCTAAACCATCCAGCGTCGTACTGCGTTCGGAAAGTGTAGCACGAAGTTCACGAAGAATGCTCTGCACTTCGTGAAATGCTGGCTGCACCAGCATATCTTCAAGTGGCTCAAAGAGATGCAAGGGACTCTGGGTAGCATTGATGTAAGAAAGCTGTACGTCAGCAGCACGTGATTCCACAAGGGCAATATAGGTGCGATAGGTGTCAAAATACAGCGTTGCGAGTATGCCAGAATGAGTATTCATCAGTTTTTCCCAGAAAGAGTGTTTTTTGTCGTAGCGAAATTGCTCAGAATTTTTCAAATTTGAAACTTGTTTTCGTGTGCTCAAGCGAAATTTCTGTGTTCTAACCTGTGCCGTGTGCATAAGGCACAAATTGTAGCACGTACGCAAGCAAAAACCGTGCAATTTTTTGACATACGCACTTAAGACCCTGTCCTGCACGTACACGGCCGATTATCCACCGTTTTTTCGTGTATTCATGGCTTACGATTTTCACTCTGAAACATTTGGCTCACGCCCGCGCCGCCGCATTTTTTATGCGACCATGCTCGCTATCGCGGCGTTATACGTACTGCGTTTGGTGCAGCTGCAGATAGTCGAAGGCAGCCAGTATCTTGCCAAAACAGAAATGCAAGCTATCAAGCCCATCATCACCGACCCTGTGCGGGGCGCGGTCTATGACCGCAATGGCACAATGATTATCCACAACATTCCGGCGTTTTCTGTAAGCATCACGCCTTCAGAGTTTGACACTTCGACTATCGATTTTCTAGCAAGGCTGTTGAATATAGACCGCGCGGAACTCAAAGACAAAATCCAACGATACCGCAAGATTTCGCCCACTACCGCTGTCAAAGTGTTCCGCGACGTAAGCGACTCCGTGATAGCAGCAATTGAGGAAAACCGTGATTTACTCCCTGGCGTGAGTATTGCTCCTGAATCCAAACGCCTCTACGACTACGTGGGCAATTCACCTCACATTTTTGGCTACACCAAAGAAATCAACGACCGGCAACTCGAAACAATGGGCGATTACTACCGACCGGGCGATATGATTGGCTGGTCAGGTTTGGAAGCCAGTTTCGAGAATTTTTTGCGTGGCACCAAGGGCGTGGAATACAATGCCGTGGACGTAAAGGGACGGTTTGTGGCAGATTTTAATGATGGCAAGAACGACATCCAACCCGAAGACGGTTTTGATTTGGTCTTGGGGATTGATGTACGCTTGCAGCAGTACGTGGATTCACTGATGAACGACAAACGCGGTGCGGCGGTGGCAATTGACCCACAAACGGGGGAAATCCTCGCGCTTATCAGCAAACCGGACTACGACCCGCGCATTTTTAGCGGGCGTACTTCGCCAGAGGTGTTTGCAGCACTCCAAAACGACACGCTCAAACCACAGTTTAACCGTGCCACCCAAACCAATTACCCGCCCGGTTCGACGTGGAAGATGCTGATGGGGCTTGCGGGCTTGCAAGAAGGCATCATTGATGAATCTTCCACTTTCACCTGTCATGGGACATTTACCTTTGGCAACCGCACGTTTAAGTGTCACGGCGGCACACACGGCGCAATCAATCTTCGCCGCGCACTGCAAGTCTCGTGTAACTCCTATTTTTACCAACTTGCGCTCAAACTCGGCGTAAAAAAGTTCACCCATTACGGTCAGATGTTTGGCTTTGGCACAAAGTCAAATTTAGACATTGAAGAAAATGCAGGCTTGATTCCCTCAGAAGAGTACATGAACCGACGCAAAGGCAAAAACGGCTGGGGCGAAGGTTCACTCGTCAATTGGGGGATTGGGCAGGGCGAAATCGGTGTCAATCCGTTGCAGATGGCTTCCTACACCGCCACACTTGCCAACAAAGGCATCTGGCGACAACCCCACGTGGTACGGGCGGTGGTGAACAAAAAACTTCACACCATGCAACCAGTCGAATACGCCACACGCCGCGTGCCAATTGATTCGCAGTATTACGAAATTATCCACCAAGGCATGTTTGATGTGGTCAATACGCCCGGTGGCACGGCATTCAAAGACCTTGGGCGCGATGGCAATAATATCTGTGGTAAAACTGGCACGGCTCAAAATCCGCATGGCAAAGACCACTCGTGGTTTGTGTGCTTTGCGCCACGCGACAAGCCTGTTATCGCCGTCTGCGTAATGGTAGAAAACGCGGGGTTTGGCGCAACGGTAGCAGCACCGATAGCACAAAAAATCGTTCAACGATACAGAGCCTTGCAAAACCTTCCGCCTCAACATCTGCCAAGCGATTCTCTCCGCACAGTGCCAGCACAAGGACAGAACAAAACCATAGCTCAAGCACAAGAGTAGGTAGCATTGTTTACCATTCGGTTTACCATTCGGTCAATCACAACAACAACACAGTCAGGCGGCGAACGCGGCACTTTGCGAGATTTACTCAACATGGTATGAACCAACAGTTCCAATCTTCACACATGTCTTCACCCATGATGTGTGCCTGTCATACTTTTTGTTATCGCGCCGTCTGGCATCGCGTGGGTGTGGTAATGTGCGTAGTAATGTGGATAATGCTTGTTCTGCACACAGGAAGTTTTGGGCAGTCTCTGGCTGAGACTGAGCTTTCCGCGACACGCTCGGCAGAGCAACACACCATAGATAGCCTTCACTCACTGCTGAACAAGGCGACCACCACCAAAGACCGTGTGCGGTTATTGAACGATGTAGCATGGCAATACAGGAACGTTGATATTCCCAAAGCATTAGCATATGCTAAACAAGCCCGCGAAGAATCTGCCCGCCATAAACTCTATGCCGAAGAAGCCCAGGCACTCAATTATCAGGGGGTTGCCTACCGCAATATGGGTGATGCTGCTCGGGCATTTGAATCGTTTGCCGCAGCCCAGAACCTTGCATCCAAGCAGACCATTCCCGTGCAACTTGCTTACGCCTACAACAATATGGGCGATATTTACCGACAACAAACAAAATACGCTGAGGCGTTAGCCAATATCAGCAAAGCACGAGATATTTTTGTGAACATAGGCGACCCCAGAGGAGAAGCCTATTCAGAACTTCGCATGGGTGAGGTCTATCAGGCTCAGAAACGCTACGCTCAGGCGTTAGAGCATTTTCAACGAGCATTGGTCTTGCGTGAACAACTGCGCGACACGGTGCAGATTGCCACCGTCAATTTGCGTATAGCACGCTTGTACCAGACACAGGGAATGTATGAAAAAGCATCGCTTATCCTCCAGAACCTTGAACGCTCATCAAGGCTGTACAATGAACGCCTGAACGCGGAACTGAACCTTGTTGCTGCTGAACTTGCCACAGCAACCGGTAGAACAGAAGCGTCGTTGGACAACGCCCTCAAGGCACTGCACTTAGCAGAATTAACAGACAGCAAACAGCAAATCGAGCAAGCAGCACTGCTGTTATCGCAGTCTTTGGCTGCTCTTGGTAGATTTCAAGATGCCTACAAGTACCATCAAATCTACGTCAATATCGTTGTGCAGCTTCGCAATCAAGAAGTCGAGCGCAAAATTGCCGCCACAGAAAGCCGGTACGCTGTGGAGCAAGCAGAACTCAAACTTCAGCAAGAACAACGCCTGAGCGCGTTTATTGCTATTGGCGGTACGCTTTTGGTGATGCTCATAGCAGCCTTGGCAGTAACGTTCTTTCGTCATGGGCGCGAGCAAGAAGTTCTCAATGCAGCACTGCGCCAAAAAAATAGCGCACTCGAAGAAACATCGCGCCAACTCGCTCAAGCTAATGAAGAAATTCAGCAGCAACTAAGCGTACAAAGCCAACAAGCAGCTGAGCTGGAAGAATTTACTGTCGAAGTGCAAGAGCGCAACATCGCTCTGGAAGCTGCCATGATGAAAGTGGGCGAAATGAATAAAGAAATTCGCCGCCAAAGTGCAGAAATCGAAGAACGCATGAGAATTCAAGCCGAACAATCCGCCGAAATCGAACGCTTCACTCTGGAAGTCCAAGAGCGCAACATTGCCTTGGAGTCCGCCATGCGCAAAGTCGGCGAGATGAACAATCACATTCGAGAGCAAAATGAACGCTTAGAGCAGACCCTGAGCGAACTTCGAGAAACGCAAGCACAGTTAGTGCAAAGCGAACGCATGAATGTTGCTGGTATGCTCACCGCCGGCGTAATGCACGAAATCAACAATCCAAACGCTGCTGTCTATGCCGCGCTCAGCAGCATAGAACAGAGCGTGAAGTCCTTGGAAACCTATTTTTTATCGCTGTTGGATGAAGAGAGCCGCGCTTCGGAGGAGGCACAAGAATTTTGCTCCAAAATTGCTTCCACCCAAGCTATGATTACCATTGCCATCGAGGGCGCAAAACGGGTGAAAAACATCGTCTCGAATTTGCAAAACTTTACCAAGCATCAACGCGAGGGAGTGTATATTGGTAGTTTGGCAGATGAAATCCGCACAACCATCGATATTTTCCGCTATCAGTTCAAAGACATCGAGGTGCGTACCAGTTTTGACAGCAAACTGAGCATGAAAGCACAATTCGGCGAGATTAACCAAGTGTTTATGAACCTTTTTGTCAATGCAGTGCAAGCGGGCGCAACAACGCTTGCCATCGAAGGCAAGCGCGTCAATGATGCAGTGATAGTAACGGTTACTGACAATGGCAAAGGCATGAGCGAAGCCACGCAAGCACGTATTTTCGAGCCATTTTTTACCACCAAAGGTGTGAGTAACAGTGGTTTGGGGCTAAGCATTAGCAAAACGATTCTTGAACGCAACGGCGGTACCATCACCGTAGCGTCCCAGCTTGGCGAAGGCACAACATTTACAATGCGATTTGCTCAAGAGTAACGCGCAGCTGAGGTTAAGAACATTTTGTTTTTCAAATTTTGTATCGCAGCTATGATAAAACTTTCAAAACAACGTGGTGCAACTGATGCTTCTCAGGTTCATCAGCCAGAGCGCAGAATGCTTATTGTGGACGACGAACCGGCTCTGCTGAATATCCTCAGCAAACTGTTCAGCGAGTTTTACGATGTTCGTGTGGCATCGTCGGGCGAAGCCGCATTGGAACTTATTGACGACTTTCAGCCTGAGGTCATCATTGCAGACCAACGCATGCCGGGTATGTCGGGTGCTGAATTCTTAGCGCAAACCTCGCGAATGCTCCCCAAAACTGTCCGTATTGTGCTGACGGGCTACACGGATTTGCACGACATCGTCGAAAGCATTAACATTGGTCATGTGTATTTGTTCCTGACAAAGCCTTGGGAAACGCAAGAGCTGCTGGACGCTGTGAAAACGGCGTTTGACTACTACGACGTTGTTACCCAAAACGCGGAACTCAAACGCGCCATTGTTCGCTACGAAACCGCCAATGGCGAACTGCAAGAGCTTCATGCCGAAAAAGACGAATTGATGAATATTGTGGCGCACGACCTTAAAAATCCCATTCATCAAATCATCGGCTTGGCTCAAATGATGAAAGACCCATCGTTCGACTTGGCGCAAGAACAGTACCACGAGTTTTCGCGGCAAATTCATGCCTCTGCCGAACGGATGTACGATATGGTGGACAGTTTGTTGAATATGCGGGCAATTGAAAATGGTGCTATCAAAGCCACTATCATTCCTCTCAGCCTTGCCGCCGTCGCCAAAAGTGCTCTCAGTGACTACAGGCAAAGAGCCGAAGCCAAGTCGATTGCTCTGCACTACAATTCGCTGCTTGGCGACGACAAAGCTATGGTGCAAGCCGATGAGTCCTTTGTGTATCAAGTGGTGGACAATCTTGTTTCTAACGCTATCAAATATTCGCCCAACGGCTCTGCCGTGCATCTGTTGCTTTCACAAGACGAACCAGCATACTATCGGCTTGAAGTCCGCGACGAAGGTCCGGGCTTAACGCACGACGACCAAAAGCACCTTTTCAGCAAATTTGCTCGGCTGTCGGCACGCCCAACGGGCGGTGAAAGCTCCACAGGTTTGGGGCTGTCGATTGCCAAGCGGATGATGGATTTAATGCACGGCAAACTCTGGTGCGAAAGCACCGCAGGACAGGGCGCAACGTTTATTATGGAATTGCCTGCTGCCTAATGCCTGAGCCTCACGCCAGCATTTGCTGTGATGCACGCCGTTTCTCTTGTGACGAATCCCGACTGACACCACACGTTCGCATGACCATTGCCTGATAATTCTATGATTGCAGAACCTGAGCATCGTGATTTCTTAGCAGTAACGGACTTATTACCAGTGATGGACTTGCACTGCGACTTGCTTGCATATATGGCAAATATTGACGGCGCAGACCCGATGAGCAGCGAAATTGGCTGCGCACTGCCCTTGTTGCAAGCAGGCAATGTGCGCTTCCAAACGCTGGCTATCTTTGCCATCACAGGCGAAGGCAGCGTAGAATCCGGAATTGCTCAGGCAGCAGCGTTTGAAGAATTGTTGGAGGAGTACAGCGATAGCGTTCAACCATTTGATAGCATGGGAGTGTCTGACCTTGCAGACACGCTTGACAACGACGATGCTGGCAGTCGCGTTACTATTATTACCGCGATTGAAAACGCTTCAGCATTTTGCAGCGAGGACGATGACATAGACGACGGCTTTGACACGCTTGAGACGATGATAACCATGACCGCTCCTCTGCTCTACATCTCGCTCACCCACAACGAAGAAAACCGCTTTGGCGGCGGCAATTTTAGCGACAATGTGGGATTAAAACCTGACGGCGAGGTGTTATTAGAGTTCTTGAGTGGGCGTAATGTTGCCGTAGATTTGTCGCACACCAGCGATGCTCTGGCGCGGGATATTCTTGAGTATCTGGATGCCAGACGACTGGACGTGCCTGTGATTGCCAGCCACTCGAATTTCCGCACCGTCTATGACCACGTGCGGAATTTGCCCGATGACATTGCCAAAGAAATTATCGCCCGCGGAGGCTTGATAGGCATAAATTTTTGCCGTGAATTTCTTGACGATGAAGATTCCGACGTACTTATAGACCACATCGTGTACGGGATAGAAGAACTTGGTGGCAGCAGTGCCATTGCTTTTGGCTCTGATTTTTTCTACACGCCCGACGACAGCGAGTTTTTCTACGAGCACCGTTCGGCGGCACAATTTCCGACCATTCTGCATACCTGCGCTTTGCATTTGCGTTCCGATGAACTCCACAACCTCGCTTTTGGCAATGTGCGCCGCTTTCTACGGCGGCTCTGGGAAGGTGACGGATAGCACAAAAAATAGCGCAAAAAATAGCACAAAGGGCAGCACAAACTATCGGCTCTCTGTCTATGGTAAACGTTGTTCCTCCTGTTGGTAAGCCTGTTGTCCAGAATTTTTCCAACCTTTATTTGCCACACGCTATGAACACTCCGAACACCGTCCATACTCGGTTATTGCGCGGCATTACGCCTTCGGCAATGCCTGTTGTACTGGCTTTCGTACTGGCTTTTGTACTACCGTTTGCGCTCACTGTTGCGCTGCTCTCAGGGTTTGCGCTCGCAAGCCTTCAAGCACAGACTACTCCAGCGATGCAGTCTGTAAATGTTACGATAGATTTTACCACGTCCGCAGCTCGAACGCAGCAAGACCGTGCTGCTGCCAAACGCAACGGCATGGAGATTTCCTCGCGCGGGCTGGTGCTGTCTGTTGGCAAACAGCAGGGCAGCATCGAATGGCAAACGCTGCGTGTGCCACTGTCCAATGTTGCGCCGTTTCTGAGTTTGAGTGTCCAAATGTTCATCGAGCGTGCCAATGCAGAAAACATTGTGCTTTCGGTACGAACTTCCAACGATGTGGGTACAGCAGGTACTTTCGGCGAATGGCAGGTGCTGAACGAAGACCCACATAACCTAACGCAGGGCGAAACAAGCGGCGAAACCGATGGCAAACCCGCACGCGGCGCAGATGCCCTTGCCAATCGTCGTTTAGTAAGCCGTTTGCTCATACTCCCCAAAGAAACGCGCTTGGTGCAATTCAAACTGGAGAGCCGCAAAACGGCAGTGTATCGCAATCCAGTAGTAAAGAGGCTTGTGGTGAATTTTTTCAGTCCGGGCGAAACGCCCAAAGCCACGCAAGAGCAGATTGAGCGTCTGCAACTCAACAAGCAAGACCCCAAGAACGACGAACAGCCGCCAGCATTTTCAGCACTGAAGCCCAACACTCGTTCGGCGGATATTCAAGCTATTCCGCCACGCCCGCGCTTTATCACGCGCACAGAATGGGGCTCGCCCACAGGTCAGACCGCTGGCGCAGCGCAGGGCGATTTGGTGTCGACCGAAGTGACGCATTTGATTGTTCACCATTCGTTTAGTCCGGGCAACAACATTACCGACTGGGCGGCAGCTGTGCGGAGCATCTGGAATTTTCATGTAAACTCGAATGGTTGGTCGGATATTGGCTACAACTGGCTTATAGACCCAAACGGCGTGATGTACCAAGGCAGGGCTTGGGTGGGCGATAACGAAAACACCCGCGGAGCGCATTTTTGCGGCAACAACGCCAACACGATGGGCGTGTGCATGATGGGCAACTACAGTGAAATTCCCGCCCCTGCCAGTGCCGCCGCCACGCTTGTTGGGCTGTTGGCATACAAAGCCGCCGAACGGAACATTGACCCGCTCGGCAGCTCGCTGCACAGTTCGTCGCGCAAAACGATTGACAATATTTCTGGACACCGCGACGGTACGTGCGCGACGGAATGTCCGGGCAATCTCCTGTATCCAGTGTTACCCGATATTCGCCGCCGCGCGGCGGATGCCATTCAAGCAGCCCGCACGAGTATTGGAGCGGCTGCGGCACGCTCGGCAGAACGGTTGCGCCTCACGCTTGCCCCAAATCCCGCCACCACACTGACCACGCTGCGCTTTACGCTTGCCGAACGCGCTGCGGTTACTATTGCTCTGTACGACGCTCTGGGCAACGAAATAGCACAAATCTTCAACAACACCGCCGAAATGGGCGAACACCGTCATGTTATCCATACCGCCTCGTACTCGTCTGGTACATATTACCTGCGATGCACGTTTGACACGGCTTCTGGCACGGCAACCACGACAACTCCCGTGGTGATTGTTCGCTAACGCTGGCGTGTGTTCAGATGACGTAGGACTTTAACAACAGTTAGCAGCAGTAGGAAACAAGGGGTTGAAGCCTCTTGTGGTGTCGAGCCTTGCAGAGCAAAAGAGCATACTCCCTTGTTCAAACGATGCGCTTGTTCGGTACGGTTGAAGCGATATTTTCGGCATTTTTCCGTTTTGCAGCACAGATAAGGGCTTGCTTGTGGATGGAAATTTTGTATCTTTCGTGCGCTTTTGCAATCCTCACTTGTTCCACTGCCTACGCTTGACGTTATGATGAGTTTTCTGCGCCGTATTTCGCTTGTTCAATGGATAGCGGTGTCTATTGTTGTGGGTGTTTTGGTTGGTATGTTCGCCCCACAAGTCGCATCCGAACTCAAAATTTTTGCCACGATTTTTTTGCGGATGATAAAAGCTATCGTCGTGCCTATCATTTTTGGAACGCTTGTGGTGGGCATTGCTGGACACGGCGACGACATTCGGCGCATAGGACGGTTGGCACTCAAATCGCTCGTGTATTTTGAGGTCGTTACCACGATTGCCCTGTTTGTGGGCTTGGCAGCAGCGAACTTCGCTCGTCCGGGCGATGGCATCCGCATTGGCACATCGGCGGAACAAGGTGCGGAATTTGCTGCAAAGTCTCAGCAAGTAACGCTGGGCAGTGTGTTGGAACATATGATTCCCCAAAGCTTTTTCGAGGCTGCTGCCCACAACGAAGTCCTGCAAGTCGTGTTTTTTGCCGTGTTGTTTGCCATTGCACTGACCCAAGTTCCTGCTGGCAAGCCCAAAGAAACGATGTTGCTGTTCTGCGAAGGCTTGGCGCAGGTGATGTTCAAGTTCACCAATATCGTGATGAAATACGCCCCTATTGGCATTGGTGCGGCAATTGGCTACACTGTTGGTGAAAACGGGCTTGGGGTGTTGTGGAGTTTGGGCAAACTTGTCCTTACGCTCTATGGCGCACTGTTGGTGTTCGTTCTGCTCGTGTTAGTGCCGATTGCCGTTGTGTCCCGCATTTCGCTCATCAGGTTTTTTAAGTACGTCAAAGACCCTGCTATCATTGCTTTTTCGACGGCATCCTCCGAAGCAGCACTCCCTATGGCATTAAAAAATATGGAACGCTTTGGTGTGCCAGCACGCATTGTGTCGTTCGTGCTGCCGACGGGCTATTCGTTCAACTTGGACGGCTCGACGCTGTATCTGGCTGTGGCGGCGGTGTTTGTTTCGCAGGCAGCAGGCATGGAACTATCGCTGGGAACGCAAATGGTGATGCTGCTGACGCTCATGATTACCAGCAAAGGCATTGCGGGCGTGGCGCGGGCATCGCTGGTGATTTTGTCTGGAACGTTAGCGCAATTTGGTTTACCGCTTGAGGGCGTGGCGGTGATTTTGGGCGTGGATGCGTTTATGGACATGGCACGCACATCGGTCAATTTGATCGGCAATTGCCTTGCCTCGGCGGTAATGGCGCGCTGGGAAGGCGAACTGGGTGAACCGCAACCTGAAGAAGCTGTGGCAACGGTGTAAATTCTGCTTGATACAGAATATGACACATCAAAGCGCAACAATAAGCTCGTGCTTGGGTTTCGCGGGGCTTCTGGGCTTGTGGCTGCTCTGCTGGTGCGGCGTGCCTGAGTTGCCGGCACAAGAGCGCAAACGCTGGGACGAACCTGTGAATCTTTCGGCGTTGAACTCCGAAGACGACGATTTTGCGCCTTCGTGGTCACGCGCTGAACAGGTGCTGTATTTCAATTCCATGGTGAGCGGATTTTCGCAGTTTTTTACCGCACGCTACGACCGCAAAGACGAAAAAGCCGACCTTCGCACACGGCTTGCAGGGCGCGAGATTGTGAAAACTTCGCTCAACACGCCGCGCAACAACCAATCGTTCATCACTTTTGCCAATGATGGCAGCGTGTATTTTTCCAGCTATCGCCAAACCAAACGCCGTCCATACTTAAACATCATGCAAGCGGCACGGCAAAACGCCCTATGGCAGCAGCCAGAACCCGTTGCGGCTCTCAACACGGATAACTTTAATGCCCACCCCGCGCTTTCGCCTTCTGGAACAACAATGGTGTTTGCCTCCAATCGTCCGGGCGGGCGCGGCGAAACCGATTTGTGGATAGCCACCAAAGACGAACGCGGCGAATGGCAACCGCCTGTGAACATGGGCGATGTATTGAATTCTGCCGAGCAAGAGATAAGCCCGTTTTTTGCTTCGGAGGATTCGCTGTACTTTGCCTCGAACGGTTTTGGCGGCAAAGGCGGCTTTGAAATTTTTCTCACAACGCGCTCTGGCTCAAAATGGCAAGCTCCAGTTCCCGTAACTGAACTCAACAGCGAGTTCGACGATGTAGATTTTACCATGCTCCCGGGCAATGTGGGCGTGTTTGCCTCTAACCGTAGCGGTGGGCGCGGCGGGTTCGACCTCTATGCCGCCCGCTTGCAAACGTTTTCTCTTGCCTCGCTGGCATTGGAGTACAAAGTTGTTGCCCAGACTTCCTTTCTTGCATTGGAAGAATTTTCAACCACAGATTTGCTGCCGCTTTTGCCCTGTCTTTTTTTTGCCGAGAATGCTGCCACACTGCCGCCTGAACTCAAACAGCGCACCAAAGACGAAGTACAACAATACAGCCCCACAGCCGCTCGCCCCGATGTGCTGGGCGTGTATGCAGAGTTGCTCAATATTGTCGGCAAACGCTTGCGGGAATATGAGAACGCCGCCCTTATCCTCACGCCGTATATCACCGAAGCCTCCAGCAACAAACAACTCGACCTTGCCAAAGCACGTGTGGAAACGCTACGGACATATTTGGCGAACGTCTGGGGTGTGCAGCGTTCGCGGCTCATAAGCGGAACACCACGCAACATTGCCGATATGCTGCCGACCGCGCAAACTCAAGGCTCGCGTTCCGCGCTTCGTACCACAATGCTTAGCAGTAACGAACGCAGCCGGTGTGTGGAACTCGCCTGCACCGACCCGCGTGTGCTGGCTCCTGTGCAGATTGGCAGCGTAACCACCCAAAGTAAAGTTCAACGCTTGGAAACGTACTTGGACGTGCGTCCACGCGAATTTTTGCGCTCGTGGCACTTTGCCGCTACCACAGGCACAAGCGCGCAAGACACGCTGCTTGTGAGCGAAGGCAGCACGCTACCGCACACGCTCACCATTCAACTCAGCCCCGAACTGCTCAATCGTATCGAAGGCGAAATGCGGCTTACCCTCGTTGGCACGGATTCCCTTGGACGCAAAGGCAAAGGCGAATTGCTCGTGAGCGTGTACAGGCTGCCCATCAAACAAAAACGTGAACAAGCAATGTCCGATAAACTCATTGAGCGCACAAGAATTGTGCTGCTTGATGAATCGCAAACAGAACTCACTGCCGAGCAGCGTGAATTGCTCCGTGGCATTGCCAGCAGCCTCACCGGCAGTAGCACAACCCGTGCGAACGTTACCATCAGCGGCTACGGTGCAACAGAACTTCGCAATAATGGCTCGCAGATTGAACGGTTTATGATGTTGGTAAGCGAAGAGTTCAAAAAGCAGGGCATCACCATCAGCACAGAATTGTTGGGCGACAACGAAGCCTTAGCCTCTGCCACGCCTCAGGAACGTTTGTATGCTCGCTGCGTGTTTATTACCGTCGAACGCCCACTGGCAGCACAGGAAAAGCGGTAGTACAGTGTTCATCAACAAGTGAAAAACCGAGAAGACACACACATACCTTTCCACGATGCCTTTTATGAGGCACTGCCCAACCTGCTGACTTCGGACAAGGTCAAGCCCTCAGCCAAAACTCGACCGCTCCATCTGTGAGCATATTTCCCACCTATACCCCCGACATAAATAACGCCCGTGCTACTTGATAAAACGCTTTGCTTCTGTTATCTTGCACGTGGTGTTACAAACTCATCCGCGCAAGCAGTTGCAAAACCAGTTACGACACCATCGGCACAGTCATCAAGCGAGTATGGGGACAACAACCATCATCCACAGTCATCAACGCTTGCTGTTACGCGCAGCCATGAAAGCATTGGCGCGAGTATTAGCCTTGTATGCTACCATCCACGCTCTTTACAGCCAACCATTACCACCGAAACTCAAACACCGTGTCGTAGATTCGCTATTGCAGCAGTTGCCAGACGCGCTGCGTTCGTCTGACACGACACTGACCAACCTGCTGAATGATATTGCCTACGAATACTGGCAAATCCGTCTGGATTCTTCAGCACTGTTTGCCCACAAAGCCTTGCAGAACGCCCAAGCACAGGGTTTTGTGCGAGGCGAAGCTGCGGCATGGGAAAATTTTGGACGCATTGCCAACACACAAGGCAACTACGACTCGGCACAAATTTACCACCGCAGAGCATTAGCACTATACGAGCGCATTGGCTGGCAATTGGGCGTAGCCAACGCACTAAACAGTCTGGGCGTGGTGTACAGATTGCAAAGCAGATATGCCGAAGCCTTAGACAGCTACCATCGTGCGCTTGACCTCCTTCACAAGCACCCCCCCACAGCCGCCTATCAGCGCATTTTAACGAAATTGCTTAACAATGTGGCAATGGTGTATCGGCTGCAAGGCAGGTACAGCGAGGCTTTACCACATTTACAGGAGGCACTCACCATTCGACGCACCTTGAACGATAGGACAGGTGTGGCAGGCTTACAACGCAATATTGGCTTGCTCTACGCAGAGCAGCATCAACACGAACAAGCGTTACAATGGTATAACGAAGCACTCAGCACCTACACAGTGCTGGGTGACCAACAGGGCATAGCAGCATCGCTGGATAATATAGGCATGAGCTATCAAGCCCAACAACGTTTTGACAGTGCAGAGGCTTTCCACCATCGGGCGTGGACAATATTTCAAACTCTTGGTAACAAACAAGGCGAAGCCTCCGCTCTGTACAATCTGGCAGCAGTGGCTTCGGCACAAGGCTTCGCATCGCGCTCACTGGGTTATCATCAGCAAGCTCTGCGTTTACGGCAAACCATGGGCGACAAAGAAGCTATTGCGGCTTCTCGTATAGGGTTGGGGAGGCTCTTGCAAGGCTTCAACGCCACAACGAAGCCCTTGAGCAGTTTGAACAGGCGGTGCAGCTTGCCGTCGCAATTGGCGCACGAGCCGACGCTGCCAAGGCGTGGGCTGGGCTGGCAGAAAGCTACGAACGCACGGGCAACACCGCACGAGCATTGGAAGCACTCAAACGCTTGCTACAGATGCGCGACACACTCTTTACCGAACGCAACTCGCGTGCGCTCATGCAACTGCAAGCCCAGCACCATAACGAACGCCAACAAGAACGCATTCGACTACTTGAGCAACAACAACAGATGCAAGTTCTGGAAACAGAGCGGCAACGTAGCTTCAGGAATTTTGCCTTTGCCTTAGGCGGTATAGCATCATTGGCAGCAGCAGCAGCATGGTACGGCTATCGCACAAAACGCCGCGCAGCCGAACTTCTCCAACGCCGCCATCAGGAAATCATGCGCCAGCAGAAAATTTTGGAAGAACAAGCAGTAGAAATCGAACTTGCCAATAGCGAATTGCAACACAAAAATCTGCTCTTAGAGCAACTCAACAACGAAAAAAATGAATTCTTGGGCATTGTCGCGCACGACCTCAAAAACCCTCTGAACAGCATTACAATGGCTCTTTCGCTTGTGCAAAATTACTGGCATGAGATGAACTTGGACGATGTGATGCTGCGCCTGAGAGCCGCACAAAACTCCGCGCTTCGGATGAGAGCTATTATCACGAATTTGTTGGACTTGAACGCGATTGAAAGCGGTAAATTTCCCTTGTCGCCTACACTCGTGGACGTACAGGCATTGGTTGAGGAAATCGTTCACGACTACCGCGACCGTGCTGCTGAAAAAGCAATTACCATCACCACAGCATTTGTGCACAGTTCCACACGGGTTTTTGCCGATGTTCTGGCGTTGCAGGAAATTGTGGACAATCTTCTATCAAACGCCATCAAATATTCCCCGTTGCACACAACTGTTTCGGTGAGCGTCTCAGCAGTGTTGCCCTCGCGCAACCAAGAACAAACGCTGCAATTCGTCGAACACGGTGTGGAAGGCGCAGAACAACTCCTTCGCGGCATTCAAGAACCTTCATGGGCATTGGAATACTCTTCTCTGCCGTTTCCGAGCGTGCGTATTGCCATCAGCGACGAGGGTCCGGGTCTGACAGAATCGGACAAACGCCGCTTATTTGAAAAATTTGCCCGACTTTCCGCACAACCAACTGGCGGCGAACATTCGACGGGGCTGGGGCTTTCGATTGTCAAGAAAATGGTCGAAGCCATGAACGGGCGCGTCTGGTGCGAATCAGAATTTGGTAAGGGGGCAATGTTTGTGGTCGAACTTCCTGCACAGCAATAAGCCCAACGCAGGCTTCTGGCACAAAAGACGCTGGTTTTGTCAAAACTTTCCGCTATTTTCGCAGTCTTTATTGAAACTCTCAGAAAATCTCATACGCTTCGAGTGTCTATGGCTGACAAGGCTTCAACCGTTCACGCTTCGCACGATGAACGCAATGTATTTTTGCGCGGCAGAACGCTTGTGCTTACTGCGCTGACGGAGGAAGATGTGCGTTCAAGCGGCTGGTTTGGCTGGTTTAATGACGCTGAAACAACACGGTTTATGCAGCAGCGTTTTTTTCCCAATACCGTAGAGAAACAATTGGAATTTTACCGCTCGGGCGTTCTTGGCGCAGCAAATAAAATCCAACTCGGTATTTTGCCACACGGCGCAGAAGCTATTGTGGGCGTAGTCAGCCTGAGCAATATTGATTTTTTCAACCGCAAAGCAGAGTTCGGCATCATTATTGGCGCACAGGAAGCGCGTGGCAAAGGTTACGGCACAGAAGCCGCTTCACTGATCATTTCTCACGGCTTTACACGGCTGAGTTTGCACAAAATTTATCTCGGCGTTCACGCTGCCCACAAAGCCGCTATTCGCAGCTACGAGAAAGTAGGATTTCGCATTGACGGCGTGCTGCGCCACGACATCCTGCTCGACGGTGCTTGGCACGACGTTGTGCACATGAGTATTCTCGCTGACGAATTTATGCAGCAGACCGCTCTTGCAGAAACTCTTGCAGAAACCCCAAGCATCCGCGCAGACGGCATCACAACACGCACCACGCACAAGGACGATAACAACAACAAATGAGCGCACACACTCTCAAGCCATACCGCATTGTTGCAACGATTGAAGCTCGCATGACGAGTTCGCGTCTGCCGGGCAAAGTGCTTATGACCGCAGGCGGCAAGCCCATGTTACAAATTTTAGTCGAACGACTGCGCCGTTCGGCATACATTGACGATATTGTCGTAGCCACCACAACGAACGCTCAAGATGAGCCGATTGTCGCATTTTGCAATTCGTTCGGCATACAGGTATTTCGCGGTAGCGAACTCAACGTGTTAGAGCGCGTCTGCGGAGCGGCTCAGGCGGCTCAGGCACAAGTATTGGTCGAAATTACAGGTGATTGCCCGCTCATTGACCCTGTGCTTGCCGATGGTGTCATAGAGGCGTTTATAGAGCAGTTTCCTGAGCGACGGTATATTTCCAACACGGGACCTGAGATTTCCATGCCCTGGGGCTTTGATGTTCAAGTGTTTTGGGCAGAAGACTTGTATGCCATCAACGCCGATAACCCCGACGACGACGACAAAGAGCATGTTTCGTACAGGTTTTACCGACCTGAAAGTGGAGACCGCTACAAGCCGTATTTTATCCGCTACACAGGCGAACTCAACCGCCCTGAATTGCGCGTAACGCTGGACTACCAAGAAGATTACGAACTTATCAAAGCAGCCTACGAAGCACTCGCACCCGTGAACCCTGCATTTGGCGCGGTTGATGTGATTCGCTGGTTAGACCTTCACACAGACCTTCGTGATGCGGCAATTGCTGTGCGGAACTAAGTTGGCAGCCGAAGAGTTATGGTAAAATTGCAGCATTATGATGACTGATTGTTTCGCTGTTTTTCAAAGGAAAACGTCATGTTCAGAGTTCTTGTAATTGGTGCTGGTGCTATTGCTCAGGGCTTCGATAGCCCAGAAAGCGACCACATTTTCACGCACGTCAAAGGATTTTCGCGCCATCCAAGTTGCGAAGTGATAGGTATATGTGATACACAGTTTGAGCGTGCACAAGAAGCTGCCAAGCGTTGGGGCATTGCTCATGCTGCAACCACGCCCGAAGAACTCGCACCGTTGAAAACCGACATCATTAGCATTTGCACGCCCGACGACACCCACGAGGATTACCTACGCCGTGCGCTCGCGCTCAAGCCCGGTGCTGTGTTTTGCGAAAAACCGCTCGGCTACGACGTGGAAAACGTGCGCGACATTGTGCGGGAATACAAAGAGGCAGGCGTGCATCTGGCGGTGAACTATTCGCGTCGTTGGCTGCCCGACATTCAAGCATTGCAACGTGCTATTTCCGCCGAGTGGTTTGGCAACATCGTTTCGGCGCGGGTGAAATATTACAAAGGGTTTTTGCACAACGGTTCGCATTTGCTGGATATTCTCACGATGCTTGTCCAACCTGAGGTGGTCAGCACACGCATTATCAAGGAAATTCATGATTACACCGACGACGACCCAACTATCAGCGCGGCGTGTACAATGGAATCCAGCATGGGCAGTTTTACGCTGATGATTGAAGGTTACGATTCGCGCCAAATGTCGCCGCTGGAGTTGGAACTGGTGTTTGAACGGGCAAAAATCCTTCTGGAGGAATGTAATGGCACAAAACTCACCATCGCGCGTTTGCAGGAACATAGCGAATACGCGGGCTTTTGGGAATTTTCAGACATCGAAACGCGCCGCATAGACGGCTCACAAACGATGCGGAGCGCGGTGGATGCCATTGTCAATGCACTACGCGGCTGGGCAGACCTTGCCTCCACAGGCGAATCGGCATTGGACACGCTCGAATGTTGTTTGGACATCAAAGCCTTGCCCAAAATCGGCATGAGTGCTTGAACAACGGTATTGCCAAATTCATCACTACACATTTTTTGAACTATTCTTGTTGGAATATGCCAGCACTCGCAATTAACGGTGGTACGCCAATTCGCACGGAACTGTTTCCTGCGTACAACACCATTACCGAAGCCGAAAAACGTGCGGCTTTGGAAGTTTTGGATTCCGGCAATCTGTCCCAGTTTTTGGGTTGCTGGATGGATGATTTTTTTGGTGGTCCGAAGGTACGCGAGTTTGAAGAGCGGTGGTCGGCTATGTTCGGCGCAAAACACACTATCAGCGTGAACTCTAACACCAGTGGCTTATTTGCCGCCGTAGGAGCGGCGGGGCTTGGTCCGGGCGACGAAATTATCGTTTCGCCCTACACCATGAGTGCATCTGCTGTGTGTGCGTTGGTGTATGGTGCTGTTCCCGTGTTTGCCGACATTCAACCCGATATTTTTACCCTTGACCCCAAGAGCATTGAAGCCCGCATTACGCCTCGCACCAAAGCAATTATGGTCGTGCATCTTTTTGGGCATCCGGCGGATATGGATCCGATTATGGAACTTGCCCGTAAGCACAATTTGGTGGTGATTGAAGATTGCGCTCAAGCACCGCTGACCACGTACAAAGGGCGCATGGTTGGTACGATTGGCGATATGGGCGTGTTTAGCTTGAATTATCACAAACACATCCACACTGGCGAAGGTGGCATGGTTACTACCAACAGCGATGTGTTTGCTGAGCGCGTACAACTGATTCGCAATCACGGCGAGACCTCGCTGCGCGACAAAGGCGTAACCGATTTTACCAATATGTGGGGCTTCAATTATCGCCTGACAGAAATGCAAGCAGCTATTGGTATCACGCAGTTGGAGCGGCTGGAAAGCTATATTGCTGAACGCATTGACAACTGCACCTACATCGCCAAGCAATTATCGGGCATGGAAGGCATTACGCCGCCCACAGTGTATGACGGCTGCCGCCACGTCTATTACGTGCAGCCCTTTACGTTCGACGAAGCCGTCGTGGGCGTTCCACGCAATCATTTTGTGCAGGCAGTTGCTGCCGAACTGCCTTCGGCTCATCTACGCGAAAGCACAGGCAAACTTATTGGCGCGGGCTACACCGAACCACTGTACTTGCAGCCCATGTACCAAACTCGTATGGGAACGAAATGTTCCTTCAACTGCCCGCGCTATGAAGGCGAGGTCAGCTATGCAAAGGGGCTGTGTCCAGTGGCAGAAGATTTGCACTACAACAAGCTCTTTTCGCATGAATACATGCGCCCACCGATGACCCGCGCCGACTTGGATGATTTTGTGGATGCCATGCACAAAGTCTATGAGCATCGTTTTGAGTTGTTGGACTGATGTCATGAACACGCTGTTATTCGTTGCCCACGACCCGGGCGGTGCAAACGTTCTTGAGCCTATTATCCAAGCCTTTGGCAGTCTGAACCGCGCGAACAATACTCTTGAAACCAAGCGAAAAGACTGGCAAAGGCTCATGCTGCTCTTGGGACCCGCTGCGGAGCGCATCAATGCTCATGTTGAGCCGCACGACAGAGTCTGCCGCCTGCCCACACATCCCACACCGAATTTTCCCAATGAACAGTCCGTGGCGGCTGCTGATATGGGCAAACTCTTCGACGCGCACCATGATGAACGCCGTGATGAACACCATGATAAACATCGCATTGATGCCGTAATAACCGCAACAAGTTTCAATAGCAACGTGGAACGCCTTGCTATCAGGCTTGCCACAGCACGGGGAATTCCCACCTTTGCCATGCTGGATTATTGGTCGCACTACACACAGCGTTTTACGCTTGACGGCGAGACGGTGTATCCTTCGGTGATATTGGTTACTGACAAGCGTATGCAAGCCGAATGTTGTGCCGAAACGGGCTTGGATGAAGCACGGGTCAGGGTTGTGGGCAATCCCCATTTGGAGCGTGTTGCTGTCAAGCATCGCCAGACAATGAGTTCCCATAATTCCGGGCATACCAACTCCGTCCAAACCATTCGCTTTTTTACGGAGAACATTCGGCATTACTACCCGCACAAAACCATGCACGAATTTGTCATGGTGGAGCATTTGGCAACGTGCTTGACAGCTCTTCAGTTTACAGGAACGCTGGTTGTACGACCGCATCCGATGGAATCCCGCGAGCCTTGGATGTCAGCACTGGCAGCGTGGCAAGCGCAGCAACGGTTTTCGTGCAATGTGGTGCTGGACACGGCTTCATTTGCCGATGTGCTGCACAATGCCGAAGGCAAGAGCGTTGCTGTGGGGCTAACGTCCATGGCATTGCTGGAAACGGCTGTCTGCGGCATACCGACATTTTCGTATCAGATAAACGTACCGCAGAACGATGGCTATTTTTTTCTGCCGTTTGAGGAATACGGCATTCACAAAATACAGTCAGACAACGATGTCGCTCTGCTGCTTGCGCCAACACCTTCACCAATCGTAACAGGTCAACAATCAAGCGTTCAAGCCATTATCAGGCTTGTAGAAGAACACTTGGAGAGCAAACACTTGGAGAGCAATAGAATCTCAACCACGCCCATCCGATAACGATGCTGTTCTGATTCCGCTTGCCGGACGGACACAACGACTGTCGGGAATTATGACCACAAGAGAGACCACAAGAGAGGAGAGAAGACGGTGAACATCATAGCGTTTCTCTGGAACAAACTTGACCGTTTGGCACGCAAAGGAAGCGGTGTATTTCGGCGCAACTATTTTCGCAGGCGGTTTCCGGGATTAGACGCACACCCAAACGCCACGCTGCAGGTGCGCGGCGAGTTTGTCTATGGTGCGGGATGCAGCATTTGTGAGGGCGCAACGATTATCGTGGAGGCGGGAAGCCGTTTAGTGCTGGGCGACAACGTAACGGTCATGAAATACACGCTCGTCCACGCTATTGCTGGTGTGGCGATGGAAATTGGCGATGAAACCTCGCTTCAAGAGCGTTGTTCGGTGATTGGCAATGTGCGGCTTGGGCGAGCCGTTATTTTTGCGCCCAACGTATTTGTGTCGTCGGGTGGTCATTTTTTCGATGTGCAGCCAGAACTGTTTATCCGCGACCAAGATGACATCGTCGTTGCCGACGCAGAGCGGTTGAAGCCGTTTTTGGCAGCAAATGTTACAGTAGAAGATGACTGTTGGCTTGGCATCAACACGGCAGTTATGACGAATATTGTCATCCACAAGGGCTGTGTGGTAGGCTCTAACGCTGTGGTAACAAAATCGCTGCCGCCGTACCGCATTGCGGCTGGTTCACCAGCAAAAGTGGTCAAACAACGCCTATATTTTCAGCCGCCACAGGAAATTCACTGGTATCGTTTGGAAGATTTGCCGTATTTTTACGAAGGTTGCGGCGTGCGTCGCCACGAACGCGAGCAGCATCAAGACGGCATTGCTGTTGGGGCAGCGTGGAGCGTTTGGCTCGACACCGAAGACAAAACTGCCGTTGTGGTGCGAGCAAAAGTCTGTCATAGTGGTCATGCAAACCAGTGCTGGATTGAGTGTAACGGCGTTCGGTATATGCTCACGGAAGAATTTACTGAGTACACGTTTCCACTTGCCATAACCACCGCAGGTACGACCAATGCTGCCAACGCAGGGCGTGTGTACTTTCGTTGCGGCACGGTGCATGAACCGCCACCACAAAAGAACGGTACATCGCGGAAGCGTTGGTACGGTGTAGTACAAACGGTTGGTGTTTGCTAAGACCTGTGGCATCTTGCCTCTGCGGTCTTACCTCCGTAGTATTCCCGTGTGGGTATATTGCGGTGCGAAGATTTGGTGCGACGATGCTCTTGAAAGACTTGTTCAAAGACTTGTTCGACTGTTTTTGACACTTATGGTGCAATTTGCCTCGCCGCAGCGTTTTATCAGCGTACTCAAAAGTATGCACTTTGCGTATCTGCGCAAACTCTTTCGCTATGCGTTTTCGCGGTATCCAACGTTGTACTACGCCGTGGGGGTCTATATTCTTTCGGTAGTGCTGGAAGTGGTTGCTATGAGCGCGTTTGTGCCGCTTTCGGAAATCGCCAGTGGCAAAACCATGATGACCCCGAATATGCTTGTGCAGTTGATGGCGGCGTTGTCCATCAAAACTTCCGCCAAGTACATCTTCCTTGCCTACATCGTGCTGTTTTCCTTGCGTGTGATAACGAACATTCTTGCCGAACGGCTTTTGACCAGTGTTACGTCCAACAAGATTCCCGCTCAGTTTATGGCGCAAGGCTTGGGCAATGTGTTGCAGAACTACGAGATTAGCACCATTGAGCGCAAAAGTGCGGGGCAGTTGATTATGCTTGCTGGCGAAGAAGTTCACCGGGCGGCATCTATTGTCGCCACCACCATTCGCTTTACCAGTTCCACGGTGCTGATAGCATTGTACTACATCACCATTGCCAGTTTTTCGCCACCAACGGCGGTTGTTATCCTTGTTATGCTTGCGCTCACGGCTTCGGCATCGTACAGCACGTTTCGTGCCGTGCATCGGCTGGGGATGAAAACCATTGAAAGTTCGCGTACCGCAACGTCTATTTTTGTCGATGCGCTCAATGGTGTGCGTTCGGTGCGGGCGTTTGGCGCGGAAGAGTACGTTCTGAACAAATTCAAAGACGAAATCTTTCCGCACAAGCGGCGGCTGTTTTTGATTGAATTTTTTACGTTGCTTGGCAAACAGTTGCCTATGCTTATGCTGGTTGCAGTCTATGGGCTGTACATCCTTATTGGCACACAACTCAGCCGCGCGGAGTTTGATTATGCGTTTGCCGTCACGCTGCTCATTTTTTTGCTGCGCTTTTTTCTTGCTGTGGGTGATGCGGTGAACGTGTTCTTGCGTATTGTTTCCGATGCCAAAGCTGCTCAGGACATCACCGAAGTCATTGACGCAGAAAACCTGAATCGCGACGGCACACTCAAACACCATGACCTTCGCCCCGAGATACGCAAACCCATCGAAACAATAACGCTGAACAACATAGCCTTTTCGTACAACAAACAAGACTTCGTGTTGTGCAATTTTTCGGCGGCATTTGAGCGCGGGAAATCGTACGCAATCGTGGGCGAGTCAGGAGCGGGAAAATCCACGTTGCTGGATATTTTGCTCAAATTTCACACGCCCGATAGCGGCACAATTCTGCTTAACGGGCAGTCCATTGCCGACATTGACGAGCGCGTGCTTAGACGCAACATTGTGCTGCTGGGTCAGGAGACCATTATTTTTAACGATACCGTAACCAACAACATCTGCTACGGCTTTCATGCAAGCCGCGAGCAGATTGTCGAGGCAGCACAGTTAGCGTGCGTGGATGAGGTGATAAGCGAACTGCCGCAGGGCTATGAAACCGTACTGCAATATCGTGGCACGAATCTTTCGGGTGGACAACGCCAACGCATTGGCATTGCTCGTGCGTTGCTTCGCAAGCCCGATGTTCTCGTGCTGGACGAGAGCATGAGTGCACTCGACCCCATGACCAAAGAAGCCGTAACGAAGAATATTTTATCGGAATACAGCAAAAAAATTGTCATTTTTGTAAGCCACGACCCCGCTATCCGCGAACACGTGGACGAGGTTGTGGCAATGAAACGATACGAACCTGAGCCAAAGGTTGTAGTGCCATGACCATTTTCGGAGAACCCAGAGGACGTATTGCCTTGAAAATCCTTGTGCCTGACGATGTAACGCAGGTATATGTGGATTGGATGAACGATGCGGAAATCACCCAGTATTTGGAAAGCCGATGGCAAGCACATACACTGGAGAGCATAAGGGAGTTTGTGCGAACGATGAACGCCAGTCCCAACGATGTACTCTTTGGTGTGTTTTTGCACGAGGCTGGCACACTCACCGAACACATTGGCAATATCAAGATTGGCAACATTCACCGTCTGCACAGCCGTGCTGAGCTGGGGCTGATAATTGGCAGCAAAACCCACTGGGGCAAAGGCTACGCCACCGAAGCTATCAGGCTTGCCACACGGTACGGATTTGAGGAGTTAAATTTGAACAAGCTCTTTGCAGGAATGTACGCCGATAACGTGGGGTCGTACAATGCCTTTATCAAAGCGGGTTACAGAAAAGTGGCTGAACTTCAGCAGCACTGCTTTTCGCACGGAATATATGTGAATGAATTGTTGGTCGAACGATGCCGTCATGAAGCCTAACAACGAAAACCTCACACAGCTATATCGTCTATTATTGTTCTGAACTCTTTTTTCATACAGTTATGTCAGCACTTCGAGAAACTCTCAAAAAGAGCAACGCCGCTCGCACGGCAGTTGCAGCAGCGCGGTTCGTGAAAGCCTATCGTGTCTATGCCGCCACAGGCGAAACGCCAGACTACGGCTACCACAGCGCACGGCACTTGTACTTTGCTACGAACAAAAAGTTTTACGAGTTGTATGCCGGCTTAGAAAATTTTCGCAGCCGCACCCGCAAGCCCATATTGACCAACCCCGTGGGCGTACTGGGCGACATGAGCGCAGGCGGTCAAGGGCTTGCAACGGTTATGCACAATATTCGTGAGCAAGGGTATCATCAGTTTTCAACGCGCTTAAAACCCGAACTCTGCGATGCGCTGATAGACTTTGCCCGCACCGTGCCAAGTAAACCCCGTATCCCGGGCTACGAACACAAGCGCGTGGTCTATGACCGTAACAATTTAGTGGCAAATCTCTATGATTTCGACCCCCAAGTGCTGTTGGAACACCCGATTATTCAAGACCTTATCACCGATGAATCGTTGATTGCCGCAGCCGTCGAGTTTTTAGGACCAAGCGCAAAACTTCATAACGTAGCAATGTGGTGGAGCAACGCTGATTTCCACAACGTTAGCAAAGACGGAGCAGCACAGCTATACCACGTGGATATGGACACTATCCGCTGGGTGAATTTTTTCTTTTATCTGACCGATGTGGGAACAGAAAACGGTCCGCATTGTTACGTGGCACGTTCGCACCGCATCGCACCCAAAGAAGTGTATCGTGATGGGCGCATCAGCGACGAGGAAGTAGCAGCACATTTCAAGCCTGAAGATATGGTAGAACTCACAGGACTCAAAGGCACGATACTCATGGTCGATACCACAGGACTGCACAAAGGCAAAGCCCTTACCAGTGGGGAACGCTTGATGATGCAAATTCGCTTTGCGGTGAACTATTTTGGTGCTGGCGCACCCAAAAAAGTGCATATCAACGACAAGTTTTCGTCGGAGTTTCTGCAAAAAATTGAGCGTAACAAAGCCCTCTACGCTGGCGGATATTTCTAAGATGCAGACCTACACTCCATACGCTCCAATTTGTACGTTTTACCTGCATGCACATTGCTGTTTTTACGACACATCCGCTGTTTCAACGGCATTTTGCCACTGAACTGGAACGCATCCAACAGCACCTGAACGCTGGCGACCGCGTAACGGTGCTGGTGTGCGATGCAACACTGCTTGCCTGCGAAACCAACAACTACCACGAGCCAGCACAGTGCGCTCTGTGCATCAAAAGTCGGGACAGAGGCCTTGCCCTGCTTGACCGCAACAACACAGGCACTCTGAGCGTGCGACCATTGCACGCCATGACTACTGAGGCACACCAACGCTTGGCACGGGAATTGCGCTCGGTGCGCACGCGGTTTGCGAGCATTGCGGACATGGAGGCATACACCATCGAAGGGTTCGACCTTGGCAAAGCTGCGTTATCGTCTATTATCAGCTACGTGATGGACAGCAACCTCGACCTTGAACGCCACAGCGACCTTGTGCGACGGTACGTATTGTCGGGTCTGATAAGCTACCGTGCCGTACAAGCCTTTTTGGACGAGGCTTCCGAGCGCGGCGAGCGCGTTGACCAGTTTTATATTTTCAACGGCAGAATGACCAACGTCCGCGGCGTATTGCGAGCCTGCGAGAGTCGCAACGTCGCATTTATTGTCCACGAAGCGGCTGCTGGCGATAGCACTTATTCGCTTTTTGAAAACCGTATGCCACACGATATTGCCTACATGACGTGCTGCATTCAAGAGCAATGGCACAACGCACTTCTACACCGCACGGAAGCTGAACGCCACGCACTTGCTGAAGAATGGTTCGTGCGGCGTGCGCGGGGCATAAAAGTCAACGGCTATTCGTTTGTGGAGCAGCAGCAGCAAGGCTTGCTGCCCTCCGATTGGAATCCTCAGAAACGCAACGTTGTTATTTTCAATTCGGCGGACTTTGAGTTTATCATGGTCAGCGAGGAATACAAGCACCACATCTACCATTCACAATTGGACGGTATTGAGCGCATTGTGCGCGACCTTCAACCACACACGGAGTATCATCTGTATCTTCGTATTCATCCCAATCTTGCAAACGTACCGAATGAACTCGCTCCACTTCTTGCGCTCAAAGCACCGAACTTGACCACACTCGCGCCTACGGATGCGGTTAGCACATATGCCATGATGCAGCAAGCAGATAAGGTTGTTACCTTTGGCTCCACGGTGGGCATTGAAGCTCCTTTTTGGGGCAAACCTTCTATTTTGGGTGGTCGAGCCGTGTATCAGCAACTTGGCTCAACGTATAACCCCGATTCACACGAGGAGTTGATGGGTTTACTGCTCACCAGTGGTCTGCCACCCAACGACAAACTTGGTTCGCTCATGTACGGATATTTTTATAACACCTTTGGTATTCCATTCCAATATTACAAAGGCGAGAATTTTTTTGCAGGGACATTCAACGGCAAAGCACCGTTTGCCAATCGCTGGCTTTTTCGGCTTCACACGCTGTACAAGCGCGTTACGCCCGAATCCGTCCAACAGGCAGTTAACAAGCGGTACGCAGAGCGAACGCTTCAACACTTAACACACGGATACAATTAGCGTTCGTGCTGCGACGACAGTTTACAGAATTTACACATTGACCTACACATTTGACAATGCTTGCATACAAATCTATCTTAGTAACAGGCGGAACAGGCTCGTTTGGCAAAACATTTGTGGAACGCATTCTGAAGCATCACCCCGAAATTGAGCGTTTGGTGGTGTTTTCGCGCGACGAACTCAAGCAGTTTGAAATGGCGCAGCATTTTAGCGACACGCAGTATCTTGGACTGCGCTATTTTATCGGTGATGTACGCGACGAAGCCCGCCTTGTGCGGGCATTTGAAGGAATTGATGTGGTTGTTCACGCTGCTGCCTTAAAACAAGTGCCCACAGCAGAATACAACCCTATCGAGTGCATCAAAACCAACGTTATGGGTGCTGAAAATGTCATCAACGCAGCCATCAAAACGGGCGTGAAGCGTGTCGTTGCACTTTCCACCGACAAAGCTGCCGCGCCCATCAACCTCTACGGCGCATCAAAGCTGTGTTCGGACAAACTGTTTGTAGCGGCAAACAATTTTCGTGGCAATCGCAATCTGAATTTTTCTGTGGTGCGCTATGGAAATGTGATTGGCAGTCGCGGGTCGGTGATGCCGTTTTTCCTTGCCCGTAAAAACAGTGGCGTGCTGCCAATTACTCATCCTGAAATGACACGCTTTAACATTTCGCTGGAAGAAGGTGTGGATTTGGTGCTATACGCTATTCAACACGCTTGGGGCGGAGAGATTTTTGTCCCTAAAATTCCCTCGTATCGTATTTTGGACGTTGCAGAAGCTATCGCGCCAAACGCTCACCATGAAATCATTGGTATTCGCCCGGGCGAAAAACTGCACGAAGAAATGATTACCGAAACTGATTCCTTGAATTCGCTGGAACTTGAGCGATACTACGTCATTGCGCCGTCCATCCCGCTTTGGAATCACGACGACTACTTGGCAGCATTTCATGGGCGCAAAGTGCAACAAGGGTTTAAATACAATTCTGGCACCAATGACCGTTTTATGACGGTAGAAGAAATCCGTGCCGCAATTCGCCAGCATATTGACCCGGCATTTCAGCCGTAACAATGACCGTCTCAAAGATTGTCATCGTAGTTGCCTTGTATCACCATACACCCTATAACCATGAAGCACATCGCCGAACGCCCGATTCCATATGGGCGGCAGACCATCACCCAAGACGACCTCAGTGCGGTTCTTGACGTATTGCAATCTGATTACCTAACACAAGGTCCAACCGTTGGACGCTTTGAACGTGCGTTTGCCGAATACATTGGCTCGCAGTATGCCGTGGCATTAGCAAACGGCACAGCAGCCTTGCATCTGTGCGCTATGGTACTGAACGTGCAACCGGGCGATAAAGTCATCACCTCGCCTATCACGTTTACCGCCTCGGCAAATTGTGTGCGATACTGCGGCGGCGAGGTCGTGTTCATGGATATTGACCCTGAAACCTATTTGCTGGATATTCAGCGTGTGCGGCGGCATTTAGAGCAGCTCTCACGGGAGCAGCGTTCGGCATACAAAGGCGTGATTCCTGTGGATTTTGCTGGTCGTCCGTGTGAATTGTCTGCATGGCGAGCGTTGGCAGATGAATTCGGCTTGTGGGTGCTGGAAGATGCTTGCCACGCGCCCGGAGCAACATTTGTGGACAAAGACGGCATCAAGCGTCGCTCTGGCGACGGCACACTGGCAGATGTGGCAATTTTTTCGTTTCATCCCGTCAAGCACATTGCCACAGGCGAAGGCGGAGCAATCACCACCAATCGCTCCGACTTGTACGAACGCTTAAACGTTCTCAGAACGCACGGCATTACCCGCAACGCGAGCGTGATGCACGAAAATCATGGTGGCTGGTATTACGAAATGCACGAACTGGGCTATAACTACCGCCTGACAGATATACAAGCAGCTCTTGGAATCTCGCAACTTCGCCGTGCTGCGGACAACTTGGAACGCCGCGTGGAGATTGCCCGCCGCTATGACCGTGCCTTTGAAGGCACAGCCGTTACTGTGCGCCCAACGCCTCCGAACGTTGTTCATGCCTATCATCTGTACGTGGTGGAAGTAGAACATCGGCGCGAACTCTATGATGCACTACGAGCGAAAAATATTATCGCCCAAGTGCATTACATTCCCGTTCACCTGCAACCGTATTACCGTCAATTTGGCTGGAAGCACGGTGACTTGCCACATGCGGAGGCATATTACGCACGGTGCTTGAGTTTACCTATGTTTCCCGCTTTGACCACCGACGAGCAAGACTATGTGATTGCATCGGTGCTGGAATGCCTGCGCTGATGTTGCCCTTCACAACACCATAGTAACCACAAGGACAAGCACCGTCAGCCCAAACGCCCAAACACTCGCTTGAACGGCAAGCCTTCGACGGCGGTATTCAAATTGCGCTTTTAATTGCAGAGCTACGGTATTTGCAGAATCTTGAGCCGTGCTGGCTCGGTCGGGTGGCATGGATGCTCTCATTGGTTAAGTGTATAAAAACGTAGCACGTGCTTGCAAATTTTTACCACAAAGAACACGAAGAGAAAGCCCCGCCAAGAGCACAAAGACCAAAAAGTTACCTGTGACCTTTGTGAAAGGCTTTGTGACCTTTGTGGTGAACACGTATGAATGATGTACGGCTACGAAATACTGGAAACTACGCAAACTCAAGCTACATATAGCGAAGTACTTACATGATGCTGCGGTAGATTCGGCAAATCAGCAAACCAGCGTTTTGCCTTGTGTGTTATCGCTATTAAGCCCGTTGAAAAATCCTCTCTCACATCAAATAACCACCAACACCTTCTAAAGTTACAACATTCGCGCAAGTAGTGTATTTTCGACCATGTTTCTCCAAGATTCTTTGCGTTAGAGTTGGTTGCAAAAAAATTAGGCATTATTTTTGAGGCGTAGTGTACAATACTCGAATACTCGTCCAGATAATGCTGATATGGCTCAACCTGAGACATTGCAACACCCATAGCGCGGAGGATGTTATGAAAACAACACCACAACCACCACTCTTTGCATCACTTCCGAGCGCGCCACAGCCTCCGAAGCCTTCGTTTCGCCACCGTGCGCTGAGCTATCTGCCTATTGTGCTGACGCTGATTGTCGCGCTTGGCATGATGCTTGTAACGGGCTTTTTTAGTATGCAAGCCTCCTCATCTATGAACACCACTGCCACACCCCTTGCGGCTTCGGAGGAATGTCTTACGCCGAACGAGAAGTTTTTTGCGCCCGTTATCAACGATTTACGGTCGCAGGGCGGTGATTCAGCATTTATCAAAATGATAGTCAATGACCCACGCACAGCATTTAACGAGACCTTAGTCAAAATCAACGTTATCGGCACGAAGAAAAAAGCCGATTACTCACACAACACTACCGATGCCGCCACACGCGCCGTTCGTGAGTTTATGCAAAAACATGATTCCATCTTCACGCTCGCCGAGAAAAAGTATGGCGTTCCTCGTGAGGTGATTTCGGCACTACTGTTTGTGGAAACCAAACACGGCAACAATACAGGAATGCACCACGTAGCCAGTGTGTATCTGAGCGTGGCAATGTGCAACCAGCAAGAATACATTGACAAAAACAAGCAAGCACTACGCGAACAGTTTGAAGGCTCTGCCGAGGAATTGCAGGCACTGGAGGCAAAAATAGACGAACGCGCTCAGAAAAAAGCAAAGTGGGCATCAAAGGAGTTACTGGCAATGCAGCAAATGAGCAAACTTTCTCCGAAGCCAGTTCTTGCGCTCTACGGTTCGTGGGCAGGTGCGTTTGGCATACCACAATTTCTGCCGTCAAGTTACATACGCTCGGCGGTTGATGGCGATGGCGACGGGCGCATCAACTTATTTGAAATCACCGATGCCATTTTCAGCGTGGGCAATTACCTCAAAACAGCAAACTGGGGCGAAAGCACTGAACGCCAACGCAAAGCTCTGTATGCCTACAACAACAGCGACGACTACGTGAGCGCGATTTTATCGCTTGCCCGACGTGCTTCGGATGACAACGACCCCGCGCTGCAAAAAAAAACTGATGCCAACACCGCCAAATCCAGCGCAGCAAAAACGAGCAAGCGTCGCACCGCAGCACACACAGCAAAACGCTCGCACACAAAAAAGCATCACTCAGCAAAAAGGTAGCAGTTTAGCGTGTCGTAGATGAGCGTCGTAAGACCACAAAGCCGTTGTTTTCAAATGCAACGGTGTAACCATGCGCTTTCCAAAGTGAATCTAAAAACGCCGAGGCAGGTTTGTTCAAAAAGCCTCTGTACAACGCGGTACTGTCTGCTCCCACACCGAAAGCATAGCTAAACACTTGTTGTCCAGCATCAAGCGCAATCGCAGAATTGGGGTCAACCTTCAAGCGCAGCACCCATTTGGGAAACGTGCGCCGCCCTACAAGAGGATTAGCTGGCATCGCCGCCACAAATTCCTTCAACGCCTGTTCATCCGTCCACTGCATACCAATCCATATATCAGGATACCACGCAACGGTCTGCGTGAGCAGGTATAGCAGCGCGCCGTCGGGATAGGCTTGAATGGTATCATTAGGCTGAATGCCAAGGTTGTGTGCAGCCTGCAAAAGTTCTTCGGTTGCACGAACGCGCCCCGTGCTTGAACGAATACCCGCAAGCAATGGATGGGTGAACGCCGCGTTGTGTTGATACACGGGTTTGTCGCGGTATGGCATTTCCACACGCAACGCCACGCCGAGCGTTATACATCCCACCACAAGCAACCATCGCAGAAAGTTCATATCGACTTGCTCCAAGAACAGTCGTTGAGGGCGTTCGGTATCAACACGTTGTGCTTCCAAGAGCATCACGGGCAGCACTAACCACACGCCGTGCCGAAACGTGCTCACCCACACACCTGAACCGCCCAAACTCGCCGCGACAAATAGCACCAATGCCGTTGTGAACAGCATCTTGCGTTCTAATGAAAGCGTGGTGTACTGTGCAGCAAACATCCATACCAACGCAAGCACTGGTGCGCCAAGCATGATGGACGTAATGGGTCCGTAGTGAAACCCTAAAAAACCCGTTTTCTCGCTCAGAACAATAGCAGCAATCAATCCTGCAAACGCCATCAAAACGCCTATTTGCATCATCGTAACCATGCCTGAACGCTTGTCATTTGCATCCACCACCGTGCGCACTCGCTTCCAAAGTAGTGCCGACGCTATTGCCAGTGCCCCCATACCAACAATTTTGCCGTACCGAATGATAGTGCTTTTGGTATAGGACTGGTAGCCAAGCGCGGGGTCGGCGGTAGCGTTGAAGCGTTGGGTGGCTTCGGCACTCCGCAGACTGCCTTGTATCACTTGGTCAAGCGAAAACCCTGTGCTTACGAGCAGCACCCACAGAGCAGCAGCACCTACAATACCGCCCAACACGTACATCGCAGCCCTTTCTACGGCTTGTCTGCGGTCTTCTTGCCAAAGCAGGCTTAGCCCCAGCGTTGCCAGCGTGTAGCCCACAAACGCCATCATAGGCAGACGCGAAAACACCATCACCGCAGCCACCAAACCGCTTGCAAAGGCAAACAAACGGCGTTTGAGCGTTGCAGAAACACGATGGGAATGCACAAAAAACGTTGCCCACCAACACGCCACTGATACCACTGCCAGCACAGGCGGCAGATTGTGGTATTCAACTATCAAACCCTCTTCGCTGTTGAACACCGCAAGAATAAGGGTAGGAACAAGTGCAATGAGGACGCGGCGGGGTTCATACAACCGAACAAGAATGCTGTATGCCGCGAGCATTGCGCCTGCCATCATCAGTGCCCAACAAAGGCGAAATCCCAAAAGCGATAGATTGCCCGTTGCTTTGAACCACAAGCCCGCCAAAAGCGGTGTGCCAAAGCTATTGACAATCCAGTCGGAGGCTTGAGGATGTGTGGTGTGCATCCATGCGGCAGCCGTGCTGTATCCTGTATCGGTAAAGTCCAACCCAAAGAACACCAATGGCACAAGCAGCAACGCCGTCAGCACCACCACAGCCAGCATCCACAGCAACGAAAAAGCGGAATTTGTCGGCAATCGGTGATTCATAGCAATATCGTCGGCAATAGTGGTCATTGTGGTTGTGCGTCATCGGCAATGATACAACGATACCGAGTGCGAGAAGTTTTTTCGAGCAGGTCATATCGTCGGTCATTACCGCTTGCGAGCAATAACGTACATGATGTCGTACATATTCAGGTAAAAATCAAATTTCGTGATGCCAGTGGCTGCCAAGGCTTTGTACAAACCTTCTCTGCCTTGGCGCAGCACCAAAATCATGTACAACACCATATCAAAACTCCGATAAAATCCGCAGTGGCGGCTGTACACCACATCAAAGCCATAGCGGTCGAACATCTGCGCCATCGTGCGGCGCGAGAAATAGTGAACATGGGTGGGCGGATGAATCATGCGCCAATGCTCTTTACGCAGTTTGGCGTTCCAGCCGTCAATATCGCCCGTTGTAACCGCCACCAAGCCGCCTGAGGGCATCATAGCAGCCAATTTTTCAACGTACAAATTTGGCTCGCGCAAGTGTTCAATCGTATCCCACAAACACGCCACATCGAACTGTGCGCCGCCAAAGTCGTGCGCAAAAAAATCATCCTGCACCACAGGTAGATGAAGGGTGTTGGCGGCATAGTTGCAGCCGTCTTCGGTAATGTCAATGCCCAACACGCGCTCAAATTCTGGCTTGGCAAGTTCTAAAAAAAAACCGTAGGCACTGCCAATTTCCAAGAGCCGTTTGTGCTGACTGCCTATAAACCGCTTCAACACACGCATTCTGGCGCGAAAGTTTTTCTGCAAGATGGGTTTGTCGCGCAGATAATCGCTGTACTCTTCGCCGAAAAAATAGTTTTTTCGGTACAGTTCCCTCATTTCGTCGTCGCTCAGTTGCAAATCGGCATAGACGTGTCCGCACGACGAACACTGCACAATGCCCTTGTAGAGCGGCTTACGGCTTGTAGTGCCACAGACAACACAATGGTTCATACCATGCTCACAAATTGATTGTTTCGTCGATGATGTAATGTGGTCGGGCTTTAACTTCATCAAAAATTGCTCCCACGTATTGCCCAACAATGCCCAAAAAAATAAGCTGCACGCCGCTAAAAATGGAAATGATAATCACCAGCGTTGCCCAACCCGATGGCAACTGGAAATGCAAAAAATACTGGACGACCGTCAGCAGTGCCAATCCAAATCCGAACAACGCAAACACAAACCCCAGCACGACCGAAGCTGTAAGCGGAGCTTTACTAAACGACACCGTGCCTTCAATAGCAAAACGAATAAGCCTACTGACGGTGTAGTGGCTGCGCCCCATTGTTCGCGCACGCACTTGAAACGGCACACCAACGGCATCAAATCCCACCCAGCTCATCAGCCCGCGCATAAACTGGTTGCGCTCGCGTATGCGTGTGCGGAAAATGTCTGCTACTTTCCGCGAAATAAGGCGAAAATCTGCCGCCGATTCATTAATAGGCACTTGTGAAATTGTATTGACCATACGGTAAAACATCCGCGAGGTAAACTGCTTGAGCCAACTCACGTCGGGGGAATCTTGGCGAATGGTATAGACAATGTCATAGCCTTCTTCAGCCTTTGCGAGAAGCGTGGGAATGAGTTCGGGCGGATGCTGCAAGTCGCTGTCCATCATGCCCACAAGGTCGCTGTCGCAGTGGTCTATGCCCGCCAAAAGCGACATTTGATGTCCAAACCGTGAAGACATATACAGCACTTGCGTTTTTGGGTCTTGTGCGCAGATGCCCCGCAAAATCTCTAACGTGCGGTCTTTGGAACGGTCGACCACAAACAAAATGGTGGATTCGTAGCGGTCTTGCAGGCTGTCCAAGACGGCTTTGAGTTCGGCGTAAAATTTTTCAATGATAGCCTCTTCGTTGTACACGGGGCAAATCATCGTGAGTGTGCGTTTTGCTTGCATGAACGGTCTAACAAATTCAACAACACGTTGGCGTGCAAATTTACGGCGTTTTTATGGCGTTTGCGTAGGAATTTCTATTCGCAGCGTTGAACCGTGCTGCAATCGGCTTTCGACGTGAATGGTTGCGCCAATCGCGTCTGCAAGACGCTTGCACACTGCCAAGCCCAGCCCCAAGCCGCCAAATTTTCGCGTGGAACTGCCGTCGTGCTGACGAAACATCTCGAAGAGTGTTCGGAGAGTTTCCTCGTCCATGCCGATTCCTGTGTCCCGCACGGTAACAATCAGCAGTCCAGCACGGTGTTGTGCAAGAGTTTCATCGGCTTCCACGATAACTTCCACGCTGCCATGTTCGGTAAATTTGACCGCATTGCCGATAACGTTAAAAATCATCTGGCGAACTTTGGGTTCGTCTATCATCAATTCGGTCGGAGTCTCTGGGCTAATGTGCAGCGAAGATGTGAGACCTTTGTCCTGCACAGCAACCTGAAACATTGCCACAATCCGCTCAAAAAACGCCTTTGTTCGTATGGGTAATTGTTCGACAACCACCTGCCCGATTTGCGATTGCGATATTTGTAATAAGTCATTGAAGAGCGTTTCGAGTTGTTCGGCACCGTGTAAAATTCGTTGAATGTACACGTGTTGGTGTTCGGGAATTTGGTAGGACAGCACTTCAGCAAAACCGCGAATAAAGGTTAGCGGCGTACGAATTTCGTGGCTGATATTGCTCACAAACTCGGTGCGAAGCGTATCGGCATCATCAGCACGTTGTTTGGCATCGTGCAACTCCACTGCCTGACGCTCAAGCTCGTGTTGTTGGCTGCGAAGTTCGTCGTTGCTCCGTTGCAGCGCATGTGATTGTTCCCAAAAGCGATGTTTCCAATGGTCGAACACAAATGCCAGTCCGAAGCAACATACTATTGCACTGCCAAAGTCTTGCAAGCTGTATCGCAGTGCAGGTGCGGGAGTAAGCAAGGGAATGTGGTAATACCAGCATAATCCCGCAAACGCTGCTATTGACAGAACAAGCGCAGTGTAGAGATGGCGTAACGGCACAGGACTGGGCGTAAGCACAACAATAATAAAACAAAAGCCGCCAAGATAGCTCGGATGCGCTTGCGCCAAACCTGTGATGATACCTGTGGCTATCATGATGTAATACACAGCGACGATGCCAACAATCAAAAATCGCCGTGGATGCTGCCACCACTGCACTGCAAGAAATGAACCAAGCGCGACAACCGTGAGACCAACACGGAAAAATGCTATGGGCAGTGCGTTTGCCGACAGCGTGAAATCTATCAGCAAATAGGGAAGCCAGCACACAGAGCATATAGCTGCATAGACATTCACAAAGATGCGACACAGCTCGTTCAGCTCTTCTGTGTATGTGGCAGACACGGAACGGTTGTCGCTCGAACGCAAGAGCCACGCGCTGAGCAACGACTTGATGCCCGTCATACCCCTCATATTCTGCATAGCACCAAGAATTAAGGATAGGTACAGAAATTATGATGCCCGTAAAACCTGTTCGAGTGTTGTTTCCAAAGGAATATTGTTCGGCAACTTTCCCAGCAAATGTTGGAGTTTTTCCACGCTGCCGTAATGCACAGGCACGTCCACTGCACGGTATAGAGCGGGGTCAGTCTCAACACGAATGTCTATGCCCGATAGCTTAGTCAAGAGTTCGACAATTTTTGTAATCGGCGTGGCAACCCCCGAACACACATTGACTACCTCGCCGTAAGCCTCGGGCGAACGGAGCAAATCCCAATACAGCTGACATACAGTTTCGATAGCAATAAAATCCCGTGAACTTGCCAGATTTCCCGTTTTTAGCACAGGCGCGGCTGCTCCGCGCATCATGCTGGCGATTTGCGAAGCAAAACTCTGCACCACAAAATGCTCAGGCATACCCGCGCCAATAATGTTCGATGGTCGCGCCACAACTACTGGCAATCCCGTGCGTTTGTGTGCGGCAAGCGCGGCGTGCGTTTGGGCAAGTTTGCTTATACCGTAGTGGTCAAGAGGTTGAGCAGGCATATCTTCACGAATAGGCAGTTGTTCGGCACTTGGCTGCCCTACTTCTGCTGCTGTTCCTACCATCAGCATCGGAATCTGTTCGCCTGTTTTTTCTATTCCCGCAAGCAACGCCACAGCAAACTCGGCATTCACACGGTAAAACGTCATCGGGTCTGGGGAACGCACCACGCCCGCAAGATGGAGAATGGCATCGGGCTTAACGGTTCTCACCAATGCTGCCATCACATCGGGATTACCGATGTCCACCACTGTATGCCGCTCGGAACGCTCTTTGGGCAAGGCTTTTGCGCCAAAGGTATGCACTGTTGCGCCTTGCGCTTCCAAAAAGCGTTTCATATATGCGCCCGAAAAGCCACCCGCACCAGAAAGAAGAATAGTTGTCATAATTCACAGAAAATAGAGCGTACAAGGGCTATTCCGCTTCCTTCAGCTCCTTAAAATGCTGTTTGTACGCCTCTTGGGCGGTATTGTAATCTTCCACACGCCCGATGTCGAGCCAGTATTCGTGCATGAGATATTTGCCCACCTTCATACCCCGCGACAACAAGTCTTTGATGAGCGTGTCAATGCCGTAGTAGGTATCGGGCGGAATAATATCAAAAAGCGCAGGTTTAAGAATGTAGATGCCCGACAAAATCTCGTGTTTGAACTGCGGTTTTTCCTCTACACCCGTGATAAAATCTCCATCGGACAGAATTTTCCCAAAACCGAACGGAATCACAATTTCTTTGGTAACGACCACGAACGGCGCGTCAATGTTCGTGGCAAAGGTATATGCCTTGCTGAAATCCAACATGGTCAGAATATCACCGTTCATCAACACAAACGGCTCGGTGAGTTTGTCGCGCAGTAATGTTACGGGTCCGCAGGTGCCAAGTGGCTTGTCTTCGCGGCTAAATTCGATGCTCACGCCAAACTTTGAGCCGTCGCCCAAGTAGGCTTCCACATAGTCAGCTTTGTAGTTGGTGGCAACAAAAATCTCGTCAAAACCGTGCTTTTTCAGTGCGGTAATTTGAATTTCCATCACATTGCTTTCGCCAATAGGCAGCAGCGGCTTCGGAATAACTTCAGTAAAAGGTCTCAGGCGTGTTCCCAAGCCGCCTGCAAGGATTACTGCTTTCATGGAATCTCTCGAAGTATAGTCGTAAAAGTATAGTCGTAAGCGTGTGTTTGCTATTTCGTCGTTCGTCATTCGTTATTCGTCATTCACTGTGTCCCAGAGATTCTCCATCAAACTCAGCCTGAGCGTACAGTTCATCAAACCTCAGCACACAGCCAAGCGATTGAAGTTCCACTGCCTGAACACCATTGACAGTGTCGGCACTGTTGTACAGATATTCCCAACGGTCTGCTGCACCGCTTATTCGGCGATACAATTCTACCGAATGTTTATCTTGGGCAATTAAAAGAATTTCCTGCACAGAAGGAATAGTCATATACACGTGGAGTTTGTCTGAGCGGTCACGCAGTTCCGTCGCTGGCGATAGCACTTCTACAATCACTCTTGGATTTGCCAACGACTGCCCTGCACGAATATCAGGTTTACCACAAACAACGGACACATCAGGATACACATAGCCCGAAACCGCAGGACTCACCACGCGCATATCACTTGTCAGCACTCGACATTCTTTGGGAAGTTTGCCGCTCAAGGCTGCGATGCACTGTGCGGCGATGCTATTGTGATTCAGGCTACCGCCAGCCATTGCTATGATAACGCCAGCAATATATTCGCTTTTTTCGTGAGCAAGGACTTCTCGGCGCAGATATTCTTCTTCGGTGCAATACTGCGCTGTTGCCAAAGTGTGAGCAGCACTCATAACGGTATCCTTAAAAGGCTTGTCATGGCAAGGCTTTTCACAAACAACCACTCTTCCCGTGAACGTTATTCATACCGCGCATCTACTTTATCTTCGTACCAAGCATAGGTACGACGAATACCTTCTTCCAGCGAAATCTGGGGCTCAAAGCCTGTAAACTGTTTCAGTTTGCTCATATCGGGGCAACGACGCGCAGGCGAGCCGGGCGTGTCAGCTTGTTCCCGCACTTGCACTTCACAGCCCAGTATCTGAGCGATGTTCAGCACGAGCTGTTTGATAGAAACTTCTTCGCGCTGATTGCCAATGTTAAAAATTTCGTTGGCAGTGCGTTCGTGTTCGGTTACAAGAATGGTTGCATTGACGGCATCGTCAATATAACAAAAAGCGCGGGTGTGCGTTGGTGAAAATACGTCTATTGGCGTATTATCGCGGGCAGCAGCACGAATTTTGATGAACATTTCTGGTATAACGTGAAGAAATCCCATACGCGGCCCGAACACGTTGTGGTAGCGCACAATGGTTGTGGGAATACCATATTTCTGAGCGTAGGTAAAAGCAATGGATTCGCCGTACATTTTACTAAGCATGTACGTCGTGCGCGGCGAGCTAACGTCGTCAAGCGTGAGATTTACCGTTTCGGGTGTTGGCACGGGAAAATCCACGTGACCGTAGTGTTTGAGCGTTCCCGCATAAATTTCGCTGGTGGAGGAAAAAAGAATGCGCTTGAGATTGGGCAGTTTTTTTGCCCATTCGTACAAGTACAGCGTGGAGATAGCATTGACGTACAAGACTTTGTCGGGGTTTTCCAGCACGTTCCGCACACCAATAACCGCCGCGAAGTGATAAATGTAGTCAATATCGCGCTCAAGCGTGTCAAACACGCCATGTTCGGTAATATCTCCTTGCACAAGTCGTACATTGGGCTTTTGCAGCAATGCCTCGAACTCCGCGTCTAATCGCCCCCGCGAGAAATTATCAACGAGGGTGATGGCGTTATCAGGGTTTTCGGCGAGTTTCGTGCTGGTGGCACAGCCAATAAAGCCCGCCCCGCCCGTTATGAGAATGTTTGGCATGAGGTAACAATCGGTGTAATGCACGCTGTAAAGCGTGCTGAAAACGGTATGTTCAAGCGTTGTGATTGTGAGTGTCATCAATTGCTGATGTTGGTGTTCCAATGCCCTTTGCCAATGCCGAGCATTTTTACACCCCGCGAAGCAAGCTCCTGTGCCGTTGCGTCAGACACTATGTTCATCGTGTCCACCACAAGCCGCACACCGGGCAGCACACGCAGAATGTCCGCCGCGCTTAAGCGCAAGTACTCGCTGTGCCGAACGGCAAGCACCGCCACATCGTGCTTGAGCGCGGAAAGGGCTTCAAGATTGGTTTCCACGCTTCGATGCTGCTCCGCCCAATACGCCACCAATGGGTCGTGGACTTGTACGACCGCTCCAGCATGGGTGAGTTTTGTCGCCAACGTCTCTGTGGGCGAAGAGCGCGTATCGGCAACGTCGTTCAGATACGACACGCCCAGTATCGTTACGTGTTTGCCGCGAAGTTCCTGCACGGCACCAAGAGCTTGGCAAATACGCTCAAAGGTATATTCAGGCATGGTGTCGTTAATGCCAATAGCGTTGAGCGACATGTTCAAATGTTCCTGAGAACCAAACAAGTTCGTGTATGCCCAATCTGCCAGCAGGGAATCTTTCGTCAGGCAGTAGCCGCCTACTCCCAAGCCCGGAGCCATGATATTGCGATGCGTGGGGCGCACACGAATTGCTTGAATAACGTCAAACAAATTCACGCCCGCAGCGTCAGCAAATGCTGTCCATTCTTGAATAAAGGCAATGTTTGCCGCACGGAAAGAGTTTTCCAGCACTTTTGACATCTCTGAAGCCGTTGTGGAGTGAAGTTCCGTCAAAGGAAAGTCCTGCGTATGGATAAACGACTCCAAAAACTTCCGTGCCCCTTGTTTAGAAGGTTCATCAACGCCCGAATATACTCGATAGAAATGCGTAATGGAGTGCAAATACTCTTTGCCCGGCATAACGCGCTCGTAAGAATGAGCCAGCCGCAGCGTGGCAGCGTCTAACCCGCGACGTTCAAACACTTCGGTAAACAGTGGCTTGAGGATTCTTTCCGTTGTGCCGGGCGGCACGGTCGTTTCGATAATCACGAGCGTATGTTCGCGGATATGTTCGGCAACGATACGAAGCGCGTTCATGTATCCGTCATAGCTAAAATCGTAGTTACGGGGATTGCCGTATTCTCGTTTGTGAATGTCCAAGTGGATGTCCACAACGACGATATCAGCGTAGCGATAGGCTTCAGGGCTGTAGGTAGCCGTGAGGTTTCCGCGCTCGTGCGCCTTGCAATAGGCTTCATCCAGCGTTGTGTCGGTCGAGACCACAGGCGCAAGACCGTTATTCACACGGGCAATTTTCCAGTAGTGGTCTTCGTGGGGCAAATCCACACCTATCACATTGTAGAGCGCAGCACCGTTTGCGTCTGTGGCGTTGGACACGGCGGCTGCCATTGCTGTTCCCACAAAGCCCAGACCTTGCACTACTACGGTTCTGCGTTGTTTGGCAGCGTCGCTTGCTACAAATTCTGCAAGCCTTGCCGATTCTTGCTGTTCGTCGAGTGCATAGCAAAACGCTTCCCCAAAAGGAGAGCGTGAAATTGTTGATGCACCTGTCGTCGTCCGTATTTCAGCCATGGTTTTTTTTCGCACAAAATGTCGTACACAAACAATGAAGTTGTCTAAAGTTTTAAGCGCAGAGAACGCCGAGGGCGCAGAGAAGCAGGACAATATCTTGTTCCCCACTCGTCGAACATACTTTTCTCTGCTCATAATTTCTCTGCGTTCTCCGCGCTC
>Ga0272446_1000440_pt1 | contig 66025 bp, 72 predicted proteins | sample YNPCB0061_FD_194587 | JGI IMG/M metagenome (GOLD analysis project Ga0272446, IMG submission 194587) | Hot spring microbial mat communities from Yellowstone National Park, WY, United States - YNP-CB-006-1 | ecosystem: Environmental > Aquatic > Thermal springs > Hot (42-90C) > Sediment | place...
CTTAAATCTTTGGAGTGAGCCTTAAAGGGGGGCTACCTCCTTGCTAAGCCTTGTTTTGGTGAACTTGCCCAACGTTTTTTTGTGGTCAGTAACACAAAATGAATAAAAGCCAGGTAAAATTTATAACAAAAATGGCTTTTAACCGCATAAACATGATGACTTTTTTCAGTAGGTATTGGAAAAATTAACAAAGTTTGTTATGATGAAGGTATGGGAAACTGTCCACATCCGTTAGAATCAATTCGTCGCTTCAAAAGTTCTGGGCCAGAGGTCGATGCTGCGGGACTGGTTTGTACGGCCTGCGGTCAAGTGTTAACCGTTCACTTCTTCCCCAAGGATCCTCAATTCGCTATTGCCCCAGTTCATGGCGATCCGGAGTGGCGCAGTAAGTCGGGTTTTAGTTGGACAGATCCCAAGGCAGAGGGCTTAGAGGAAATATCGTTGGATTGGGCCAAGGTACAAGCCCTACTTCCTCCTAAATCCGAGTGGAGCCAACTTTAACAAAAAATCTTTATTATCCTTCATAAAAGGCTTGACAAGCAATTATCGTTCCGTTATTCTTTTCAATCGATTTTACTTAGGCTTTTGCCCTTGTAGCTCAGTCGGTAGAGCATCACCATGGTAAGGTGGGGGTCACCGGTTCAAGTCCGGTCGAGGGCTGGCCATTTTTAAAGGAGTTTTTATGGGGAAAAAGAGCAAGGGCGCGGTTGAATTGATTGCCTTGGTTTGTACCGAAACGGGTTTGCGAAATTACACCACCACAAAAAATCGGAAAAACCACCCCGACAAACTGGAGCTCATGAAATACTGCCCAAAGCTTCGCCGACACACCCTTCATAAGGAAGGGAAAATTAAATAATTCCTACCATAGGTCGGTAGCTCAGTTGGTAGAGCAGCGGTCTCCAAAACCGCAGGTCTAGGGTTCGAGTCCCTACCGGCCTGAATAATAAGCAAAAGAGGAGTACGGAGTGAAAAAAATTGTGGAATTTTTCAACGATGTTGTAGCTGAAATGAAAAAGGTGGTTTGGCCATCCCGCGATAAGGTGATGGACAGTACTCGAATTGTCATCATCTCTACCATTATTTTAGCCCTTTTCTTCGGTTTGGCCGATATCGTGTTCCTCCGTCTTATTAAACTGTTCTTTTGAGGTTGGCCGTGGCACGTTCCTGGTACGTTCTTCAAACTTATTCGCAATTTGAGAAAAAGGTTGAGAAGAACATTCGTCAGCTCATGGAGAATCCTCAAAATAGTAAGAATATCCTTGACGTAAAGGTTCCCATTGAGAAAATCATCGAGAACCGAAACGGTAAAAAGCGCGAAAAAGAGGTACGGATTTGGCCGGGCTACATTTTGCTGGAGCTTGACCTAGACTGTGAAAACTGGAAAGAGATCGTTGGCCAAATCAAATGTATCAACGGGGTGAACGGGTTTGTGGGAGCCGAGGGAAACACCAAGCCTAACCCCATTTCAAACGATGAGGTTAAGGCCATATTGATGCGCACAGGTGAAATCAAGGCTGATAAGTCCTTACTCATCCAGACGCTTTTTCGGCAGGGTGAAAATGTACGGATCACTGAAGGTCCCTTTACAGGATTCACCGGCACGATTGAAGAAATCAACAGTGAAAAGAAAAAACTTCGAATCATGGTGGGTATCTTTGGTCGCTCAACCCCGGTGGAAATGGATTTTAATCAAGTAGAAAAGGTCTAATAGCCTTTTCAGATGGGAGTTTTCCCGTTGGGAAAACGTTAAAACCACATGAAGGAGTGCCAAAATGGCAAAGAAAAAAATTGTGGCAATTGTTAAATTGCAATTGCCCGCGGGGAAGGCGACGCCTGCACCACCGGTTGGTCCTGCCTTAGGTCCACATGGTGTGAGTTCGCCCCAGTTTGTCCAACAATTCAATGACAAAACTCGCAACATGGAGCAGGGGCTCATCATCCCCTGTGTGATCACCATCTATTCGGATAAGACGTTCTCGTTTATCCTCAAGACCCCGCCCGCCTCTGTCCTCATCAAAAAGGCTGTTGGTATTGAAAAGGGTTCGTCCACTCCAAACAAAACCAAGGTGGGTAAGATCTCTAAGGCTAAACTGCGCGAAATCGCCACCCTCAAAATGCCCGACATCAGCGCCAACGATGTTGAGGCGGGAATGCGCATCATCGCGGGTACAGCTCGGTCCATGGGTGTGGAGGTGGAATCATGAAAAGAGGAAAGAAATACTTAGCATCAATTGAGAAATTTGATAGGCTCAAGTTTTACACCTACCAAGAGGCAGTTGAACTCGTTAAAAACCTCGCCTTTGCGAAGTTCGATGAGACTGTTGAAATTTCGGTCAAGCTAAACCTCAAAAAGAGTCACACTGTTCGTGACACGGTGGTTCTGCCGCATCGATTTCAGGCAGAAAAAAAGATCCTTGTTTTTGCGCGCGGTGATAAGGCTGAGGAAGCTCGTAATGCCGGCGCCACCTACGTCGGTGATGCTGACTTGATCGAAAAAATCAAGGGTGGCTGGCTTGACTTTGATATCTGCGTGGCAACGCCTGACATGATGAAGGATGTGGGTCGTTTGGGACCCATCCTGGGACGCCGTGGCTTGATGCCCAACCCTAAAACCCAGACCGTCACCGATGACATCACGGGGGCTCTTGCCCAGCTCAGGCAGGGTCGAACCGAATTCCGTGCTGATAAAACGGGTGTTGTTCACCTGGCTGTGGGCAAGGTCAGCATGGAAAAAGAAAAAATCACCGAAAACATTACTACTTTTATGCACGAGTTGGAGCGTAGACGACCAAACGACCTCAAGGGAGACTTCATCAAGACTGTGTCGCTTTCCAGTACCATGGGTCCAGGTGTTCGTATTCTCTTCAAGCAAACCACCAAGGAGGCTAGGTAATGGGGTATAAAAAGTTACAGCCTGTCAAAGTTGAGGCTATCAAGCAACTGAAGGGACGTTTTTCCGAGGGCAAGGACCTTCTTTTCACAAATTATCGTGGGCTCACGGTAGAGCAAATTACCAGCCTTCGGTCCAAACTGCGCCCCCTTGGCGCCGATTTCAAGGTTGTTAAGAACACCTTTACTCGATTGGTCATTGCAGATATGAATCTTCCCCAAATGGATTCATTCTTAGTGGGACCCACTGCGGTTGCTATTTGTCGGAACGAAAGCGGTCCGGTGGCTAAGGTTCTTATTGAGTATTCAAAAGAAATTCCCGCCTTGGAAGTGAAGGCTGGAATCATTGAGGGCGGTGTATTTGATGCCAAACAAATTGAAGCCTACTCAAAGCTGCCCAGCAAGATGGAACTTCTGGCTATGTTGATGGGAACCTTGAAGGCGCCTGTTCAAAACCTTGCCAGTGGTCTGAATGGAATTATCGCAAAGCTTGCCCGAACCTTGCAAGCCGTTGCTGATAAAAAAGCACAAGGTTAACAAACCAGGGTTAGTCTTCATCGCTGACCTGCTATCCCTGGTAAAAAAATGAGAAAAGGAGGAAGATAATATGGCAGCATTAACAACTGAGGAAATCCTCAATGCTATTAGTAACATGACCGTTCTGCAAGTCAGTGAACTTGTAAAGGCCATGGAAGAGAAGTTCGGTGTGACCGCTGCGGCACCGGTTGCCGTTGCTGCAATGCCAGGCGCTGCGCCTGCTGGCGGGGCTGCTGCTCCTGCTGCCGAAGAGAAAACTGAGTTTGACGTCATTCTCAAGAATTTTGGTGACAAGAAAATTGACGTCATTAAGGTTGTTCGAGAAATCACCAACCTGGGTCTTAAAGAAGCCAAGGATTTGGTTGAGGCCGGAAATAAGCCTGTCAAGGAAGGAATTCCCAAGGCTGAGGCTGAAACCATTGCCAAAAAGCTCAAAGAAGTCGGAGCCGATGTCGAAATCAAGTAACATTGATTTTTTTACACTTCAAAAATTGATAAACGCCACCGATGCCCTGATGTGTCGGTGGTATTTTTTGCAGGGGGTATGAATGGGGTTACGTTTCCAGTCAGTTGAACGAAAAGAAATTGGAAAAAAGGTTCGAAATGTTTTTCCGTTACCAAATCTTGTTGAAATACAATTAGCTTCTTACGAGCGTTTCCTTCAGCGAGAAGCCGTGGAAAAGGGGCTTCCTCTTAAGAAAATCGGTTTGGAATCAGCTTTTCAAGAAACCTTTCCTATCAGTAATAGTACTGGTGATGTGACCCTGGAATATGCCGGATATAGCTTGGAAGACCCCGGTCCAGGATTCTCTGAGTCGGAGTGTAAGAAGAAGGGCTTAACTTACGCTATTCGGCTCAAGGTTAAAATTCGACTCTGTTTTGCCCAAACGGGTGAAATTCGTGAAAAAGATATTTACATGGGGGACATTCCTCTCATGACAGATCGCGGCACCTTTATTATCAATGGGGCAGAACGGGTGGTGGTAAGTCAGATCTACCGAAGCCCAGGTGTTATCTTTGCTAAAGAACCCTCCATTTACTTAAGTCGCATCATCCCCAACCGTGGGAGCTGGATAGAATTTGAGCTAGATGTCAAAAAAGAACTTCTTTATGTGCGCATCGACCGTAAGAAGAAAATTCTTGCCACCCTTTATTTGCGCGCTATGGGCTTGGAAACTGCAGACGAAATTATTGAATATTTCTACGAGACTAAGACGATCAGTCTTAATTCAAACTTGAATATCGGTGAAACTCTCAGTAATGCGGTTTTAGCAAAGGCTGTTTATGTTGAAGAAGACGGGGTGAACAAAAAATTGTTCCGTGCGGGAACGCAACTCCACACAGCTGAAATTGATGAGCTGCTTCACGCTAATGTCAAACAAATAACCATCATTGACACAACCAAGGCTAAAAATCGAGAAGAAGGATATAACTACCTTGAAAGTTCCGTCATTTTGAATTGTTTGGACAAGGAATCGGCAAAGTTATCCAAGGATGCTTCTTCATCAGCCGAGCCCACTAGAGAGGATGCGCTCACTGAGGTTTATTCCGTGATGAGCCCAGGAGAACCCCTGAGCCTTGAGGCAGCTGAACATGACATTCTTGACATGTTCACTAACCCCAAGCGGTATGACTTGGGACCAGTTGGTCGTTACAAGTTAAATCGTCGTTTTGGTTATGAAATCACGGAGAATGTCTTGACTCGTGAAGACATCATTACCACCATGCTTCACCTCATCAAGGTATACCACGAAGACGCCAAAATCGATGACATTGACCATCTTGCCAATCGTCGTATTCGCAGCGTGGGGGAGCTTCTTACTAATGTAATCCGGGTAGCTCTCAATAAAATGGAAAAAACCTGCAAGGAGCGAATGAACTTAAAAGAAATTGAGGCTCTTCGTCCGCACGATCTGATCAGTATTAAGCCCATCGTAGGAGGAATCAAGGAATTTTTTGGAACAAGTCAGCTCAGTCAGTTCATGGATCAGGTGAATCCTCTTGCTGAGCTCACCCACAAGCGGCGAATAAATGCCCTAGGACCTGGGGGTCTGTCGCGAGATCGAGCAGGTTTTGAGGTGCGTGATGTGCACTACTCGCACTATGGACGAATGTGTCCCATTGAGACTCCCGAAGGTCCGAACATTGGTCTCATTGTGAGCTTGGCAACCTACAGCCGAGTCAACGAGTTTGGTTTTTTGGAAACACCTTATCGCAAGGTGGTCAACGGGGTGGTCACCAACGAAATCGAGTTTCTTTCAGCCATCGACGAGGAAAAATATTTTATCGCTCAGGCAAATACCCCCTTGGACGAACATGGCCATTTCTTAGAGAATGCGGTTAGTGTACGCAAAGCGGGAGATTTCTCCTCACGAGATCCCAAGTATGTCCAATACATGGATGTGGCTCCCATGCAGGTGGTTTCGGTTAGTGCCGCCTTAATTCCCTTCTTGGAGCATGATGACGCCAACCGTGCGCTCATGGGGAGTAACATGCAACGTCAAGCCGTTCCCTTACTCTTTCCCGAGCCACCTATTGTTGGGACTGGGATGGAGAAAAAGGCAGCCTATGATTCGGGTGCCTTGGTTAAAGCCAAGCGTTCGGGTGTGGTAGAGTATGTTTCCTCTGAAATTATCAAAATTAGACCGGATGAAGATCACCATACGGTCGATATTTATGAATTGGCTAAGTATTTACGAACCAATCAGGATACCTGCTTCCACCAACGCCCCATCGTTCTCAAGGGTGCCCACGTTCAAAAAGGTGATGTTATAGCAGATGGCCCTGCCACCTTTAACGGAGAATTGGCTCTGGGAAGAAACTTGCTGCTGGGCTTTGTGCCTTGGAATGGCTACAATTACGAAGACGCCATCCTCATTAGTGAGCGCGTCGTTAAAGAAGATATTTTCACGTCAATCCATATCAAGGAATTTGTGGTTGACGTTCGAGAAACAAAACTAGGCCCAGAGCGCATCAGTCGTGACATTCCTAACGTGAGCGAAAAAGCTCTTGAGGATTTGGATGAAGAGGGAATTGTTCGGATTGGTGCCCGCGTTAAGAGTGGCTCCATCCTTGTTGGAAAACTCACCCCCAAGAGCGAGACCGATACAAACCCCGAGTACAAATTGTTGATGGCCATTTTCGGCGAGAAAGCCAAGGATGTCAAAGATACGAGTCTCCGTTTGCCACACGGGGTAGAAGGAGTTGTCATTGATGTTCAGCGTCTGAAACGGAGCCAAGGGGATGATCTCAGTCCAGGGGTGGAAGAACAGATCAAGGTACTGGTTGCCAAGAAGCGCAAACTTCGTGAGGGAGACAAGATGGCAGGGCGGCACGGAAACAAAGGGGTGGTGGCAAAGATTCTACCCGTTGAAGACATGCCCTTCTTGGAAGACGGCACACCCTTGGATATCTGTTTGAATCCCCTTGGTGTTCCTAGCCGAATGAACATTGGTCAGCTTTTGGAGGCACAACTGGGGCTGGCGGGTTACAAACTTAAAGAGAATTACTCCTGTCCAGTTTTCCAAAGCGCGTCAACAAGAGATATTGAATCAAAATTGGATGAATCAGGTCTACCAACAACAAGTAAAATGACGGTTTATGATGGTCGAACTGGAAGACCTTTTGAAAATCCTGTCATGGTTGGGGTGATGTACGTGATGAAACTTCATCACTTGGTAGATGACAAGATGCATGCGCGGTCTACTGGCCCTTACTCCTTGGTTACGCAGCAACCCCTGGGTGGAAAGGCCCAGTTTGGAGGACAGCGCTTAGGTGAGATGGAAGTGTGGGCTTTGGAAGCTTATGGAGCTGCCAATACCTTGCAAGAACTACTTACCATTAAAAGCGATGACATGAACGGACGCACTAAAATTTATGAAGACATCGTTAAAGGGCAGGCCGGAAGCGTCGTTGGTGTTCCCGAAAGCTTCAACGTCCTCGTGCAAGAACTGAGGGGTTTGGGTTTAGACATGAGCATTTACAACGCTAAAGGTCAACAAATTGCTCTTACTGAAAAGGACGAGGAACTGATTTCAAAGAAAGGTAGTCAATTCTAGGAGGCTCTTGAATGAAGGAAATACAAGATTTTGATAGTATCAAAATTCGACTCGCGTCGCCCGAACAAATAAAGTCGTGGAGTTACGGTGAGGTAAAGAAGCCAGAGACCATCAACTACCGAACTCTTCGTCCTGAAAAAGACGGTCTGTTTTGTGAGCGAATTTTTGGTACCACCAAAGACTGGGAATGCTATTGTGGCAAGTTCAAAAGCGTCCGTTACAAGGGTGTGATTTGTGACCGTTGTGGGGTTGAAGTGACTAGCATGAAGGTTCGGCGTGAACGAATGGGGCACATCGAGCTGGCATGTCCTGTTAGCCACATTTGGTACTATCGTTCCGTTCCAAGCCGAATGGGGCTTTTGTTAGACATGTCTATGCAACAACTCCGCAGTGTTTTGTATTACGAAAAGTATATTGTGACTGATCCGGGTGATACTGACTTGAAGAAGATGCAGCTCCTTGCAGAAGATGAATACATCCAGGCTACCATACGCTGGGGAAGTTCATTCAGTGCCGGCATTGGAGCTGAGGCAATCCGCACTCTTCTTGAAGAAATCGACCTGGAAAGTTTGAATGCACAACTTCGTGCCAAAATGGTTGATAAGGGAGAGAAGGCTGACAAACGCCTTTTGAAGCGAATTGAAATTGTCGAAAACTTTCTCGAATCGGGAAACAAGCCTTCGTGGATGATTTTAAGCGTCATCCCCGTGATTCCTCCCGACTTGCGCCCCATGGTTCAACTCGATGGGGGGCGATTCGCAACATCAGACCTCAACGATTTGTACCGCCGCGTCATCAACCGGAACAATCGCTTAAAAAGGCTCCAATCCTTGAACGCCCCCGATATCATCATTCGGAATGAAAAGCGCATGCTTCAAGAGGCTGTGGATGGTCTTTTTGACAATTCCAAAAAGAAAAAGATGCTCAAGGGTCAGTCAAATCGTGCCTTAAAGAGCCTATCTGACCTGCTCAAAGGAAAGCAGGGGCGATTCCGCCAAAATTTATTAGGAAAGCGAGTTGACTACTCAGGGCGCTCGGTGATCATTGTGGGCCCCGAATTAAAGTTACACCAGTGTGGCCTGCCGGCTAAGATGGCCATTGAGCTTTACAAGCCCTTCATCATCAAAAAACTTGTTGAAAAGGACATTGTGTACAATATCAAAAAGGCAAAAATCTTGGTCGAACAAGAGACTGAAGAAGTTTATGCCATTTTAGACGAAGTGGTTCGGGAACACCCAGTTCTTTTGAATCGTGCGCCCACGCTACACCGGTTGGGGATTCAAGCATTTGAACCCGTTTTGATTGAGGGTAAAGCCATTCGGCTCCATCCCTTGGTTTGCCATGCCTACAATGCTGACTTCGACGGTGATCAAATGGCTGTTCACGTGCCTTTGACTGCTGGGGCTCAAGCTGAGTGCTGGAACCTCATGCTTTCCGTAAACAATTTGCTTAATCCAGCGAATGGCAAGCCAATTGTGTTTCCCTCCCAAGACATGGTGCTGGGAATCAGCTATCTCACCCGTGAAATGAAGGGGGCTAAGGGAGAGGGTAAGGTATTTTCCTCGGAAGAAGAGGCCATCCGCGCTGCTGAGGAAGGCTACATTAGCTATCACGCTCTCATTAAGGTTCCCACCAAGGCAGGTTGGACTGTTACCACCCCTGGGCGTCTCATTTTTAATGAAAAGTTTCCTAAAGATATGGATTTTGTAAATCACCCCCTTGGCGATGCAGGCTTGAAAAATTTGATTGGAGGAATCTTCGCCAAGTTTGGGGCTGCCACCACTGTTAAAATCTTGGACTTGATCAAGGACCTTGGATTTAAGTACGCCACCTACTTTGGAGCTTCCATCGGTGTTTCGGATATTGTAGTACCTGAAATTAAACGCGAGCTGATTGAAAAGGCAAAGAAGCAAGAATCTATCATTCGCCAGCAGTACCAAGATGGTGTTATCACTGGCGAAGAGCGGTACAATAAGATCGTTGACATTTGGACTAAGACCAACGATGAGTTAACCGCCAAGATGATGGAAAACCTGAAGAAGGACCAAAATGGGTTCAACTCCGTCTACCTCATGGCTGACTCGGGGGCTCGTGGTAGTAAAAACCAAATTCGACAGCTAGCAGGAATGCGAGGACTGATGTCCAAACCGAGCGGAGAAATCATCGAATTACCCATTATTTCTAACTTCAAAGAAGGTCTTTCGGTTATTGAATATTTTATTTCAACGAACGGTGCACGCAAGGGTTTGGCTGATACGGCGTTGAAGACTTCCAATGCCGGTTACCTAACCCGACGTTTGGTTGACATTGCTCAGGATGTGGTTATTTCCGAAGAGGACTGTGGGACCATCAACGGAGTCGAAATAACTGCCCTCAAAGACGGTGAAGATATAATTGAGCGCCTAGCTGACCGTATTGTGGGGCGATTTACCCTTGAGCAAGTTGTTCACCCCATAACTGGAGAAATTATCATTGATATGAATGAAGAAATCAGCGAAGAAAAGGCTGAACTCATCGAAGAAGTGGGCATAGAATCAGTAATCATCCGAACGGTGTTCACCTGCGAATCCAAACACGGGGTTTGCCAGCGTTGTTATGGTAGAAACCTAGCCACCAACCGCACTGTGAACATTGGTGAGGCGGTCGGGATTGTGGCAGCCCAGTCCATTGGTCAGCCAGGAACCCAGTTAACGATGAGAACCTTCCACATTGGGGGTGTCGCCACAAAGGGATCTGAGGAAAACCGAATTTTGCTAAAGTTCCCCACCATCATTCAACGAATTCAAGGTAGTTTTGTCACTCAAAAGGATGGGAACCTGCTTTCTACCCGGAAAAGCCATCTCTTTGTGTCGCGTATTTATGATGAGGTAACCATTCAGGACGGTGATAAGGTCCTCGTTCAAGAAGGGCAAAAAGTGTTGGAGCGCACGCCGTTGTTGAAACGAAAGGGTGAAGAAGTACACAGCAAGCACGTTGCATTTGTCCACTTCCGAGAAAATAAGCTCTTTTTGATTAGTCAAGAAAAGCGGGTTGAAATTCGCAACGGTTCATCCTTGATGGTCAAGGTGGGTGACATTGTTCCTGCAAGCGAAACCATCGCTATCTTTGATCAGTTTGCAGAACCAATCATCGCCGAGTATGACGGTAAAATTGTCTTCAAAGACATCATCAGCGGCGCTACACTCAAAGAGGAAATCAACCCTGAAACCAACAAGAGTGAAAAGCGTATTCAAGAGGCGGCTCATGAAAATCTAGATCCGACCATCCTCATTGTAAACGATGCAGGTGAGGAACTGGCGAAGTACGTGCTGCCAGGGGGTGCCTACCTGAGCGTCGAAAATGGAATGAAGATTCACGCAGGAACAATTTTGGCACGATTGCCCAAGGAATCAGGGAAAACCCAAGATATTGTGGGTGGTTTGCCCAAGGTGGAAAGCCTGTTTGAAGCACGGCGTCCCACCAAATCACCGGCGGTTCTTGCTGAAGTGAGTGGAACGGTTCGCTTTGAGGCAATTTCTAAGGGTAAACGTGTCATGGTTATTGTTGATGACTTTGGGAACGAAATTGTTCACAAGGTCCCCCTAGGACGGCTTCTACTGGTGCGCAACGGAGACAGAGTGGAAGCGGGTGAATCCCTTTGTGTGGGAGAAATTGACCCCCATGATGTGTTGCGTATTTTGGGTGAGAACGCCCTTCAAAGTTACCTTGTGAACGAGGTGCAGGGTGTTTATCGACTTCAAGGTGTGAGCATCAACGACAAACACATTGGTATCATAATTCGTCAAATGATGCGTAAGGTAGAAATTCAAGAAGTAGGGGATACCAAGTTTATCTACAATCAGCAAGTGGACAAGTATGTTTTTAACCGAGAAAATGAGCGCATCCTTCGTGAGGGTGGTCAGCCCGCGGTGGCACGTCCCATGCTTTTGGGGATAACCAAAGCGGCCGTGAGTATTGAGAGCTTCATCTCGGCGGCTTCGTTCCAAGAAACCACACGAGTTTTGACCAATGCGGCCATCTCGGGGAAGGTAGACGAGTTACGTGGGTTAAAGGAGAATGTCATCATTGGTCACCTCATTCCTGCCGGAACAGGTATGAGACGTTACCGGCAGATTAAAATCACTGACCACGAAGGAGTCGACCTGGATGTTCATGTCCAGGAAGTTCTTAAAAAACGAGAACAAGAGAGAGAGCGCCTCCAGGCTCTGGCAGTGATTCAAGAGGATGAAGTTGAAAAAGAAGTTTTTATTCCTGATGTTGCTGAGGATGAGGACGAGGAATAGGGCTTGAACAGGATCTATAAAAATGCTATTCTTCGCAGACTTAATTGTTGAAGGATTGTTTTTAGAAGGAGTAGTTTTCGTATGCCAACGATAAATCAGTTGATTCGGATGGGTCGCAGGCCATCCGTTTACAAAACAAAATCGCCTGCCTTGCGCGCCTGTCCTCAGCGAAGGGGAGTTTGCACGCGTGTGATGATTGTTACCCCCAAGAAGCCCAATTCAGCGATGCGTAAGGTTGCGCGTGTTCGGCTTACATACGGACAAGAGGTGACTGCTTATATTCCGGGAATTGGACATAACCTGCAAGAACACAGTGTGGTCTTGATCCGTGGAGGCCGTGTCAAAGATCTCCCTGGGGTTCGTTACCACATTATTCGTGGGACGAAGGATGCGCTGGGGGTAGCAAAAAGAATGCAAGGCCGCTCGAAGTACGGGGCTAAGAAGCCCAAGGTTTAGGAGGTAAGACATGCCAAGAAGGAATATTCCAACACCAAAACCGCCAACACCCGACCCGGTTTACAATTCATCGGTTCTGGCTAAGTTTGTGAAGCGAACCATGTGGGAAGGTAAGTACTCACTTTGTCTCAAGCATGTTTACTCGGCTCTTGAAATCGTTGGTCAAAAAACGGGACAACCACCGCTTGAGGTCTTCTTAAAGGCCATTGAAAATGTGAAGCCTGCTGTTGAAGTTAAAAGTCGTCGAGTGGGTGGGGCCACCTACCAAGTTCCCGTTGAAATCCGTGAGGTTAGGCGTGAAGCTCTGGCCATGCGTTGGATTATCAATGCGGCACGGTCCCGAAGTGGAAAGTCTTATAGTGAAAAATTAAGCGCTGAGCTCATTGATGCGTTTAATAGCACTGGTTCTGCTTACAAAAAGAAAGAAGATACCCACCGCATGGCAGAGGCCAACAAGGCGTTCAGCCATTACCGTTGGTAGGTATTGACAGTTTTTTAAGGAATCATTAGGATTCCGTTTAATGCATAAGTAGGAGCTCCTGCTTCTACCGCTGTGCAAACGTGTTCTTTGGATTTGACCTTTGTTCATCCAAACCGCTTACGGATGTAAGTAGGTGGAGACAAGTCAGTTAAGTCCGCGGTTGTCTCCAGATTACCTGGGGTCTCAAGGTTTAAAAAAGCTTGCCTTGATCGTCTGTGAGGCGTAAGGGCGGGGTAAAATTTTATAGACTCACATTGGGCCAAGGAGGATTCGAATGGCTAAGGAAGTCTTTCAACGTACAAAGCCTCACATTAACGTGGGGACGATTGGACACGTTGACCATGGTAAAACAACGCTAACGGCGGCGTTGACTGCTTATGGTGCCGCAAAATTCGGTGGCAAGAAAATGTCTTATGAAGACATTGACAATGCACCTGAAGAGAAGGCGCGTGGTATCACCATCAATACGCGTCACGTGGAGTATGAAAGTGCAAAAAGGCACTACGCTCACGTTGACTGCCCGGGGCACGCTGACTATGTGAAAAACATGATTACCGGTGCTGCCCAAATGGATGGTGCAATTCTATTGGTTGCAGCTGACTCAGGGCCAGAGCCACAAACTCGTGAACATATCCTGTTGGCAAAACAGGTTGGTGTTCCGCGTATCGTCGTGTTTTTGAACAAGATGGATATCGCTGATCCAGAGCTTGTTGATCTCGTTGAAGTTGAAGTCCGTGAATTGTTAACCAAGTATGGTTTTGATGGGGACAAGACTCCCTTCATTCGTGGTTCGGCCTTCAAGGCCATGAGCAATCCTAATGATCCGGAAGCTGTCAAGTGCCTTCAGGAGCTTTTGGATACCATGGATGAATATTTCCCCTTACCAGAGCGTGATGTAGACAAGCCCTTCCTTATGCCCATTGAAGACGTCTTTTCCATCTCGGGGCGTGGTACCGTGGTGACTGGACGTGTGGAGACGGGTAAGGTAAAGGTTGGAGAAACTGTTGAAATTGTGGGTATTCGTCCAACTAAGAGCACGGTTGTAACGGGTGTTGAGATGTTCAACAAAACTCTTGATGAAGGTCAGGCGGGTGATAATTTGGGTGCTCTACTGCGTGGTATTGAAAAGAACGATGTGGAACGCGGTCAAGTTCTTGCCAAGCCAGGTTCGATTAAGCCTCACACCAAGTTCAAGGGTGCCATCTATGTTCTCTCAAAAGAAGAGGGTGGTCGGCACACCGAGTTCCGAAAGGGGTATCGGCCTCAGTTTTATTTCCGAACTACTGACGTGACCGGTATTGTGGCTTTGCCTCCTGGTCGAGAAATGGTCCTTCCCGGTGATAACACAGAGATTGAAGTTGAACTGATTTCTCCTGTTGCCATGGATAAGGGTCTTCGTTTTGCTATTCGTGAGGGTGGTCGTACTGTTGCTTCGGGTCAGGTTATTGAGGTTATTGAATAAATTTTAATTTGTCGCAGAGCCCATCAGGGCTCTGCACTTTTTGGAGAGGAAAATGGCTTCAGAAAAAATTCGAGTAAGGCTCCGTGGTTTTGATGTGGAGCAAATTGATCAAAGTATGCGGAACATTATTCAAGCATTACAAAAGGCTGGGGTGAAATTTTCTGGTCCCATCCCTCTTCCAACGAGGATCAATCGTTTCACTGTTCTGCGTTCTCCTCACATCGATAAAAAGTCTCGTGAGCAGTTTGAGATGCGCACTTACAAAAGGCTCATTGATATTTTAAATCCTACGCCGGTTGTCATGGATTCGTTGATGAAAATGGAATTGCCGGCGGGTGTTGATGTCTTAATCAAGCAATTTTGAGGTGATAAATATGGTCGGTCTGATTGGAAGAAAAATTGGGATGACTCAGGTTTTTGACGAGCAGGGTATTTTAACTCCTGTAACTGTCATTCAGTGCGAGCCTAACGTTGTTGTTGCACAGCGCACGCCTGATAAAGAGGGTTATAGCGCCCTCGTGGTTGGTGCTGAAGCGGTCCGGCCTAAAATTCTTTCAAAGCCCGTTCTGGGGCAGTTTCCTGATGGGATGAACCCATTGCGCGTTTTGGTTGAATTCAGGGATTTTGCAAAAACAGCAAAGGTGGGTGATTCGTTTGGCTTGGAAATTCTTGAAGGACTTCGTTACGTTGATGTTTACGGCATTAGCAAGGGTAAGGGTTTTCAGGGTGTGATGAAGCGTCACAATTTTGGTGGTGGTCCGGAATCGCATGGTTCAAAGTTCCACCGCGTTGGGGCTTCAACGGGTAACCGCACCACCCCTGGTCGCACTTTTAAGAACGTTAAAATGCCAGGGCGGATGGGTGGTGAGCGGGTAACAATTCAAAATTTGAAAGTAGTTGCAATTGATCAGCAAAAAAACATTCTTTTGGTCAAAGGGGCTATTCCGGGAAGTAAGAACAGCTTTGTCGTAGTCCGTGAAGCTAAAAAGAAGAAGTAGGTAGTTTATGAAAACGAAGGTTTATAACATTTTGGGGAAAGAAGTAAAAACAATTGATCTTGATGATTCAGTATTTGCTCGTGAAGTTTCAATGGGCTCCATTTACGAAGCCATCAAGGTCGAACTCGCCAACAGACGGCAGGGGACGCATTCAACTCTTACTCGACGTGAGGTTGATGCGACAACAAAGAAACCCTACGCCCAAAAGGGAACGGGTCGGGCGCGTCAGGGACGAATCAAGGCGCCACATTACGTCGGTGGTGGTATTGTGTTTGGTCCCAAACCCAGAGACTATTCCTATGTGATTCCCAAAAAAGTGAAAAGATTGGCGTTGAAAAGTATTTTAAGCCTTAAGGTTTCCTCCGGTGCCTTCAAGGTTATTGAAGATTTTTCAATTTCTTCGGGCAAAACTAAGGACATGGCAAAAATTTTAGAAACAGTGAGTGGCTCAGGGAGAACCGTGATGGTTGCCTCTGCGCACGATGAGCTTCTTAAGCGTGCAGGGAGAAACTTGCCCAATTTAACTCTTTTAACTTGGAATCAGTTGAATGCTCACGACCTATTTTACTCCCACAATCTTCTCATCATGGAGAAGGCTGCCATGGAGTTAGGAAATATGTACGGTGAGCCAAAGGATGGTGACTAATGGATGCCTATGATATTTTTCTTGCTCCCATTTTAACCGAAAAGACCAACTTGCTGCGTGAAGGCAATGAAAAGGTGTATGTATTTCGAGTTGACATGCGTGCAAATAAGCTCTTGATTGAGGAAGCAGCCCAAAAACTGTTTGGTGTTAAACCGGTTTCAGTTCGGATCGTAGTCAACAAAGGAAAACCAAAGCGTTACCTGGGTCGCGGTGGAGGTAGAGAGTTTGGGCAAACCTCGCGGTTCAAAAAAGCTTACATCAAACTAGCCGCTGGTCAAAAAATTGAGAAATTTGAAGGGGTCTAACCATGAAGCAATTTAAACCAATTACCCCAGGCCTTCGTCACTATATTTCACTTGAACGCGATGGGCTTTCCCAAGATCGGCCAGAAAAGGCCTTAGTAAGCGGGAAGGTGGATCGTGCGGGACGAGCAAATGGGCGCATTTCGGTTCGTCGACGCGGTGGCGGGCATAAAAAGCTCCTGCGTGATGTCGATTTTAAGCGCGATAAGTTTGGAATAGAAGGCGTTGTTAAAACCATTGAATACGATCCCAACCGAACCGCGCGTTTAGCTTTGGTTTACTACCGCGATGGGGAAAAGCGATACATTCTTGCGCCCAAGGGTCTTCGGGTGGGGGATGTGGTTTCCAGTGGGCCAAACGCTGAAATCAAGGTAGGTAATGCCCTGCCTCTCGAAAACATCCCCATTGGTCGAAATGTGCATAATGTCGAATTGGTTTTGGGTAAGGGTGGGCAATTGGCGCGGAGTGCTGGTGCCTTTGCAAACCTGGCTGCCATTGAGGGAGATTACGCGGTGTTGAAGCTACCATCCGGAGAAGTCAGGATGGTATTCAAAAAGTGCATCGCTACCATTGGCGAAGTGGGCAATGAGGATCATATCAACGAGCAGCTAGGAAAAGCCGGGAGAAATCGTTGGTTGGGTAATCGTCCCAAGGTTCGAGGGGTTGCCATGAACCCTGTCGATCACCCCCTTGGTGGTGGTGAAGGGCGCTCCAGTGGCGGTCGTCACCCAGTGAGCCCTTGGGGGCAGCCGACACGTGGATTCAAAACTAGGGCGAAGAGCAATAAGTCGAACCGTTTTATTATTAGTCGAAGAAAGTAGGAGATTAGGTAGATGTCGCGTTCATTGAAAAAGGGACCCTTTGTAGAGAAAAGCCTCTTTAAGCGAGTAATTGAAATGACCAAGGCTAAAGAGAGGAAAATGATCAAAACCTACTCACGAACGAGTATGATCATTCCCGAAATGGTTGGTTTGACTATTTCAGTTCACAATGGAAAGTCTTGGATTCCGGTTTATATCACGGAGGATTTGGTTGGTCACAAGCTGGGCGAATTCGCCCCCACTCGACTTTTTCGTGGTCACTCGGGGTCTGATAAAAAGGCAGGTAAATGATGCGTGAAAAAACGGGTTATCGAGCAGTTGCTCGTGGCTTGCCCATGTCTGCAAAAAAGGTTCGTCCTCTTGCCGACCACCTTAGACGAAGGTCCTACCCTGAGGCGGTGAGTATTCTCGAAAATCTGCCCCACAAAGGAGCTCGACTTCTTGAAAAAGTTATTAAAAGTGCAGCAGCCAATGCGCTTTACACGACTAAGCAGCTTGATGAGAGTTCTCTTTTCATCAAAGAGCTTTTAATTGATGAGGGGCGGCAAGAGTATCGTGTTTGGCCACGTGCCCGAGGAAGGGCAGATCGTTTGATCAAACGAAGCTGTCACATCTCGGTCACCCTGGATGTAAAAGGGGAGCTGAAGTAATATGGGTCAGAAAGTAAGTCCAATTGGTTTGCGTCTTGGTATCAACAAAACTTGGAAAAGCCGCTGGTTTGGTGTTGGCAAGGTGTATGTTGATAACCTCATTGAAGATCATAAAATCAGGCAGTTGGTAAAGTCACTACCAGAAACTAAAAACGCAGAAGTCAGCGAGGTTGAAATTACCCGTTACTCAGCTCAGCGAATGAGTATTTTGCTTGCTACTAGCCGTCCGGGTTACCTCATCGGAACAAAGGGCGCTAACATTGATAAGCTTCAAGATATGTTGAGCAAGACTTTTAAGAAAAATATTTCGGTCAAGATCAAAGAAGTTAAAAAACCCGATCTTGACGCCCAGATGATTGCGATCGGTCTTGCAAAGCAGCTTAAATCTCGAGGCTCCTTTAAGAAAACCATACGCCAGGTTGCTGCAAGCGCCATGCGTGCTGGAGCAGAAGGGATAAAGATCAAGTTAACGGGTCGTTTGGCGGGTTCTGAGTTGAGCCGTGTGATGGAGCACAAGGAAAGGCGTGTTCCGTTGCACACCCTTCGAGCAGATATTGATTACGGTTTTTCCGAAGCTTTCACTACCTATGGTGTCATTGGGGTTAAGGTTTGGGTTTTCAAGGGCGAGGTCTTTGACAAGAAACCAAAGGATGATGCAGGACAGGTGGTTCGTCGCCAAGTAGAAAAAGCAGAAGAGAGAGGCTAAGAATGTTAAGTCCTAAAAAATTGAAATATCGAAAGCAAATGCGACGGTTAGGGAACGATAGCCTTGCCCAAAAAGGTAATACCATCGCCTTTGGTGACTATGGCTTGGTTGCCTTGGAATTGAAATGGATTTCTGCTCGGCAAATCGAGGCAGCCCGTGTTGCCATGACCAGAAAAATTAAGCGTGGTGGTCGTGTTTGGATTCGAGTTTTTCCCCACAAGTCTTATACCAAAAAACCTGCGGAAACTCGAATGGGTAAGGGGAAGGGAAACGTAGAAGCATGGATAGCCGAAGTGAAGTGCGGAACGGTGATGTTTGAGATGGGTGGGGTTGACGCAAAGCTTGCTGAGGAAGCAATGGCCTTGGCTGGTTCGAAGCTGCCCATCAAAACCAAGTTTATTATGAGAAGGGAGCTTGAGTGATGAAGTACAAAACCGAAAAAATAGGTCTCTCTGAGGCAAAAGCTAAGTTAGAAGAGCTTACCAAGACTTATATGGATCAACGTTTCAACAAGATCTTGGGGCACGTGGAAAATCCATTGGAGAGACGCATCACACGGCGTAAAATCGCCCAACTCAAAACCATTCTCAGAGAATTTGAACTGGGAATAAGGAAGGTTTAACATGGGAGAAAGCGTTCTCAAGGTTTCAAAATCAAAACGCAAAATTCTTCAGGGGCAAGTTGTTAGTGATAAGTGCCAAAAGACGATTACTGTCTTAATCACAGCGCGAAAACTGCATCCCGTCTATCAAAAGTATGTTTTGTTCAGCAAAAAAATCAAGGCGCATGACGAGAACAATACTGCCCATGTGGGCGACATTGTCCGCGTCATCGAAAGTAGACCCATTAGTAAAGACAAGAAGTGGCGTCTCTTAGAAATCGTCGAAAGGGCGAGGTAAATCATGATACAGATGCAAACTTTTCTAAATGTCGCTGACAACAGTGGTGCCAAAATCGTTCAATGTATCAAGGTTTTGGGGAGTACGCGACGTCGATATGCGCGAATTGGTGACATCATTGTGGTTGCGGTGAAAGACGCTATTCCGGGTGCAACCATCAAAAAGGGTGACGTACAGCGCGCTGTGGTGGTCCGCGTCCATAAGGAATACCGCCGACCTGATGGAACCTACATCCGCTTCGACGACAACGCCTGTGTAATCATCGATCAGCTGATGAACCCCAAGGGAAAGCGAATTTTTGGCCCGGTGGCTAGGGAGCTTAGAGACAAGGACTTCATGAAAATCGTCTCCTTAGCACCTGAGGTGTTGTGAGGTATTTATGATTAAGAAATTGAAAAAAGATGATTTGGTCAAAATCATGAAGGGTAAGGATGCGGGTCGCACGGGAAGAATCATAAAAATTGATCATGAGCGCGATCGGGTTTGGGTTGAAGGTTGCAACATGAAAAAGAAAATGGTTCGTCCCAAATCACAAAACGAACAGGGCGGAATTATTGATGTTGAGGGTCCCATTCATGTCAGCAACGTGATCTTTCTCAGCAAAAACTCAACACCATCGCGCATCGGATTTAAGTTAGAGAAAGGGAAAAAGGTACGTGTCGCTAAACAAACGAGGGAGGTGCTCAATGGCTAAGACGCAACAAGCAAATTCAGCTCCTACCAATTATCTCCCACGCCTTCTTGAGAAGTATCGAACTAAGGTTTTTGCTGAATTGAAGGAAGAATTTGGTTACAAGTCGGTGATGCAAGTACCCCGTGTGGAAAAAATTGTTGTTAGTATGGGTTTGGGGGAGGCTCTTTCCAACAAGAAAATTTTGGAAGCGGCTGTGAAGGAACTAGGTCAGATCACTGGTCAAAAAGCCGTTAAGACTCGTGCAAAGAAGGCCATCTCCAATTTTAAACTTCGTCAGGGAGTCGAAATTGGGGCCATGGTTACCTTGCGTGGGAATCAAATGTGGGAATTTTTAGACCGTCTGATCAGCTTAGCGCTTCCGCGCGTCAAAGATTTTCGGGGACTCAATCCGAACGCCTTTGATGGCCGTGGTAACTACTCCCTTGGGGTAACAGAACAAATCATTTTCCCTGAAATTGACATTGACAAGGTGGAAAAAATCGGAGGATTAAACGTCGCTATTGTGACGACGGCTAAAAATGACACTGAGGGTCGAAGTCTTCTCAAGAGACTTGGCTTGCCATTCAGGAAGTGAGGATTTTATGGCAAAAAAATGTCTGATTATTAAGGCGAATCGAGAACCCAAGTATAAGACTCGTGCCTACAATCGCTGCAAGGTTTGTGGTCGTCCCCGCGGTTACATGGGGAAGTTTGGTCTGTGTAGGATTTGCTTCCGGAAAATGGCAAACGAGGGCTTGATACCCGGCGTCACCAAGGCAAGTTGGTAGGAGGAAATCGTGTCACAAACTGATCCCATTGCAGACATGCTTACCAAGATTCGGAACGCTGGCCTGGCAAACCTTGATAAGGTGGATATTATTCCATCAAAATTGAAACTGGAGATTGTAAAAATCCTCAAGAATGAAGGTTTCATTAAAAACTTCAAACGAATCAACCAGGACGGTGTCAACGTTATTCGCATTTTCTTAAAATACGATGAACGTCAAAGCCCGGTGATTCATGAAATTAAGCGTATTAGCACACCCGGCCGTCGTGTCTATGCAGGGTACAAAAACCTGCCTCGAGTCATGAATGGATATGGTACTCTCATCGTGTCAACATCTACTGGAATTACAACGGGACGAAAAGCAGCCGAGCGTAAAATCGGTGGCGAACTGATTTGTTCGGTTTGGTAAGGGGGAGATATGTCAAGAATTGGAAAACTTCCAGTGTCGGTACCCAAAAATGTTAAGATTACTATTTTGCCTGATACGTTCCAGGTTGAGGGACCAAGAGGTAAGCTTGAACAACGCTATTTGCCCGCTGTTCAGTTAAAACTAGAGGGTGATCAACTCATCGTCACTCGGAAGGATGATTCGCGCGAGTCCAAGAGCTTGCACGGACTTTACCGAAATTTAGCCGCTAACATGATCAAAGGTGTTACGGTAGGTTTTAATCGTGGCTTGACTTTGGTCGGTGTTGGTTATCGTGCTGAGGTCAAGGGTAAAAGTGTTCTGTTTAACCTTGGATATTCCACTCAAATTGAATATATCATTCCGGAAGGGATTCAAATTAGCGTAGACCAGAACACAAAAATAATGGTGACAGGTATTAATAAGGAACTTGTCGGTCGCGTTGCCAAAGAAATTCGGTCCTTGCGACCACCAGAACCTTACAAAGGTAAAGGAATTAAGTTTGACGAGGAGACTGTCCGCCGCAAGGTAGGAAAGTCAACAGCTAAGAAATAAGGTAGAGTGAAGATGAAAAAGACAGAAGAGAAAGCACGCAAGCGCCTTAAGAGAAAATTGAGAATTCGTGGCCGAATTTTTGGTACCTCCGAATGTCCACGGCTTAGCATTTTTCGCTCCAATCGGCACATCTACGCCCAGGTGATTGATGATGAAAAGGGGCATACCCTAGTGTCTGTAAGCGACCTTGAAAAGGATCTTCGTGACACTGACATCACCGTGGAGGGTGTCAAGAAATTAGGCGAAGTAATTGGTTCTCGTTTGAAGCAGAAAAACATCACTTCAATTGTGTTTGATCGAAACGGTTTCAAGTATCACGGTGTTGTAAAGAGTTTCGCGGACTCGGTCAGAGCTACAGGTATTCAATTTTAAGGAGCGTTTATGGAGCATGGTAAGGAAGGGAAAGAGAAAGAATTTTTTGAAGAAATGATCAGCATGAACCGAGTCAGCAAAATGCAGAAGGGGGGTCGTCGGTTTTCCTTTTCTGTTCTAGTAGTGCTTGGAGACAAAAAAGGTAGGGCTGGTTTTGGTCTGGGTAAGGCAAATGATTCTACCGATGCTATTCGCAAAGCGGTTGAAAGCGCTCGCCGGAACATGATTGACATTCCTATTAAGAATGGAACCTTAATTCATCCCATTTACTACAAGTACAAATCTTCAAAAATCATTTTGAAGCCCGCAGCACCGGGTACAGGTATTATTGCGGGTGGCCACATCCGAAAAGTGATGGAAGCCATTGGCATCAAGGATGTTTTAGCCAAGCGACTAGGAAGCGGTAATTCTGTAAATATAGTCAAAGGAATTTTTGAAGCCTTATCCAATGCCATTGATGGGCGTCGAGTTGCCAAGTCTCGTGGCAGAACTCTAAAAGATATTTGGGGTGGTGCATAATGAAATATCGCGTTACATTGGTCCGAAGTCCTGCGGGCAGATTGCCGCAGCAAAGGGCCACCGTAAAGGCCCTGGGTCTAAGAAAGCTTTACCACTCAGTTGAAATTGAGCCAACCCCAGCCATGATTGGTATGGTTAAGGCAATTTCTCATCTGGTGGTTGTCGAAGAGGTAAAATCATGAGTTTTGAAATACCCATGCCGGTTGGGGCCAATCGGCCAAAAAAATGTCTTGGTCGTGGAAGGGGAACGGGTCTTGGTCGTCAAGCGGGCAAAGGTCACAAAGGCCAAAAAGCTCGAGCGGGCGGCGGTGTACGTCCTGGGTTTGAAGGGGGGCAAACTCCATTGTACCGTCGTTTACCAATGAGAGGTTTTTCTAATGAGCCCCACCGCCTCCGCTACGAAGTCATCAATCTCAAGGATCTTGAAGAGCGTTTTGAGGCAGGCGCAACGGTAAATCGATACAGCCTTGCTGAATCCGGTCTTGTCCGACTCGGAAAACAAACCCCTATCAAGCTTCTCGGAAGCGGAGAGCTCACCAAGAAGTTGAGTATTGAGGTTGACGCGGCCTCTCAATCGGCGATCAAGGCGGTTGAGAAGCTAGGCGGAACCGTGAAGTTGGCGGAGTAGGGAGATGGCAAGAAACGTCTTCCTTGATATTTTCCGAATTAAGGAACTTCGCGATCGCATCCTCTTCACATTAGGGGCTTTGATCGTTTTTCGATTAGGGGCTTACATTCCTATTCCGGGTATCAATTTAAGCGCGCTTACCTTATATTTTGCACGGCAAAGTCAAACCGGATTGGGAGGTTTAACAAGTACCTTAGACTTCTTCTCGGGAGGGGCGTTCTCTAACTTTTCTATATTCATGCTCGGGGTAATGCCTTACATTACCATGAGCATTATCATGCAGCTTTTAGTGGTGATCATTCCTCAATTGAAAAAAATCAGCGAGGAAGAAGGCGGGCGTAAAAAGGTTCAGCGTTGGACACGTTATGCTACGGTGGTGGTGAGTATCGTTCAGGGATTTGTGATTACCCAGTACTCTAACAGTATTCCAGATGCAGTTAAACTTCCTCAACTCCAATTTGCCATTCTGGCTATCTTTACGCTGACCGTGGGAACTTTGTTCCTGATGTGGTTGGGAGAACAAATCAGTCAGCGTGGTATTGGAAATGGTGTTTCACTGATCATTTTTGTAGGTATTGTTTCCCGAATGCCTGCTGCTATTATTAGCCTGATTCAGTCCATTCAGCGTGGTGACCTAAACCCGGTGTTTGCGTTAATTGTTGGTGTGCTCTTCATCATTGTGGTGTCTTTGGTGGTACTTGAGCAGCAAGGTCAACGAAAAATTCCGGTGAACTACGCCAAGAGGGTGGTGGGACGTAAGGTTTACGGTGGTCAAAATACCTACATTCCATTTAAGATCAATCCCAGTGGCGTTATTCCGGTGATTTTTGCGAGCAGTTTGTTAGCCTTCCCTGTACAATTTTTATATGGGATGGCTAGCCAGTGGACTTGGCTTGTCCCGGTACTTCCCTGGCTTGCATGGAACCATCCTTTTCATCTAACCGTTCAGACCCTGCTGATTATCTTTTTCTCCTATTTTTACACCCAGGTCAGCTTGAATCCTGAAATGATTGCTAAGCAGATTCGCGAAAACGGGGGATCAGTCCCCGGAATTCGAAGTGAAAAAATCGAGGAGTACTTGACCAGGATTTTGAACCGTATTATCCTTCCTGGCTCCTTGTTCTTAGCATTCATTGCGCTGACTCCCTCATTGGTTCAAATTTTCTTTCGGTTTCCGAGCGCGGTAGCTCAGCTTCTTGGGGGAACTTCGTTGTTGATTTTGGTAGGTGTCGATTTGGATACGATGTCCCAAATTGAAGGCCACTTGAGGACCCACGGTCACGAGGGTATTGGTAAATATGGTAAAATTCGGTCTCGAAATTTGTAGGAGTGAATTATGAAGGTACGCGTGAGTGTGAAAAGAATTTGTGATAAGTGCAAGGTGATCAAGCGCGCCGGTATTGTTCGGATCGTTTGCGTCAATCCTAAACACAAACAGAAGCAGGGGTAATTGAATGGCACGTATTGCAGGTATAGATTTGCCGAATAAGCACATTGATGTTGCGTTGACTTACATTTATGGTATTGGTCGGAGCACCGCAATTAAAATTTGCGAAAAGACCAAGATCAATCCCGAGAAACGGGCTAATGATTTGACACAAGAAGAAATTAACGAATTGCGTCGTGTCATAGAAAACGAATATGTTGTGGAAGGACGTCTAAGAAGTGAGATTGCCCTAAGCATCAAGCGTTTGATGGATATTGGTTGTTATCGAGGATTGCGACACCGCAAAGGTCTTCCTGTACGAGGTCAACGAACCAAGACCAACGCCCGTACTAGGAAGGGGAAACGTAAGACTGTGGCTAAGAAGAAGAAGTAAGGGAGGATGAGCTTTGGGTAAGCTTAAGAAAAAGAAGGATAAACGAGTTGTTTCTGAGGGAAATGTTTACATTAACGCAACATTTAACAATACCATTGTCACGATTACGGATATGCGTGGAAATACCGTTGCTTGGTCAAGCGCCGGGGCTCTTGGTTTTAAGGGAACAAAAAAGTCAACTCCCTACGCCGCTCAAACAACCACTGAGGCCGCAATTGACAAAGCCTTAGAAATGGGTCTCAGCGACGTTCATATTTATATTAAGGGTCCAGGTGCGGGTCGTGAGAGTGCCATCCGAAGTTTAGGAGTAAAGGGACTACGTGTTAAAAGCATCCATGACATTACCCCAATTCCCCATAATGGCTGCCGCCCCCGTAAGGCAAGACGTGTTTAAAGAGGAGTTAATATGTCTATGAGAAACCTTCTTAAGGGCTTTAAAAAACCGCATAACCAAACATTTGAAGAATCAATTATTTCTCCAACTTATGGAAAATTTGTTGCGAGCCCTTTTGAACGAGGTTTTGGCACAACCATTGGCAATACCCTCCGCAGGGTTTTGTTGTCTTCAATTCAGGGTTGGGCTCCAACGTCTTTCATCCTAAGCTATAAAACTTCAGCCGGATTGATGCATCAAATTACGAACGAATTTGAAAAAATCCCAGTCATCGTTGAAGACACAGCTGAGTTTATTGCTAACATTAAGGGACTCGCTGTGATTGTTGATCAAGCAGATTCAAGTAACCTAACCTTGACCTATCACTTCAGTGGATCTCAAGACCAAACAATTATCGGTGAGCATTTTATCCAAGGACCAGTGAGAGTTTTTAATGCTGACCGACATATCATGACCCTGACCCCCGACGCTGAAATTGAACTAGAAATGACCTTTGGCTTTGGACGGGGTTACGTCCCAGCCGAAGAGCATGAAAAAAACATTGAGGTGAAAAACGTCATTGCCGTGGATTCCTTGTTCACACCCGTTACAAAGGTTAATTACTCGATTGAGAACGTTCGGATTGGTCATCGAACAGATTATGAAAAGTTGATCATTGAAATTTGGACTAATGGAACTTTGAGTCCTGAAATTGCTATTGGTGAGGCAGCCCGTATTGCTAATGAACACTTTTCCATTTTCTACGGTGAGTCAGAGCAAACAGTAGCCCTAGATATTTCCGAAGATGAAGCCATGCTTAAAGAGGTGCTCAATACCAAGGTATCGGAGCTTGAGCTATCGGTTCGTTCAAACAATTGCTTAAAAAATGCAGGAATTGTGAAGTTAGGAGAGTTGATTCGCCACACCGAGGATGAAATCAACAAGACACGAAATTTTGGAAAGAAGAGCCTTGAGGAAATTCGAATGAAGCTAGCTGAGCGCGGCCTACGATTTGGCATGACTGAAAACCAAGAAATCATTCGTGCCATCAAGGCCAACAAGGCGAACAAGTAAGGAGTTAACTTATGAATTCAAAAACCGGATTTAATCGTTTAGGCAGAAGAGCCGCTCAACGCCGGGCCTTAATTAAAAATTTAGTCACTAGTTTATTTCGTTATGAACGAATCATCACAACCAAGGCTAAGGCTTTAGAGGTACGTCGAACTGCTGAAAAAATGGTGACACGTGCCCGCGTTGATTCTGTACATAATCGTCGTATCATAGCCCGAGTTATCACAAAAGATGATGTGCTGAAGAAGCTGTTTACCGAGATAGCCCCCCGATTCAAGGATAGACCAGGGGGATATACCCGCGTGTTGAAGCTAGGTTTACGTGATGGTGATGCCAGCCAAATGGCCCTTCTTGAATTTGTTGACCGAAAATTGAAAGAGGAGTCTACTGAAAAATCGGCTGCTAAAAAAGAAAAAAAGGCTCAGGTCAGTAAGAAGTAACCTAAGCAGCCCCCTAAACTATGCCGATAAAAAGGGTACCAAGAGGTACCTTTTTCATTTAGAGGTTGTATTTGAAGGCTAGTTTTAGAATTTTTCTCAGTCTTATTATATCAATCCTCATTACCGGCCTGTTGACCTTTCTCTTTTATACCAATCTTTTCCCGTATCTTGAAAAAGAGTTTTATACCGTTCGGCAAGTTGCAGTTATACAAAATATTCTTGAACAAAGTCTTGACCAGTTGAAAACCTACCACCTTGAAAATACAACCCGCCTAAAAGAACTCATCCTCGAAAATTCAATCCGTGAGGCTTGGCGACCCATTCAAGAAAGGGCGGTGATTGAGAACCGTGAAAAAGTAGTGGCGCAATTCCTATCGCGTTACCGAGGAGCCTCTGGAATTCAAATTTTTGACCCTGAGCGACGTCGAATTCAATATAGTACTCTTCGGGGAGACATTTTAACTCAGGACAACAATCGAATTGCATACCGCCCACCGAATACGCTCACCCCACCGTTGGATCCCAAAATTTTGAACAGGGAATTTTTTGGAATTTATTATGATGCAGCGCGCCGATCCCTGGGCTATGTGGAGAGTGTCCGTGACCTTTCTAATTTTGAAATTGCTATCATCAACCTGTTGATTTCTACTGATGATTTTGGTCAAAGGCTTTTCCAAGAGAAGCTGATTGGTCGTTTTGATTTAGTGAATTTATTCGACTCCAACGGTTTAGTTTTGATTTTGTCGAATGTTCCGATAGCAAGTTTTCAAACTCAAATCGAAGAATTATTAACTCGTGATGAACTTGCGCCCATCACGAGTTTAACAAGTGATGAAATGGATGCTGTTCTGATTTCCTTGAAGACGCCCTTTGGCAGGGGGGGCGCCCTGATCACACCCGATTATTTGAAGCTGCCAGACGTTGCCCAAATGATCACAGTTGTTAGTTTTAGCGCGAGTGTCTTTCTTTTAATGTTGCTACTGACAGGGGCTCGGGCTGATCCCGAGGCTGTGTTTCGGCTAAGGTTAAAATCGCTTAAAATTCAAATTCTCCAAGATATCTTAAGGTCAGGAGAGGATTTTACGGCCGAAAAATTAGCAGGGGAGTTGCGCCGCAATGGAGTGATTTGGAAGCGCACCTTGAAACAGGCCTTGGGACACCTCCCCAAAAGAAAACGAAAGGAATATGAAGAGTTGATTGAAAAATCCTGGGATGAAATCTTGACGGTTTTGGAACCCAAGGTCGCTACGGGTCAAATCCATCTAGATACACAACGACTTGAAAACTTGATTCGAGAGTCCATGGCAAAGATCCAAATTGTAGCCCAGACCAGTCCTGCAGTTAAGCCGACATCAGCAGTGGTTCCATTGCCCAAGGATGTCATGCCAGCAAAAGCCCCAGCCACTGAAAAAATCCAAGAAGCTGAGCCAGTCGAAGAACTCGAGGAGATTGAAGAAGCCGAACCCGCGGACGCTGAGCCTGTCGAAGCGGAGCCCGTCGAAGCGGACGCTGAGCCTGTCGAAGCGGAGCCCGTCGAAGCGGACGCTGAGCTTGTCGAAGCTGAGCCAGTTGAAGAACTCGAGGAGATTGCAGAAGCCGAACCCGCGGACGCGGCCACAGACGCGGCCGCTGAGCTTGTCGAAGCTGAGCCAGTTGAAGAACTCGAGGAGATTGCAGAAGCCGAACCCGCGGACGCGGCCACAGACGTGGCCGCTGAGCTTGTCGAAGCGGAGCCAGTTGAAGAACTCGAGGAGATTGCAGAAGCCGAGCCCGCGGCCGCTGAGCCTGTCGAAGCAGACGCTGAGCCTGTCGAAGCGGAGCCAGTCGAAGAAGAAGCATTAGAAGAACTTGAATCTCCCACAAATGACCAAGATGCCCCCGTCCCTGCTGAGTATGTCGACCCTTACCAGGAGCCAGGTTATTTCTTGACCGCTGATGCCTGGAAAGTGTTCAAAAGCGAAGAACCGGTTGATGACCTGAAGCCGGTGGATCGTTATGAAGAGCTCGAGATAGTGGAAGAAACCGAAGAGCCTTCTTTCATTGAGCATTTTGGACCAGTAGAACTAACTGCGCTCTATCAACCCATCGAGGGAGATGCCTTTGAAGACGAAGACGGACTTCCAGTGTTACGTCAGGATTTTTTGAATAAGCCGCGTCAGGGTAAGGATCCCAATTTGGCATCGATGGTGAGTCAACTCATGGGCGAAGTTGAAGATTTCTCCTTAGAAGATGAAACCCAAGAAACTGATCGCTACTGGAGTTGGACTACGCGTGGCTTTGATTTTGATGAGTTCTTGATGGCTTATCCTCAAAACGAGGTTGGCATTTTCAAAGCCTTGGTAGACTTAAGCCGCGAATTTTCTTGCTTTGCTGCTGCCCTCTTGATGCCCAAGGCAAAGCAATTGGCTGCTGAATACACCGTTGGTTTTACACCTAAAGGAAAAAGTCAATTATTTGTACCATTGGGGTCCGCCCTGAATCGAAACTATCTCGCTAAAGGTGGAATAACCATCATGGAAACCCACGGACTTCCCAAAGACTTTTTGGATAAGCTTCTTGATAAACGCGATCATGCTATTGTAAAGACTCTTTTATTCATCCCCCTTCTTTATCAGGAACGAACTATTTACTTGTTTATGGTATCATCGCGTAGACGAAGGGATTGGCTGAATGTTCTTCGGCCTCAAGTCAAGCCGGCGCGCCAATTAAATCTTTATCTTGAAGAAGAAAACTAAAAAGTAGTTGACAAGAATTTTTTTTGAAATAAAATACATACCAAACGGTAGGTATGTAATAGCTAAAGAAACACGTTTGCGGATCATTGAAAAGTCCCTTGGAGTATTTTTAAAACACGGCTACGAAGGAGCCAGTTTGAAAAACATCTGTTATGAAACTGGTTTAACCAAAGGGGCCTTGTATCATTATTTTTCTGGAAAAAAGGAACTTTACAAGGCAACGGTTGATTATTTTTTTTCTCAATCTGCCCTACCGGAATGGATTAAAAATAAACCGGCTTCCATCAAAGAGCTAATCGAAAAAGTGTTCATAGCAGTAGACGCTTCCTACCATCAAATTAAAAAACGCACCCGAATCAGTTCAGACAACGCCATCTTGTTCTTTTACGAATTCTTGTACGAGGCTACCCGTTTATTCCCAGAGTACCAACGCTTGATCGATGAACACGATGCCACGAAGTATCAAATTTTAACTAGTTACTTTGTTGAGGCGCAACAAAGGGGCGAAGTGCGTTCTGACCTTGACCCCCATCTTTTAAGCATTGAGTTATATGCCTTGCAACAGCAGATGATCTACCTCCGTTTTGTCAATCCTTGGATTAAGACGCACAAGACTATTCTTCTTGATTTAGCTGCTCAATTTCTTAAAAAGATCGAGGTCAATGATGTACATTAAAAAAATTCTGTCTTTGTTTTTTCGAATTTTATTTGCCAACGAGGCCATCCTCCTTCCTGAAAATCGAAGTGGGCGGGTTAAAGCTGCTATCATTATTGCGGTTCCCATCATTGTGCAAAATCTAGTAAGGCATTTTCAGGTTGTGATTGATCGTTTTTTTCTGGGAAACCTTGATCCGATTTTTCTCTCGGTGATTGGGAATGTGAACGTTCCCTACGGTACGCTTGATCTATTCATCTTTGCAACAGGAACGGGGTTGAGTGTGTTGACGGCTCATGCGCTTGGAGCAGGTCAACCCCAGAAAGCCAAGGTTTTGAGTGAAAGTTCTTTTCTGTACCTAACCTTGATGGGAGCCCTAATTTTTGTTTTCTGGCAATTTTTTGCTAACTCGGTTTTTATTTTATTGGGTGCTAGTGAAAATTTGGTGACTTACGCCGTGACATACGTCAAAATTCTTGCGGTTTCAGCCTTGTTCTTGGGTATTGACGTGACCAGTGGCAGCATCTTGTCTTCCATCGGGATAACTTCGCCCATCATGCTAACTGGGATTCTGAAAAATGTGCTTAATCTGTTACTGGATTGGCTTTTAATTTTTGGAAACTGGGGTTTTCCCGCCCTGGGAATTGAAGGGGCAGCATGGGCAACCGTCATTGCAAACGTGACAGGGACGCTGGTGCTTTTCATGGTGGTCCTGGTGAATCAAAAAATGCCCTTCAGGATCCGACTCTGGAACATTATCAAGGCGCCCTTAATCAGTTTTCTTCAGACGCTACGGGTGGGACTTCCGAGTGGGGTGGAAACCTTCTTGTGGTTCTTGGGGCAAACCTTTGTGCTTAGCTACATGAACGCCTTGGGTGAGTATGCGGCTGGAATCTACACCCTCTCACACGATATTTTCATGCTTGCTCTCTTTGTTTACATTGGTTTTTCTCGTTCCACCCTGACCTTGGTGGGGCAGTTTTGGGGAGCTGGCCGCTACAAAGAAGCCATCCATGCAGGCTGGGAAGGGCAGATCATCTCACTCATCATCAGTGCGGTGTGGGCTTTAATACTTGCTTTACTTGGAGGTTGGCTTCTTTCGTTTTTCACAACAGAAAATTACATCATTCAAGAAGGCTCCAAGCTCATGCAGGTAGCAAGCCTCTTCGTGATTTTTCAAACCTTCAACGTGGTGATTGGAAATGCCATTCGGGCAACGGGCGATACCCTTTGGATGCTGTGGACTCAAATTTTTGGAACGGTGTTCATGATCGTAGTGGCCCCGCTTTTCATTTTTACATTTGGCTTAGGTTTACTCGGGGTGATGTGGGCTTTAGCCTTGGACGAGCTAATCCGAGGAGCGGTGAATGCTTTGCGATTTTCATTAGTGGTAAAACCTATTCGTTTGCCAACGATAGCTAAAGAAAAGGAGTAAAAATGAAACAACCTAATTCAGATTGGTGGAAAAAAGCCGTGGCGTATCAAATTTATATTCGAAGTTTTCAAGATTCGAACGGTGATGGGGTGGGAGACATTCCGGGCATTTTACCGCATTTGGATGAGCTCAAAGAGCTCGGTGTGGATGTACTCTGGCTAAGCCCGTTTTGTACCAGCCCAAACGATGATAACGGTTACGATGTATCGGATTATTATTCGATCCAGCCCGAGTACGGCACGATGGCTGACCTTGAAGAACTCATCGACGAAGCCCAAAAGCGCAACATGACCATCATGATGGATCTGGTATTCAACCACACTTCCGATGAGCACCCTTGGTTCAAGGAATCACGGTCTTCAACGAACAACCCCAAGCGCGATTGGTACTTATGGGCAGCCCCGAACAATGGAAAGGAGCCAAACAATTGGGATAGCTTTTTTGGAGGGAAGGCCTGGGAGTTTGATCCCCAAACTCAGGAGTTCTACTGCCACATCTTTTCGAAAAAACAGCCCGATCTAAATTGGGCCAATCCAGCGATTAGGAACGAACTCAAAAAGATCAGCTTATTCTGGATCAAAAAAGGTATAAGAGCCTTCCGTTTGGATGCAATCCATTTGATTGGCAAGCCGCTTGATTTGCGTGATTTTCCCTCAAATACCAAAAAGTCCTTCAAGGTTTGGGAAAACACTCAACTAACACACACCTATCTTCAGGAATTTCATGCCGAGGTGTTTGAGCCCTACGGTATTTTCACCGTGGGGGAAACAGGAGGAACCACCCCACAGACTGCCAGGTTATACACCAACAGTGACCGTAAAGAACTTTCCACCATCTTCCATTTTGATCACGTGCACCTTCGGGACAACCACGAACGCCATTCCTTGTTCAAAAACTGGGAGAGCTGGCAGCGCGGGTTGAGCAAGAAAGCTTGGGATGCCCCCTTCTTGTCCAATCATGATTTGGCTCGAAGCGTTTCGGCATACGGGGAAGAGGGGGTTTGGCGGATCAGAAGTGCTCAAGCCTTGGGTGGGCTCTTGCTGACAAGCTGGGGAACGCCCTTCATTTACCAAGGCGAGGAGTACGGCATCCCTAACGCATATTTTGATGAACGACAATCCTACCGTGACCAGCACTCGGCTTACCTGGTTGATCAATTTCTCAAGCACGGCTACGTTCCCGACGAGGTGTGGAACAGTTGGCGTAGTTACACCCGAGACAATTCACGCGTTCCCATAAGTTGGAGTTCCCAACCCAAGGCGGGCTTTACGACCGGTTCCCCATGGATGCCCCTCCATCCCCAGTACCAGCAGGTCAATGCCCACAGCGACCGTAACGCCGAGGTCTCGGTTTTTCGATTTTTTCAGGAGCTGATTCGTCTCAGAAAAAAAAACCAGGTGCTGATTTTTGGGGATTACCGTGTGTTGACCAAGGATGGGCCGATTGGGGTGATTTCGCGACGCATGAGAACAGGAGAAAGTGCCCTTGTTGTGATGAACCTGTGTTCCAATGTCCTGACCCAGAACATGAAACATCTTGGACGAAAGCAAGACTATTCAAAATTAAAATTATGCTTGAGCAATTACCTACCGGATAAACGAATCGGGGTCGTTCTCCATCCATTTTACAAACCACGATCTGAATTAGGCGCGGCGGTGACAGAGGAGCTTTATCTTCGTCCTTGGGAGTTTCGGATTTATCTCTAGTTCACATTTTCCTGTGCCGATAATGGAACAGGAGGTACAGGATGAACGGAGGCTCTGACTCCTGGAAGGACATAGAAGAAGTCCTAAGACGGCAGATTCGGTTGATGGAAGAATTTGCCGAACTCCAGCTGGACCTACGCAAATGCCTTGAAGCTAGGAATTGGGCTCAGCTCGAGTTGGTTCAGGCTCAGCTTTATGAACGAACCGAAGAACTGGAACTAGTGGAGAATGAGCGCGTCCAGCTTTGGGAAGAATGCTGTAAGTGCGTTCACGCCAATCCCGCTGACAGCTTCTACGCCATCACCCTTCGTTTACCTGAAGACCAGCGTGCGCGTCTAGCTGAATTACGTCAAAGCTTACGAATTTCTACCCTGAACGTTCAGGGGGCTCAGCGGGCTCTTAATTCTTACTTGGAAGCCGCAACCAATATGATTCAGGGTTACCTCCGAGACGTTTGTTCAGATCTTAAGGCAGGTGTTTACGGACCTCAGGGTAAGTTGAAATCGGCATCTCGTTTTTCCATGGTCCTTGATACACACCGATAGGAGGATGCCGTGAGTGGTAATTCATTTTCACCAATTGAAATGGGAAAGCGGGGCTTGCAAGCGCACACCCAAGCCATTTCCACTACTGGTCACAACATTACTAACGCTAACACCGCCGGTTACAGTCGGCAGCGTGTGGAATTTAAACCAACTGACCCGCTGTACCTACCCCAACTCAACCGCGATGAACGACCCGGAATGATGGGGCAGGGTGTTGACGTGGTGAGCGTTACCCGCGTTCGTGACATGCTTTTAGAGCAGCGGATTGTGTCGTCGGCTCATGGGGAGGGTTACTGGTCGGCAAGGGACACCTATATTTTAATGCTCGAGCAAGCCCATAACGAACCCCAAGACATTTCCCTGCGTGCCCGTTTGGATGCCTACTGGAGTGCCTGGCAAGAGCTTTCCTTGCATCCGGAACAAAGCGCAGCGCGTCGGGCAGTGGTTCAACGAAGCAACGGGCTCATGGATGCGATGAAGCAGAAGTACTCCCACCTTCGTTCGATTGCCGATATGATCAACCAAGAGGTAGAGGTGACGGTGACACGAATCAATGAGTTGAGCCGTCAGATTGCGGATTTAAACGTTCAAATCATGAAAAGTCAGGCCTTGGGAGACAGCCCCAACGACCTAATGGATTTGCGCGACTTAAAAATCAATGAACTTTCTACCCTTGTACCGGTCACCATCGACGATCGGGACAAGGATGAGTTCCGCGTACACACTGGGGGCATCCACCTGGTTCAGGGGGGAGTGGTCAGTCCGCTTGAAATTCGCGGAAATTCCGAAAACGAGGGGTACTGGGATGTTTATCATCAGCGAACCAACCAGGCCATGCCCTTGTACGGGGGCAGACTTGCAGCCTTGGTGGAGCTTCGCGATGTGGACACGCGGGGAGAAATTCAAAAACTGAACACGCTAGCCGTCCACGTCATGGACTTGACCAACGAGGCTCACCGTGCAGCGTGGAGCATGAACGGGGAGCGGGGACTCAACTTTTTCCGTGAGGAGCCCTTTGTGCTCACCAACGATGGTTCGTACGACCGCAACGGGGATGGGGAGTTGGATAGTTCTTACATCTTTCGCGTTACGGGTGTGAACCGGTTGCAACCCCAGGAAAAGGTGGGAATCCAAGGCCAGATCCGCCTAAGTGGTCCACAAGAGGACGTTGTCGTTGAGTATTATCCCACCGACACGGTTCAAGATATCGTGAACCGTATTAACTTGAGTGGGGCTGAAGTAACGGCACGCTTAGACCGTGAAGGAAAGCTGACCCTACGCGCAACCACAGCCCAGCAGGTGAATAATCCCGATTTTGTGATTCGACGAATTGAGGACAGCGGGCAATTCTTGGTGGGGTATGCAGGGATTTTAGCAACATCGGGGGCCGAGGGCGCCTTTGACTGGACTAACCCCCAAGCCGTAACAACCCTGCGCGGAGGACCTGATGGTCAGGCGGCAACCTGGGCGGTTGCACCCTTGTCCCATCCTTCCCGTTGGTTCGAGGTTAACAGCCAAATTCAGGCCGACCCCAGCAAAATTGCAGCGGGTTTTGGCGTGATGGACCGGCCTGCCGAATTGGGCGATGGGACGGCTGCCATGGCTATCGCTAACCTGCGAAACACTCCGGTGATGATTGGACGAAGCAAGACCTTTGATGACTACTTTTCGGATACGGTAGCCGACATTGGGCTAAAAGGAGAGATTGCCAAAGTCTCCTTGAAAACCGAACAGACCATTATGAAGGATTTGCGCGACATGCGTGAAAAATTAAGTGGGGTCAATTTAGACGAAGAGTTCGCCAACTTGATCAAGTTCCAACACGGTTTTGCCGCCACCGCGCGCTTCATCAGTCAAATTGATTCCATGCTCGACATTATCATCAATCGATTAAAGGTGTAACAAATGATTAACCGAATCAGCACACAATTGCCAACCGACGATTTGCAGTTTCATCTTCGCCGCCACGAGACGGAACTGAATCGTTTACAAAATCAGATGGGAACTCAACACCGAGTTCTAAACCTTCGGGACGACCCCTTAGCCGCTGCACACGCGGTTCGTTACCAAAGTTATTTGGATAGGGTGGAGCAGTTCCAAAAAAACATCGCGTCCACCATCAACGAGTACCGGGTGGCCGAGGGCTACATTCAAAGTGTCAACCAAATTGTGCACCGCCTCACCGAGTTGGCCATTCAGGGGGCAAATGGTACTTACACTCCCGAAGATTTGAAGTACATGGGGGCTGAAGTGAATGAGCTCCTGAATGAGCTTGTGAATTTAGCGAATACCTACACGGCTGATGGCAATCCCCTGTTTTCAGGTGACCGATATGGCAACATGTCGTTTCGTGTTCGAGAGGGACGTATTCCCGGAGCAGAAGGGAGATTGATCACCGGGGTGGACTATATTGGCACCCTTGCCGAGCGCCAAGTTGAGGTCATGGATAACGTCATCATTGGTCGCAACATTCCCGGAAACCGTTTATTCTGGGCTGAGCAGCAACAGGTCATCAGCGTGGTGGACTCTCAAAACTTCCAGGTTCTGAACGACACCTACATCCGCATTGATGGGGTGGAGATTCCCCTTCGAGCGGGCGACAATGTGCACGCGGTGATCGCTAAAATCAACGATGCCGACCTATCGGTGAAGGCAAGGCTTGATCCCTACACGAACGGACTGAGTCTACAAACCACCATGCCGCATCAAATTTGGTTGGAGGAACCCGAAGGGGCGGGTGTGTTGACTGCCCTAGGTTTGGTGCGCGAGGGCGTCCCGCCCCCGGGAAATTTCAATCCTGATGCCCGTGTATTAGGGGGGTCGTTGTTCGACATGGCCATTCGTGCTCGCGATGCCTTTTTCAGTGGTGATCAGGAGGCCTTGGGTGGTCACGTTTTGGGCGGCCTGAGAAATGGTCAAGCCAACCTGCTAGCCTACCTGGCCGATCTAGGCAGCAAAGAAAGCCGCCTGAACATCTCATCAAAAACCCTTGATGCCATGGACCTACAATACACCGAGCGCATCAGCCAACTTTTGGACTTAGATATGACCCAGGGCATCATGGACCTAAAATTGATGGAGAGCGTTCACCAAGCTAGTTTGGGAGCCGCCGGCCGAATTATTCAACCCCGATTGATGGAATTTTTAAGATGAGCAATACCACGGAAGGACGCACGATGAGAATAATGAGCAGGGCTTACGGCCCGATTGAAGTTTCAGAGGCCCAGGTCTTCGATTTTCCTCAGGGCATATTTGGTTTTGAAGAGCACGTTAAGTTCGCTCTTTTTGACGCCCACCAAAAACCTTTTTATTGGCTTCAAAGTCTAGTTGACCCTGAGATTGCGTTCATCCTCATCAGACCCAACATTTTTCGCGATGAGTACGAACACGGAATCAATCTTACTGACTTGGAAGACCTTGAGGCAAAATCCTGGGAGGAGCTTTTGGTGTTTGCGATAGTGACCATCCCGTTGGATCACGGCCCGATGACAGCTAACCTCCAAGGCCCAATTTTCTTAAACAAACGAACGCGAAAAGGAAAGCAGGCCATTAGTCCCAAGGATGAGTTTCGAACCAAACACAATATCATTGAAGAGATGGCTCAAAAGTCCGAAAAAATGGACAAGGGAGGCCAATCTTAATGCTGGTACTCTCCCGCAAAAAAGATGAAAAAATCATGATAGGTACTGAGATTGAAGTCTGGGTGGTTGATGTCAAAGGCGACCAGGTCAAAATTGGGATAAAGGCACCCAAAAACGTTAAAGTTTATCGCCACGAGGTTTATGAAGAAATTCAAGCCGCCAACAAGGCAGCCGTGGCAAGCCAGCTCGATCAAGCTTTGGAGCTCTTTCCCGAACTTGGAAAAGAGCCCCATGAAAGTAACGGTTAACGTCCCGAAACCAAGCGCTTGCGAATGACAGCAGATAGATTGTCGATGATGATCACGGTAACAATCAAGACGAGGATGATGATGGCAGCCCTAGGCCATTGACGCCCGTTAATGGCAAAAATGAGGGGGGCACCAATTCCTCCGGCACCCACCAAACCCAAGGTGGCTGCCGCGCGCATGTTGATTTCAAATCGGTACAAGGTGAAGCTGATGAGTTCGGGGCTAATTTGCGGCAGGATAGCGCGAAACAGGATCTCCAAAGGACGTCCGCCACACGATTCCAAGGCTTCCTTGGGTCCCATATCCATTGCCTCAATGGCTTCGAAAAAAAGTTTTCCCAGCATCCCGATAGAGTGAACACCCAAGGCCAAAATACCGGCTGAAGCACCTGGACCCACCACACTGATGAAGAGTAGAGCAAGGATGAGTTCGGGGAAGGTCCGGATGGCCGTGATGATGGTTTTTCCCCAGGCGGCAACCTTGGGTCCTACCAGGTTTTCGCTAGCCAAGAGGGCAAAGGGCAGGCTGAGGATGGCCGAAACAAAGGTTCCCGCAATGGCAATGCTGATGGTTTCTAGAAGGGCCCAAGGTAGACCATCAACTGACAAGTCAAAGAGGTAACTTAGATCGGGTTGGATGAAGGCACGCCCAAAAGAATCAAGGGTGGCTTCGGCTGTTTGCATGATGCCCTTGAACTGAAGTCCAATAAGACCCCAAATGACGATGAGGGCTAACCCCAGATAGTTGATGAAGCGTCCAAGCAATTCCATTTTGCTGTAAGGCGGTGGAACCAGGAAACGCCCCTCACTATCCAAAGGGAAGGCGGTTCGATAATAAATTTTGGGTTCGAAATTCTTACTCATTAGATTAAGCTCCTTCGCACACGGGCACTGAAAAAGTCAAGAAAGAGAACCACCACAAAACTCACAATGACTAGCTCACCTACCTCGTGGAAGCGCCGCCACGCCAAGGCTCGCTCAAAAAGCTGACCAATACCGCCCGCACCCACGTAACCCAAAACAGCCGCTGAACGAACGTTGATTTCAAAGGCGTAGAGCGTATAGCTAATGTATTGGGGAAGAATTTGGGGAATTACGGCATAGCGAATGAGGGTGAGGGTGTCTGCCCCTAGACTCTTAAGGGCTTCTACCTGGCCTTCGTCAATCGCCTCGATGGATTCAAACAAAAGTTTTGCCACCAAGCCAAACGAGAAGATGATGAGGGCGATCACACCGCTGAAGTTACCAATCCCGAAGATGGCTACAAACATAGCAGCAAACACCATGGCGGGAATGGTTCGCAGGATGTTAAGAAAGAAGCGCAGGGGGATGCGAATCCAGGGGATGTTGACGATGTTGTGCGCTGAAAGCACCGCAATGGGAAAAGCCAAAAGGGCGCCCCAAAAGGTACCGGTGACTGCCATTTGAAGGGTTTCCAGTAGAGGGCCAATCCAGTGGGGGAGGGGAAACATGCGCGCGAGGATTCGTCCACCGCGTTGCAATCCTGTAATCACTTCGATGAAGTTAAAACGGGCAAAGATGGCGCTTCCCAAAATGAGGGCTACCACCACCCCGATGCTGACTATTTTGCCTAAACGCTTAGGCGGGGGAACGATGATTCGGTCGCTCATATGGCTTCCTCGATGACAAATTCATCGTGGTGAATGGGTCGTCCATAAACGATTTCCATGTCAATGATAAATTGATTTTTGGTTGTTTGTGAGGGGCGTTGGTCATAAACAATTTCACCGGCGCGCACTCCCACTACTCGGGTGGCGTATTTCCAAGCCAAATCCACGTGGTGCAGATTCGCTATGGTGGTGATCCCATCCGTCGAGCAGATTTCTTTGAGAAAGTCCATGACCTGAACGGTGGTGATGGGGTCGAGCGAGGCGACGGGTTCGTCGGCGAGCATGATCAAGGGTTGTTGGGCCAAGGCGCGGGCAATGGCAACACGTTGCTGCTGTCCGCCGGAAAGGTCACTGGCTCGGTTGTGCACTTTTTCTAAAATGTCAACGCGCTGCAAGGACTTGTAGGCGATTTGCTTGTCAGCTTCAGGATAAATACCCAAAACATTACGCCAGGTGGGGTGGTACCCGACTCGGCCAGAGAGCACATTGGAAAGCACACTCATGCGCTTGACGATGTTAAAGCTCTGGAAAATCATGCCGATCTTCCGCCGCATGTTCCGTAAAACAGCGCCACGGGCGGTATCCATCCGAACGCCATCAACGATCACCTGACCTGAACTTACTGGGATGAGCTGGTTGATCACACGGAGCAGGGTGCTTTTTCCGGCTCCTGAAAGCCCGATGATGACCAGAAATTCCCCACGATCAATCGTCAAACTAACATTATTGAGCGCCTTTACCCCGTTAGGGTAAACCTTACTAACTCCTTTTAACTCGATCATGCGAGTCCCCCTTAAAATTTAATCAAAATTTAATATTTCAATTCTAACATCAATTTTAAGATTCTTGTATTAGGAATCGATTAAAAATTTCTGGGTGGAAAAAACACCCAAAATGGAGGAATTTTATGATGAAAAAAATTTTAGGTGCAAGTGTGTTGCTTGCAGCTCTCTTGTCTTGTGGTGACGCAGGAGTGGTTCGTCCCGAGGTGCTCGAGGTCCAGCTCATTCCTAGCCGTGACCAAGAATACCTCAACGCCCAGCGCACTCCCTTGCAAGAACTCCTGGAAAAGGAATTGGGAATGAAGGTAAACGTCACTGTTGCCACGGACTACAATGCTCTGATCGAAGCCATGGCTGCTAAGAAGGTTCACGTTGGTTTCTTGGCCACCACTTCTTACGTATTGGCTGCGGACGAGGGACATGCTGAAGCCATCCTGAAGTCGCTGCGCTACGATGTAGATGACCAAGGTAACCTTCTCAAGGATCAACCCTTGGTTGATGGTTACAAGAGCCAGCTTGTTGCCCGAGCCGACGCTAACATTAAGAGTGTTCAAGACCTAAAAGGCCGCAAAGTTGCTGTTGCTTCCTTCACCTCAACCAGTGGCTTCGTCTGGCCTGCTAACCTCTTGGCTGACAATGGTCTTGATCCACAAAAAGATGTCACCTGGGTGAACGCCGGAGGTCATGATAAGGCCATTCTTGCGGTGTACAACGGAGAGGTTGATGCTGCTTTCACCTATAAGGACGCTCGAAACAACTTCAAAAACGAGCCGTTCTACAACGACCTAATGCAAAAAGTGGTATTTGTGCTCAACACCAGCATCATCCCTAACGATACCATCTCTGTTATTCCGAGTTTGGCTCCTGAGCTCAAAACCAAGATTCAAAACGCCTTCATCAACATCATGAAGGATCCCGCAGGTGCCGAAATCATGCGAAAAATTTACAGCCACGAGGGTTATGCTCCTGTGAAGGATGAAGAATACGCTCAAGTACGTGCGTACCTCAAGCGCAAAGACTCTTGGGACATCAAGTAAGTTTCAATATCAATGAATTAACAGAACGGGGGCGTTCAGCCCCCGTTTTTTTTCAACACGCGGACGCTTCCGTCGGCATACCCAATCACGGCCTCGTTGACTAAACCCACAAACAATCCGCTTTCGATCACACCGGGAATTTTATCAAGCTCCCATTCCATCTCCGCAGGGTTCACTGGCTGGGAAAATGTAACGTCAATCAAGATGTGTCCCGAATCGGTAATTACAGGACCAGCCTTACCACCTCCCTGGCGGATTTCTGCCTGCGCCCCCAACTCGCGAAGGAGCCGTAAAACCAGGGCCTGTGCCTGGGGAAGCACCTCCAGGGGGAGGGGAAAGCCAGTTCCTAAGCTGGGTTGGAGCTTAGTTTCATCAGCAACAATAATTAAAGAATGGGACGCACGGGCGATGATTTTTTCGGTCAACAAGGCACCGCCGCCTCCCTTGATCAGGCTCAAATCTGGGGCAATCACGTCAGCCCCATCCAAGGTCAAGTCCAATTCGCCTTGGATGGTAGGGTCATCCAAGGTGGTGACGGGAAGGCCGGCTTGGCGCGCCGCCCATTCGGTTCCCAAGCTGGTCGGAACAACCTTCAAGCCGGGTAGTTTTCCCTCGTTCCACAATTGGGTTACCCGTTGCAACACGAAGGCAGCTGTTGAACCTGTTCCCATGCCCAGTCGGCAATTGGGTTTCACGTAGTGCTCTACGGCAAAATAGGCGGCGGCACGCTTTGCTGCTTCCTGCGAGCTCATGACCAGGGCTCCAAAAGTTTTAGCAAATCCGCTTGTCCAATGATGGTGAAAAAATGACCCAGGCGGGGCCCCTCATCCTTGGATATGAGCACTTGGTAGATGGCTTGGAAAAGATGGCGTGGGTCAAGGTTGTGTTGGCGTGCCACCTCATAAATCAGGTTTTGCCATCCTCTTTCATCGAGTTGGTTCCAGTCCTCAAGAACATGGCGGTGGAGTTCCTTTAAGGCGGGATAAAAACTATCGGCAACAACCTCTTTGGCAGCGGCCTGGGTACGCAACGAAAACTTGAAATCAGCCGTCGCGTGATTGGTGACCCAGTTCCAAGCACATTGAATTCGCTCGCGTAATCGGGGAACTTGTTCCGCACGGACATCGGGAAGGGCGCGCAAGGTTCGTTCCACATCTCCCATGTAGGTTTGAAGCAGGTTGGTCAGTTGGCGAATGCCCGCCTGGTAGGGCATCTGGGGTTCCGGTTTGTCGCGCTGGCTGAGTTCGTAGATACGGCGTTGCTTGCTCTTTTCTTTTTCATTAACTTCTTGAACGCCGTAGTAAATTCGTTCGCACTTATCGTAGTCTTCGTAAATTTTGAGCACGTCTAGGTCAAAGCTGATGGCAAACTCCGCGTTGGGGCGGGTGCTTGCAAAGAGGTAACGGGTGAGTTCGGGGGTATAAATCTCGAGTACGTCGGGAAGGCTAATGACTTCGCCGGAGCTGGAGCTGATTTTTCCTCCCCGCCCCTTGATGCTGATAAAATCATACTGAAAGGTAACGGGGGCCTGTCCTCCAAAAATTTTCACGGTTTCTCTGGCAGTGTCGAAGCTGCCCCCCTCGCTGTGGTGGTCCTTTCCAGCCGGCTCAAAATCGACGCCTTCATAAACCCAGCGCATGGGCCAATCGACGCGCCAAGGCAGTTTGACCGCAGGGGTAGTGCGTAGATCAACAGTCTCGTTGTTCCCACACGACTCACACGAATAGCTCAAACCCCATTCACCGTCCCAGCTTAGCACCGTGGTGGTGTCGCGGTGGCACTGGGTGCAGAAGACGCTCACAGGCATCCAGTCTTCCGGCAGTGGTTCGGTGCGGTGGGCGTCCAAGGTTGCCTTGATTTCAGCCTTGTGGGCTAAGGCGTGTCGAATTTGGTTGGCGTAGGCGCCTGATTGGTAGCGCTGAGCTTGGTAGATGTACTCAGGGAAAATGCCTACCTTGGGCAAGGTTTTTTCTACCTCAAGTTCATTCGCGCGAGCGTAGTTTTCGGCACGTCCAGTGGTGTCGGGAACCAAGGTGATGGGTTGCCGCAGATAGGTAGCAAGAAGTTCCTGGTTTGGCATGTTTTTGGGCACCTTGCGGTAAACATCATAGTCGTCCCAAGAGTAAATGAATCGCACCTTTTTTCCTCGGTCTCGGAGGGCGCGAACCACCAAATCGACCGAGATGATTTCTCGGAAGTTGCCAATGTGCACGGTACCGCTCGGAGTGATTCCCGAAGCGCACACATACTGCTCTTTGGGACCCTTTTCGCGGATCACCTTTTCGGCGTAGATATCAGCCCAATGTCCAGTATTGATCTCACTCATGAGTGCCTATTCTAGGTTGATCTGAAGATTAAGACAACCTCTGCCGATAATGGGGAATATGAGGGCTTACTTTTTTCTTTTCATGAGCACGATTTCGATAACCCTTTGGGGACAGACGATGAGCGGATTTGCCAGCTGGTACGGTCAGCCCTTCCACGGCAGACGAACGGCAAGCGGAGAAACCTTTGACATGAACCAATTCACCGGGGCGCATCGCACCCTGCCGTTTGGAACCCAAGTGAAGGTGACCCTCTTGTCCACGGGGCGAAGCGTGGTGGTGCGTATTAACGACCGTGGCCCCTTCGTGGAAAACCGCATTATCGATCTAAGCCGTGCAGCCGCTCAGCAAATTGGCCTTTTAGCCCTCGGTGTTGGGCGAGTAGAACTTGAAGTGCTGGGTGCTCCCAACTTGGTTCAGGAAGAGGTTCCTCAAGTATCGCCTCAGGTCGTGACCCCTTCCATAACGACCATCTCTCCAACGGTGTCGACGACGGTTATGAATCAACCCTCGCAAAACCCATTGTCTAACACCACACAAGGTGGGGTTAGCCCTGTTTTTGTTCAGATGGTGGCACTTTCGAACCAGCAGCGCGCCATTGGCTATGCGCGTGAATTGATGCGTCACAATTTCAAACCACAAATTCGGCAAGAAGCCAACCTGTTCCGGGTGTTTTTACAGGTAGAGGAAGCCGAACTCACCAAGGTGGAGGAGCGCCTGGCCCAAGCAGGGTTTAGGGATTGGCAGATGAGACGCCGACCCATACCGGGCGTTGATGTGTCAATTGATTAGCCATCTGTAGTTAAATAAATTGTCGCCTTTTTTTGACAATTCATTATCAAGAACTATATTGACAAATTTTTTATGCTAACTATATTGAAATCATGCCAAATCAACACAAAATCGTTTTGGTCGACGATGAAAAAACCACGACCAAGCTCGCTGAGAATGCGCTTTCAGGATTTGACCTTGTCGTGTTTAACGACGCTAAAAAGGCTCTGCAACATTGTTTGAGCAAAAACTTTGATTTGCTCATTTGTGATCAGAAGATGCCTAATATGACGGGCTTAGAGCTCATCCAAGAGGTTCGAAAAAACAAGGATGATTTTTATGCCATTGTATTATCAGCTTACACCGATGCCGAAATCATGTTGGAGGCTGTTAACAGCAAGCTTCTCTACCAGTACCTCGTCAAACCTATCGCTGTTGACAAGCTAGAAAAGGTTGCTAAAGAGTCCCTTGCCGAATTAACCCGGGAGCGCCACCAGCGTCAGGTGAAACAGCTTCAAGCTGAAGAAAACGAACGGCTTCGCAACGAGAACACGCTGCTTAAGTTTAATACGGTGAACCCCCTCGATGCCATCTATGGGACGCATCCCGCCATGCTCAAAATTAAGGAACAAATCAAGACTTATTCATTCAGCGATCACCCCGTCTTGATCAGTGGTGAAGAGGGCAGTGGCAAAAAGCTCTACGCTCAGGTCATTCACCAATTAAGTGCGCGTCGTGATAAACCGTTCGTGCACTTTGATTGTAGCAATTATACACCTGAGATGGTTGAAGTTGAATTGTTCGGCCTTGTTAAGTCAGGAAACAAGCTGGAGCGAGAAGGCTTCATTGCGCAGGCTGATGGCGGAACCCTCTACTTGTCCAACCTGGTTCAATTGGACAAAGCCATTCAAGCTAAACTTTTGCGGTTAATCAACTACGGAACCTATTACAACGTGAATGGAGACGTTGAGAAAAAAGCTGATATACGCTTCATATTTTCTAGTTCACAGGATGTGCTTAAGGACCTTCAAGCCGGAAAAATTCGGAAAGACCTTTTTTACAAAATTGGAACGCTCCACATCAAAAATTTACCCCTGCGTGATCGGCGCAGTGACATCGTAGGGTTAATTGACTTCATTGCCAAAAAACGCAAAATTGAATTTCCTACTCTGTCTACCCCCGTGATCGAAGCTTTTTCGCGCTACCTTTATCCAGGTAACGTTCGCGAACTTGAGGGGATCGTTGAAAAAGTGTTTGTCAACACCAAGAGCAAAAAAAGCAACACCGTTGATTTGGAAAATCTAGAAAAGATCTTCAACGAGAATGCGGAAATGTACCGCCAAGACCAGGGAGATTCTGCCATCATCAAGACCGTGCAACTGCCCACTGGTTCTGAACCTTACAATATGAAGGAATTCATTCGTGGAATTGAGAAGGAACTCATTCAGAGCTGCTTGGAGCACAACCACCTCAACATCAGTCAAACGGCACGAGTCCTGATGATTAGCCGCCAGGGCTTGAAAAACAAGATCAAGCGCTATGGTCTTGAAGGTTATGACGACGAGGAAGAAGGCATGGACGGTGTGGACACCGCTGATGAGGACGACGAGGATTAACCCCGCCTTTGGATGAGTATCCCCCTCCTAGTGTTGTTGGAGGGGATTTTTGTTTTAACAATTGAGACAAAAACCCAACTTCTTGCCTTATTAAGAAAGGAGGCAAGCATGAAACGTTTATTGTTTTTGGCGGGTGTCTTACTTTTAGCGGGCTGTAGTTGGGGAGAACCTGAACTTGAACAACTCAGCTTTCTGAGTTGGAACGCTCACAACCTTTTTGACGATGTGGCCGATGGTAATGAACCGGCAGAATTCGACCCCAAGCGCGGGACCTGGAACCGAACCCTGTTTTTGGAAAGGCTAGAACGAACGGCCAAGGTGCTTCGCAGCGTTGAAGGGGGAAGTCCGCACGTGGTAGCCCTCCAAGAGATTGAGAACCTCAACGTCGTGCACACCCTCAATGAGCGTTTTTTGGCTTTTGAGGGGTACCAGGTGGTGGGGATTGATCAGCCCGAATTGCGAATCATTCCTGTTATGTTGACCAAAATTCGTCCAACACACGTTGGACTAGTGCAGTTTCCCGATTTCAAGGGCGAGCCCCAACGCCCCGCCCTAGAGATGATGTTTGAGTGGGAGGGCCGGCGCTTCATTGTGTGGAACAACCATTGGAAAAGCCAACGGGATGGGGAGCAGACAACACGACTGGCACGCTTAAAAGCCGGCGAGCTCTTGACCGAACGGGCGCAGTGGTTAAGGGAGCGTTACCCCGAAGCCGTGATGGTAGCCTTGGGCGATTTTAATTCGGAACTCTCGGAGGGGGCCTTTTTAACGCAATGGTATCGGGTCCCCTCAAACCACGGAACCTATTTTTTTCAAGGTCGCTGGACAGCCTTAGACCATGCTTTGATTTTTTTGCCCATCAAGGAGAGGGCTGACCTGTCTGTACTGGCACTTCCGTTCTTGCTCACTGAGTCAGGGAGTCCTCGTGGTTACAGCACTCGGGATCGTGGGGGGTACTCAGACCACCTTCCGATCTTACTCAGGCTTGTCATCCAAGAAAGTCTTGGTTATACAAGAAACGATGGAATGGAAAAGTTCAGCCGAGTACCTGAGTTGGCTCAAGGCGCAGTCGCGCTTACCTTACGGTATTAAAATCAGCACCACCCAGTTACGGTTTTATCCCAGCGAAAAACCCGTTGTTGAGCCCTTGCCGATGAAGCTCAGCGCCGTGATCTTGGATGAGCCCACCTCCAGTTTTGCGGCGGTACTCACCCAAAACGCCTTTTACGGGGCGCCGATCAAACTGGCGCGCGAGGTTCTCCAAGAAGAGCAGGTCCGGGGCGTCTTGGTTAACACCAAAATAGCCAATGTAGGCGCTCCTGGGGGCTACGAGGATGCCAAGACCCTTCAGCGCGTCCTAGCCCAGAACTTGGGCGCCCCCGAGAACCAATTTTTTGTGTTGAGCACGGGAATCATTGGGTGGAAGCTTCCCGTCAACGACATGGTACAGGAGTTACCCAAACTGGTGGGAGGACTTGGGCAAGGCGAACTCATTGATTTAGCCAAGGCCATCATGACCACCGATTCCTACCCGAAATTACGCTGTGTCCCCCTGGGGGATGGGCAGCTTTGCGGGGTGATCAAGGGAGCTGGGATGATTGAGCCAAACCTAGCAACCATGATTGGGCTTGTTTTCACAGACGTGAGCATTTCCCGAGACGAACTGCGAGAGGCGCTGAGCAAGGCCGCCCAAGAATCATTCAACCTCATCAGCGTTGATGGCGACCAAAGCACCTCCGACGCGGTTCTGGCGTTTTCTTCCAACAAAAAACCACCTGTTTCCAGCTCAGAATTTCGCGAGCGCCTCACGCAGCTTTGTCAGCAATTGGCGGAAGACGTGGTGCGTAACGGAGAGGGCGCCGCCCATGTTTTAGAAGTTAGGGTTCGAGGGGCACCCAGCGAGGCAGTTGCGCGCGCTACGGCTCGGCAAATCATCAATAGCCCCTTGGTGAAAACGGCCATCTATGGCAACGACCCTAACGTGGGGCGAATTTTAGCGGCGGCGGGCTCGCGTTTGGGGCAAATTCTTCCACAAATCGACCTAAGCGGTTTACAATTATCAATAGGTGACCACCTGGTTTATGGGGAAGGAAGGTTTCAACTGAATACTCAACTCGAAAAACTCTTGTCTGATTACTTGGTTGGGCAGTCCATGCCCGAGGTACGCGATTTCCCACAACACGAACGAAATGTGACCGTCGAACTCAACTTGAACCAAGGCCAGGCGCAAGCTCGCCTTCTGGGCAACGATTTATCGCACGAGTACATCAAGATCAATGCCGATTACAGGAGTTAACATGGAATATCAACCGTATCACGAGGGGCGAATCCAGACAGCCTTGGAGTTCATCAAAACTTGCCGCGACGAGATGGGCAAGCGCATCGTGGGCCAGCACAGTCTAATTGAAAACCTACTCATGGCCATTGTGGCGGGCGGGCACGTGCTTTTAGAAGGGGTACCCGGTCTGGCTAAGACCCTGATCCTTAAAACCCTAGCCCAGACCATGGGCGTGTCGTTTAAGCGAATTCAGTTCACCCCCGACCTCCTCCCCGCTGACCTGATTGGAACCTTGATTTATCGTCCTCAAACGGCCGAATTTGTTGCGCGAAAGGGGCCTATCTTTGCGAATTTCATCTTGGCAGACGAGATTAACCGGGCGCCCGCCAAGGTACAAAGCGCCCTGTTAGAGAGCATGGGGGAGGGGCAAGTGACCATTGGGGATGAAACCTATCCGCTTCCCAGTCCTTTTTTTGTCCTTGCTACCCAAAACCCGATAGAGCACGAAGGAACCTATGCCTTGCCCGAGGCTCAACTTGACCGTTTCATGGTAAAACTTTTGGTTGACTACCCCACGCCCGCCGAAGAAATGACCGTCCTGACCACCGTTGCAGCCAAAAACGACCACAACGTGACGGTCAACCAAGTGTTTTCAGGAGAAATCATCTTTCAACTGAGGCGGGCGCTCGAAGAGGTGCGCGTGGATGATAAAATCGCAACCTACATCGTCAGCATCATTTCGGCGTCGCGCGAAAAAGATCGCAAAGTTTTTCCATTTGCACGGTTTTTAGACTACGGTGCCAGCCCCCGCGCCAGTATTGCCCTGTATCGGCTTGCTCGGGTGAGGGCCTTGTTTCAGGGCAGGGACTTTGTGCTGCCCGAAGACGTGAAGGCCGTTGCCCACCCCGTTCTGCGCCACCGTGTGGTGTTGAGTTACGAAGCTGAGGCGGAAGATCTAACCCCAGACGATGTGATCACCATCATTTTGGGAGCGGTGGCCTTGCCTTAACATGAGCGAGCGTTCTACGTTTTACCAAAAGATAAAACTTTTAAGACTAACAAGCAAAAAACTGGTAGAAGGTCTTTTCCCGGGAATGTACCGCTCAGCATTTCGGGGACCTGGCTTGGAGTTCCACGAAGTTCGAGAATACACCCTAGGAGACGATTCACGCTTTATTGATTGGAATGTGACCTCGCGCCTATCGAATGCGTACACAAAGGTGTATCGGGAAGAACGGGAGATGAACCTCACTCTGGTGGCAGATCTTTCGCAGAGTATGGCTCACGGTTTGGGAACTCTCACCAAGCGCGAAATCATGAGCATCCTATTTGCTCACTTGGTCTATGCCGCCAACCACAACGGCGACCGTGTGGGAGCAATTTTTTTCTCAAAAGAGCTCCACAAGGCCCTGAAACCTCGTAAGGGTAACGCCCACGCTGCCAAGCTTCTTCAATACTGCCTTGGGTCCCATCCCAGGGGGGCCGGCACGAACCTGACTGAAACCTTGCTTTCGGCCCATCAGTTCATCAAACGAAGAGGCATCTTTTTCATCATGTCAGATTTTCGGGTGGGCAACTTTTGGTCAGCAGCCAGCCGTTTAGCCTCAAAGCACGAGGTGATTATGTGCCGCATTTACGATCCCCTCGACCTTGAATTTCCTAACGTGGGATTTTTAGAGGTGATGGACTCTGAAAATGCCCAAATCATACCCACCTGGGGCGCCAATCCTAGCTTCCGAAAAGAACATCGTGATTTCAACGCCCTTCAGCGGCTCATCTGGCTTCGGGAGTGCAAAAAACGAGGCATTCGAACCCTCGAAATAAGCACCACCGACGACCCAGGACTCAAACTCATCCAATTTTTTGAAAGCAGGGGCCAACGGTGAAGCTCGTCTTGGGGTTGTTTTTGATTTCATCACTTGCAGCCCAAGAGGGGCTAGCCATACAAGACATTCTTGTGATTCCACCGGAGTACTACGTGGGGGACCTGATCGAAATGCGCGTTCAGGTGGAAACCGCCTACCCCGAAGGTCTCATCCCACCCAGTCAATACCCAACGGCGGATTGGGTCGAGTTCCGTCGGATTGAGATTTTACGTTCGGAACGGCGAACTTGGGTGGTGATTCATCTGGTGAGCTTCGCACAGGGCGAGCGGACCTTACCCGTCATCCAGCTTGGAACAGCCTCATTGCGGGGCTTGACCGTCTCAACAAAAAGCATTTTGGGGACTGACCAGAGGTTGAAACCTTATTTAGACCCTCTCCCCCTTGCGAACACTCAAACAAACATCGCGGTGCTGTTGTTTTTAATTTTTGTTCTTCCAGTAGGACTTTTCTACGGGCTGAGAGGGGCCACTAAACTTTTTTTCACCTTTCATCGGCTTTACCAACAGCACTACCCAAACCGTCTGTTCACACAAGAACTTCAAAAACTTCAGAAAAAAGCTTATAAACTGGGAACCCGTGACTTTTACGAGGAGTTGAACCAAATCATCCGTCGGTGGCTTTTGCTCCTCTCCAACGACAAGGCCGTGTTGAGTCTCACCGCCGAAGAAATTCGAAATCAAATTGAGGTCTACGTTCCGGTGGAAAGCCAAGTTTGGACCGACTTACTCAAACGTTGTGAGCGATTCGTGTACAGTGGGCATGAAAATGTTTTAGAATCCCGAACAGCCGATTTAGACCGAGCCCTTGCCAGCCTCAAGCTCCTTCTCCAGCAGGCTAAACGAGAAAAGGGGGTTCAACATGCTGAGCTTTGAAAACCCTTTTGCCCTATTTTTCTTGATTTTTATCCCCATGGCCATCTCGTTGCGAAAGTACGGGGTATTTCGGGGAGGACGTTTGACCCTTTCGTTGGGAATTTGGCAGGGCCCCCAGCATCCGGCAGCCCCCGGGATAATCAAGTTCCTTAAAAAATTAGGACAGTTCTTTTATGGGCTAAGTTTTGTGCTTCTCATTGTGGCTCTTGCTAATCCTGGGGTGGCAACCCGTGAAGAAGTGGCACACTCGCTGGGAACTACCCTCATGTTTGTGCTAGATGAAAGCCCTACGATGGCTGCCCAAGACTATTCGCCCAAAAGTCGCTTTGATTCAAGTCGTGAGGTGATCGAGCGGTTTGTGCGCAACACCCGAGGGGCTCAGTTTGGGTTGATCTCCTTTGCCCAAAGCGCAGCCCTGCGCGTCATTCCCACCCCTGACGTAACCACCTTTTTAGAAAAAATGTGGAAGCTCAACCTGGCAGATCTTGGGTTTGGTACCGCGATTGGCCTGGGTTTGGCTCTGGGGGGGCTTTACTTATCTGAGGTTGGTGGCAACCGGGTGTTGATTTTGCTGACGGATGGTCAAAACAACGCCGGCGAAATTCGTCCCGAAACCGCAGCCCGTGCCTTAAACAACCTGGGGATCAAGGTCTACATCATTGGAGTTGGGTCACAAGACCGTGTTCCAGCCATTCTTCGAGATCCACGGACGGGCGAGATCGTGGCAGGAACCCTAGAAGAATCCTACAACGAAGAGGAACTACGGCGTTTGGCACAGCTTTCTGGAGGAAGTTTTTTCACCGCTCAAAGCCCCGGCATTCTGGAGTTGGTGCTCCGTTCGATTGAATCTCGAGAAATTAGTCAGGTTCGAACCAGCACCCGTGTGAAATTTTTGAGTTTCCAACGGGAAGTTTCCTTGTTGGCGGTGGGCTTTTTGATGCTTTACTTGATCCTGCGAACTTTGGTGCTTCGGGAGGTGCTATGATCGTCCAATATCCCGAATTTTCCTTGTTTTTTTTGCTTTTGCCCCCCTTAATTTTGCTTTTAATTTTTCACTACCGCAGAGCGGTAAAGGAGTTGATCAAGCTCTGTCCGGTCAATCAAATCAAGACCTACCGCATCATTTTTGCGATTAAAAATTTCTTTTCCTCGTTCTTTTTAATTCTAGGTCTTGTAATGATTGGGCTACAGAGCATGGGCTTAAGTTGGAGATTTGAACCTGAAAAAGACCTTCAAGGGGGCATGGACGTGGCCGTTGTGGTCGATGTTAGCCCGAGCATGCTATGCACTGACGTGACTCCCAGCCGCTTAGATGCCGTTCGTGGCGCTATCTATTCCATGATGGTTCATTTATCGGATAGCTGGCATGCCCTTGTGGCGTTTCGCGGTGTGGGACTCATCCTCCAGCCCCTGGGTCAAAGCCTTTCGGCTTTTCGCAACCTTTTAGGGCAGCTTCATCCTGTGTTGATCGACGAACCAGGTTCGAACCTAGGGGCGGGTGTCCAGGCGGGTTTGCGCGCCCTTGACATACCCTCCAAAAGGCGCAAGGTGTTGGTGGTATTCTCTGATTTTGAAACGACAGGGGCAGACCCTGCTCCCATCTTAACCAAGGCAATCCACGAGGGAATCAAGGTGCTTTTGGTGGGGGTGGGCACCAAGGAAGGGGGAAAAGTTCCCATCCCAACTGGTGGTTTTGTGAAAACAGCAGAGGGCACTGAGGTGGTGACGCAGTTTCAGGAAGGCCGTTTCCTTGCTCTTTCGCAAATTCCGGGAGTGGACTCATACCGCCTAAGCAAGGGCACCATTGGGTTAAGTCAACTTTTTAGTTCCTACAAAAATCCGGGGGTGGTGATGAGCCTCAGGCCACGCTCCGTTGGGAATGTTTTTTTGTCTCTTGCCGTGATGTTTTTGGGACTATCCTGGCTAATTAAGGTGATTCGATGGAAAAACTATTTTTAAGACTTGTGGTCATTGCTTCTCTTGGGTCCTGTGCTGACTGGAATGAATCCTGGTACATTGTTTTAGCCAACGACGCCTTCAATCGCGGCAACTATCAAGACGCCTTGCAGACTTACTGGAACATGGAAACAAAGGGCGTTGGTGTGCAACGAATGAAGTACAACATTGGCTGTGTGTACCGTGCCCTGGGCGAAACCGACAGTGCCGAGCAAATATGGGAAGGGGTGGATGCCGCTCGTGATCAGGACTTGCTTTTTCGTTTGGCCTACAACCGCGGCAACCTTGCCTTTGAAAAAGGTGATTTTCGGAAGGCTTATCAATTTTTCCGACAAGCCTTGACCCTGCAACCCAACGATGTCAATTCAAAACACAACCTTGAACTCAGTTTGCAACGGCTACAAGGCGTGCTCAATACCTCAAGTGCCTCGCGGGGCAACCAAGATAGCCAAGTTGAGTCCCGAATGCGCCAAGAAGCTGAGATCGTTCTAGATTTTATTAAACGATTGGAGGGAAGCCAGTGGCAAAGCCAGAATATTCAAAACGAGCGTCAAGGTTTTTCGGACTGGTAATTAGCCTCTATACCTTGGCCTCAGCGCATGCCCAAGGGCCCATCGAGGTAAGTTTCATCTCTGAAAACGAAAAATTCGTGGTGGGGCAAGCCCTTAGACTGCAGCTACGATTGCCCGACCTGGACCCTAGTCAGTTCACTGGTTTTGTTCCCAAGCTGTCCGACGAATTGTTCTTGGTGAGCGGACCATCAACGCGGGCAAGCACCTGGGCCTTACCCAACGGGCGGATTTTATCGGGCACCCTGGTTAGTTACACCCTGTCAAGCCGGCGTACGGGCATCTATGTGCTTGAGCAAGGGGTGTTTCAAGCGGGTGGCAAGCGCTACCAAATTGCCCCATTTATCGTAAGCGTGGTATCGGCCGAAGAGTCCACCTTACGTTTCCCGCTGGAGGTGGCGTGGATTCGACCCAGCGAGGTTTACGCTGGTCAGACGTTCTTCCTAGCACTTGAGGTAAAAAACCTGGAATTTGTTCCCGAACCCAGCCTTCCTAATTTTGTTGTTCGTCAGGATGCCTTGGTCTCGGTCTTGGCAACCGGTGGGGAACTCAGGCAGCGCCGTTTGGGTTCGTATCAGCTTTTGGACTTGACCTGGGCAAAGTGGCTGATCACCCCCATTCGATCTCAAATCATTGTCATACCGCCTTTGACCATCAACGTGGCAGGGGTGCGAAAAATCACCCCCGAGTTGGCCATCCCCATCCGACCTATCCCAGGGGAAAATCCAACCGAGGCCGTAGGACAATTTGAACGAAACGTGAAGGTGGAACGCGGCCTTGACCAATCTGACCTGGTCGTGATTCAGCAACTTCGGGGACTGGGTAATTTCCCCATCATCAAGTTTCCCTCTCCGCGCCTCGTGGGGTTTGTTATCTTGAACGAATCTGAAGAGCAGAACTATCAGCCCACTACTCTAGGCTATCAAGGCAGTGTCGAAAAGCGCTACTACCTCAAATCGCTTGAGGTTGAAGAGCGACAAATCGTGGTGCCCAGTTTCACCTACTTTAATCCGCTGGCTCGTGAGGTGCTGAGTCTTGACCCGGTGCCCGTGGCGTTGGGTAACCTGTTCCAGCAAAATGCCCAAGCCCCCCAAGAAGTGTGGGAGTGGCCTTCTACCAATGCAATTCTTCAACAACGCTACCTGGGGCTTTTGTTTCAACCCTTGGCGTATTTGCTCTTGTTGCCAGGTGTGGCTTTCTTGGTGTTCCACCTTTTTTTTCGACGTCCTGTAAAAAAGGAGAACAACCCGGGGCTGGGTGGAAAGGCCCTTTTGGGGCTTTGGCTATTGGGGGGCATGACGGGTGCTCCGATGGCTTTTGAAAGTGAGTTTGAACGAGGTAGGCAGTCCTACCAGAAAGGACGTTGGGAAGAAAGCCTTGGGGTGGTGGAAGCGCTTATTCGTTCACACCCCGATTTGCCGCTGTTACGTTACCCGGCTGCCATCCTTTTGATGAAGCTGGGGCGGGAAGCCGAGGCGATCCGTGAGCTAGTTCTGATTCGACAATATGGCTTTTGGAATGACGACCTTCAGAAACTCAAAACAAACCTAGAGGAGCGTACGGGGGTACGACTCAACCTGCCCCCCTTACCACCCCTTGGTGATGATGTTGTTTTTTGGATCATTGTTGTGGGGTCAAACCTAGGCTTGGTCTTTTTAGCCAGGGGGCTTCGTGGGGGAAGCGTCCTCAACCTGGGCTCATCGGCCATCGTGTTTTTAGGACTGGTGAGTGCCTTGTCACTATGGTCTTTATCGGACGGGCGAAAAAACGATCAGCTTGGTGTGATTGGTCCCCAACCCGCCTCGTTACGGCGTATTCCCGACATCCAAGCCGACGCCTGGATTGCCCTCAACAAGGGAACCTTGGTTCAAATTAAGGGGAGGGCAAACAACTACCTACGTCTTGAAACAGGCGACGGTGTTGAGGGTTGGGTTTTGGAAGAGGATGTGTTGATGGTCTATTTTTCGCGGTAAATGATTCGGCCCTTGGTGAGGTCGTAGGCGCTCAACGAGACCTTGACCTTGTCTCCAGGGACGATTTTGATGTTGTTTTTGCGCATTTTTCCGCTCAAGTGGGTCAGAATGATGTGGCCATTCTTGAGTTCAACACGGAACATGGTGTTGGGGAGGGCTTCGGTGACTACACCGTCTAGTTCGATTTCATCGTCTTTTGGCATCTGTGCTCTCGATACTAGTTTTTAACTAGGGTTCTGTCAAGCGCTTGACATTTTATTGTAAATTATTCATCTTTCCATCCTTGAAAGACAAGGGAGGAAGCATGCTTGAACCTGAGTTTATTGAACGGATGAGAAAGGAATTGCTACGCATGCGGGCGGAGATTTTACAGCAATTAAAAAGTGATGATGAGAGCTATCGAGAAATCATCGACGATGAGAATCCGAAAGATCCCGTTGATGCGGCCTCGGATGACATCGATCGGAGCAACCTGGACGCCCTCAGTTTTGCGGAATTGCAGCGGCTTAAGATGATTGAAGCTGCCTTGTCACGGATGGAGAACGGGCTCTACGGAATCTGTGCCGATACGGGTAAGCCCATTCCTAGGGCACGCTTGGAAGCCATTCCTTATACCATCTTGAGCGTGGAAGCCCAGACCGCCAGAGAAAAAGCAAAAAAAAGATAAATGTCAAAAAACAACGTTTTTTTCTAAAGTCATTTGTCCCATTCCCCGATACTAAAGGTATGGGACCAGTGGCAGGAATCACACTGAATTACGCCTATTTGACCTCGGTTGCACTTGGGAATGGCAAGATGACCGTCCCCGTGGATCCAAACCAGTCGTTATATGCCACCTACAACAACGTCAAAGGTGTTCCTGCGTTGGAGGGCACTTCGGGACTAAGTCTCATTGGCCTCAAAATTGTTGATACGATAATTGAAAACATCCGTTCTGCCCGAGCCGCTCAAAACAAGCAAATGGACGGCATGGATGCTTTCCGTCAGATGGTTCAAAAATTTCAAAAAGCCCAAGAACAATTGGGTCCCTACACTCCCAAAATCCAAAACGGACTCTTCATTAACGTCAACGCCTAAAAAATCCTTGACACCTTTTGATTCTACGTCTAGAAAAGAAAGAATAGCGAGGAGGTCTTTTTGGATAAGGCGTTGTTAAGTCGATTCGTAATCCGTGACGATGTGCGTCAAGCTCTAGAAAAAGTTCCGGAAATCATAATACCCCAAAACCGTCAACAACTTTTGGATTTAACCTTTCACGGTCAAGATGTGTTTGAGGTGGCTTACGAGGTGGCAGGTAAGGGGCAATATGTGGAAGCAACCGTCATGCGATGTAAAAACGGAGCCTCTGTCAACTACACTGAGGCTTACATGCGCCGTCGTGACCCTGACGCCATGGTGATAGCTGATGATCAACCCACCGACAAGACCCGCTTCCGTGACCGTTTTGGTAAGGATTTTGCCGAGGTGCGCCAAGAGGCCTTGAATTGGATTAGCCAACTCGAGAGCATTATCCTATTGCCGTTTATGTCGGGGAATGCCGAATTGGGCTATCCCTCGATGCTGGTTGCCCCCTCCAACGCAGGCTTTTTTGCCACTGGGTTGGCTGACTTACAGGGCTTTATTCCGCGGGATGAGCTTCCAAGGCACTTTGAGCCCATTGGGGCGCTCTACCTGATTCCTCCCTTCCGCCATACCCACTTTGAGGGGAAGCAAGTGGTGGCGCACCACCGTTTGGAAAGGATGCACGAACTGTTCTGCTTCAACCTTTATCCGGGTCCCAGTGCTAAGAAGGGGGTGTACAGCATCCTCATCCACGAGGGAGAAAAAGAAAACGGGCTTACCTTGCACGCGAGTTGTGTTCGCTTAATTACGCCCTATGACAATGAATTTGTGATTTTGCACGAAGGAGCAAGTGGTGGGGGCAAAAGTGAGCTGACCCAAGCCATCCACCGAGAAGAAGATGGTCGCATTCTGGTTGCCACCAACACCATCACCAAGGAAAAGTTGTACCTCGAAATGATGGACACCTGTGAGCTTCACCCGGTGACCGACGACATGGCCCAAGTGGATAAAAAAGCGAGCTGGGAACGGGGCAAACTGATTGTGGAAGACGCCGAGGAAGGGTGGTTCTTGCGGGTTGATCACCTGACCCAGTATGGCACCGAGCCAGGGCTTGAACGCTTGTGCACCCATCCACCAGAGCCCTTGGTGTTTTTGAACATCGATGGGCACGTGGGTGCAACCGCCCTGATTTGGGAGCACACCCTGGATGAACCCGGTAAGCGATGTCCCAACCCGCGGGTCATTATGCCTCGACGGCACATCCCCAACGTGGTGAGTGGCAAAGTGGAGGTGGACGTGCGGTCCTTTGGGGTACGCACCCCGCCCACCACCAAGGAACACCCCAACTACGGCATCATTGGGATGCTGCATGTGTTACCACCCGCCCTGGCGTGGTTGTGGCGGCTGGTAGCCCCTCGGGGTCACGCCAATCCAAGTATCATCGCAACAAAGGGGTTGGTCAGCGAAGGAGTGGGTTCGTACTGGCCCTTTGCCACGGGAAAACGTGTGACCCAAGCCAACCTTTTGTTGGAACTCACGTTAAACACCCCTAATACCAAGTACGTCCTCATGCCCAACCAGTACATTGGCGCTTACCATGTTGGCTTTAAGCCCGAGTGGATTGGACGTGAGTACATCGCTCGACGAGGCGGGGTGCGTTTCCGAGCAGGTCAGGTGACACCTAGCCGCTGCCCGCTCTTGGGGTATGCTCTCAATGGCCTTAGGGTCAACGGACAGGAGATGCCGCTGGGGCTCCTCCAGGTACACGAGCAGCCCCAGGTGGGTTTGGAAGGCTACGATGCCGGGGCCCAAATCCTCTACGACTTTTTCCTTCAGGAACTCAAACAATTCGACATTCCAGAGCTTCATCCGCTGGGGCGGCAGATTATCCAATTGGTCAAAGAGAGGGCTCCCTTAGAGCGTTTTGAGGAAGTCCTGCCTTCGTTTGCTGCAAGTTCAGGGAGTAAGACGTAAAATTCATTCCCTACCTTGCACTGCAAATGCTTTTCAATCCCGTGGACGTTCGGTGACCCAATTCAAAAAGAGAGGTTCTAGATACCTCGGGTTGTTCTATTTTGTGCGAGCCCCCCGAGCACTTAGGAAGTGTTAGTCGAGGAAAATCACGTTCGATGAAGGGACATGATAAGGACGTTAGGAAGCTCAACCCCGTTTGAGCTTTGAAGAATAAGTTAACGATTAGGGATACTTACCCCGTTAAAACGTAAGAAGGTACCCTTAGGCAGCCCCCAGCCGAGCCCATTTGTTTTTGATGAATCCGCTTTCACGAGGGACCCTAAGGCTTCATTCGTAAACCGATGATGCCTCGATGAGTCTTAACCCCCAAAAAAAACAAATAAAACGTTTCAAAGTTCTTTCAATTTTCCTAATGTCTATTCACGTCTTTAATTGTCGGGAAAACGTTCACAGCAAAAATTAATTAGAATCTTTACAGTTTTTCTGAATTCGTGATATATTTAATTTATGTATTTTGCTAGAGGAGGCTTCCATGAAAAGTGGAACTGTTCTTAATTCTTTGATTATTTCCCTTTTAATTTTGACCGGTTGTCCTAACCCTGCTGCGGACTCTGGTGGTGGGGGTGGGGGGGGCGGTCCAAGTGACAATCCGCCCACGGTGGGATCAGCCATCACTGTGGGAACCATCACAGACGTCAGCGTTGGGTTGAGTTGGGGGGCGGCCACCGATGACAGCACCCCGCAAGCCTCCTTGGAATACTCTGTTTACCGTGCGGCATCCATGGGCGAATTGGACACCGTGGCCGAAGCTGAAGCCGCCACTAAAATCATGGACTGGACCGCTAATCAACTCAGCCACACTGCCACCGGCTTGACGCCGAATTCTACTTACTTCTTTGCCGTTTTGGTTCGCGATTCAGCGGGTGCCAAGGCGCTTTATGCCCCTGTTCAAGCAACCACCCAGCCCGATACATCGCCCCCCACGGTGGGATCTTCGATCACCTTTAGTGGGGTGAGCGCTAACTCGATCACCGTCCAATGGGGGGCGGCCACCGATAACGCAACTCCTTCCGCTCAGCTGCAGTATAAGGTGGTTCGTACAGGTCCCAATCCAGGAGATGGTACTAGCATTGACACTGTCACAGAAGTTGATGCCATCACCTCAGGACCCCAACTGGTGATGGATTGGACGGCTAACGTAACCTCGGCAAGTGCTTCAGGGTTAACCCAAAATACCAATTACTATTTTGCTGTGGTTGTTAAAGATCAAGCTGGTAACAAAGCCATCTACTCTCCCCAATCTCAAAGTACCAATAATTCAGCGGATACTACGCCACCAACGGTGGGCTCGGGTCCCACGTATTCCAATGAGATGAACACCTCGGTTACCGTTAACTGGGCGGCGGCAAACGATGATGTGACACCCCAAGCCTCCCTACAATACAAGGTGGTCCGCACCGGACCCAATCCTGGAGATGGCTCCAGCATCGACACGGTGGCTGAGGCAGACGCCATTAGCGGCTCCCAGCTCGTTCTGAACTGGACGACTAACGTAACCTCGGTGAGCGCAACGGGGTTGACAGCAAATACCACTTACTTTTTTGCCGTGCTCGTTCGCGATGCTGCAAATAACATGTCAATCTATCTACCCACCTCAGTCACCACGGCCAATGTGGCTGACACGACCCCGCCCACGGTTGGGACAGGAATTACCCGTGGAACGGTCACTGACGTCTCCGCAGTGGTGAATTGGGGTGCCGCCTCCGATAACATTTCCCCTACAAATCAACTTCAATACAAGGTGGTTCGAGCGTCCGCCTTGGCCGACATTGACACAGTGGCGGAAGCCAACGCGATTTCGGGACCTGGGTTGGTGATGAACTGGACAACAAATGTGTTGACGGCAACTGCCAGCGGTTTGACCGCTACTACAATTTACGCTGTTGCAGTCTTGGTTCGTGATGAATCAGGAAACATGTCGCTTTATGCGCCTATCTTGATTGAAACCAAGCCCGCGACGCTCTATCCGCACAGCACCATGGTGGGGTACAACCGTCCCCCCAGCGGTGAGTACAGCGCGGTGGACTTGAACGGGGATGAGCCTGGCTATGGTTGGAACACTCAATCTTGGCCCTTGGGAGTCAGTTGGGATGGTAACCATCTTCAGATTGCTGTGTTTAGTCAGCACGCCACCCGAATTCTCCTAGAGTTTTATGACCGTGAGCACTACTGGGCATCAAAACGCAACACCACCATGCCCAATTCAACGCACGGCCAAGGACACGCTGTGTACGACATTTGGATGGAAAAAGGAAGTGATAACATTTGGCGGGCAAAGGTCGCAAACGTGAAAGCGCGCGCGGGTGATGGAACAAAAGACGAAGCCATCCTCTATGCCTTCCGTGCGTGGGGCCCCAATTGGCCTTGGGATTCGAACTGGAGTCGTGGTAATTCTGCCGCTGGGTTTGTTAGCGATGTTGACGTTGATGGCCACCGATTTAACCCTAACAAAATCTTGACCGATCCCTACGCTCGTGAGTTAAGTCACGACACGGAATATCCTGATTTAATTAACAATGGTGAAAACGGAGGGATGTATGGAACAGGCGGATCAACTTCCCTCGCATGGGACAACACTCCAGCCCCATCAACTTATTCAGGACCCATTTCCACGTCGAGCGTCACTGTGAATCGTCGCAACGTGGACACAGGGCGTTTTGCGCCAAAGGGCTATGTGATTGACATCCCCGCTTACAGCGGAACTAAGCCCAACATTCCGGAAAAAGATATGATCATCTATGAAGCCCATGTAAAGGGAATTTCGATGCATCCAAGCGCAAGCCACCTCACCACAATTTTAGATGATGTTAAAAATGTAGCGGGTTTTAATGATTTTGCCTCTGTGAACAATGTACCCGCAGCGGAGCGTGGGACCTATCTTGCGGCGGGCAAATTGGCCAAGTACTTCAAGGCTTTGGGCATCAACGCCATCGAGTTCGTCCCGGTTCATGAAACTCGCAATGATTTGAACCATACCTATCAGGGTTCAGGAACTAATCCGGGAAACTATTGGGGCTACATGACCTACGGCTTCTTTGCGCCAGATCGGTACTATAGTTTTAACAAAAAGCCAGGCGGACCTACCAAAGAATTCCAGCAAATGGTACAAGACTTTGCTAATGAAGGAATTGAGGTGTGGCTAGACGTGGTTTACAACCACACCGGAGAGGGGGGAACCTGGGGAAGCCCCGATGTGACAGGATTCAATAGCTTTGGCGGATTTGACACGGTGAATACCTATCACCTCAACCCCTTTGATAAGCGGGGTATTGTTGATGGTGCCACGGGCTGTGGGAACCAAGTAAACTTCAGTAAACCCAACAACCGCCAAATGGTGTTGGACAGCCTTACTTATTGGATTGACCACATGGGGGTGAGCGGATTCCGCTTTGATTTGGCGGCGGTTCTCGGGCGTGATGTGGACAGCCACGATCCCAACCCGTCAAACACTTATTGGAACCGTGTTAAAGCCTTCAATTCTAACTTTATCCTTTTAACTCAGATTGCTAGCCTTGGAAATACCAAAAGTGCCAAGATGATTGCAGAAGCCTGGGACATCTGGAGCTACCCTGTGGGGCAATTCCCCAGTGGGTGGGGGGAATGGAACGGACGTTACCGCGATGCCACTCGAAAATTTATGAAGGGAACCGGGTTTAGTCACGATGGGGTAACCATCAACGATGCCTTCCACGGAGATTACAATAACTTCAACGACCAAGGCGGCCCGCACAAGAGCATCAACTTCATTGTGGCGCACGATGGCTTTACCCTGGCCGATCTGGTGAGCTACAACGCAAAAACCAATACGGCTCGCCAATGGCCCTTTGGACCCTCGGATGGGGGAAGTGACAGTAACGAAAGCTGGGATTCCGGTGGAGATCAAAACCTCAGGCGTCAGCGCATTCGCAACTTCTGGGTGTGGCAGTTCTTTAGCCGTGGCGTTCCCATGATTGTGTGGGGCGACGAGTTTGGACGCACCCAAAAAGGAAACAACAACCCTTATAACATCGATTCGGTGGCAACTTGGAACAATTATGAGTTTATCAATAACAATGCACCTCAATCAGTCCCGCCACAAGGAACCATGACTCCACTCAGTACAGCCAATTGGGCAGAACTAACCTATCACAACAATCTAGGTACCGATACGAAATCGGACAACATGAACAACCTCTTCTTGTTCGCGCGCTCGATCATTAAATTGCGTCAAAATGAACCCGCCCTGCGGCAAAATAATTACAGCATGACGATTGAGTACCATAACGAAGACGGATCGGGGGCTCCCAATTGGGATGCGCGTGCCCGTCGCATTACGCTACGTGGCCAAGCGGTGGGAGGTTCGGATTATGTGTTGTGCGTGAACATGTGGACTAGTACCATTAATTTTACCTTACCCACACCGCCCACTGGAAAGGTGTGGAAGCGCATCATCGATACGGCTCATTGGGCTGAAAGTGACACCACAACACCAATTGGTAATTATTGGCCTGATGCTTCTGCTTGGACCTATAACAATTTACCCTATGGTGTCAATGCATGGTCAATTGTTGTTTTCAAAGCTTTAAACCCCTAAAGGAGTAAAAAATGAAAAACTATTGGTTTTTGGGGTTAGTGTTGGTATTCACTTTAAGCTCTTGTCCCAGCCCAACTTCCGACGGAGGAGGAAGTGGGGGCGGTGGTGGGGGCGGTAATCCCCCACCGGACACCACGCCGCCAGCTGAGGTCACGGGGCTAGGAGCAAGTGGGGCTAACATGCAAGTAACGCTCACGTGGACAGATCCAACCGATGCTGATCTTAGTAAAATTGTCATCACATGGACACCCGCAGATGGTCCTAGTCAGCCCATGCTCATCAATGCGGGGGAACAGACTGCCACCATCACAGGTCTGACCAACAACACGACTTATACGTTTACGGTTAAAACCCGGGACACTTCTAACAACACCTCGACAGGAATTACAATTAATGGGACACCCCAAGCAGCACCCGATACCACACCACCCACGGTTGGAACAAACATCACTTTTGCGTCAACCACTTCAGTCTCAATCCAAGTGAGCTGGGGAGCGGCCACCGATAATGTCACCCCACAAAACCAACTGCAGTACAAACTCGTGCGCGCTGCTGCTCAAACTGATATTGACACAATTGCTGAAGTAGAAGCTATCACGGGTGCGGCCTTAATCATGGATTGGACAACGAATGTTACCACTCAAACAGCTAGTGGACTTTCACCCAGCACAACGTATTGGTTTGCCGTGCTGGTACGGGATGGAAATAACAACAAAGCAATTTACACGCCACAATCCCAAACAACCTTGGCTGATACCACACCACCCACGGTTGGAACAAGCATCACCTTTGCGTCAACTACTACAACCTCCACCCAAGTGAGCTGGGGAGCGGCCACCGATGATGCGACCCCGCAAGCTTCCCTTCAGTACAAGCTTGTTCGCGCCCTCAACGCTGCCGACATCGATACCGTGGCAGAAGCAGATGCTATCAGTGGTTCGAACTTAATCCTGAATTGGACCGCCAATGTAACTTCTCATTCGGTGAGTGGGCTTTCGGTGAACACGACGTATTGGTTCGCGGTGTTGGTCAGAGATGGGGTAAACAACATAGCGTTATACAACCCGCAATCCGTAACCACCAACGATGCCAATTTGGAAGCGGTGGAGGTTCTCTCGCCCACAGGGACAAGTGTGAACCCCGTCGGCCTTGCCATCGTCGTACGGTTCAACAAAAGCCTTAATACAACAGTGAAGGGTTGGCTCGAGTACGACCACGTACCTCGACGTTACATGGAAAACCCGCCTAAGTTTGATCCCACCACGATGGACCGTCTACGAATTTCGGCAACCATAACTTTTAGTACCACCAACGTTCTTAACGATACGGTTACCTTTACCCCGCTTTACGGCTATGGCCTTCAAACCTATGCCAACCCCAAGGTTGGGGGCTTTTCACCTGCGAGTGGTCTGGCAATGAGTGGACATTCAACCTTGACCCATAGCTTTAGTACGACCCACATTCCCCTGACCAATGAACTTATTGCTCCGCTGGATAAGTGGAACGACCAAAATATTTATTTTCTGCTTACGGACCGTTTTAACGATGGTGACACCACGAATAATCAATTTATTATGAGTGGAGACGTGGATTACACTTTGGGAGATGGTAAGTTCTACCAAGGAGGTGATTTTGTAGGTCTTAAAAACAAAATGACCTATCTTCAAAATCTAGGAGTGACGGCAATTTGGATCACCGCTCCCGTGATGCAAGCCTGGGAGAATGCCACGTGGACTAGCTACCATGGTTATTGGGCTCAGGATTTTTTGGCCGTTGACCCACATCTCGGGACCATGAAGGACTTCCGCGAGATGGTTCAAGAGGCGCACAATAAAGGCATCAAGGTAATCATGGACATCGTGATTAACCATACAGCTAGTTTGTTCTATTACGATTTAAATAGCAACAACAACCCTGACACAGGGGAGTGGGAACCGTCTTATAACGCGTCAAGTTTCTATTCCAGCGCGAAATGGTTGGATTCTTTCTCCTGGGCACTCAAGGCGAATCGTCGGCCCCCATATTTTGGAAGTGGGGTAAGTAATTTGTGGGACTTCTTCTACCGCAAAGGGGGAAATGCTACCACCGGAAGTGGCGATGAGGTGACAAAGGGAGACTTTGCGGGTCTACGCGATGTGAATACGGAGGACACATCCGTGCGCGCCAAGATGAAAGAGATTTTCAAGTGGTGGATTGCCAACACCAACATTGATGGTTTCCGCATCGATACCGTCAAGCACGTGGAGGGTTCCTTTTGGACGGAATTTTGTAATGAAATCCGAACTTGGGCAAAAACCAACCACAACAAGGACTTTTTCATGATTGCCGAAGTCTACGATGGGTCTGCCTCTGGTTTAGGAGCTTACACCTATTCCAATCGGTTGGATAGCGTGTTGGGCTTTCACATGGCTGACGAAGTGTTTGACTGGAACAGTGGAGATAATATCACTGTCTTCAAGGACAATGGCTCTTGGGCTGCCCGACCCAAAACAATCACGATTCAAAATGCCTTCAATACCATTACAGCCGAAGCTAACCTCAATGCCAATTCACTTCACACCAATGGCGATGGACTTACTGCCCGTCAAAAAATTGGCTACTTTATCGATAACCATGATTTGAATCGCTTCCTTAATGATACAAGTGGCGTATCCAATAAAGCGCCCTCAACAGGTGAACTGACGAACCTAAGGTTAGCCCTTTCCTGGGTGTACACCTGGGAAGGAATTCCGGTGCTGTATTATGGAACAGAACAGAATTATATGCAAACCTTGGCCTTGACGTCGGGAGGGGAACACGGTAACGGGGCAGGAAATGTCAACAAGGGGAATCGTCCAAACTTGTGGCAAATTGCGAATTCAA